>OLVP01000066.1_pt1 | contig 88269 bp, 69 predicted proteins | sample 1673281 | NCBI WGS metagenome assembly OLVP01 (sample SAMEA3178940, study PRJEB25190) | human gut metagenome | biome: human gut; feature: human-associated habitat; material: faeces | place: Austria | collected 2013
GAGTTCGGGATCGAGGCCCTCGGTCATGTAGCCGATGCCCATGCCACCGTTCTCGGTGGCCGCGCCGCCGACCATGCCGCCCCAGGAGCCGCCGTCGAAGGAGGTCTGATCGAAGATGTACCAAGAGGGAATACGGTCGAAATCGCAGATCTCCTCATCGAAATTGGCGTAGGGCTTCCAGCCACCATGGGGGCTGAAGATTTCCTCGTTACCCCAGCGTTCGCCTAGGCGAGATACTTTGATGTAATTGGGCGTGGGGCTCTGCACGGAAACGCCCCCGGGCACGATCTCCGGATCGTCGAACCAGGCGTCGTCGCCGCCACAGACCTGCTGCATGTGCCACAGGTCGGCACCCACCTTCTGGGCCATGGTGATGCCGTCGCCGGTGTTGTACTTCCAGCCGTAGAAGCCGCGCATCGGGTAGCACTTCAGATACTTGGCCTGCAGCTCCTCGTTGAATTCGAAGCCGCCAGTGCACAGGATGACGCCCTTGGAGGCCTTCACGGCCTTGGGGGTCTCGTCGGTTCCCATGAGGGTGTAGCAGCCGACGATCTCCTTGGTGACGGGGTTCTGGATGAGCTCCTCGTCGTGGCATTCGAACAGCACCTCGATGCCGCGGTCGGCGCGATGTTGGTCCATGGCCTCGAAGAAGCCCGCGCCGTAGCCGTCGCCGGAACCGACGTACATCTCCTCGTAGCCAGTGAAGATGTTGTACTCGGCACGGGGGCTATCGCCCAGGGTGTACTCGAGGCCGTACTCGTCGGCGTAGTCGGGGTTTTGCACGGCTTCCTCGGCCCAGGCCTGGCAGACCTCCATAGGTGTCTGCCCATGGAAGGCCTCGAAAGCAAACTGAGCGGCCGCGTCGGCATCGTGGGGGGCAGTCCACTGACCCATGTTGATAGACGAGGACCCGCCTCCGCGGAACGGCGATTTCTCCAGATAGAGCACTTGAGCGCCCTCGTCGAAGGCGGTGATGCCGGCCCACAGGCCCGCTCCGCCGTAGCCGATCACCAAAACGTCGGTCTCGTAGTCCCAGGTCTCGGGCATCCACTCGGGGGTGCTGCCAGTCTCAGAGAGCGCAGCGTCGTTGTTGGCGCACCCGGCCAGGGCGGCGGCGCCGGCAGCGCCGGCGGCAGCCAGGGCGGAGCCCTTCAAAAAAGAGCGGCGAGATACTTCCTCCATGTTTTCCTCCTTAATAAGGCTTGCTATGTCATCCGCCGGAGTGCGGATGATGCTGAGATGGGAATGGCCGCACTCGGGCCCCGTAGGGGGAGGGATTGACGGGGTCCGGGCGGAACCGGAGTCAATTAAATGCGCCGGGCCTTACTCGTGGCAGGTGTTGCACTCGTAGACGTCCATGTGGTGGCAGCCCTTGCATGCCTTCTTTGCCGTGTCCTCGATGGTGTCGTCGGAATGCATGCTGTGACAGCTGCCGCAGTCGATGGTCGTATGATCTTCGTTCTCGGGCAGGGCGTGGGGGTTCACTACCGTGCCGTTGGCGTCGGTGAGGATGGCGCAGGCTTCAGTCTTGGCGGCCAGGTCCTCCTGGCTGCCGTGGCAACCGCTGCTGAAGCAGGCGGTGGTATCGATGGTGGTCTTTTTCAGCCGTTTGGGCGCCTTGTCGCCGAACTGCACGCCATCGTGGGCGGTCGCCAGGCTGTCGATGTCGCTATGGCAGGTGGTGCACTCCTGCGTCGCATGGTTAGATGCGGGCATCGTCGCGTCGCCGAGCGAGTCGCCCTCGGTGCTGTGGCAGGTGGTGCAGTCGGCATCTGCGGAGAACGCGAAGTCCCCTGTCATTGCGGCGTTCTCGTCGGCTTCAGCCTGTGAGCCGCTGCCCGTTTCGCTGAGATCTGCCGTTTTCGGGGCGCAGCCGACAGTGCCCAGGGACATAAGTGCGATGACACCCGCGACAGCGGAGGCAAGAACGATCTTGCGCAGGGATACGTGAGCCATGCTCCTCTCCTTCCAAGTGGCTCCGGCGGCTCTCTCGTCGTCCCACCGGATTGAATTCGATGGGCGGCATTGTGCGTCCTCGTCGCCGAAATGCCATCATCCAAAGCCGATGCTTCGCGGGACGAGACAGATTATTTTGCTGCCAAGCCATCATCTGAAAAGGATGAAAGACCAGGTGGGATAAGGGATGACGAAGGACAGATTGTGGGTGGTTCTCGGCCTTGCCCTTGCTATACTGCCCTTGACCGCACATCGATACGGGAGGGTCGGCGATGGTAGGAATTACGAAGGACGATGGCGCGCTACCGTCTCGGGGGCTAGGTGGGGCTTCCGAGAAGAGCGGGCTTTTGGTGGTTCTCGGGTATATTGGCGCCCAAACGCGGCTTCCCATTGTCGGCGTGGTAGCCGATATGTATCGCGGGGGCGATCTGGCGCTGTCGGGGCTGAACCCCCTTCTCTTTTCTTATCTTGTTGTTTTGGGGACGACGGCGTGCGCAGCGTCTTTCGCGCGTTGGAGGGACGAATGGTCTCGAGGCGTCTTCGGGGCGTTTGCGGGCGCGTTGGCTGCCATCGCCGGCGCAGCGCTTCTGCTCGTTCCCGAACGGGGCGCCTCTGTGGCAGTTGCGGTTCTACGCGTCGTGTCCGGCGCGCTGCTCGGCTTGGGCGGCGGTTTGCTCACCATGGTATGGAGCGAACGCTTTGGACGGCTGGATGCTCCGGCGCGCTCCCGGGTTTCGTTTCTCGTCGTACTCGCTGCCTGCCTGCTGGCGGCCTTCGCTCAGTCCATAGGCATCCACTGGTTGCTGCTTGCAGTGGTCGCCGTGTTCTCGGCGGTGTCCAGCGCCTTGTTCATGGTGTCGGCGTCTCGCGGTGAGGCTCCTGCTAAAACCTCTTCGCCAGTGACGCATCTGCAGGGGGCTTTTGTTCGCATTATCGCGTCCTATGGCCTGTTCGGCCTTGTCTTCGCCCTGATGATCACGCAGTTTCTCATTGCGCGTCACGGTCACGCCCTGTCGTGGACGTGGCTTTTGAGCCTTTCGGGCGTCGTTATCTCCCTCGTGGTCGAGGTTGTGGCAAAGGCGCTGCTCAAACAGGGATTCAGCTGGCTGCTCCTTCTGCGCTTTGCGGCCATACCGATACTTGTGGCTTTTTACCCCTTCGATGCCGGAAGCGAGTTCTCCCTGCGCTTTGCCATGGGGGCCTCGGCGGTGGCTCTGTGGGTGTACCTTTCCTTGGTGGTGGGAGTCGCGGCGGAGGCGGCCGGGCAGATTCGCGTACCTTTTGCTATCGTGTGGGGTGTGGCTCTGGGCGCGCTTGCCCTGGGCGCGGCTTTGGGGTCGAGTTTGGCGCTTATGATGGAGAGCCTCGATCTCCAGGGCCACGTGAGCGTGACGGCCATCGCGGCCATGGTGCTTGCTGTTATCGCGTCGGATGTGGTGTTGACGCGCGGAAGTTTGGCACGGGCCTACAAGAGGGCCGTAGCTGCCGCAGGGGGCAAAGAGGCGGAGTCTGCTGACGGCGGTACGCCTTTCGATGAGCGGGTCGCGGCCGTGGCTGAGGTCTACGCGCTGACTGAGCGAGAGGCAGAGGTTCTGGGCATTCTGGCGCGCGGGCATGGGCTGGGTCGCGTTCAGGAGGTGCTTTTCATTGCCGAGGGAACCGCCATTACTCATCGTCGGCACATTTATCAGAAGCTCGATGTCCATTCCAAGGCCGAGCTCATCGATCTCGTCTCCGGCTTCGGAGATGATGGGATAGATGACGATTGAAGTCGGTTTAGATGACCGAGGGCGCTGGCCTTCATCGGTCGGGAGGGCCGACCAAGGTCGGCCCCTACGGGAAAAGCGCGTCAGTCCTCGTCGGCCTCTACGAGAAAGCGTGCCAGTCCTTGTCGGTCGGAAGTGCGTGGGGCTTCCTTGCCTGCACTTCCTGCGATTATGGACAAATTGTGCCGCTCGCCGGAGGGGATGGATACGCCCGGGTGCGTGGCGTTTGACACACAGCGGAAACCCTCGTAATATACCCCCTCGCGCCTCACAGAGGCGCTTGTTTTGTGCAGTGCAAGCCCGTGGAAAAAGGAAAGGAAAAGAGTCTAGCCTACAATTAACCAGCTGGTCCGCAAGGGCCGCAAGAAGGCAGTCGACAAGAGCAAGACGCCTGCCCTGAAGGGCAACCCGCAGAAGCGCGGCGTGTGCACCCGCGTGTACACCACGACCCCCAAGAAGCCGAACTCCGCTCTTCGCAAGGTCTGCCGTGTGCGTCTCGTCAACGGTGTGGAGGTCACGGCCTACATCCCCGGCGAGGGCCACAACCTCCAGGAGCACTCCATGGTGCTCATCCGCGGCGGCCGTGTAAGGGACCTTCCCGGTGTCCGTTACAAGGTCATCCGCGCGGCGCTCGACTGCGCTGCGGTGGACAACCGCAAGCAGGCCCGCAGCCGCTACGGCGCCAAGCGCCCGAAATAACGTTCGTTAAGCCGCGCGGGCCGGTAGAGTCTGGGTAAGGAGCCCCACCGACCTAATGGACGCCGAACCGGTGCCCCGAAGCGCGCAGAAGCAAAAGGAGTAACTACATGCCGCGTCGTGCAGCAGCAGTCCGCCGCGAAACGCAGCCGGACGCAAAGTTCAACAACCGTCTCGTCACGCAGCTCATCAACAAGGTCCTGCTTGACGGCAAGAAGTCCATCGCCGAGAACATCGTCTACGGCGCCTTCGACCTGGTTCAGGAGAAGACCGGCGAGGATCCGCTGACCGTGTTCAAGAAGGCCATGGACAACGTCCGCCCCACCCTCGAGTGCAAGCCGAAGCGCGTGGGCGGCGCCACTTACCAGGTGCCGATGGAGGTCAACTCCCGTCGTGCCACCACATTGGCGATCCGCTGGATCGTCGACTTCTCCCGCAAGCGCAAGGAGCACACCATGCGCGAGCGTCTCGCCAACGAGATCATCGACGCCTCCAACAACACCGGCGCCGCTGTGAAGAAGCGCGAGGACATGTACAAGATGGCCGAAGCGAACCGTGCGTTCTCGCACTACCGCTTCTAAAGGCTGGTGAAGATACATGGCTAAAATCGATCTGAGAGATACGCGCAACATCGGCATCATGGCCCACATCGATGCAGGCAAGACCACCACGACCGAGCGCATCCTCTACTACACGGGCAAAACTCATAAGATCGGCGAGGTGCACGACGGCGCTGCCACCATGGACTGGATGGTCCAGGAGCAGGAGCGCGGCGTGACCATCACCGCTGCAGCCACCACCTGCTTTTGGAAGTACCCCGGCGGTAAGGCCGATGGCAAGGAGTACCGCTTCCAGATCATCGACACCCCCGGCCACGTGGACTTCACGGCCGAGGTGGAGCGCTCCCTGCGCGTGCTCGACGGCACCGTCGCCGTGTTCGACGCCGTTGCCGGCGTGCAGCCCCAGTCCGAGACGGTCTGGCGCCAGGCCGAGCGCTACGGCGTGCCCCGCATCGCCTTCATCAACAAGTACGACCGCGTGGGCGCCGACTTCTTCCATGCGATCGAGACCATGAAGGATCGCCTGGGCGCGCCGGCTGTCGCCGCGCAGATGCCCATGGGCGCCGAGGACAACTTCTGGGGCGTCATCGACCTGGTGACCATGACCGCGTGGGACTTCAAGGCCGACGACAAGGGCATGACCTACCCTGAGCCGATGGACGCCATCCCGGCCGAGTTCGCCGAAGACGCGGCCCTGTACCGCCAGGAGCTTTTGGAGGCCGCTGCCGACTGCGACGACGACCTCATGGAGAAGGTCCTCATGGAGGAGGAAGTCTCCGTCGAGGAGCTGAAGGCCGCCATCCGCAAGGGCGTCATCGCCTGCAAGATCAACCCCGTGTTCGTGGGCTCCGCCTACAAGAACAAGGGCGTGCAGGAGCTGCTGGACGCCGTGGTCGACTACATGCCGTCCCCGGTGGACATCCCGCCGATCAAGGGCGTGAACCCCGAGACCGGCGAGGAAGAGGATCGTCCGGCCGATCCGAAGGCCCCGTTCTCTTCCTTGGCCTTCAAGATCATGACCGACCCCTACGTGGGCAAGCTCACCTACCTGCGCGTGTACTCCGGGCATCTGGACGCCGGCAGCTACGTGCTGAACGCCACGAAGGACAAGAAGGAGCGCATCGGCCGTCTTCTGCAGATGCATTCCAATCAGCGCGTCGACATCGATGCCGTGTCCGCGGGCGACATCGTCGCCGTTGTGGGCCTGAAGGACACCTCCACCGGTGACACCCTGTGCGCCATCGACGATCCGATCACCCTCGACTCCATGACCTTCCCGGATCCTGTGATCCAGGTGGCCGTCGAACCGAAGACCAAGGCCGACCAGGAGAAGATGGGCATCGCCCTGTCCAAGCTGGCCGAAGAGGATCCGACCTTCCAGGTCACGACCGACGAAGAGTCCGGCCAGACCCTGATCGCCGGCATGGGCGAGCTCCAGCTCGACATCATCGTCGACCGTATGCGCCGCGAGTTCAAGGTTGAGTGCAACCAGGGCAAGCCGCAGGTCGCCTACCGCGAGACCATCCGCAAGGCCGTCATGGACCAGGGCTACACCCACAAGAAGCAGACCGGTGGTTCCGGCCAGTTCGCAAAGGTCCTGATGAACTTCGAGCCGCTCGACACCACCGAGGGCAAGACCTTCGAGTTCGAGAATAAGGTCACCGGCGGCCACATCTCCGCCGAATTCATCGGCCCCATCGAGGCCGGTGTCAAGGAGGCCATGGAGTCCGGTGTTCTCGCCGGCTTCCCGGTCGTGGGCGTCAAGGCCACCGTCACTGACGGCCAGATGCACCCGGTCGATTCCTCCGAAATGGCCTTCAAGCTCGCAGGTTCCATGTGCTTCAAGGAAGCTGCCCCGAAGGCCAAGCCGGTCATTCTCGAACCGATCATGAAGGTCGAAGTCCGTACGCCGGAAGAGTACATGGGCGAAGTCATCGGCGATCTGAACCAGCGCCGTGGCAACATCCAGTCCATGACCGACGGTGTCGGCGTCAAGGTCATCGACGCCAAGGTCCCGCTGTCCGAGATGTTCGGCTACATCGGCGACCTGCGTTCCAAGACCCAGGGTCGTGCCATGTTCACCATGGAGATGGACTCCTACGACGAGGTGCCGAAGAGCGTCTCCGAGGAGATCATCAAGGCCCAGCGCGGCGAGTGACACGCGCCACTGCATGAAGTAGCCAGTGTCTTCAGTCAGCGGTAATATCGTATACCGCTGACTGGGTTCTGGCTCTTCAAAGTGGCACATAACCCAGAAACCCAGTAGAATAAGCGAGTTCCTGTGCGAAAGGGTGCAGGAAACTCACGAGACGTCCAGGAGGACAAAAGTAATGGCAAAGGAAAAGTACGAGCGTACTAAGCCGCACGTTAACATCGGTACCATCGGCCACGTCGACCACGGTAAGACTACCCTGACTGCCGCCATCTCCAAGGTGCTGCACGAGGAGTTCCCGGATGTCAACCCGGAGTACGACTTCAACCAGATCGATTCCGCTCCGGAAGAGGCCGCCCGCGGTATCACCATCAACATCGCCCACATCGAGTACCAGACCGAGAAGCGTCACTACGCTCACGTCGACTGCCCGGGCCACGCCGACTTCGTGAAGAACATGATCACCGGTGCCGCCCAGATGGATGGCGCCATCCTCGTTGTGGCCGCCACCGACGGCCCGATGGCCCAGACCCGCGAGCACGTGCTGCTCGCCCGTCAGGTCGGCGTCCCGAAGATCCTCGTCGCCCTCAACAAGTGCGACATGGTCGACGATGAAGAGCTCATCGAGCTCGTCGAAGAAGAGGTCCGTGACCTCCTCGACGAGAACGGCTTCGATCGCGACTGCCCGGTCATCCACACCTCCGCCTACGGCGCCCTGCACGACGACGCTCCGGACCACGAGAAGTGGGTCCAGTCCGTCAAGGACCTCATGGCCGCCGTCGACGACTACATCCCGACCCCGGTTCACGACCTGGACAAGCCGTTCCTGATGCCGATCGAGGACGTCTTCACCATCTCCGGCCGTGGTACCGTCGTCACCGGTCGTGTCGAGCGTGGCCAGCTGGCCGTCAACACCCCGGTCGAGATCGTTGGTATCCGTCCGACCCAGCAGACCACCGTCACCTCCATCGAGACCTTCCACAAGACCATGGACGCCTGCGAGGCTGGCGACAACACCGGTCTGCTTCTGCGTGGTCTCGGCCGTGACGATGTCGAGCGTGGCCAGGTTGTGGCCAAGCCGGGCTCCGTCACCCCGCACACCAAGTTCGAGGGCGAAGTCTACGTGCTGACCAAGGACGAAGGCGGCCGTCACTCGCCGTTCTTCTCCAACTACCGTCCGCAGTTCTACTTCCGTACCACCGACGTCACCGGCGTCATCACCCTGCCGGAAGGCGTTGAGATGGTGCAGCCGGGCGATCACGCTACCTTCGGCGTTGAGCTGATCCAGCCGATCGCTATGGAAGAGGGCCTGACCTTCGCAGTGCGTGAAGGCGGCCACACCGTCGGCTCGGGCCGTGTCACCAAGATCATCGAGTAGTTTCTACCCGACATCAAGACACGCTTGAACTAGCGTTTTAAAGAAACCTCCCAAGGATGCGAATCCGAGGGAGGTTTCTTTATATATGGAAGGGCAATGCTCCAAAGTATGCACGCCGTGGCATAATGAGCAAGGCTTTTTGTAAGCTTTTCCGTCAGATGAAGAAATAGGTGAGTTAATTTGGCACAGACTACCAATGACATCAAGAACGGTTCTGTTCTGAACCTCGATGGCCAGCTGTGGACCGTCATCAAGTTCCAGCACGTCAAGCCGGGCAAGGGCCCCGCCTTCGTGCGCACCACCATCAAGAACGTGCTCTCCGGCAAGATCGTCGACAAGACCTTCAACGCGGGCATGAAGATGGAATTCGAGACCGTGGACAACCGCACTCTCCAGTACTCCTACGAGGACGGTGACAACTTCGTGTTCATGGACATGACCACCTACGACCAGATCTTCATTCCGAAGACCCTGGTCGGCGACCAGGCCAAGTTCCTGCTCGAAGGCACCGACTGCGTCGTGTCCTTCCACGACGGCACCCCGCTGTCCGTCGAGCTGCCGGCTTCCGTCGTCCTGACCGTCACCCACACCGAGCCGGGCCTGCAGGGCAACCGTTCCAACGCTGGCACCAAGCCGGCCACAGTCGAAACCGGCGCCGAGATCCAGGTGCCGCTGTTCATCGGCGAAGGCGAGAAGGTCAAGGTGAACACCACCGACGGCTCCTACCTCGGCCGCGAGAACTGAGAGTAAGGACAGCGAAGTTTCATGGCACGTTCCACCGCTCGCAAGAGGGCTCTGAACACGTTGTATGAAGCGGATGAGAAGGGACAGGACATCCTGTCCCTTCTTGCTGAGCGCATCGAGCAGCCCGGCGCTCAGACCCCGCTGCCCGACTACGCCATCGAAATCGTCCGTGGCGTGGCGGAGCATATCGCCGCCATCGACGCCATGCTTGACGAACATTCCACCGGTTGGAAGGTCAAGCGCATGGGCGTCGTCGACCGCAATATCCTGCGCATCGCCGCATGGGAGATCATGTTCAACGATGATGTTCCCAACATGGTGGCCATCGATGAGGCGTTGAGCCTTGCCAAAACGCTGTGCGACGACGATTCGCCGGCGTTCATCCATGGTCTGCTCAGCGCGGTGAGCGCCGATGCGGAAGCCACTGAAGTGGCCGAACAACCGACCGAACCTTCGGCTGAATAAAGCCGAAAGTTAAGCGATTCGGCCGGGTCGCGAGTCCTAACCGGCCGCTATCCTTGGTACGAATACCTTGACTATAAGGGGGTTTTGGTGAACCAGTATGATTCCGAAGCCGTGATGTTTGACCCTCAGGATGCCGTTCTTGTTCTCGAAGACGGACAGGTGTATGTGGGCGAGCCATACGGCGCGATCGGCACGACCAGCGGGGAGATCGTTTTCGCGACCGGCATGACCGGCTACCAGGAAACGCTTACCGATCCCAGCTACGACCGTCAGATCGTGGTACAGACGTTCCCGCACATCGGGGACACGGGAATCAACGGGGAGGATCCGGAATCCTCCAGAATCTGGGTCGCAGGCTATGTGGTGCGCGATCCCAGCCCGAATGTGAGCAACTGGCGCGCCACCGGCAGCCTTGACGACGATCTCGAATCCAACCACATCGTCGGCATCAGCCATATCGACACGCGCAAGCTGGTACGCCACCTGCGTTCCGCCGGTGTGATGCGCGCGGCCATCTTCTCAGGCGACGCGCTGCTCGACGGTGACGGCAAACTGCGCACCATCGACTCCATGCTCGACGAGGTCAAGGCCACTCCGCAGATGAAGGGCATGAGCCTCTACGACGAGGTCAGCACCAAGGAAGCCTATACCATCGAACCCTGCGGCGAATTCGAAGGCAAGGAACCGCTGTTCACCGTGGCGGCCGTCGATCTGGGCATCAAGTCCATGACCCCGCATCGCATGGCCGAACGCGGCTGCCGCGTGCATGTGGTGCCGTCCACCATCACCTTCGACGAGCTCCAGTCCCTTAATCCCGACGGCGTCTTTTTCTCCAACGGTCCGGGCGACCCGGAACAGGCCGATCCTGAAGTGAATCTGCTGCGTCAGGTGCTCGATGCCGGATATCCGTTCTTCGGCATCTGCTTCGGCAACCAGCTGCTGGGCCGCGCGCTCGGCTTCGGCACGTACAAGCTCAAATTCGGCCACCGCGGCATCAACCAGCCGGTCAAGGATATGACCACCGGCAAAATCGAAATCACCGCGCACAACCATGGCTTCGCCGTGGATGCGCCAATCGGCGAAACCGTCGACGCGCCATTCGAGAACGGCAAATACGGCAAGGTGTTCGTCAGCCATATCGATTTGAACGATAACGTGGTCGAAGGCCTGCAGTGCGTCGATATCCCGGCGTTCTCCGTGCAATATCACCCGGAAGCCGCCGCCGGCCCGCACGATGCCGCATACCTGTTCGATCGTTTCGTTGATCTCATGCGTTCCGTCAAGGAGGGAACCCGCAATGCCTAAGCGCACAGACATCAAGTCCGTGATGGTCATCGGCTCCGGTCCGATCGTGATCGGCCAGGCCGCGGAATTCGATTATTCGGGCACCCAGGCCTGCCGCGTGCTGCGCGAAGAGGGCATTAGGGTCATTCTGGTCAATTCCAACCCGGCCACCATCATGACCGATCCGGAAATGGCCGACGCCACCTACATCGAGCCGATCTCCACCCCGATCCTCGAGCAGATCATCGCCAAGGAACGTCCTGACGCGTTGCTGCCGACGCTGGGCGGACAGACCGCGCTGAACGCGGCCATGGCGCTGGGCGAGGCGGGCGTGCTCAAGAAGTACAACGTCGAGCTGATCGGCGCGTCCCTTGACGCCATCGATCGTGGCGAGGACCGCGAACTCTTCAAGAAGGTCGTGGAGGAGGCTGGCGCCGAATCCGCCCGCTCCGACATCGCGCATTCCCTTGAGGAAGTCGACAAGATCGCCGAGAAGTTCGGCTACCCGCTGGTGGTCCGTCCGAGCTTCACCATGGGTGGTCTCGGCTCCGGCATCGCGCACGACGAAGACGAGCTGCACCGCATCGCCGGCGCCGGCATCCACTATTCCCCGACCGACGAGGTGCTGATCGAAGAAGGCATCGAAGGCTGGAAGGAATACGAACTCGAGCTGATGCGCGACAAGAAGGACAATGTCGTGGTCGTCTGCCCGATCGAAAACGTCGACCCGGTCGGCGTGCACACCGGCGACTCCATCACCGTGGCACCGGTCTTCACCCTGACCGACCGCGAATACCAGAAGCTGCGTGACATCGGCATCGCCATCATCCGTGGCGTGGGCGTCGACACCGGCGGCTGCAACATCCAGTTCGCCGTCAACCCGGACACCGGCCGTATCATCGTCATCGAGATGAACCCGCGCGTGTCCCGTTCCTCCGCGTTGGCTTCCAAGGCCACCGGCTTCCCGATCGCCAAGATCGCCACCAAGCTGGCCCTTGGCTACACGCTGGACGAGATCCAGAACGACATCACCCAGTCCACGCCGGCCAGCTTCGAGCCGACCATCGACTACGTGGTCACCAAGGTGCCGCGTTTCGCGTTCGAGAAGTTCCCGGGCGCCGATCCGACGCTGACCACCTCCATGAAGTCCGTCGGCGAGGCCATGGCTCTCGCGGGCAACTTCCAGGAGTCGCTTGGTAAGGCCATGCGCTCCATCGACAAGCGTCACATGGGCTTCAACTGGGATGGTGACAAGCCGTCCGAGGACGAGGTTTCCCAGCTGCTCGACGCCATCAAGGTGCCGACCGAGCACCGTTATCTGCAGATTCAGCGTGCCCTGTGGGGAGGCGCCACCGAAGAGCAGATCTTCGCGGCCACCAAGATCGACCCGTGGTTCATCCGCCAGTTCGCGCTCATCAACGAGACTGCGCTGGAAGTCAAGAACGCGGAGAAGCTCACCAGGAAGCTGCTGAAGAAGGCGAAGCTCGCCGGCCTGTCCGACCTGCAGATCGCGCACCTGCGCCGTCTGGGAGACGAGGGCGAGAACACCATCCGTGAGCTGCGTTGGTCGTACGACCTCCGCCCGGTGTTCAAGACAGTCGACACTTGCGCCGCCGAATTCGACGCGGCAACCCCGTACTACTACTCCTGCTACGCAGATGAGACCGAGCTGCGTCCTCGCGACCGCGAGGCTGTGATCATCCTCGGCTCCGGTCCGAACCGCATCGGCCAGGGCATCGAGTTCGACTACACCTGTGTGCACGCCGTGCAGGAACTGGGCAAGAACTATGACACGATCATGGTTAACTGCAACCCGGAGACCGTGTCGACCGATTACGACATGTCCGACCGCCTGTATTTCGAGCCGCTCACCTTCGAAGACGTGCTCGAGATCTACGAGGCCGAAAAGAAGATGGGTCCGATCAAGGGCGTCATCGTCCAGCTCGGCGGCCAGACCCCGCTGTCCCTGGCCGCCCGACTGAAGGCCGCAGGCGTTCCGATTCTCGGCACCACGCCTGAATCCATTGATCTGGCCGAAAACCGTGAGCTCTTCGGCGAGGTGCTGAAGAAGGCCGACATGAACGCGCCGCGCTACGGCACCGCGCTGAGCCTGGACGAGGCCCGCGAGGCCGCGCACGCCATCGGATACCCGGTGCTGGTCCGTCCGAGCTACGTGCTCGGCGGCCGTGGCATGGAAATCGTCTACGACGACGCCCAATTGCGCAAGTACGTCGATCGCGCATTGAAGGAAGCCCAGGCCGACACCGTCGTGTCCGGCCGTCTGCCTTCGCCGCTGCTCATCGACAAGTTCCTGCAGGATGCCGTGGAAATCGACGTCGACGCGCTGTTCGACGGCGAGGAGCTGTATATCGGCGGCATCATGGAGCACGTCGAGGAAGCTGGCGTCCATTCCGGTGACGCCGCCTGCACCCTGCCTCCGAGCACGCTGTCCGATGACCAGATCCGTCGTCTGCGTGAAGGCACCTACGCCATTGCCAAGGGCTGTGGCGTGCAGGGCCTGATCAACGTGCAGTATGCCTTCATGGCCAACACTCTGTACGTCATCGAGGCCAATCCGCGTGCCTCCCGTACCGTGCCGTTCGCTTCCAAGGCCACCGGTGTGGCACTGGCCAAGGCCGCCGCCCGCATCATGGTCGGCGAAACCATCCAGCAGCAGCGCGACAACGGCCTGCTCCTGCCCCACGGCGACGGTGGCGACATCCATCGCGGCCAGCAGGTGGCCGTCAAGGAATCCGTGCTTCCGTTCAAGCGATTCCGCACTCCGCTCGGCAAGACCGTCGACGTGCTGCTCGGACCGGAAATGCGTTCCACCGGCGAGGTCATGGGCTTCGACCGCGACTTCCCGCACGCGTTCGCCAAGAGCCAGCTCGCCGCATACGAAGGCGGCTTGCCGACCAGCGGCAACGTGTTCATCTCCGTGAACGACACCGACAAGCGCCAGCTGCCGCTGTTCGCCGCGCGACTGGTCGAGCTCGGCTTCAACATCTGGGCCACCGAAGGCACGGCATCCGTGCTGCGCCGCTACGGCATCGATTCCAAGATCGTCGACAAGATCAGCGTGCGTATGGACTCCGATCCAGACGACCCGATCACCACCTACCATGCGGAGGGCAGCGTCGGCAAGAACGTCGTCCAGCTGATCGAGGAAGGCGCGATCGACCTGATTCTCAACACGCCGAACTCCCGCGGTTCCCGTTCCGACGGCTACGCCATCCGTTCGGCGGCTATCGCAGCCGACCTGCCGCAGTTCACCACCATGACGGAATTCTCCGCCGTGTTGATGGCTATCGAGGCGGTGCGCAATAATGATTATCAGATCATGAGTATTCAGGATCATTCCACGCAGCTGTTCGAATTGGAAAGCCGTGACTAATGATGAGTAGCCCCAGCAGTGAGGAAGTGAATGCCCAGCGTTCGGATTTCGGTCTGCGACTGAGCAATTCAATGGCCAAATACGGCCCGTTGTGCGTCGGCATCGACCCGCATCGGCAGCTCCTCACTGACTGGGGCTATAACGTCGACGCGTTGGGGGCGGAGCTGTATTCCATGCGCATGCTGCAGGCGGCCAATGGCCGTGCCGCAGCTGTCAAATTCCAGTCCTCCATGTTCGAGCGGTACGGTTCCAAAGGCATCGCCGCGCTTGAACGCGTGCTCTATGCGGCACGGCAGATGGGTGTCATCACCATCGTCGACTGCCTGCATGGCGGCCTGCCGACCACGATTTCCGCGTTCGCGGACGCCTATTTCAAGCCGGGCGCGCCATTGCTGGCAGACGCCATCACCCTGCTGCCGTATTACGGCGCACGGTCATTGGGAGGCGTCATCAATGACGCGCTCAACAACGGCAGGGGCGTGTTCATCGCATCGTTGACGTCCAACCAGGAAGGCGCCAGCCTGCAGACGGCGATTCGTCAGGCAGGCGAATACAAGGGCAAAACAGTGGCGTACGGCATCGCCAGCACTGCTCAGAAATTCAATAAGGGCAATGATGGAATGGGTTCCGTCGGCCTTATCATCGGCGCCACCATCGGGCAGTGGATCAACGATTCGGGCGTCGACCCGGCCAAGTTCACCGGACCGATTCTTTCCCCAGGCTACGGATGGCAGGGAGCGGAGACACGCGATCTGAAGACCGTGTTCAAAGGCACCAAGGGCAATGTGCTGGTCACGGTATCTCGTTCCATCGCCACGCACGGTCCCGACATCGCAAAATTGACCGAAGCCACCGCGTCGGTCGCCAGGGATATTCGGCAGGCATTGACCGAGGCTCAAAACGAAAGCGCCGATGATGCGGCTGATGGAGACGTCGAATAAATTCTTTTTCTGAATAGCTTCCTTTTTGGAAAACAAGACATAACCAAGAGTGGGGATGGAATGGCTGATTCTCAACATGGACGTTTGATTGTGCTCTGCGGACCCGCCGGAGTGGGCAAAGGCACTGTTCTGGGGCGCGTACGCGAACAGCACCCCGAAATCTGGCTGTCGGTGTCCGCCACGACACGCCAGCCTCGTCCGGGCGAAGTGGACGGCGTGAACTATTTCTTCATGACCGAACCTGAATTCCTGGCCAAAGAAAAGGCGGGGGAGTTTCTCGAAACCGCCGACGTGTTCGGACTCGCCCACTACGGCACACCCGTGAAACCAGTCGTGGAACATCTGGAACGCAATATCCCCGTGGTCTTGGAAATCGACCTACAGGGAGCCCGGACGGTCAAACGGCGCGCGAAGGAACTCGGCCTCGAAGTGCTTACCGTGTTCATTGAGCCGCCGTCCTTCGAAGAACTGAAACGTCGTCTGATCGGCCGTGGCACCGAAACCCCTCAGCAGCAGGCCAAAAGGCTTGAGACCGCCAAGGTCGAGTTGGCCGCTGCGCCGGAATTCGACAAACGCATCGTCAATAACGTGGTCGACGAGGCCGCAGACGAGCTTTGGCACATCATCGCCGAAGAGTTCGGCCTGTAATCCGTCAATCCGACTATCCAGCCAATAAAAACCGGCATACGAAAAGGGCCTGCACGAAATCGCGCAGGCCCTTTTCGTATGTTTGAATCAGGCGAGACCGGACAGCTTGTCGATCAGCTCCGGATCACGGGTCGCTCCCTTGTCAGCGGAGCGGGCGAAGGCGGCGTAAGCCTTCAGAGCCTGAGAAACCTTGCGATCACGATGGGCGACATAGCCATCGCCGGCCTCCAGCTCGGCGCGGCGCTGAGCCAGCTCCTCGTCGGAAAGCTCGACGTTCACCGTACGGTTCGGAATGTCGATGTTGATGATGTCGCCGTTCTTGATCAGAGCGATCGGGCCCTTGTTCGCGGCCTCAGGCGCGATGTGTCCGATCGCCAGACCGGAAGAACCTCCGGAATAGCGGCCGTCGGTGAGCATGGCCACCTGCTTGCCGATGCCCTTGCCCTTCACGAAGGAGGTCGGGTACAGCATCTCCTGCATGCCCGGACCGCCCTTCGGTCCCTCGTAACGGATGACCAGAGCCATGCCCGGCTTCAACGTGTCGTTGAGGATGACCTCGATGGCCTGCTCTTGGGATTCGACGACCAGCGCCGGTCCGCGGAACGTCCAGATCTCCTTCGGCACGCCTGCGGTCTTCACCACGCAGCCGTCAGGCGCGAGGTTGCCGCGCAGCACGGCCAGACCGCCTTCGGTGACCGCCGGATGGTCGATATCGTGGATGGCGCCGTTGACACGGTCACGATCGAGCGAATCGAACAGCGTGGTGTGCGTCCACGGTTCAGGGGAGACGATGTGGCCCGGAGCGGCCAGATACATCTGCTTGGCTTCCTCGGTGCAGGTGTCGCGCATGATGTCCCAGTCGTTAAGCTTGTCTTCCAACGACTTGTAATCAATGGAATGCACGTCGCGGTGCAGCTTGCCGGCACGGTCAAGCTCGCCGAGGATGCCGGTGATGCCGCCGGCGCGGTGCACGTCGGAAATCTCCCACTTGCCGGACGGCGAGGCCTTGCAGATGCACGGCACGGTGTGGGAAATACGCTCGATGTCGTCCAGGGTGAAGTCCACGTCGGCGGACTGAGCCATGGCGAGGATGTGCAGCACGGTGTTGGTGGAACCGCCCATGGCCACATCCATGGTCATGGCGTTCTCGAAAGCCTTCTTGGTGGCAATGGAACGCGGCAGCACGGAATCGTCGTCATCGTCGTAATACTGCTTGGCGATCTTCACCACCTGCTCGGCGGCGCGCTTGAACAGGTCCTTGCGGTAGGAATGGGAGGCCAGAATGGTGCCGTTGCCCGGCAGAGCCAGACCGATGGCCTCGGTCAGGCAGTTCATGGAGTTGGCGGTGAACATGCCGGCGCAGGAACCGCAGGTCGGGCAGACGGTCTTCTCGTAGGCGAGCAGATCCTCTTCGTTCAGATTGTCATCGGCGGAGGCGTACATCACGTCGATCAGATCGGTGTTCTTCTTCACGGTGCCGTCGGGCAGCACGGTGGTGCCGGCCTCCATCGGACCGCCGGAAACGAACACGGTCGGAATGTTGAGTCGCAGCGCGGCCATCAGCATGCCCGGCACGACCTTGTCGCAGTTCGGGATGCAGATCAGCGCGTCGGCGCAGTGCGCGTTCACCTGATATTCCACGGTATCGGCGATGATGTCGCGGCTCGGCAGGGAGTACAGCATGCCGGTGTGGCCCATGGCGATGCCGTCATCAACGGCCATCGTGTTGAACTCGCGCGGAATGCCGCCGGCTTCCTTGATGGCATCGGAAATCAGACGGCCCACTTTGTTCAGGTGCACATGTCCCGGCAGGAACTCGTCGAAGGAATTGGCGATGGCGATGATCGGCTTGCCGAAATCCTTGCCATCCACACCGGCGGCGCGGTAGAGGGCGCGAGCGCCCGCGAATACTCGTCCATTCATTAGTTTTGCAGATCGCATTTCCATGCCTCCTATTGTGCTGGCTAAACGGGACACGTGTTTTGTCAAGAGTCACTATGTGGAAATTTTCGGAAACCCGTGTGATTCCCTTACAGGTTGGATAACTACGCTGGCGGAGAAGGCCTGCGGGAGAGGCAAGGTTGAGGTCCAGTGGATTGCCTATACTAATGATTTTGGAAAAGAAGCTTTTGGCTTATCTGATGATTTGGAGATAATCACTATGGCATTCGGCACTGAGCCAACCCCGACCGGTCTTGCGGATCCGCCGATCGACGATTTGATGGAGCATGCGGACTCCAAGTACGCTCTGGCCATTTTCGCGGCCAAGCGTGCCCGCCAGATCAATTCCTATTTCACCCAGCTCAATGAGGGTCTGCTGCAGAACGTCGGCCCGCTGGTGGAATACCAGAATCAGGAGAAGCCGCTGTCCATCGCGTTCCGCGAGATCAACAGTGGTCTGCTTGAGGAAACCCTTGGTGAGGACGATCTGACCGAAGGCAACTGATCTACACGGTTCCCATAGAGGGACTGGCATCATTTTTCATTCGCCCCGATACCTGAGCGGTGCGCTTTGAATAGTCAACAATTAACTATTGATTGCGTCTGTGAAGGACGGGGCGTTTTTCGTGGGCGATCACAGGATGCGAACGGTTGGGTGTTCGCGAAAGGAGCAGCCGTATGGCTGAATTGAAGTTGATTTCCGCCGAGTCGGTGACGGAGGGCCATCCGGATAAGGTCTGCGACCAGATTTCCGATGCGATTCTCGACGATATGCTCGCGCAGGATCCGCATTCCCATGTCGCCGTGGAGACCTGCGCCACGGTCGGACAGTTCTTCGTGTTCGGTGAGGTGACCAGCGAAGGCTATTCCGACATCCAGAACATCGTGCGCTCCGTGGTGCGCAATATCGGCTACACCAGCTCCCGCGTGGGACTTGACGCCGATTCCTGCGGTGTGACGGTGTCGCTTACCGAGCAAAGTCCGGAAATCAACCAGGGCGTTGCCCGGTTGAGTGGCGAGGAGGAGTCGAAGGCGTCCCGTGAACAGCGGTATGAGGCGCAAGGCGCGGGCGACCAAGGCGTGATGTTCGGCTATGCGTGCGACGAGACCGACGTGCTTATGCCGTTGCCGATTCATCTGGCGCACCGTCTGGCGTATCGTCTCGCCGAAGTGCGCAAGAGCGGCGAGGTGCCGCATCTTCGTCCGGATGGCAAGACGCAGGTGACCATCGAATACGACGACGATGACCATCCCGTGCGTCTCGACACCGTGCTGGTCTCCACCCAGCACGACCCGGAAGTGGACCAGGCATGGCTTAAGGAACAGCTCACCGAACATGTGATCCGTCCGGTGCTGGATGACGTGCTCGCCGACCGTGTGGCCCACGACGAATACCGCGTGCTGGTGAATCCGACCGGCTCGTTCATCCTCGGCGGTCCGGCAGCCGACGCCGGTCTGACCGGCCGCAAGATCATCGTCGACACCTACGGCGGCGCTGCCCACCATGGCGGCGGCGCGTTCTCCGGCAAGGATCCAAGCAAGGTGGATCGTTCCGCGGCCTATGCGGCACGCTGGGTGGCCAAGAACATCGTGGCCGCCGGCCTTGCCCACAAGGTCGAGGTGCAGGTCGCCTACGCCATCGGCGTGGCCGATCCGGTGTCCATCAACGTGGAGACCTACGGCACCGAGATCGGTGTGACCCGCGAGCAGATCCAGCAGGCGGTGCGCAAGGTGTTCGACCTGCGTCCCGCCGCCATCATCGACGAGCTTGACCTGAAGCGTCCGATCTACTCCAAGACCGCGGCCTACGGCCATTTCGGTCGCGAGGATGCCGACTTCACTTGGGAAGCCACCAACATGGTCGACGAACTCAAGGAGGCCATCAAGGCTTGAAAACGCGGCCGACGTCCTACGATGAAACAGGCGTCGGCGCATGCGTTACCCTTGCATTATGACCAATGAGGATGCCGAGCAGCTGGCGCTTGACGGGCTTGCCCCGCGCAAGCGGCGCAAACGCGCGCCCGCCGTCAAAACGCCAGCCGCCGAACATCCCATAGCCCAAGTGGTGCTGGACATCCAGGCCACACATCTGGGACAGACCTTCGACTATTTCGTCGAGGAAAAATACTCTGCGGCCGCCCAACCCGGCGTGATGGTGCGCGTCCGCTTCGGCGGGCAGCGGGTCAACGGCATCATATGGAAACGCGCCGATACCAGCGCCACACCCGAATCATCGATACGTTACATCGAACGTGTGGTCACCGACCGTGTGCTCGTTCCCGAATCCATGCGCGACGATATGACGCGCATCGCGGACGCGTTCGGCGGCACGCGCGCCAATATCCTCCGCCTGGCAGTGCCGACGCGCGTGGCAAAAGTCGAAAGCCAGCTGCGCGTCGGCAATCGCGATGCCGCAGGAACCGCGGCGGGCAAACAACGGCTCGCCGCCGTCGACCAGGAGATATACGGCCAGTTGCAACGTCAATACGGCAACATCAATCTGCTGCATGACGCGCTGCAAGGCAGACGTTTCCAATCGTTCGTCTTCGACCTGCTACCCGGTGCCGACCATTGGCGGCGCTGCGCGGCATGGATGGTGGCCGCGGCGCTCGCTCAGAACAAGCCGGCGGTGCTGGTGCTGCCGACCATGCGGGAGATCGCCGACATGACTGAGACCCTACGGTCGGTCGGCTTGAAACCATTCGCTCCGACTGGGGCCGCGAACGGCGTCTATGACGGCGATTTCGCGGTGCTCAACGCGCAGATGGCGCCAGCCGACCGTTACCGGGCATATCTCGCGATCAGCTGCGGACAAGTGCGTTGCGTGCTGGGCACGCGCGCCGCCATGTACGCGCCGGTGGAAGGCAACGCGCTGTTCCTCATCCTTGATGACGTGTGCTACCAGGACGCCGACGGCATGATGCCGTACGCCAACGCGCGCGGTGTGCTTCGGCTCCGCGCGAAATCGCATAACGGCGTGTTCGTCGCGATGGCCAATGCGCGCAGCGCGCAAAGCCAATGGGAAACCGACGCGGCGCACGTCGGAGACACGCAGGTGAGCGGCTTCAGCACGCCCATACACGCGTTGCCGGCCGTGACCAAGGAAGCGTCTCCATGGATTCGCTGGCTCAATCGCGACGAGCTGGCACGACTCGCCGATCCGACCATCGGCGCACGCGTGCCACACACCGCGGTCCGGATACTGTCCAAAGCTTTGGAAACCGGTCCGGTGCTGCTGTCCATACCGCAGGACGGCATCACCGAAGCGTTAAGCTGCTCGAAATGCCACCGCCAAGTGCGATGCGCGCGTTGCACGGGACCATTGGAACGGTTGGCGGACGGAACGATTCGATGCCGCTGGTGCGGCGCTGCCACCGTGCAATGGTCATGCCCGACATGCCATAACGAGCGCATGCGCGTGGTCAGGGTCGGCGCCGCCGGAACCGCGATGGAACTGGCCAGACTGTTCCGTGGCGTGCCGATGGTGCTGTCCACGCCAAGCCAGCCAAGAGGCGTCGTGTCCGATATCGGATTCGCTCCGCAACTGGTCATCGCCACGCCCGGCGCGGAGCCGCGTGTGCGCGGGGAGAGTCCGGCACAATGCGAATACCGTGCCGTGGCCATCCTCGACGCGTGGACCAGTTTGTATGCGTCCGGCATCGACGCCGATGTGGACACGTTGACCGGATGGATGCGCGCGGTGTCGCTGTGCGCGCCGCGGACCCGTGGAGGACAGGCGCTGCTGATCGGGGAAACAGATCCCGTGCTCGCACGATCGTTGATGCTGTGGAATTCGCCGATGCTTGCCCAAGTCGAAGTGGAGGACCGCGCCCAGACCGCGCTGCCGCCGGTATTCGCCGCGGCCTGCGTGTGGGGCCGACGGGATGCGGTTGGGACGATGTTGAAACGAATCGGCGCGTTGGCCGGCGGCGACATGGCCACCATCGACACGATCGCCGGTACGATGCCGTCCGTCTTGGGGCCGGTGCCGATTCCGCAGCCACGCACCATCGATTCACGTGAATTGGAAGGCACCGCGGACAGGGTCAAAGCAGTCGTGCGCGTCCCACAGGGCAGACGTGCCGAATTGGCGTTGCGGCTGCGTTCGGCAAGCGCCCGCCACGTGGCTTCACGCGAACCTGGGGAACTGCGATTCCAGATGGATCCGAAGGAACGCATCTGACGGACGTCCCCTCAACGTGAAACACTGGAACGACTGATGACGTTGACGTTAGGAATGGAGAAACGCATGAAAGGCTGGCCGGGAGAGCCGCAAATGGAATATGACGTGCTTATGGCCGACGGCAACGCCGCTGCGAACGCCGGCCGGCAGATCACCGACGTGATCTTCGATTTCGGCAACGTGCTTATCTATTGGGATCCGGCGGCGGTGATGACCCCACGGTACTCGGACGGACTGGTGGAACAGTTCCTCGACAATGACGTTTCCGGCTTCTACGACATCAACAACGAACTGGACGCCGGCATGTCCAATGACGATGGCGTGGCTCTGATGCGTGAACGCCACGGAGACCAGTGGGCCGATATGATGCGGTACTATCTGGACAATTTCGTCGATTCGCTGACCGGCGTGGTGCCAGGCGCGCGCGTGCTCATCAACGATCTGAAAGCAGCCGGCGTCCACGTATGGGGCTTGAGCAACTGGCAGAAGGACTCGTTCCCGATTGCGCTTGATAATTTCGATATTCTGCGCAGTCTTGAGGACCGCGTGGTGTCCGGTTACGTGGGACTGCGCAAACCGCACCGCGATATTTACGATTACGCTCTAAAACAGTTCGGCATCGACGCTTCCGGCGCGCTGTTCGTGGATGACAAGGCGATGAACATCGTCGGCGCGAACGAAGCCGGCATTCGCGGCGTACGGTTCAAGGATGCCCGCGCGTTGCGCACCCTGCTGATCGACGCGGGCGTGGCGATTCCCGCGGTACATGAAAAATAACGACATACGCAGATTAGACAGACGGTTGTGCTTGCGGTCGCTATGCGGGATCGACGCATACGGTCGCATGCATTGATGGATATGAAGGTGAGGAGATTCGTCTCATGTTGAAAGTGCTGTTCGCAGGTACGCCGGATGTGGCGGTGCCGTCGTTGAAACTATTGGCCCAGGATACCGAGCATTTCGAAGTGGTGGCCGTGCTCACCAGGCCGGACGCGCCAACCGGACGAGGTCGCAAACTGGTGGCGAATCCAGTCAAGCAGGCCGCGCTCGAACTCGGTCTGCCGGTCATCGAATCCGATCCGAGCGAGGAAACGTTCGTGTCCGAGCTTGCGGCCACCGGCGCACAGGCCGCCGCTGTGGTGGCGTACGGCAAGATCCTGAAACAGGACGTGCTCGACGCGCTGCCGATGGGCTGGTACAACCTGCATTTCTCCCTGCTGCCCCAATGGCGTGGCGCCGCTCCGGTGCAACGTTCCATCTGGGCCGGCGAAAAGGTGACTGGTGCCACGGTTTTCCGCATTGTGCGCGCCATGGATGCCGGTCCGATTCTGGCGCAATCCACCGTGGAAATCGGCGCGCACGAAACCGCCGGCGAGCTTCTGAGCCGTCTTGCTGAAGATGGATCACGCCTGCTTGCGGCATCGTTGCAGGCCATGGCCAACGATCAGATCGCTCCGGTGGAGCAGCCTGCCGGCGCATATGAGGTGGCTCAGAAGATCACCGTTGAAGACGCGCATATCCGCTTCGACGTGCCGGTATTCGCCGCCGACCGCCAGATTCGCGCATGCACGCCGAATCCGGGAGCCTGGTGCGAACTGCATGCCCATGCGGACGCCGAACCGGCGACCCTGCACGTATTGCGCGCGCAGCCGGCCGACATGTCCAATCCGAACGCACCGGCATCGCTTGAACCCGGCCATATCGTGGCCGGCAAGAAGAACGTGTGGGTCGGCACCTCCACCGAGCCGCTCGAGCTGCTGGAAGTTAAAGCGCAAGGCAAGAAAGCCATGCGCGCCGCCGACTGGGCCCGTGGCGCCCACCTCGATAACGCCTTCTGTGAGTAAGATTTTTGTTTCTACTGTAAGTATGTGAGTAGCTGCGGCGTCCGCGACCGGCGGGCGGCATGCATTGACGACACGCTCCGGGCCGCTCAGGCCAAGTCTTTACGGTCTTACAACGCATGCCGCCCACCGGTCGCTCGTAGGTGCGGAAAAGTTATTTGAGATAATCGAGGATTTTCGCCAGATCACGTTCATTGAGCCGGTGCGGAGCATCCTTCTGCACTTTCGGTTTGGCGCAGAACGCCACGCCAAGACCGGCCGCATGAATCATCGGCAGATCGTTCGCGCCGTCGCCAACCGCAACGGTCTGCGCCATATCGATGCCCATCCGCGCGGCCCACGCGCGCAACGATTCCAGCTTCGTATCCTTCGTGACGATATCGCCCAGCACGTGTCCCGTCAGCCTGCCATCGGCAGCCTCCAAACGGTTCGCAATCCAATAATCGAGATGCGCATCGGCCGCGAGACGGTCCACAACCTCGTGAAAACCACCGGAGACCACGCCGACCTTCCAATCATGCGCGTGAAGCGTGTCAATCAGTTCAAGCGCACCATGCGTGAAATGCACGCGATGGTAGACCTCATCGAAAATCGTGGTCGGCAGACCCTTCAATAACGCCACGCGTGCGCGCAGCGCCTCGCGGAAATCAAACTCGCCGTTCATGGCTCGAGCGGTGACGGACGCTATCTGCTCGCCGACTCCCGCGGCCACGCCGAGCTCGTCGATGACCTCTTCGTCGATCAACGTGGAATCCACATCCATCACCAGCAGTCCGGGAGCGGACAGCGTGGGCAGGGATGCCATGGATGCGATGTTCGGCGTTTCTTGTTCAAGCATGGTTCCGATTGTCGGAAATCATTAGGACAATGGGTATTCTTGAGGGTTGAACGTGTTGGAAAGCGAGGTCGACATGAACGATCATGACGAAGAGACGCTCGCGTCGCTGCAGCAGGCCAACGACCAGCTCATGGCCAAGAACCATGCGCTGGTCAAGGCGTTGAGCCGCGCCACGCAGGAAATGACGAAAACCAAGGCCCAATTGAACCAGCTGGCGGGGCCTCCCATGACTTTCGCCACCATGGTCCGCGTGCATTCAGCCAAAACGGACGGGCAGGGCGTGCAGCATGCCAGCGCCGAAGTGGCTGCCGGCGCGAGACGCATGATCGTGCCGATCGCGGCGAATCTGCAAGCTTCCAGGCTCGAACCGGGACGTACCGTGCTGCTCAACGAGAACATGGTGGTGGTCTCACAGCTCGACACCGACACGCTGGGCGCGGTGCGCTCGGTACGGCAGGTGTGCGATGACGGCCGCCTGCTGGTCGCGGATGGCGGCGGCAACGTGACGTTGGTCCGATGCTCGGGAACGCTTGCCAAACAGGCCATCAGCGCGGGCGATCGCGTGAACGTCGACGCATCTCTGCGGTTCGCGCTTTCGTTGGTTCCCCCCGAAAACGACGACGATTTGGTTCTGGAAGAAGTGCCGGACGTCACCTTCGCCGACATCGGCGGACTGGACGAGCAGATAGAACGTATCCGCGACGCCGTGCAGATGCCGTTCCAGCATCGCGAACTGTTCGAACGCTACGACCTGAAACCGCCGAAAGGCGTGCTGCTGTACGGTCCTCCAGGCAACGGCAAGACACTGATCGCCAAAGCCGTGGCGAACGCGCTCGCCGAAGGCACCGACGCGGGAAGTGGCGTGTTCCTGTCGGTCAAAGGACCGGAGCTGCTTAACAAATTCGTGGGCGAATCGGAACGTCTGATCCGCATGATCTTCAAACGCGCCCGCGAACGAGCGGCCGACGGCAAACCGGTCATCGTGTTCATCGACGAGATGGATTCGCTGCTGCGCACCCGCGGCACGGGCGTTTCGTCCGACGTGGAGACCACCATCGTGCCGCAGTTCCTGACCGAGCTGGACGGTGTGGAATCGCTGGACAACGTCATGGTGATCGGAGCCTCCAACCGCATCGACATGATCGATCCGGCGGTGTTGCGCCCCGGACGCCTCGACGTGAAGATCCGCGTGGACCGTCCGGGCATCCAGCAGGCGACCCAGATCGTCCGCCACTATCTGACAGACAAGCTGCCGTTGTCTCCGAACGTGGATGCGAAGGCGTTGATCGGCGTGCTGGTCAACGACATCTACGCGCAGGACGAGCATCGGCACCTTTGCGACATCTGCGACGACCATGGCCAGTGGCGTCCGGTGTACCTCGCCGACGTGGTGTCCGGCGCGGTGCTCAAGAACATCGTGGACCGTGCCAAAACCTATGCGGTGAAACTGTCCATCACCACCGGACAGGCTGCGGCGATCGGCATCAATCTGCTGGCCAAAGCCGTGGACGAAGAATACGGTGAGACCCGGGACGCGCTGCTGGATGCGGATCCGGAACAGTGGAGCCGCATCAACGGGCTTGAACCCGGACGGGTGACCGGCATCAGACCGGTGGCATGAATGCCGGCCGGCGTATGAATGCTGGACGGTATGGTATGGAACGCAATCTAAATACGGAAAGGAACGGCGCGATGAGCGTTCGCAGGGTCATGGGCACGGAAACGGAATACGCGGTCTCCGCGCCAGGACAAGGCCGCTACAATCCGGTGCAGCTCTCATTCGACGTGGTTGGCGCCGCCTCGGATGCGTCACGCAGCCATATCCGCTGGGACTACCGGCAGGAAGACCCCGTCAACGACGCGCGCGGCACCAGACTGGAACGTGCGGCGGCCCACCCGGACCTGCTCACCGACGCCCCACAGCTCAACATCACCAACGTGATCGCCCCTAACGGGGGTCGTATCTACGTCGACCACGCGCATCCCGAATACTCCGCGCCGGAAACAACCGACCCCTTCGAAGCGGTGCGATACGACCGTGCCGGCGATCTCATCATGCGCGCCGCCGCAGCCAAGGCAAGCGAGACGACGGGACGGAAAATCGTGCTGCACCGCAACAACGTCGACGGCAAAGGAGCCAGCTGGGGCACGCACGAAAACTACATGATGCTGCGGTCGGTACCGTTCGACCTGGTGACACGCCTCATGACCACGCACTTCGTCTCCCGACAGATCTTCATCGGCTCCGGCCGCGTCGGCATCGGCGAACATAGCGAAAACGCCGGCTACCAGCTAAGCCAACGTGCCGACTACTTCCATATGAAAGTCGGTTTGCAGACCACATTCGACCGGCCGATCATCAACACCAGAGACGAATCGCACAGCACCGACGAATACCGCAGACTGCACGTGATCGTCGGCGACGCCAACCGCATGGACGTGCCACAGGCCTTGAAACTCGGCACCACCAGCATGCTGCTGTGGCTGCTCGAACACGCCGACATGGCCGAAATCGACTTGAACGAGGCGCTGGAACCGCTTACGCTCGCCGACCCGGTGGAAGCCATGCACACGGTATCGCACGACCTGACCCTGGCCGCCCCACTACCATTGGAAACAGGTGGAACCACCACCGCATGGCAGATGCAGGTCACTTTGCGTGGACTGGTATATGCGGCCGCGGCAACGGTATACGGCACCGACACATCCGGAGAGCCGGCATGGCCCGACCGCTCCACCCGCAACATCATGGCGATGTGGGGGCAGGCTCTCGCCGACGTCGCCACCGTACGCCATGCCGACGATGACGGACGACTGACGATGCGGGAACAGGCGTCACGTCTCGAATGGCTGCTCAAATGGCAGTTGCTGGAGAAACTACGCCGCAAGACCGGTTCGGATTGGACCGATCGGCGCCTGGCCGCGGTCGATCTGAAATGGGCCGCGCTCGATCCGGCCGATTCGATTTTCACCCGGCTTGCCGGACAGACCGAACGACTGGTGACGGATAAGCAGCTTGCCGAGGCGGTCGGCCAAGCGCCGGCCGACACACGCGCATGGCTGCGCGCGGAGATCATACGACGTTTCCCCGAACAGGTCGTTGCGGCGTCGTGGTCCCACCTTACGGTGCGCGGCGAGTCGTCCGGTGATGAAAACGTGGAGAATTCGATGGTCTCGTTGGACATGTCCAATCCGTTGAAATTCACGGAATCCTTGTGTTCCGAAGCGTTCGAGCATGTCCACACTGCGAGCGGAATCGTGGAATCCCTGCGTTGAATCTCATGTTGTGCGGGTACCATTGCCGTAGGTGATGGCAGAGGCCATACCCATAGTCGATGAACCACACGGCAGGACGCTTGAGGGAGAGGGTGCGTCCAAGCCGGTTATGAGGAAACGAAAAGGCATACTACATGGAATTGAGGCAAGTGGCCCTCGAAGTGGCCCGTATCCTGCAGGATGCAGGCAAGCACGCGTTGAACGATCAAATGAATCCGCGTGATCTGAAAAGTTTTGAAATAACGGACAATCATCTGAGCTTCACCTCCGACATCGATAAGCGGTTGGCGCAATTCATCAGCAACCGCATCACGTATGTGGATGTGTTCGATGGTTTCTGGCAGTTCCGTCCGGAAGAATGCCATCCGGGGGAACGGTATTGGTGCGTTGGCGGCATCGACGGCGCGATCAATTTCGTGCGCAGCATGCCGGAATGGACCATCACCGTCTCACTGTTCGAGTTCAACGACCAATGCTCCGCGCAGCCGATCCTTTCGGTGGTGCATGCTCCGGCGCTTGGCCTGACCTACCTGGCGGTGCGCGGATCCGGAGCCATCCGCATCCGCAAGACGCCGCTTGGAGACAAACGCGAGAAGATCATGCCGTCCACCACCCCGTCCCTTGACTATGCGGTGGTGAGCTTCGGCATGTCCCATGTGCCGGAGGAATCCAAGCGCGCGCTTGAAGTGGTGTCGCGTATCTCCGGCCGTCCGGCCGACATCAAGCGCGTTGGCCCCTCCTCCTTGGATTTGTGCAAGGTGGCGGACGGTACATATGACGCGTATTTCGAAGCGCATCTGCACAAGTGGGACGTTCCCGCGGTTTCCGCCGGAGCCGTCGTGGTCTGGGAAGCGCAGGGGCATCTGAGCCGGTGGAACGGCGATCTTGTCCACTGGCGTCAGGAAAACGACGTACTCGCCACCAACGGTCTGATTACCGATGATCTGCGCCAGTATTTGGCATAAGACTGATTGACTGCCCCACACCTGGGTTAAGGTGTGGGGCAGTATGCTATTCGCAGGAGAACCCGCAAAGACGCTTTCGGAGAAAGGAAGGACCATGCCCCAGAAATTTGAGCAGATGCAATCCGCCGAACAAAAACATGACGAGGATGAGACCATTGCGCAGGCTGGCACCCAGATCGATGACACGGTCGATGCGCTTGACGCGGTGCTGGACGACATCGAATCGGTCCTCGAATCCAACGCCGAGGAATATGTGGGCAGCTTCGTCCAAAAAGGCGGCGAGTGATGCCGCAGCTGCGTGACAGCGGCAACCATTCCACAGCGCCGCTTGACGCCCATACCAAGGACGAAATCCAATCCTTCGCCCGTATTTTCGGCATCGAAACCGAATACGGTGTGAGCGTGACCGGTTCGGACCGCCCATGCGACGCCGGACAGACGGCGATGATGATGTTCCAGCCGATTGTGGCCGAAGCGAGATCCACCAACACATATATTGAAAACGGTTCAAGACTCTACCTTGATGTCGGCTCGCACCCCGAGTACGCCACGGCGGAAGCCCGGGATCCGATGGACGCGCTGGCATTGGATGCGGCCGGCGAATTGGTGATGAGGGATCTTGCCCTGGACGCCCAACGTCGTCTGCGCTCCATCCAGGGAGCCGGCTCCACGGTCCATGTGTTCAAAAACAATGTGGATTCCGCCGGGCATTCCTTCGGCTGCCATGAGAATTACCTGGTGCGACGGTTCGTGCCGTTGAAGACGATCGAACAGGAGCTGCTGCCGTTCCTGATCACCCGGCAGCTGTTCACCGGCGCAGGACGTATGGGGGAGCAGGGCTTCCAGATCACGCAGCGTGCCGATTTCCTCGATGAGGCGGTCTCATCGGCCACCACGCGCTCGCGTCCGATGGTCAACACGCGCGACGAACCGCATGCCGATCCTGACGCGTTCAGACGGCTGCATGTGATCATCGGCGATTCGAACCGGTCCCAGTGGGCCACGATGATGAAGCTCGCCACCACGCATCTGGTGTTGTGCGTCATCGAACAGGCCGGGCGCGAAGGCAAGGATTCCGGGTTCGCCCGATTCTCCTTCGCTGACGCCAGTGCGGCCAACCATAAGGTAAGCCGTGACCTGACGGGCGTCGAAGCGTCCTTCGACATGGCAGACGGCACTGTCATGGAAGGCGGTGCCGTAGCGATTCAGGAACGTTATCTTGAAATCGTCGAACGATTCGTTGGACAACATCCCGAAGTGTGCTCCTCGTTGCCGCGCACGGACGTGCATGAGGTGATTCGCCAATGGAGGCGTGTCATAGAGGCGTTCCGCTCGGGGGCTAGCGAAACGTTCGCCGACAAGGTCGATTGGCTTGCCAAACGACGGCTGTTCGACATGCTCCGCAACCGTGCGGGGAGCCGACTCTCCGTCAGCAAGTTGGAACAGTTGGACATGGACTACCATGACGTGGCCAACGGCGCGCTGTACGCCTCGCTGTGCCGTCGCGGAGCCATGCGCACGTTGGTCAACGAGTCACAAGCACATGAGGCCATCGATGTTCCTCCCCACGATACCCGCGCCGCACTGCGTGGACGGTTCATCCAGTCGGCACGATCGCACAACGCGCAATATTCCTGTGATTGGACGCGACTATCGCTGACCTCGCCGAACAGGATGGACGTGACGTTGCTTGATCCGTTCGACGCACAACCGTCCGACCGGTTCCTCACGATACTAGAGGCTTTGCAGTAGCCAAAAGCCTGCGATGGAAGACTCGTCTCCACCGCAGGCTTTTGATATTGGTTGGTCGGATTGTAACTGCCGCTCAGACTTCTCCACGGTATTTGGCCATCATCTGCGACTGGAGTTGTTGCGCGCTTGGCGGCGTCCACGTGATCGCGTCGGCGCCCGCATCAATGGTGGCGAGAATACGGTCTTCACGACCTCCGCCCGAAGCCAGAATCGGGATTTCCGGATGATGCGCGCGGATGCTTGCCACGACTTGCGCGGTTCTTGCACCGGCTGCCACATTGATGATGGCCGCACCGGCAAGAATCTTGCATTCGGTGATTTCATCATCCTCCGTGACCGTGGCGATGACGGGGATGTCCACCATCGACATGGTCGTTTCGATGGTTTCCGCCGGTGCCGGCGCGTTGATGACCACGCCGGCCGCGCCCTGCATCTCCGCCACCATGGCCAGCTCTGCCACACGCGGACCGGTGGTGGTGCCTCCACCCACGCCGACGAACAGCGGCATCTGCGCCACGGTGAGCAGCGCCTGCGTGATCACCGGTTCGCCGGTGAAAGGGTACACCGCGAGGATGGCGTTCGCGTTCGTGTTGCGGATAATGACCGCATCGGTGGTATAGGCGAACGATTTGAGCGTATGACCTTTGACGGTGATGCCGCCGCAACGCTGCGTGATGATTTCCGGAACCCTGGCGTTGGGGGAGGTGAGTCTGCCTTCGACCTTCGCCGTACCGTAGGTGCTTCGCGACACGTGCGGCACGGCTGAATGCTGCTCCACAGCCACTGACGCGCTGGGGGTGAATAGCGAACGCTTGTTGAGACGGATGAGATCCGGATCGTCCGCACCGGAATCATGTTCCTGCCCGACGCTCATTCCCGCACCTCCTCATCCGTATGGTTCAGCATGAGGAATTCGTGGATCGCCTTGCGGCGTTCGGAAATCTCCTCATCCAGAAGTTTGGTATCGGTGTTGTCGATGATACGCTGCAGCAGTTCGCCGAGAGTGGAAAGTTCCTCGTCGTTCAGGCAGTCGAGCATATGAACGTCGGCTTCGATGGGTTTGGACGGCTTGGGCCGTGGAACCGTTCCCCGTCTTGCCGCGTCGACGTTCCGCACGTGTGTGGTGGCGCGAGCCACGGTCCGGGCACGTGTCGTTTTGAGCTTGGTGTGGATGAGCAGGATGTTGAGTTTGTGGATTTCGTCGATGATCTGTCTGCGTTGGTCGACCATGACATCCCCCTTTATCTAGTCATATTGTCTAGTATCATAGCGCATAGTGTGGGATGACATTGCCTTTGCCTGTTATAAAAAGAAAAAAGAGAGGTTCCAACCATCCGTGGTTGAAACCTCTCATATAGGTCTGCGTAGTCGACTTACTTGGTGACGGCCTTCTTCAGCAGGGAGCCGGCAGAGATGCGAACGCCGTAGGTTGCCGGAATCTCGATGGTTTCGCCGGTGCGCGGGTTGCGGCCGGTGCGGGCTGCGCGCTTGACGCGCTCGGCGGAGAACAGGCCGGTCAGCTTCAGGCCTTCGCCGGACTGCATTGCCTCGACGAACACGTCCTGGAAAGCGTTCACCGCAGCCTCAGCCTGAGCCTTGGTCAGGTTGGACTTCTGGGCGATCTTCGAGACGAGATCAGACTTGTTGTATGCCATAAAGCATCCTTCTTGAGTCAGGGGATATTCCGCTTATGAACATCCACGTTCATTGCAATGATAGCGCACGCATGTGCCAAAAATGCCATTTTCCAAGGGTTTTGGCCCTTTTGATTCAGCATAGGGGGAGAAAAAACCCTAACGGGGGGTTGGGTTAGATCAAATTATGCCTGTCCAGCCATTTCATAGCCACGGCTCCCATTGGAATTCTCAGCCAATAGAAGGCGATTCGGTAGACGAGAGTAGCGGAGACGGCGATGGTGGAGGGGATGCCCACGGCGGTGAAGGCCACGGACAACGCGGCTTCGACCGCGCCAAGGCCGCCTGGTGTCGGCACTGCGGAACCGAGCGTATTCGCCAGCAGGAAGATGAATGTGGTCTCCACCGGATTGGTGTGGCATCCGAAAGCCATCAATGCAATCCAGAATCCCAATCCGGTCGAGATGTTGAGCACCAATGCGCCGAGGATGCCGAAGGCCAGCTCCTTCGGGTGGGACAACACGTTGACGAGACTGCGTGCGTAGGACTTGACGATGGGCAGGTACTTCTCCGTGACGATGTGCCGCACCGGGGGAATGGCCATGGCCGCGGAAATCACCAATGCGACGATGGTGATCACCAAAATCAGCGTGTTGGTGGGAATCATGCCGGACAGTGTGTTGCGTCCGGTGAAGATGCCGATCAGCAGCAGCAGAATGATGGTGGTGCCGCCCTGCACCGCCCATACGGCGCTCATGATGGCAGTGGCCGCGGTATTGCGGTAGCCGCTCTTGCGCAGGAACTGCAGGTTGACAAAGGCCGGGCCGACGCCGGCGGGCATGGAGACCGCGGTGAAGCCCGAAGCCATTTGGGAACAGTACAAGCCGATCGGATTGCGTTTATCGGCATCCATGAAACAGCCAAGGGTCATGGCCGATCCGAACCAAGCCAGCAGTCCGAACAGCACGCATACCAGAGCCATGGCGATGTTGGCCTCTTTGACCGCCTTGATCATTTCGGCCGGTTGAATCTGGGTGAACACCACATACACGGCGACGACCAGCAGCGCGATCGCGATGAAGGAACGGAAACTGAACCGCGACAGCGTAACCGTTTCCATGGAATCCGCGACCTCTTGCGGAGCCAAAGCCGCGATACGGGAACGCAGCGTGTTGAGCATGTGCTTGTCGCAGGCGGGCAGGGCGCGTATCGCCGCCGGAACCGCCGCCTTCTGGATGAATGGCGCCAGGTCGATCAGTTGCTCGTCGCCCCACGTCCTGCGGGCGCATGCGATCGCACGGTCGATGCCGTTCAGCGCGCCGAGCAGAACCAGCAGCTGTACTTTGTCCAGCGCATAGTTTGGCGGCGCGCTGCCATAGTCGCCATTCTGCCATCCTGCGATCACCGGCTGTCCGTTTTCCATGCGCGACAACGTTTCGGGAGTGATTCGACGATGGGTGAAGCCGTGCCGGTGCGCTTCGGACAGATAGGTCATGAACAATTCCATGTCATGGTCGGACATGGTGTTCGGATTGCATTCCAAGGGCATGTGGTCGCGGTGAAACACCAGAATGGACGATTCGCTGCTGTCTGCGACTCCGTAGACTCCCGGCACCGTCAATCCGGCGTTCTGCAGGCCGAGAATCATCGCGTAATGGTGGTGGATGGCGTCGAAGGAGGAACGGTCACGGCGCATGGAGACCCCGGTCAGCCTGACCCATTGCCATAGCTGGTTGAGATAGCCTGCCATATGCACTTGGTTATCGAGAACGGATACCGTGTATTGGTGGCCGTCGACGTCGATGGCGTCGTAGATGCGTGAGTTCTCGGTCAGATCATCGTCCAATGTGGTCTTCAGCATGCCGGAATCGGTGTAGGTCGCGAGCCTGCGGGAGAGCGACGCCACGTCGATGCCGATGGAACGGAGCGCCTGCGCCACCTGGTTGCCCCAAGCTCCGTTGGTCTGTGTGCCGAGCATGAAACGGATCAGCATGCCCAAGGCACGTCCCGCGGCAAAGGAGACCAGCACGCCGGAAAGCGAATTCCATGACAGCACCACGAACAGCACGGCGACCGTGTAGAGGATGTTCCAGCCCCATTTGGTGCCGGAACGGGTGCGACGCGGTCCGGCGACGGTAAGGAATGAGGCCATCGCCGCATAAAAATCGGGAAGCAGTCCGGTTCCCACGGAAGTGCCGTTGGACATCATGGACATGATGAGGGTGTCATTGCCCGAGCCGCTGATAAGAGCGGATATGCCCCATATCGCAGCGAAACCGAGAATAAGGGCGATGGTGGAAACCACACTTTGCAGCCATTCCTTGGCGATGAGCAGCTGGATAAGCACGCTGACGGTAATGAAAACTATGGCGATCTGCTGCAACAGCGATGTCGGCACATCCATGAGCCAACTGACCACGTGGCCCGCGGAACGCACGTCGGACTCCACTCCGGAGGTGGTGCCATGCAAGTAGATGGAGAACAGGATGACGGCCGCGCCGACAAGCACGGCGAACAGCGCATGGAGCAGATCCGCGAAATCGCGGTTCCGTTTCGGCGGAACATCCTCAATGCGCGTTTCGTGTTTGCTGGTTGGGAAGTCGTGAGACACTATTGACCTGCTTTATAGGTACGTGGGTGAATACGTCCGGGTGACATGCACCTATTATCGTCTCCGATGATACGCCTTGGGGCGGCTGTGTGAAAACACAGCCGCCCCAAGGCGTATCATCCGCAAGATGAGTGTGGCGATGCGTTGTCAGCGGTCGAAGTCAACCAGCTTGCTGGCAACTCCGGTGTATGTCGCCGGAGTCAACGCCTTGAGACGCGCCGCAGTGGCTTTGTCGAAGGCCTGCTGGTCGATGAACCGTTCGACGTCATCCTTGGAGATCTCGTGACCGCGCATGAGCTCCTTGACCTTCTCGTACGGCTTATCCATACCCGGCAGTCCTGCAAGCTCGCAGGCGCGCATGGCGGTCTGGATCGGCTCGCCGAGCACCTCCCAATTGGAATCGAGCTCGGCCTGGATGGCAACATCGTTCGGATGGATGGAGTTCAGACCACCCATCAGATTGTTCAACGCCAGCAGCGAATAGCCCAGCGCGGAGCCGATGTTGCGCTGCGTGGTGGAGTCGGTCAGATCGCGCTGCCAACGCGATTCGACCAGCGTCGCCGACAAAGTGTCCAATAGCGAGCAGGAGATCTCCAGATTGGCTTCGGCGTTCTCGAAACGAATCGGATTGACCTTGTGCGGCATGGTGGAGGAACCGGTCGCGCCCTTGACCGGTACCTGCGCGAACACGCCACGGGAGATGTACATCCACACGTCCACACACAGGTTGTGCAGGATACGGTTGGTGTGGCTGATGGTACCGTACAGTTCAGCCTGCCAATCATGCGATTCGATCTGCGTGGTCAACGGATTCCACGTCAGACCCATACGGTTGGTGACGAACTCGCGGGAGACGGCCACCCAGTCAACATCAGGGCAGGCGGCCAGATGCGCACCGAACGTGCCGGTCGCGCCATTGATCTTACCGAGATATTCCTGGGCCTTGACCTTGTTGAGCTGACGGTTCAGACGATACACATAAACAGCCAGTTCCTTGCCCAGCGTGGTCGGCGTGGCAGGCTGTCCATGGGTCAGCGACAGCATGGCCTTGTCGCGGTAGGCGTCGGCCTTCTGTGCCAGATGGTCGACAATGGCCTGGGCTGCGGGCAGCCACACCTGCTCCACACCGTTCTTCACGCAACGGGCGATGGACAGGTTGTTGATATCCTCGGACGTGCAGGCAAAATGCACGAGAGTCTTCAATCCGGTCAGCTGGGTGTCATGACCTAACACATCGGCGGCCTTCTCCAGCTGGTCGTCGATGTAATACTCCACGGCCTTCACATCATGGTGGGTCTTAGCCTCATAAGCGGCATGCTGGGCAATGCCTTCGGCTCCGAAATTCTCCGGAATGGAACGCAGATACGCCTGCTCATCATCGGTGAGCGGCTTGACACCCGGAACGATGGTCTGATTGCCGTTGCCCTCGAAACCGTTGGCAAGCAGAATCATCCACTCGACTTCGACGCGCATGCGCTCGCGGTTCAACGCCGGTTCGCTCATGTATTCGACAAGGGGAGCGGTCTGCTTGTGGTAGCGGCCGTCAAGAGGGGTCAGTGCGATTGCGGGGGAGATGTCAGTAAGCTTCATAGACAACAGCATACGTTCAGCCGTGAACCATTGGTCCCGTCATTTGCTGATGCGTCCCTCATAATACTGGACCTCCTCCAGCTCGCCTTCCACGACCTCTTGGAAATGACGGTCATGGTCCAGCACGGATTTGTTTCCGGTGTCGTAGGCGTACCGGTATCCCGCTTCATGGTATTTCGGGTAGTGCGTGGAGTTCTTCTCCCCAGACGAATCACTGACTTCGGCTCCTGGAAAAGCCCTCTTCGGCGCATCCTCCTCATGGACGGAGCATCGTATGGTGAGCCAGTTCTCCGTATGGGGGTTAGCCTCCCCGTCAAGTGCCGCGATGCCTTCATCATCCATCTCGATGGCGGTGACCCGTGTTTTCTCGGGAATCTCGAAATTCGCTATCGGGGAGCCAAGCGTGGCGATATGTTGGATGTCGTATTTATCTTGGAAATCCGTCGCCGCCGCTGCCGCGATGATGCCGCCCTGCGAATGGCCGACGATTTCCACGGGATCATCCGGCTGGATGCCGGCCTGTTTCATGGTCTCATCCAGGAAACGGAGGCTTTCCGCGGTTCCGCGCTGCCGCTCATCGGCACTCATCAGCTCGAAATTGGTGTACCAGTCCATAGGCGAATCGTGATTGCCGTCGGTCCCGGGAATGATGATCCTCCAAGCATATGTGCCATCGGCTTTGCGGTACTTGCAGCATGCGATGGTTCCGTATTCCAGACCGCTTTCACGTTCGCCGTTGAGAGGTCCTTCGGACAGCCGCCGTTGGTCGGCGATGGCGTCCTTCGTGCTTGTACCGCCTCTGACCACTTTGGTTTTCGGATACACACGGGTTACGGAGAGATTGTCTCCATGGTCTTTGTCGAAGTACGGTATGAGCAGTCTGTCGATTTTCTTAAGACCGCGATTGACCGAGCCTTTGCCGGAAAGCCCCTCTGCTATAGCCGCTCCCGGTTTGGTGACCATGAATAAGGTTTTCGTGATGTATTCCAGGATGGACGTGTCTTTTGAAGGCCGTTCCTGTATGTTCAATCGGCTCGCATGCTCTCCGAGGACGCTCACGAAGCTTTCCTGCATCCATGCGGTGGATTCCACAAGATAGAATTTGTTGAATTTCCCCTCTTTGGCGTAACTGCGTCTTACCCCCATCAGTGCGCTGGCGGTCAAGGCGAGAATCGCGGATTCCCGTGATGACATGAAAAGCCCTCGCAACATGATATTCAGCCCTTTCCTGCTGGCTTCCTCAGCTTGGGCGTATAAGGATTGGGCTTGTGCGATCAATGAGGATAGCTCATTAAGCTGGGATGCCATGGATTGCAGGGCCTCGGCATGCGCTTCGCAACGTCCGAGCAGCTGCCGGTACGGCAATTCGATATGGTCCTGCGCCGTACACCGTGGACTTGCCCCGGTCAAAGCGGACAGGAGCGGTGTGGCGCGAGGGTGGATTTTGAGTTCATAGCCTGCGGCAATGAAGGATCTACGGGAAGTGCCAAGACGATTCGCTTGGTCTCTGAGGATTCTTGAAGCATTGAAGTATTCCCGGTATTCGGCGGTGGTGAATCTCTTTCCGCCAACGATGCGGGCCGTCACTCGTTGGTTCATGCCGCACCTGCCGACCAGAGAAGACGTGACGTGGCGATCATATCATCACGTAGCAGAGCGGATTGCCGTGCGATGCGATCGAGACGGGTGCGGTATTCCTCGGCCGCGGTGCCGGTCCAGTCGGCCAGTCTGTTGGAGGCTATTGCCGCATCAAGTCCATCGAGAAGCCGTGACGCGGTAACAAGTTTCGCATTGATCAATGTTTGGGTGGTCCGCACGCCAATTCGGCAACGACAGGACATTCCCGACAGGGATGCCAACGAATTGAAGGCTGCGACGCCTGGGGCGGCACCAAGAAAAGCATTTGAAACGTTCATGGCAGCCATTTGACCACATTCGGCGTTGACGCCAATCGGAAAACAGAGCTTGTGGTCAAAGAACGAGTCTATGAAAAACCGTCGGCGTGTCGTTATTGGAAAAACAACGAAAACCACGTCGACGGCATGTGGATAACTATATTCGAAAAAGCCCCCTACCAGGGTTTGGTCTGCGAGGATGACGTGCTTGGGTTCTTTTTCGCAGCCGAACCTGAATCGTCATTGGGATCCGATTGCGTGGATTGGGCGTTCTGAGCCAATAGCTCCTCTATTTTCCGACGTTGTTCGTCGGATAGGTTTTCGTCGTTCTTGTGACTTGATTTACCCGATTCCTGAGCGTCGGCGGTGTTTGAATCCGTGGAAGCGGACTGATCGCTCTGCTCGGCTTTGATCTTCTTGGACGCGTGATCCGTAAGCTGGCTGGAAACATGACTGTTATGCTCGATTGATTCGCGCACTTGGGGCAGCAGCAGCGGCTTCATGGCTGATGCCTCGTTGAATTGGGCGTCCGTCTGCTGTTGCCTGGTGTGCAGCTTGTCCCAATCGGCATCGTCTTTTCTGCTGGTCGAGATGTTCTCCTGCAGGCTTTGCGTGGCCTGGTTGTAGCTATTGACGGCTGCGAGATTCACTATGGCCCATAGGGCGGCCATGACCAGCAACGCCGCCATGACGGCCAAAACGATGCGAACCGTCAGCGAGGCACGCGGTTTCATGGTTGTTCTGGTCATAGCAAACTCCTCGACTGAATTATCCAAGCCCCCAATTCGCATGCGAGCAGCAGCAGCGTGACGATGGCCAGTGGCCATACGACGGGCATCGTCCTGGTGCGCTTCTTGGTGGTTTGGGTGACTCGCCACTTATCGGACGCTTCCTTGGACACGCCGTCACGCATGGTGTTGGAGGCGTTCAACACCAGCGCGGTACCGCTCAACTCGTCGGCGATGGACGCCATCTCATCCTTGTTCATGCGTGACACTCCGGGTTTGCCGGTATCAGGGTCGGTGACCCACTGGTCCGCATTTCCATCGACGCCGTCGGCGATTACGGGAATGTTGCCTCCCTGCTCGCTGCCGATGGCTACGGTGAAGGCATCGGATAGGTATCGTCGCAATGATGAGAACGTGCGCCGTGCCTTTGACGAGGTCTGTTCTCCATCGGAAAACAGGTACAGCACGATCGCATCATCGGGATGCTGATCATGAATGGACTTGCAGGTCAGCAGCAGCTGGTCGATAGGGGCATCCAACGTCGAACCGGCCGAAACGGAAGTCGCCTCGGGCGCGAGTGTATCCGCCCAATTGTCGATCGCGTTCGAATCCGGGGTCAACGGCACGTCCAACGTGCCGGAAGCTCCGAATCGCAAAGCGGCGAAACTGGAATTGGGATATAGCGCGGTGACGTCCTTCACGGCTTGTTTTGCCACGTCGAGACGGCTTGACTGTTCGGCTGAACCATATTGCGCGTCTTTGACGGCCATGGAACCGGTCACGTCAACGGCCACCACCACGTCGGTGGCGTTCACCGCACGGCTATTGGTCGGCGCCACGATACTGGGCGTCAATGCCATGACCGACACCGTCAGACAAAGCAATACGCGCCGAACGCATGCCCAAACGGTTTCGTCGCTGTCAGCGCGGCGACGAACATGCAATACGATCTGCGCAATGGCGCAGGCCAGCAGAACCACGGCGACGGCTCCGCCGACAGGCCAACCCAAAGCAGGGGAAAGCGTCAGATGGTTCATCTCCTCAACCTCCAAGCCAATGCCAGCCAGACCATCAAAACGATGGCCAAGGCCAGTGTCCACCATCCGGGAGCATCCACCATGGCGGCCTTGTTGCTCGACTCGTTTTCATGGTTCCGCCGAGATTCGATTTCCTTGACCAGCGAAGAGACGGATGCTCCATTCGATTGGGTGAGAAACACCCCATGATGAGCTTCGATGGCGGATTTGAATTTCTGGGTGGTCTCGTCGGCCTCGCTCTGCTTCGGTCCGGAAAACAATCCATCCACGGTGATTTGGGCCTGCTTGGTCAGGTTCAGCGCCTCGTCAAGCGTATAGGTTGGTTTTCCGGAAACGACGTTGTCCGTGGCAAGCACGATGGATGCGGCGCGCTGACGCTCGGCATTGTCGGCGCTTGCGTTCCCATAGGCGAATCCGGGAAGCATGGCCGCGCAGCTCACCACGCCATCGCCAATCAGCGAAGTGGACTCCTTACGGTTCTGCGTGCCTTCCAGCCAGTCGGAAATCGCCTGATAATCGCTGTCCTTCATCTTGTCGATATCGTCTTGGGACTCGACGCCTGCGAGGATGCTGCTGGCTTTGTCAAGCTGTTTGGACACCAGTTCGTAGTCGTCGGTCAACGGAAAAACGGTACGTGACGTCGAATTGAAGATGCTCAGGCCGATTCTCTCGCCCTTGAAGCTGTCGACGAGTTGACGGTAGGTGTCGATGACCTCGCGGTCGTAGGGGAGCGCCGAGCCGGAAACATCCAAGCACAGCACGATGTCTCGGCTGCTGGCCTTCTCCTCGCCTTCATCCACGGTGCTGGGACGTGCCACCAGAGCCGTGGCGAGTGCCAACGCGACCACTAGAAGAATCACCGCCAAACGGGAAAGAACCCTCCACTGGCGGAATAATCTCGATGCGGATTCCGTGTTGAGGTCATCATCCAGGCTGAAGGTGCGGGCACTCTCGATGTCATCGGTTTTGTGGCGCGCGGCCACCAGCAACGTGACGCCGGCAACGGCCAGCACCACGATGACGCCTGCCAGAAAGGCCCAAGGCCAATGCCATGACAGTTGCATCTATCGCCACCTTTCCACAAGATTGGCCACCCATTCGCCAGCCTGCTCGACCGTGGCCTGCCTGGCGATGTGATTGCGCTCGGCATCCGCGAATTCCGGCGGATACAATGCCTCGATGGTTTGCCTGAGCAAGGTGAGACCCTGCTGGTTCCCCGTGGTCCGAGGCGTCTCTTCGATGTCGGTGAGCGTCTGGTTGCGCACGTCCGTTCCGGTGGCAGTGGAAGCAAAATCCCTGGCGATTGCGGCCAGCTGTGCGAAAGCCTCCTCGCGCTCCAGCTCCCCCCGGGCATGGCGGGACACAACATCATCGATACGCTGATGCCAGACGGTTTTGCCGGCAAGCGCGTCATGTCGGCCGCGATTGACTATTTTTGCGGGCTTCCGGCTCGGCCGGGCAAGCCAGACCACAAGAGCCACCAAAACGACGGCAAGCAACAGACAGACCGCGATGACGACGGCCAAACCGTTCTCAAGATGAATCTGGTCCTTGATGACGAGGTCATCCTCGGCAAGGAAGAGCATCATGCCTTGTCTCCCAACGACAATACGGACGGGGCTCTCAATTGGTTACGTGTGGACTGGGCCAAAGCCGTGGAAACCATGCGCACGAACTCATGGAACATGCGTTCGCTGGAATCGGATCGGATTACCGTCGAGCCACAGCGATTCAGCTCATGGCGAATGGACGCAGCCAGGTATTCACGATGCGTTCGCACTTGCCCAGCTGTGTTTCCCCTACGCAGGAACGCAGGCACGCGTCGTTTTACAGCCCCGTCAAGCACCACGCGCGCATGGCTGACATCAAACGGATTGATGGTGGCCACATCGATGAGCACCATCGGATGTGTCCTTGCAATCATGCGGATGGCGCTCAAATGACGTTCCTCCAACGCATGCTCCTCGGTGGCGATGACGACCAGCGCCTCTTTGTCCCGAATGCGGCGCGCGTATTCCAGCAACGCGTCGATATTGCGGGGCCTGGTCCACTCGCGCTGCAATGCCGTATCCAAGGTTCGTTCGAACTGCGCCAGGCCACCGTTGAACGGCACCCGGGTGATGGAAGCGCTGTCGCCGAACACCATGGACACTTCGTCGCCTCGGCGCAGGCTGAGCGCGGCGAACATGCATAAGGCGTTTGCCGCCACCTGGTACGCCTGTTCCGAGGAAGGGCATGCGGCGGTCATTTCCTGTCCGACGTCAAGCAGCAACCATGCCTTCGAAGTGGAGGGACGCTCACGCTGCACCACCATTGGACGTCCCGCTCGGGCACTGGTCTTCCAATCGATGCGTTTCGCCTCGTCTCCCGGCTCATAGGCGTGGATATCCACGACATCGTCGGCGCCGAAGCGTTTGTTCGATGCGTGCGCGCCTTCGAGTATGCCGAGCGCCTTGCGTACCGTCGGCAGACTCAGCGTGGTTCCAAGCGTCTCGATTTTTCTGCGGATCGGATCGTCGGAACGGATCTGGTCGATCATGGAACGGGGACCGCCTGCACGATCGAATCCACCACCTGGTCGCTGGTGACGCCATCGGCAAGTGCTTCGAACGTCATCAGAATACGATGACGCAACACTTCGTGGGCGAACGCCTTCACATCCTCAGGAATGACGTAATCTCGTCCCTGCAGGAGCGCGTTGGCCTGTCCTATGCGCACCAGCGCGATGGACGCGCGCGGCGAGGCGCCCAGCCTGACGAGCGAGGAAAGTCCTTGGACGGGCTTGGTTCCAGCGCCACGGGAGGTGGCCGCGATATCGACCGCATACTGCATGATCGCATCGGACACGTGCACACGACGTGCCGCGGAACGCAGGAATTCGACGTCGCTGATGGAAACGGTGTCACCGGTGAGCGCGTGCTGGTCTACGGTATCGGAGCCGCGGCGGGTCAGCATGGCGAGCATGCGTTGCTCTTCCTGCTCTGTCGGATAGGTCAGTACGGCCTTCATCATGAAACGGTCCATCTGCGCCTCGGGAAGATTGAAGGTGCCCTCTTCCTCGATTGGATTCTGCGTTGCGATGACCATGAATGGTTTCGGCAGCGCGATGCGTTGGCCTCCGATGGTGGTCGCGCCCTCCGCCATGGCTTCAAGCATGGCGGACTGGGTTTTCGCGTTGGAACGATTGATTTCGTCGAGCAGCACGAAATTGGCGTGGATCGGGCCGATCTGCGTGGAGAATTTCTGCGTGGCGAAATCGAAGACCTGAGTGCCGACCAGGTCCGAAGGCATCAGATCGGGAGTGCATTGCACACGTTTGAACGAGCCGGACACCGAAGTGGCCAAGGTCTGCGCGGCAGTGGTTTTTGCCAGACCCGGGACGGATTCGATGAGGATATGACCGCCGGCCACCAAAGTGGTGATCAGCGATTCACGAAGATTGTCCTGTCCGACCAGGGTCTGCGCGAAACGTCCGCGAATCTGCGAACCGATGTTCCTGGCGCGTGCGATGTCTTCGGCCGACAGCGTGGTTGGTCTTGCGGCTGCGGGCATGGGGATGGGTGCCGGTGCTGGCGCCGGATTCTTTGGAGGGAATAAAGCCATGGTTGCTACTCTAACGGGTCAAGCTGACGGGAGGGTCCAATCCACCGGCTGTTCTCCTGCTTCGATTAGCGCCTGATTGGCGCGGGAGAACGGTTTCGAGCCGAAAAATCCGTAGCGGGCGGACATCGGACTTGGATGGGGGGATTTGATGATGAAAGCGTTGGTGAGCAGGGGCTCCAACGTCTGCGCCTTTCGTCCCCACAGAATCGCGACCAGAGGCTTGACGCTGCCGTCAGGCCGGCGGCGATTGTTCAATGCGCTGATGGCCGCGTCGGTGACCACTTCCCAGCCTCGCCCCTGATGGCTTCCCGGCTTTCCCGGTTCGACGGTCAGACATCTGTTGAGCAGCATGACGCCCTGTTTGGTCCAGGGTGTCAGGTCGCCGTTGGCCGGCATGGGCACGCCCAGATCGTCGGTCAGCTCGGTGTAGATGTTCGCCAGACTGCGCGGAATGGGCTTGACGTCCGGTGCCACGCAGAAGCTCAGTCCCACCGGATGGCCCGGCGTGGGGTAGGGATCCTGGCCGACGATAAGCACTTTGATGTCGTCGAATGGAATGGTAAACGCGCGCAGAATGTTCCTGCTGGCCGGAAGGTACTTACGTCCCGCCGCGATTTCCGACCTCAGAAAGTCTCCCATGAGATGTATCTGGGGTTCGACATCGGCGAGGGCCTGGGCCCATCCGGGCTCCACAAGATCCTTCAATGGTTTGATATGAGTCATACTTTCCCACTGTACGACGTGTCCTGTGGATGTCCATGCCGATTCCATGCGGAAACGTGTCGAATACGCGCAAAATCGACGATGCTGATTGTGGGCTGACTGCACGGGCCGGTACACTGGGGCGGTAAGTGTGAGAAATGAGGTTGCAGAAAATGGCTAAGCAGGACAAGGAGACCTACGAATCCTACGCCAAGGATATGTTCGACAATCCTCCGGCGGGACCGATGGGCGTGCACCGTGGCGCACGTTCCATGGCGTCCAGGGCTCTGCCGTATGTGATTGTCGTGATTGTGGCTCTGCTCGCCGGCCTGCTGTTCTGGGGAGTCTATTCTGGTGAGATCAGCAACCTGAGAATGCCTTGGTCGGCCAAGGAGGACTCTTCATCGTCCGTCTCCACGGCGGATAAGGCGGATAAGAAGACGGACGACACGTCCAAAGACGCCAAGACGGAGAACAAGAAGTCCGAGGACGGCAAGAAGACCAGTACTTCGGATGGCCAGTCGAAGGACGCTTCGGACGCCAACCAGAACGCGGAACAGAATAACGATCAGAACAATGGCCAGGATGCGGCTTCTGAGCAGAGCGTGAATCTGGCCACCGAGATCCGCGTGGTGAACGCCACCAGCATCACAGGTTACGCCAAGAGCAAGGCCGATGCCCTGACCCAGGCCGGATACACCAGCGTGACGCCCAGCAATCCGACCGGCAACGTTCCCAGCCAGACGGTTGTCTGGTATCAGAATGAGGCCGACAAGGCGACGGCGGAGAATGTCGCGCAGACGCTGGGAATCTCCAATGTCCAGCAGAGCAGCGGATTGGTCACGCCGATCGTTGTGGTGCTGTTGAACTGAAAAAACGCCGTCCGAACCGGTTTGGAACCTCGCCCGAACATAGGCGAGGTTCTTTTATTTTCTTGGAAATCCGGCGTTTTTCAAGTTGATTCGATGCGACTGACATCTTGCTCACAGCGCAAAGAACGTCATCGGGTTTGGCACTCTCGACGTGAGAGTGCTAATCTGCGAATTAGCACTCGACGAGTGAGAGTGATAACTGGCGGCTGACGGCTGGTTCTGATTGTCGCTCCGAAGGTGGAAATAATACCGTGTAGCCATATGTGGAGGAACAATGGCAAAGATGATTGCATATGACGACGAAGCTCGTCAGGGAATGCTCGCGGGTCTCGACAAGCTCGCTGACACCGTCAAGGTCACCCTTGGTCCGAAGGGCCGCAATGTGGTGCTTGACAAGACCTACGGCGCTCCGACCATCACCAACGATGGCGTTTCCATCGCAAAGGAAATCGATCTGGACGATCCGTATGAGCGTATCGGCGCCGAACTGGTCAAGGAAGTCGCCAAGAAGACCGATGACGTCGCAGGCGACGGCACCACCACCGCAACCGTGCTGGCCCAGTCCCTGGTGCATGAGGGTCTGAAGAACGTCACCGCCGGCTCCAATCCGATTGCTTTGCGTCGTGGCATCGAGAAGGCTTCCGAAGCCATCGTCAAGGAACTCGTCGCAGCGGCCAAGGACGTTGAGACCAAGGACCAGATCGCTGCCACCGCAACGATCTCCGCTGCTGATCCGGAAGTCGGCGAGAAGATCGCCGAGGCTCTGGACAAGGTCGGCCAGGATGGCGTCGTGACCGTCGAGGATAACAACCGCTTCGGCCTGGACCTTGATTTCACTGAAGGCATGCGTTTCGATAAGGGCTACATCGCTCCGTACTTCGTGACCAATGCCGATGACCAAACCGCCGTGCTCGAGGATCCGTATATCCTCCTGACCTCCGGCAAGCTCAGCTCCCAGCAGGATGTCGTCCATATCGCCGAGCTGGTCATGAAGACCGGCAAGCCGCTGCTGATCATCGCTGAGGACGTTGACGGTGAGGCTCTGCCGACCCTGATTCTGAACAATATCCGTGGCACTTTCAAGTCCTGCGCTGTTAAGGCTCCGGGCTTTGGCGATCGTCGCAAGGCCATGCTGCAGGATATGGCCATCCTGACCGGTGCCCAGGTGGTGTCTGATGAGCTGGGCCTGAAGCTTGATTCCGTCGACATGTCCGTGCTTGGTACCGCCAAGAAGGTCATTGTCTCCAAGGACGAGACCACCATCGTGTCCGGTGGCGGCTCCAAGGAGGATGTGGCTGCCCGCGTCGCTCAGATTCGTGGCGAGATCGCCAATACCGATTCTGACTACGATCGTGAGAAGCTGCAGGAGCGTCTGGCCAAGTTGGCTGGCGGCGTCGCTGTCATCAAGGTCGGTGCTGCTACCGAAGTCGAGGCCAAGGAACGCAAGCATCGCATCGAGGATGCCGTGCGCAACGCCAAGGCCGCCATTGAGGAAGGTCTGCTGCCTGGTGGCGGTGTCGCTCTGGTTCAGGCTGCGGCCAAGGCTCAGAACGATGTCAAGCTTGAAGGCGACGAGGCTACCGGCGCGGCCATCGTGTTCCGCGCCATCGAAGCCCCGATCAAGCAGATCGCTGAGAACGCTGGCCTGTCCGGCGATGTGGTGATCGACAAGGTTCGCTCCCTGCCTGACGGCCAGGGCCTGAACGCAGCCACCAACGAGTACGAGGACCTGCTGGCCGCAGGCGTCACCGACCCGGTCAAGGTGACTCGTTCCGCTCTGCAGAACGCAGCTTCCATCGCTGGACTGTTCCTGACCACCGAAGCCGTGGTGGCCAACAAGCCGGAACCGCCGGCAGCCGCTCCGGCAGCTGGCGCCGACATGGGCTACTGATCGAAAGACCGGAAGCTTCCATAAGCTCAAATAGCTGATATGAGGCCCGCTTCCCGATGGGGAGCGGGCCTTTGCTTATCTGGAAGGCGCCTTACGCGCGCTTTCTACTGCGCGAACAAACGCGACGCCTGCATTTCGGTCTCCGAATACAACGTGGAGGCCTGCATCAATGCGCGCTGGATTGATTCAAGCGACTGCTCCATCTGCTGCTGCGCGGCACGCCACTGTTCGGCGACCGCTGTGAACTGCGTCGCAGCCCCGCCGCGCCAAACGCTCTGCAGATTGTTGAGATTGCCGTACATGCCCTGCACGGCCTGTCGGATGGATTGGATGGAGGCGTTGACGGCGGCGCTCGAGGACTGAATCTGCTCGCTGTCGACTTGATACTGTGGCATGTGCCGGTCCTTTCAATGATGATTGGTGTGTTTCTCCATGCGATCGCGGTTGGCGCAACCGGACGGTACAGTGGATGCTATGTCATCAGTGAGCGTGTGCAACGAAAAAAACGGAGCTGTGGTCGGAGAACATATGCATTTGGGTTCCGTCGGCGTGTCGCGAAACGGCGGCAGAACGGCAAAAGGTTGGAATATCGCGATTTGCATGTTGCTGGCGAGCGTGCTGGGTTTGTGTTTGATGCTGTGGATAACTCCGCCGGTCCATGCGGATGACAGTGCCGGATTGGGCATTACAGCCACGGACGACATCACCGACACGCAGAATCTGCTTGGTTCGAATGTCTCGGAGATCACGGACGCCATCAACCAGACGAAAAAGGAGACCGGCGTCACCGTCCGTTTGGTGTATCTGGACAGTTTCAACGCCAAGGGCAAGCCGGATAAATGGGTGAGCGCGCTGCTGGAATCGTTGAACCCGAAACCGAATACCGTGATGTTGGCGGTTGCCTCGAATGACGGTAATCTGGTGGTGGCCGTGTCTTCGAACTCGGAGGAATGGCTGAAGAAGAAGTCGACTGTCGACGCGCTGTCCGATGCCGCGCAAAAACCGTTGATGGAAAGCGATCCGGACTGGGCGAAGTCCGCGACCGACATGATGAATCAGATTTCGGTGCAGAAAAAGACCTCGACTTCGTCGCGGACCATATGGATTGGCGTGGGAGGATTCGCCGGCGCGCTGCTGCTTCTGGTGGTGCTTCTGGTGGTGTTCCATATCCTGCGCAAGAAGGGCGTGATCGGGCATCGGCGTAAGGGCCGCCATAGCGGCCGTCATGGTACGGTCGCCGAACGTATCCAACCGGTCAAAGAGTGGGGCGCCGAATCGGAAAACGAGGATTATGTCAATCCGGATACCGCTTCAACGCAAGATTCAAAATCCGTTCAGGAAACATCCAGTGAAGCGAGCGATGCTTAAGCCATGAGCAAGCCTATTGAAGCATCCATTGTCGTTGTCGATGACGAGCCGTCCATCCGAGAGCTGCTGGTGGCGTCCCTGCATTTCGCCGGTTTCGAAGTGAACACGGCCGCTTCGGGATCCGAAGCCATCGAGGTCATCGAAAGGCTGCAGCCGGATCTGATTGTGCTTGATGTGATGCTTCCGGACATCGATGGGTTCACGGTGACCCGACGCATCAGGCAGGAAGGCATCACCACGCCGGTGCTGTACCTGACCGCTCGCGATGACACCCAAGACAAGGTCATGGGGCTTACCGTGGGAGGCGACGACTATGTGACCAAGCCGTTCAGCCTCGAAGAGGTCGTGGCCCGAATCCGCGCCATCCTTCGTCGCACCCAGCAGCAGGTGGAGGACGATCCGATCATCCGTGTGGGCGATCTCGAAATCAACGAGGACTCGCACGACGTGTCCCGAGCCGGACAGCCAATCGACCTGAGCCCCACCGAATACAAGCTTCTTCGCTACCTCATGGACAATGAAGGCCGCGTGCTGTCCAAGGCGCAGATTCTCGATCACGTGTGGCAATACGATTGGGGCGGGGACGCGGCCATCGTCGAATCGTACATCTCCTATCTTCGCAAGAAGGTCGATGGCATCGTCATCGAGGATGAGAACGGCGACAAGCACAAGGTAACGCCGCTGATCGAAACCAAGCGCGGCATTGGCTATATGATTCGCGCTCCCAAGAACTAGATTCAGCCATGAGCAAGAATCCCAATTCGCCGTCCACGGGCCACGCCTCCAATCCTTCGGCCATTCCGGCCCCCATGCAGCCTCCCCGGTCGCTGCCGAAGCAGAACAAGGTATGGAGCCGTTTCACCCGCAGGATTCAAGCGATTCCGCTGAGCACGAAACTGGTCACCTGCATCATCGTGCTGCTGACCATCGGCACCATCGGCATCTCCTTTTCCATACGTACGTTGGTGGGCAATTATCTGCTGCAGAAGACCGATACGCAGCTGATCAACCAAGCCCAGCTGATTTTCAACAGCATGGACTCGCTCAGCAGCGACACCGGCGATGACGGGCGCAGCCTCATGAACACGTATTACGTGGAGGTGCGCGACAGCGAATACAAAAGCACGGGTGCCGGATCGGTGCCCATGCTCCGTGACGGAGTGGTTTCGGAACCAAGTCTGCCGGCCGACGGCAGCATCGACGGCGTCACTCTTGGACAGCCATTCACGACACGTGCGGTGGTGCACATCACCACAAGCCGCACCCCGGATCATTCCATCATGCAGGCCGCGCAGTCGCCATGGCGTGTTGTCGCGTTGCCTTGGAACGAGAAGACACGGACCGGGCAAGTCAAGGACAGTGGCGTCGTGTTCATCGGCCTGTCGTTGAGCGATCAGATCGACACGGCCAACACATTGACGCGATTCTGCGCGATGGTGGGCATCGCGGTGGTGCTGATCGGCGCGATACTCGGCACCATTCTGGTGCAAAGCACGCTCGCGCCCTTGAAGCGGATTGAAAAGACCGCCGCGAAAATCGCCGCGGGAGATCTCAGCCAACGTGTGCCAGACCTGCCGGAAAGCACGGAGGTCGGCTCTCTGTCCATGTCGCTGAACACCATGCTGACACGCATCGAGGAGAGCTTCCACGCGCAGGAAGAGACCACCGAAAAAATGAAGCGGTTCGTCTCGGACGCCAGTCACGAATTGCGTACGCCGCTCGCCGCCATTCACGGGTACGCCGAGCTGTACAAAATGCAGCGCGACATGCCTGGGGCTTTGGAGAGGGCTGACGAATCCATCGAACATATCGAGGCGTCCAGCGCGCGTATGACGGTTCTGGTGGAGGACCTGCTGTCTTTGGCTCGTTTGGACGAAGGACGTGGCATCGACATCACGCAGCAGGTGAAACTGACCTTCGTGGTGCGCGACGCAGCCGATGACCTGCATGCGCTCGACCCCGACCGCGGCATTTCCTGCGGACAGGTCGTGCTCCAACCAAGTACCGATATGGATCATCCCGCCCAATTCGCCTTCCAAAATGGCCAGATGCCCCAGATTGAGTTGAAGGGTGATGCTTCGAGACTGCGTCAAGTGGTCACCAACATCGTGGGCAATATCCACCGGTATACGCCGGCGGACTCGCCTGTGGAGATCTCCATGGGTGTGCTCCCCGCGTCGATCAGTCCCGAATCCCTATCCCGTATGCCGTCCAACGAGCAGTCGCTGCGCCATCTGGTCGAAGCCATCGAAGTGGGGCAGTCCATGCAAGTGGGTATGAACTACGCGATTGTGCGATTCAGCGACCACGGTCCCGGCGTGCCGCCGGAGGCACGGTCGAAGATCTTCGAACGTTTCTACACCGCCGACCCGTCGCGTGCGCGTCAGAAGGGCGGTACGGGACTCGGCATGGCAATCGCGCAATCCGTGGTCAAGGCGCATCATGGATTCATCTGCGCATCCGGCAGCGAAGGAACGGGACTGACCCTGACGGTGGTGCTGCCGATCGCCCCGGTCGAACCCAAGCCGCAGCCGATTACGGCGAGCGAGAATCGAAAAAACGAAAAAAAGAATCGCAAATCAAAGAAATAACGCTCTTTTCCGTCGGGAAAGCAGACGCTATCGGCGCGGAAGGATGGGTGCGGCCCACCTCTTGCGCTAAACTGTATCTTTGGTTTGAAAATGGGCGAATGGTTTTACCTATTCGCGTGAAGGTATCTGATCAGCAAAATGTGAGGTGACAATGCCGAGCGGACGTGTTCGTTGGTTTGATGCGAACAAAGGCTATGGTTTCATTCAGACGGGTGAGAGCACGGATGATGTGTTCCTGCCCGCTGCCGCCCTTCCCGAGGGCGTGAAGACGCTGCGTAAGGGCGCCAAGGTCGAGTATTCCGTCATTGATGGTCGTCGTGGGCCGCAGGCGATGGGAGTGACGCTGGTTGCCTCGGCCCCGTCGCTGGTTAAAGCCACCCGTCCGAAGCCGGACGATATGGCCGCCATCGTGGAGGATCTGATCAAGCTGCTTGACTCCGCGGGCAATCAGCTTCGTCGACATCGCTATCCTTCACCGGCTGAAAGCAAGAAGCTCGCCACGCTTCTGCGCGCGGTCGCCGACAATTTCGACGTACAGGAATAGAGTTTCATGTCCGATACCACAATGGATCCCAAGGCAATCGCCCAAGCGGTCGCTGTCACAGTGTCCGACGAGGACGGTCAGGTCGGCGACTTCGTGGAAGCCATCGACCTGGGAGACAACGTCACCGATTTCCGCTTCGAATCCCGAGTACGCGGCTACGAAGGCTGGCAATGGTCGGTCACGTTATACCATGATGTCGAACTGGACCATTGGACGGTCAACGAATCATCCCTGGTTCCGACCGACAAGGCCCTGCGTCCGCCAAAATGGATTCCTTGGAAGGACCGTCTCGAGCCGGGCGATTTGGCGGTGACCGATTCAATCGGCACCGATCCCGATGACCCCCGCATGGAAGAGGGCTTCCGCAAGACGCAGGATGCCGAAACATCGGACGATACGGACGACAAACCGTCAGTCGCGGATGAAACCGTACAGGAACCGGCGATGGATGGAAACGCTTCGGATGAGTCTGAGAAGACGGACGTTTCGGAGGATTCCGAACAGCCTGTGACGTCCGAAGAGGATGTCGAAGAGGCGGTCGAGGAATTCGACCTGTCCCGCAGGCACGTGTTGACTCCGCTTGGCCGGTCGCAGACCGCAAAACGTTGGTACGAAGGCCCACATGGGCCAAAATCGCTATCCACCAAGACGGCCGACGGCAATCCTTGCTCCACATGCGGATTCTTCATTCCGCTGAAGGGTGAGTTGAACCTGCTGTTCGGCGTGTGCGCCAACAAGTGGAGCCCGGATGACGGCAGGGTCGTGTCCATCGATCATGGCTGCGGAGAGCATTCCGAAATCGATCCACCGGAGCCGTCGCATCTGTGGGTGCAGTCGAAGCCGGCGTTCGACGACATGCATATCGATATCATCGCCCAGGCGCCGCGTGACGAGCGGGGCTCCGTGGAGCTGATCGAACAGCTTTCGTCCGATGACGACCATAATCCGAATGAGGATGAGGAAGGTTCGGACGCGGACATCGAAGCCAACACCATCGACGACGACGCCAGCCAAGAGGATGTGCTTGAGCATGTGGCCTCCGACGATGCGCCTGAAGTAGAGACCACCGTCACCGTGGTCGACGAGAATAAGCCGGAAACGTCGGACGATACCGAATCGGCTGATACGGCTGAGCCGACTGAATCGGACGAGCCAGTCGAACAGACTGAACAGGTTGATTCCGCCGATTCCGTCAATTCCGCCGGGTCGGTTGAGCCGGTTGAACAGATGGATGAGACGGTAGTTGAGCCGACTGCTGAAACCACCGAGCAAACGGAAAACAAATCGATGGAAGACGAATCGGTGGAAACCGGGTCAACAGAAGCCGAATCGGCGGAAACCGAACCGGCGGCGGCTGAAACAACGGAAAGCGAAATGACGGAAAGCGAAATGACGGAAGCTGATTCGTCGGCCCAAGCCGAATCCGACGAATAATCGTCATCGTATATGAGAGGGCCACGTACCTGAATGTGTACGTGGCCCTCTCATATCTTGTTTTCTTTTTTATGCGGTCAGTGCACGACGGTGACGGTGCAGTCTGCGAAGTTGATGATTTGCTTGGAAACCGATCCAAGGAAATGCGCGTCCAGACCGGACAAGCCGCGCGAACCGACCACTAGATGACGTGCGTAGCGGGAAGCCGCGATAAGCCCCTTCGAGGCGGGAATATGGAAAGCGTGCGATTCGATTTGGAAATCGTCGGGAATGTTCGCTGATGAAACCTGAACCGAATCGAGCAATTCATCAAGCATGCGTTCCGCCTGCGCCTGGCCGACGGAGATGGGAGCGACGGCGTTCTCATACCCTTTGACCACGCCCAAATCTTTCAGCTGCCAGCAGAACATGACCTGCAGGGGAGCGTGATGCAGGGCCGCGAAATCGATGGCGAAACGCAAAGCGTGTTTGGAGGTCTCCGAACCATCAACGCCTACAACCACCGGACGCTGGTTCCGAGGCAGGGGAGAACCCGGCATCGTGTAGGAGACCGTTTTCTCGGTCGGCGTAAGCGCATTGGCGATGGCGTCCTGCACGGATGCCTCTTCATCATCGAGGATACGCACCACGGTGACGGGCACCTTCGCCTCCTCTGCAAGAGAAGCGGAAAGCGATCCCAGAAACCATCGTGCCACGCGTCCAAGCGAACGACGTCCGACGACGATTTGTTGGGCGTCCTTGCCGATTTCCAGAAGCGCTGCCGTTCCGGTGGCTTTGACGGAGGTGAGTTTGACGCGGTTCTCGTCAATCGTCATGCCTTGCGAGGCCTGGGCCACCCATTCGCGCAGCCGACGGGCGATATCATGACGCATCTGCGCCCATTGCTCCTCATCTTCCGGCTGGGATCCCATATCCCATGAATGGGTCCATGCGTAGACCGCATTCACCTGCTGTCCGGTCAGCGATGCTTCGCCAAGAGCCCAACGCAGGGCTGCGAAGGATTCATCGGACCCGTCGACGCCGACGACGATGTCGCCTCGGCGGGAATCCATCACATCATTCGATTGCAGGATGGTGTCGCTCATTTGGTGACCTCCTTGGTCGTTGCCATAAGTCAAGCATATCCGTTCCTTTGCGTCCATAGCGCAATTTACGCGCCGGCGGAATAAACGTCACCGCGAATCGGTAGAGTGTTGAAGGACTAACAAGAGTGGAAGGACAAGCATGTTCGAACGGTTTACCGACCGTGCGCGACGCGTGATTGTGTTGGCGCAGGAAGAAGCTCGGACCCTCCAGCACAACTACATCGGCACCGAGCATCTGCTGCTGGGCCTGATTCGTGAGGGTGAAGGCGTTGCCGCCAAGGCATTGGCCTCGAAGGGCGTGACCTTGGACGACACCCGCAAGCAGGTCGAAGAGATGATCGGCAAGGGAAATGCGTCGCCGAACGGCCACATTCCCTTCACCCCGCATGCCAGGCAGGTGTTGGAGCTGTCGCTACGTGAGGCGTTGCAGCTGGGGCACAGCTATATCGGCACCGAGCATATCCTGCTCGGTCTGATTCATGAGGGCGAAGGCGTCGGCACACAGGTGCTGATCAAGATGGATGTCAACCTTGGCGAGCTGCGTAGCGCCACCATCGATCTGATCCGAGGCAATTCCAGCGACGGCAAGAACGATGGCAAGGGCGAACTCGCCAATGCCGGTGGCGTGCAGGACCGTCGCAATCAGACCGGTTCCGCGATTCTCGACCAGTTCGGCCGCAACCTTACGGCCGAGGCTGCCGCTGGGAAGCTCGATCCGGTGATCGGACGATCCAACGAGATCGAGCGTGTGATGGTGGTGTTGAGCCGCCGCACCAAGAACAACCCGGTGCTGATCGGCGAGCCTGGCGTAGGCAAGACCGCGGTGGTCGAAGGACTCGCGCAGAAGATCAACGCCGGTGATGTGCCGGAAACGCTGAAAGGCAAGCAGGTCTACTCCTTGGACCTCGGTTCCATGGTTGCTGGTTCCCGCTACCGTGGCGATTTCGAGGAACGCTTGAAGAAGGTTTTGAAGGAGATCAAGACCCGCGGCGACATCGTGCTGTTCATCGATGAGATTCACACCATCGTGGGCGCAGGCTCCGCGGATGGCGCCTTGGGCGCTTCCGATATGTTGAAGCCGATGCTGGCCCGTGGCGAACTGCAGACCATCGGCGCGACCACCACCGACGAGTACCGCAAGTACATCGAGAAGGATGCCGCGCTGGAACGTCGTTTCCAGCCGATCCAGGTGCACGAGCCGACCATCGCCGAGACCATTGAGATTCTGAAGGGCTTGCGTGAGCGTTACGAGAACCACCATCATGTGACGATCACCGATGGCGCGCTGCAGGCCGCGGCGGAACTTTCCAGCCGCTACATTCAGGACCGCCACCTGCCCGACAAGGCCATCGATCTGATCGATGAGGCCGGCGCCCGACTGCGTATCCGCAGGCTCACCGCTCCGCCGGAGCTCAAGGAATTGGACGCCAAGGCTGCCAAGCTGGCCGAGGAGAAGGACCAGGCCATCAAGGACCAGGACTTTGAGAAGGCCGCCGAGCTGCGTGACAAGCAGGAGAAGATCGAGTCCGAGCGCAAGGAGAAGGAATCCGCTTGGCGTGAGGGCGAGTCCGATGTGAAGATGGTGGTGGATGAGGACGTCATCGCTGAGGTGATTTCCCAGACCACCGGCATTCCGGTGTTCAAGCTCACCCAGGCCGAGTCCAAGAAGCTCATGGGCATGGAGAGTGAACTGCACAAGCGCATCATCGGTCAGGATGAGGCTGTGTCCGCATTGAGCCGTTCCATCCGTCGCGCACGCGTCGGATTGAAGGATCCGAAGCGTCCGGCTGGTTCGTTCATCTTCGCTGGCCCGACCGGCGTTGGTAAGACCGAGCTGGCCAAGGCCCTCGCCGAATTCCTGTTCGACGATGAGGATGCGCTGATCCGCGTGGACATGTCGGAATTCTCCGAAAAGTACGCCGCGTCGCGCCTGTTCGGTGCGCCTCCGGGATACGTCGGCTACGAAGAAGGCGGCGAACTTACCGAAAAGGTGCGTCGCAAGCCGTTCTCCGTGGTGTTGTTCGACGAAATCGAAAAAGCCCACCCGGACATCTTCAACACGCTGTTGCAGGTGCTGGACGATGGCCATCTGACCGATGGCCAGGGACGCAAGGTGGACTTCAAGAACACCATCATCATCCTGACCACCAACCTCGGCACTCGTGACATCGCCAAGGCCGCCAACACCGGTTTCAACCTGGGCACGAACACCGAATCGAGCTACCAGCGCATGAAGGAACAGGTCTCCGCCGAACTCAAGCAGCAGTTCCGTCCGGAGTTCCTGAACCGTCTGGATGACATCATCGTGTTCAAGCAGCTCACCGAACCGCAGGTGCGCCAGATCGTCGACTTGGATGTCAAGCGGCTCAACGACCGTCTGTTCGACCGTCACATGTCGCTCGAACTGACCGACGCGGCCAAGGATCTGCTCGCACAGAAGGGCTTCGACCCGCTGCTGGGCGCCCGTCCGCTGCGTCGCGTGATCCAGCGCGACATCGAGGACGCCATTTCGGAGAAGATTCTGATGGGAGACCTCGAAGATGGCCAGCGCGTGAAGGTGGACGCCGAAGGCGAAGGCATTCTGGGTGAGTTCACGTTCACCGGCGAGGCCTTCGAAGAGCCGAACCAGAAGGATAATCCGGCGGAGGCGACCGAAACGGCCGCTGAAACCGATGCCGCCACTGAACCGACGGCATCGACGGAACCGGCTGATTCCGCGCAGTCGCAGAACTGATTTCCAACGTTGCCGGGGTAAGAACCCCGGCAACGCGTATGCAAAAAGACCGGTGGGTTTCATGATGGAATGTCATGAAACCCACCGGTCTTTTTTACATATGCCTATTCGTCCAGCTATCCATCAGCTGGACGGTTGTGGTTCCGCCCGCTTCCAAGCGGAACCACAACCGTATCGCTCTATGGGAGCGTCATTACTTGATGGCGTTCAGCCACTGCTCCTTGGTGGCCTTCTCCGCCTCAAGCTTGGCCTTCTTCTTCGGATCGGACTCAGCGGCGATCTGGGCGTCAAGTTCGGCGAGCTGTGCGTTGAGCTGCTCCTCGAAGGAGGACTTACGGGCGTCGGCTTCCGGATCGGACTGCTTCCAGGCGGCATCCTCAACAGCCTTGATCTGCTTGTCGACAGCATCAAGACGGCTTTCGATGCGGTGCATGTCATCGCGCGGAACGTAGCCGATCTGGTCCCATTCCTCCTGAATGGCGGCCAATGCCTGGCGAGCCTGCTTGGCGGCCTTCTCATCCTTGACCGGCACCAAAGCCTCAGCCTTGGTCAGCAGTTCTTCCTTCTTGGCGAGATTTTCCTTTTCGGACGAGCTAATCTGCTCGCGATCGGCCTGACGGGCGTTGAAGAACGTGTCTGCCGCAGCACGGAAACGTGCCCACAGCGCGTCATCATCACGACGGCCCGCACGACCGGCCTTCTTCCAACGATCCATCAGCTCGTTGAACTTGCGGGAGGTTTCCACCCAAGCGGTGGAATCCTTGATCTCCTCGGCTTCGGCGATGATGGCCTCCTTCGCGGCCTTGGCGTTGCTGCGCTCCTCATCGCGGCCCTGGGCCCACTTGCGGCGGGCGCTGTTGAACGTAGTGCGGGCGGAGGAGAAACGGGACCACAGGGCGTCGGCGTCGGCCTTGTCGAGACGGACGCTATTGTGCTGGTGATCCTGCCACTGCTGGAACAGCGAACGGAACTTGTCCGCGGTGGAACGCCAGTTGGTGTTGTCGCCCAGGGAATTGGCCAGAGCCTCGGCCTTCTCCACAATCGCGGTACGTTCGGCCAGCGCCTTGGCGACGGCGGCCTTGTGGGCCTCGCTCAGCTCGGCCTTCTTGGCCGCTCCGGCCTCCTTCAGTGCTTCGAACTGGGACTTGAGCGCCTCAATATCTCCGACGACGGCCGGCTGCTCGATTTCGGCGGAAAGCGTCTTGATGGACTCGTCGATCTCACGGTTCTTCACATTGCTGGACTTGAGCCTGTTGGCGAACAGGTCGAGCTTTGCCTTCAGATCGAGATAGCGACGGGCATACAGTGCCAGGGCCTCTTCCTTGGAAGCGTCCGGGAACTGTCCGACCTCGCGTTCTCCCTCGCCTTCCTTCACGAACACGGTGCCGTCATCGGCGACACGGCCGAACGCTTCGGTGGCCTTGATATCGGCTTCGGAGAATCCGGTGGAGGTTGCAGGACGCTGCGGAGCCTTCTTGGCGAAGGCCGCGGGGCTCGGCGCATGCGGCTTCATGGCCGCTGGGCTCGGGACGGCCGGTTTGCTGGCCTGGGTTGCGGGCGTCGCTGCCTGCTCGTTGGTTTCAGTGGTGTTCTCGGACGCGGTGATATTCTCGTCGGCCATGGCCAGCTCCTTACGTAAGCTTCATGTAGTGCAGGGGTGACGGTCCGTGACGTGCGCTTCCAAACCTTGAAAAACGCGCGGCATTTTCCGTAACCTCATTTATTATAGAGAACCGTGGCTAAAGGTGCATCTATTTCAGGATTTCCAGAGTGGCTCCCCTCTGAACGTGTTGTGGAGCAGCGTGTCATCGACACGCTCCGTAATGTATTCGAGCTCAATGGCTTCATAGGCATTGAAACCCGTGCTGTTGAGCAGGGTTCCAGCCTGCTCAAGAAAGGCGAGACCAGCAAGGAGATTTACCTGCTGAGCCGTCTTCAGGAGGTCGGACACGAGTCCGACACTCCGATTGAGGATCGTCTTGGTCTGCACTTCGATCTGACCGTTCCGCTGAGCCGTTATGTCGTCGAACATTCCGGCGATCTGGCGTTCCCGTTCAAACGTTGGCAGATTCAGAAGGTCTGGCGTGGCGAACGCCCGCAGGAAGGACGTTTCCGCGAGTTCGTGCAGGCCGACATCGACGTGATCGGCAATGGCGATCTGCCCGACCATTACGAGGTCGAATTGCCGTTGGTCATGGTGTCCGCATTGGAACGTCTGCGTGAGTTCGGTCTGCCGAAGGCCACCGTGCATGCGAACAACCGCAAACTCTCCGAAGGCTTCTACCGTGGTTTGGGCCTTACGGATATCGAAGGCGTGCTGCGTGAGATCGACAAGCTCGACAAGATCGGCGCCGATGAGGTGGCCAAGCTGCTCGTCGAAGGCTGCGGCGCCGACGAAGCCCAGGCCCGTGCCTGCCTCGAACTGGCCGAGCTGACCGCCGCCGACGGCAGGGAACTGTCCGACAAGTTCGACGCATTGTGCGCCAAGCATGACATCGCGTCTGATTCCGACGCCTACGTGTTGGCACGCCAGGGACTCGACACGCTGGCGATGATCGTCGACGAGGCCGCGCGCATCCGTCCGGGCTCCGTGATCGCCGATCTGAAAATCGCCCGTGGTCTTGATTACTACACCGGTTCCGTGTATGAGACGTTCCTCGACGGCGCCGCCGCTTTGGGCTCCATCTGCTCCGGCGGCCGTTACGACAACCTCGCATCGCAGGGCAACAAGAAGTACCCGGGCGTGGGCCTGTCCATCGGCCTGTCCCGCCTGGTCTCCTACATGCTGCACACCGCGGGCGCGCACGCCAACCGTGTGTCTCCGGCATCCGTGCTCGTGGCGGTATGGAACGAAGCCGACCGCTCCGCGTCCAACCTGATCGCCAACCAGCTGCGCTCCCGCGGCATCGCGGCGGACGTGGCGCCGACCGCGGCCAAGCTCGGCAAGCAGATCAAATATGCAGACAAGCTCGGCATCCCGTACGTCTGGTTCCCGGCTGACGCTTCCGAAGAGGGCGCCCAGGACGAAGTCAAGAACATCATCACAGGAGACCAGCGGCCGGCTGACGCACAGTCGTGGGAGCCGGATACTGTGTATGCCCAGCAAACCGTTACCGTTGAAGCCTGAAATCGCAAGACTTCGCAACATACAAGAGGATAAGGAATAGGGGAAGCATGAGCCAGACGGCTTACAGAACACACCATGCAACCGAAGTGACCGAACAGCTCGTCGGTCAGAAGGTGACGCTCGCCGGTTGGGTCGATCGTCGCCGCGACCACGGTGGCGTGGCCTTCATCGATCTTCGCGACAACACCGGTCTGGTGCAGGTCGTCATCTATGACGAGGAGATGGCCCGTCCGTTGCGCTCCGAATTCGTGATCCAGGTCGTCGGCGAGGTTCGTCTGCGTCCGGACGGCAACGAGAACGAGCATCTGGCCACCGGTAAGATCGAAGTCGTGGCCGAAAGCATCGAAGTGCTGGCCAAGTCCGATGCTCTGCCGTTCCAGGTCTCCACCGCTCTTGAGAACGAGTCCGAGAACAAGCTGCCGGGCGAGGACGTGCGTCTGAAGTACCGTTACCTCGACCTGCGTCGTCCGTCCATGCAGCGCAACCTGAAGCTGCGCGCCCAGATGTCGAAGGCCGCACGACACGCGCTTGAGGAAATGGGCTTCGAGGAGATCGAAACCCCGACCATGATCAAGTCCACGCCGGAAGGCGCCCGTGACTTCGTCGTGCCGGCCCGTCTGGTGCCGGGTTCTTGGTACGCTCTGCCGCAGTCCCCGCAGCTGCTCAAGCAGCTGCTCATGGTCTCCGGCGTCGAGCGTTACTACCAGCTGGCCCGCTGCTATCGTGACGAGGACTTCCGCGCCGACCGCCAGCCGGAATTCACCCAGCTCGACATGGAGATGGCCTTCGTGGACCAGGAGGACGTGATGGCCATGGCCGAAAAGGTCATCGCCGCCATCTGGAAGTCCGCCGGCTACGACATCAAGCTGCCGATTCAGCGCATCACCTGGCAGGACGCCATGGACAAGTACGGTTCCGACAAGCCGGATCTGCGTTTCGGCAATCCGCTGATCGAACTGACCGATTACTTCAAGAACACGCCGTTCCGCGTGTTCCAGGCCCCATACGTCGGCGCGGTGCTCTTCAAGGGTGGCGCGGCCACGCCTCGCCGTCAGTTCGACGCATGGCAGGATTGGGCCAAGCAGCGTGGCGCCAAGGGCCTCGCCTATGTGGTGTTCGCCGAGAACGGCGAACTCAAGGGCCCCGTCGCCAAGAACCTGTCCGAAGAGGAACGCAACGGTCTGAAGGAAGCCGTCGGCGCCGAAGACGGCGACGCCGTGTTCTTCGCAGCCGGTCGCCGCACCTCCTCCCAGGAACTGCTGGGCGCCGTGCGTGTCGAGCTTGCCCGCCGCGCGGGCCTGCTCAAGCCCGACGATTTCGCCTTCACTTGGGTTGTGGACTTCCCGCTGTTCAAGCCGACCGATGACCCGGACGACGACGATGTGGCAGTCGGCCACTCCAAGTGGACCTCCATGCATCACCCGTTCACCATGCCGTCCAAGGATTGGATCGACAAGTTCGACAAGGATCCGGAACACGCCATGTCCGATTCCTACGACATCGTGTGCAACGGCAACGAAATGGGCGGCGGCTCCGTGCGTATCCACCGCGACGACATTCAGGACCGTGTGCTTGACGTGCTTGGCATCACGCCGGAAGAGGCCGCAGACAAGTTCGGCTTCCTGCTTGAGGCATTCAAGTACGGCGCTCCGCCTCACGCCGGCATCGCTCTCGGCTGGGATCGTACCGCCGCAATTCTGGCTGGCGCCGACTCCATCCGCGACGTCATCGCCTTCCCGAAGGCTGGCGGCGGCCGCGATCCGCTGACCGGCGCTCCGGCTCCGATCTCCGCTGAGCAGCGCGCCGAGACCGGTGTCGATTACGATCCGGATGAGGACGAGGACTGATACGGTTTCGCCCATAGATGAATGAAAAATGTCCGAACATCAATGATGCTCGGACATTTTTCATTATTCGCGTTGTCTATTTTCCGTCGCTGTCATTACAGTGGAGCGTGTTTGATTATCCGGCAACCAGAAAGGGTTGAAGCGCGGTATGAAATCGAAAACACAGGACAAGAAGCGACTGAACGCGGTCGGCATGCGCATATGCGCGCTGTTCGCCGTGCTCGCCGTGGTCTTTGCGGCATTCATGACGACCGTTCCGCATGCGCTCGCCTCCGAAACTGGCAATCCGGCCTCGGTCAAGGGCAAGACATATAAAATCGGCACCGACACCACGTTCGCACCGTTCGAATACCGTGAGAACGGCAAGATGACCGGCATCGACATGGAGCTAATCCGAGGCATCGCCAAGGAAGAGGGCTTTAAGGTCGAGATACAGTCGCTGGGATTCAACGCCGCGTTGCAGGCCCTAAGCTCCAACCAGGTGGACGTCGTCATAGCCGGCATGTCCATCACTGACGAGCGTAAAGCCTCCTATGATTTCTCGAATCCGTATTTCCAATCCGGCATCCAGATGGCCGTCGCGGCCAACAACGACGACGTCACCGGCTATAAGGACCTCAAAGGCCGGACGGTTGTGGCGAAAACCGGCTCGGAGGGCGAATCGTACGCCAAACAGCATGCCGACAAGTACGGTTACAAGGTGACTTCCGTCGACCAATCCTCAACCATGTACGAGATGGTCAAATCCGGCAATGCCGTCGCGGTGTTCGACGATTATCCGGTACTGGCATATGGCGTATCGCAGAACAACGGTCTGAAAATCGTGACTCCGAAGGTGCCGCACGGCGAATACGGCATGGCCGTGAACAAAGGCATGAACGCAGATTTGCTGGCCGCCATCAACGATGGATTGAACAAGATGATCGTTTCGGGAGAATACGAGCGAATCGTCGCACAATATCTTGGCAAGCAAGGCGCGAAAGAGCAGGCCAAATCGATTTCCGGCATGATCACCGACAATGGCGACGACAGCGCCGAACAACAGAAGGTCGGTTTCCTCGGACTGGTCAAACAGTCGATGCCGGCATTGCTGACGGGCTTGAGGAACACGCTGCTGATCACGTTGCTTTCCTTCGCGATCGCATTGGTGCTCGGCGTCGCGTTCGGCCTGATGAAGGTTTCGGAAAGCAAAATCGCCGCAGGATTGGCCAATGTGTACATCGCGGTGTTCCGCGGCACCCCGATCCTGGTGTGGGCGTTCTTCTTCTACTTCGGCGTGCCCCAGCTCATCGGACATAGCGTGAACATCTGGGTCGCCGGCGCATTGACCTTGTCGCTCAACTCCGGCGCGTACCTGGCGGAAATCGTGCGTGGCGCAGTCCAATCGGTCGATTCTGGACAGATGGAGGGCGCACGTTCGCTGGGACTCAACCACAGGCAGGCCATGCGCCGAGTGATTCTGCCGCAGGCCAGCAAAATCGCCATGCCTTCGATCATCAACCAGCTGGTCATCATGATCAAGGACTCCTCGCTACTGCTCGCCATCGGCTTCGGTGAGCTGCTGTACCAGGCGCAGCAGCTGTACGCGGCGAACTTCCGCGTAACCGAAACGCTGCTGATCGTCGGCGTCATGTACTTCGTGGCCATCACCATCCTGACGTGGCTGGCCAACATCGTGGACAGGAAGGTGAACCGATGAACGAGAACGACGTGATCATCGACGTCAAGGATCTGCACAAAAACTACGGGCAGACCGAGGTCATCAAAGGCGTCGACATGACCGTGCGCAAAGGCGAGGTGATCTGCATCATCGGACCGTCCGGCGCCGGCAAATCCACCATATTGCGTTGCCTGAACGGACTCGAACAGGCCACCGGCGGCAAGATCGTGGTCAACGGACACGATTTGACGGACAGCCATGTGAACATCGACCAGGTGCGCGAGCAGGTGGGCATGGTGTTCCAGCATTTCAACCTGTTCAACAACATGAGCGTGATCGACAACATCACCCTCGCACCGAAACTGGTGCATCATGAAACGGATGAGCAGGCCCGCGCGCACGCCATGGAACTGCTGAAAACCGTAGGATTGGCCGAAAAAGCCGACGCCATGCCGAAATCGCTGTCCGGCGGTCAGAAGCAGCGTGTGGCGATCGCGCGCTCGCTGGCGATGAATCCGAAGGTGATGCTGTTCGACGAGGCGACATCCGCGCTCGACCCGGAAATGGTGGGAGATGTGCTCGAAGTGATTCGCGACCTTGCCGCCAAAGGCATGACCATGGTGCTGGTGACCCATGAGATGGGCTTCGCACGCGAAGTGGCCACGAGGGTCATCTTCACCGATGCCGGCGTGATCGAGGAAGAGGGAACCCCCGACGAGATCTTCAACCATCCGAAGAGCGAACGATTGAAGACCTTCCTCTCCAAGGTGCTGTGACATTGCTCCGGCGGCGATCCGTTTGATGAATATGTTCGTCAAACGGTATGAAATGTCTCATATTCCGGACGAAATGATGTGAACGGGCAGTATAGGAAACATGAATTTCGCATTGCTTTCTTATACTGCCCTTTATGTCTGAAATGAAAGAAACCGAAGCGAAGCGTCCCATCATGCCGGACGCGGGAGCGGATAACAGGCCGCTCGTCGAACTGACCCATGTCGAGAAGCATTATGGCGATCTGCATGTGCTCAAGGACATCAACCTCACCGTACGCAAAGGCGAGGTGCTCGTCATCGTCGGACCGTCCGGCTCCGGTAAGTCCACGATGTGCCGCACCATCAATCGATTGGAGACCATCGATTCCGGGGATATCCGCATCGACGGCAAGCCGTTGCCGCAGGAAGGCAAGGAACTCGCCAGTCTGCGCGCGGAAGTGGGCATGGTGTTCCAATCGTTCAACCTGTTCGCCAACAAAACCATTTTGGAAAACGTGACATTGGCACCGATCAAGGTGCGCCACATGGACAAGAAGGAAGCCGAGGACCTGGCCATGGATCTGCTGGGCCGCGTCGGCGTGGCCTCGCAGGCCTCCAAAATGCCGTCGCAGCTGTCCGGCGGCCAGCAGCAGCGTGTCGCCATCGCCCGCGCCCTCGCCATGCAGCCGAAGGTCATGCTGTTCGACGAGCCGACGTCCGCTCTCGACCCGGAAATGGTCAACGAAGTGCTTGACGTCATGGTCGAACTCGCCCACGAAGGCATGACCATGCTGTGCGTGACCCACGAGATGGGTTTCGCGCGCAAGGTGGCCGACAAGGTCGTGTTCATGGCCGACGGACAGATTCTCGAACAGAGCACGCCGGACGACTTCTTCGAACATCCGAAGACCGATCGCGCCAAGGACTTCCTGTCGAAGATCCTCACCCACTGAAGTGACGGAACATAACGACAGAAGAAGGAACCTGATATGAAACCACTTTCGATCACGACGAAACGCATGTTGCGCAGAGCCGTCGCGGCATTCTGCGCGTGCGCGTGCGTGTTCGCGGTATCCGCATGCGGCGCGGACGAAACCGGCAAGATCCGCATCGGCATCAAATTCGACCAGCCTGGCCTGGGCTTCAAGAAGAACGGCACCTACGTCGGCTTCGACGTGGACGTGGCCAAGTACGTGGCCAAGAAACTCGGCTATTCCGAAGACGAGATCGTATGGAAGGAATCGCCGTCCAAGCAGCGTGAGGCTATGCTGCAGAACGGCGATGTCGACTACATCGTCGCATCCTATTCCATCACCGACGAACGCAAGAAGGTCGTCGATTTCGCCGGCCCGTATTTCGTGGCCGGACAGGATCTGCTGGTACGCAAGGACGAAACCGGCATTGACGGACCTAAGGATCTGAACGGCAAGCGGCTGTGCTCCATGACCGGCACCACATCCGCCGTCAACGTCAAGGAGAAGTTCGCCAAGCAGACCCAGTTGATGGAACAGCCCGGCATGGCGGAATGCGCCACCGCGTTGCTTTCCGGCATTGTGGACGCCGCCACCACCGACGACATCATTCTCGCTGGCCTCGCATCCGCCTCACGTGGACGCCTGCGCGTGGTGGGCAAGCCGTTCACCCAGGAATATTATGGCATCGGTGTCAAGAAGGGCAACACCGAGCTGAAGAACAAAATCAACAACGCCATCACCGATATGATTCAGGACGGTTCTTGGCAAAGGGCTATTTCCGACAACACCAGGGGAGTGGCCTACACGCCGAACGCCAAGTACAATCCGCCGGTGCCGAATGGAAAGGGGAATAAGTGATGGACGGATTCCTCGCGTTGTTCAGCCAATACAACATTCCCGGCGCGTTTCTGGTGAACATCGAGCTGACCCTGTGGTCGGCGTTGTTCTCCACGATTCTGGGCGTCGTCCTCGTGATGATGCGCATTTCTCCGATCGCCTCGCTCCGTACCGTTTCCGGTGCCTACGTCGAACTGTTCAAGAACCTGCCACTGACCATCATCATGGTGTTCATGGTGCTGGGTGCGTACGCGCAGCTGAAGTTCAGCTTCTCCGACACGTTCGCCACCAACTTCTTCTGGCTGGCCGTGACGGGCCTGAGCCTGTACACCGCGGCTTTCGTATGTGAATCGCTGCGCTCCGGCATCAACACCGTGCCGCTTGGTCAAGCCGAGGCCGCCCGCGCGTTGGGCCTGAACTTCATGCAGGCCGCCACTCAGATCATCCTGCCGCAGGCGTTCCGCGGTTCCGTGGCGCCGTTGGGCAACACGCTGATCGCGTTGCTGAAGAACTCCACCGTCGCGGCGGCGGCATCCGTGGCCACCGAAACCTCGACGATGATGAGTGAAATGATCGAATACCACGCCGACCAAATCGTACCGATCTTCCTGATCTTCGCCTTCGGCTATGTGGTTCTGATCATTCCAATCGGCATGCTGACCACGTATCTATCCAACAAGCTCGCGGTGAGGAGGTGACGCGACATGGCAAGCAATGAAAGCGCGGTGCTGTTCGACCAGCCTGGTCCGAAGGGCCGCAAAACCATCCGTATCGTCAATTGGATCGCAGGCATCATCTTCGCGGTGGTGGTCGTGCTGATCCTCATGCGTCTGCACAATCCGCCGGACGGCGAGAACCAGCTGAGCTGGAAACTGTGGAAGCCGGCGCTTGACGCCGAAGCATGGACCGACTTCTATCTGCCGGGACTGTGGGCCACGATCCGCGCGTCCGTACTGGCCGTGGTCGGAGCCGTGGTGTTCGGCCTGGTCTTTGGTGTGGGCCGACTGCTGCCGAGCCTGCTGATCCGTACCATTTCCGGCGCGATCGTGGAATTCGCACGAGCCGTCCCCGTTCTGCTGCTCATGATCTTCTTCTGGCGCTGGTTCGCCTTCGCAGGTCTGCCCAGCCCCGCGTATTGGGCGGTGGTGCTCGCGCTCGTGATCTACAACGGATCCGTGGTGGCCGAGCTGGTGCGTTCCGGCGTGGGCAACCTGCCGAACGGCCAGCGTGAGGCCTCGCTCGCCTTGGGATTGACCCGTACGCAGTCTCTGTTGCAGATCGAAGTGCCGCAGGCCATCTACGCCATGCTGCCGGCGGCCGTGACCCAGCTGGTCGTCGTGTTGAAGGACACCGCGCTCGGCTCGATCATCATGTACACCGACCTGCTGCAGGAATCACGTCGACTTGGATCGATGTACTTCAACATCCTACAGACGCTGGTGGTGGCCGCGGTCGTCTATTTCATCGTCTGCTGGCTGTTGAGCAGGCTGGCCGAATGGCTGCCGTCGCGCATGCAGCAGCATACGGCTGCACCGGCCGAACCGGAACCGGTCGCGCCGATCGCCATCATGGATCCGTCGAACGTGAACCAGATCGCCGTGGCCAAGGAAGGCGTGCCGCTGGGTGGCGCGCAGCGTGTCTACCATGTGCACCATCGCGGCACCAACGCGTCCATCCACCAGTGGCGTCAGACCAGGTACGCCCAAGGCTTCGATGAGACGCATCCGGAAAGCCAGGTCAAATTCGACAAGAATGGACATCCGATCAAGGACAATCCGTTCAAGACGAAGGGCGATGGCAAGGACAAGAACAAGTCCGAAGCCGACGAATAGCACCGGTATCGCATAACACGCGTAGGGGTCGTTTTCCCGCGAAATACGGGGAAGCGGCCCCTTTCGTGTCTACGATGGACTGCACGCATGTGGTCCGTACCAAGCAGGGAGGCTTGACATGGCGGATAAAACCAAGGATGCGAAAAAAGACGACGCCAGAATGTCTTCGATCGCGAAAACGCTGAACAAAGTGGAAGATCGGCTGGAAAAAAGCGAGAATTGCGATTCCGTCGCCGAAGGATTGGCGAACGCCGCAAAAGCGAGCGAACTACTGAGCTCGGTATGGACGTTGCCGCCGACCCAGCTATTGCGATTCCATCACGACACGAAGGTATCGGACATAGATGGCGATTCCACTCCTGGTTTTGACGGCAACAAGGATGATGCCGAACGATTCATATCCATCAGCTCGTCGGAGATCGCCCGTTACCAGCGGCTTATGTACGCCAATGGCGTGAAAGGCTCGCATCGGCGATTGCTGATCGTGCTGCAAGGCATGGACGCGTCAGGCAAAGGCGGCATCGTACGACATGTGTTCAGCCAAGGCGACCCGATGGGCATGCACTATCACGGTTTCGGCGCGCCGAAAGGCGAAGAACTGGACCATGACTATCTGTGGCGCATCAAACGCGAGCTGCCGAACAACGGATGGATCTCCATCTTCGACCGGTCCCATTACGAGGACATCGTCATGCCGCGCATCTACAAAACGCAGCCGGAAGAAGTGTGGCAGGCACGGTACGACGAAATCAACCGATTCGAATCGCAATTGACGGCCGACGGATGCGCCATCATCAAAATCTTCCTCGTGGTCAGCAAAGACGAGCAGAAACGCCACTTCCTGAGCCGTCTCGATGATCCGACCAAATGCTGGAAGTTCGATCCGAGCGACCTTGAGGCGCGCGCCCGCTGGGACGACTACATGGCTGCATGGCAGGATGTGTTCCTGCGCACCAGCACCGAGCAGGCGCCGTGGTATCTGGTGCCTGCCGACAATCGTTGGTATTCGAGGACCGTCGTCTCCGAGCTGCTGCGCAACACGCTCAAGAACATGAACATGATCTGGCCGCCGCTCGAAGTCGACGCCGACGAGATGCGCCGTCAGTTGGACACGCTGTAGTCGAAGAAGACAACCTCGCCGCTGGATTGTGTGGTGTCCAGGTCGACGGTTCCGGTGATGGCCCAATCGTGGTCGCCATCGGAATCGTCGATGATCTGCCGCACCTTCCAGGAATGCTCGCTGTTCTCCTTGCTTTCGTCGAGGATGAACAGCTCGCCGCTGCGTGCCTTCGCGTCGATGTTGACGTATTCGTGCTCGTCGTAGTAATCGTCGAGCGTGTCTTCCCATTCGTGCACGCCGTAACCCCAGTCCTTGTCGAGCGCGCCGAGCTCGTCCGGCTTGTCGAGGTCCATGAGCTGCACGCGGCGGAACATGGCGTTGCGTACCAATACGGTGAGTCCGCGACGGTCCTCCACCACGGCCTGCTTCGCGCCGGGCGCGGCGAGGTTGGCGGCCGCCTCGGACGCGTCGGTGTCCGTTCCCGCGTTCTCCCACTCGTCCACCAGCGAGGAATCGATGGAACGGACCACCACACGCAGCCAGGAGATGATGTCGTCGAGCTGTTCGTCGCGCTTCTCCTGCGGAACGGTACGCGCCAGCGCACGGTAGGCGTCGGACAGGTAACGCAGCAACGTGCCTTCGGAACGGGCGATGTTGTAGCGGGCGATGTAGCCGGTGAAATCGGAAGCGGTCTCCACCATGTCGCGCACCACGGATTTCGGGCTCAGCCAATAGTCGTTCGCCCACGGAACATCATGGCGGTATTCATCGAACGCGGCCTGCAGCATATCCTCCAACGGCTTCGGATAGGTGATCTCCTGAAGCCTGTCCATACGCTCGTCATAGTCGAGGCCATCCTCTTTCATGCGGATCATCGCCTCGTCGCGCGCCTGACGTTCCTGCGCGCGCAGCACCTGCTTCGGGTCCTCCAACGTGGCCTCAACCATGGATATCACATCCAACGCATACGTGTCCGACTCCGGGTCGAGCAGTTCCAACGCGGCCAGCAGGAACGGGCTTAGCGGCTGATCGAGGGCGAAATCGTCCGGCATGTCCACGGTCATGAAATAATCCTTGCCGCCATCGTCACGGTCTTCGGTCTCGATGACGTTCGTGTCGAACAAGGTCTGGAAGATCTCGTCCGCGCGGGCGTGCAGGCGCTCCTTCTGCTCCGGAGTCTGCGCCGAATCGTCGATAAGCCGGTCGATGCGGTAGCGGGCGTCGCCGCCCTGCTCCACCTCGTTCAACACCATGGAATGGGTGATCTTCATATGCGGCACCAGTGTTTCCGGAGCCGCGTCGATAAGCTTGTCGAACGTGTTCTCGTTCCACGTTACGAAACCTTCAGGAGCCTTCTTGCGCTTGACCTTCTTCAGTTTCTTCGGATCGTTGCCTGCCTTGGCCAGAGCCTTGGCGTTCTCGATTTCGAATTCGGGGGCTTCGGCTATGACCAGACCCTCCGTGTCGAAGCCCATGCGTCCGGCGCGTCCTGCGATCTGATGGAACTCGCGGGCGCGCAGCTTGCGCATCTTCGTGCCGTCGAACTTGGTCAACGCGGTCAATACCACGGAATGAATCGGCACATTGATACCGACACCAAGCGTGTCGGTGCCGCAGATCACTGGCAGCAGTCCCTGCTGGGCGAGCTGCTCCACCAGACGACGATAGCGGGGGAGCATGCCGGCATGGTGGATGCCGATGCCGGTACGCAACAGACGCTGCAGGATCTTGCCGAACGCGGTGGTGAACTTCGTGCCCTTGATGGCTTCCGCGATCGCGGCGCGCTGCTCCTTGCTGGACACGCCCGTGCTGGCCAGCGCGTTGGCGGTCTCCAACGCGGCATCCTGAGAGAAATGCACCACGTAAATCGGCGTCTCGCCCTTGCCGAACGCCAATTCCACCGTCTTCTCCAACGGGTCGAGTGTGTATTCGTACGTCAACGGCACGGGACGTGGCGCATCGGCGATGATATCCACGTCGGTGTCCGTCATGTCCTCAAGCTTGTCGGCGATTGCGTCGACATTGCCCAGCGTCGCGCTCATCAACAGGAACTGCGTATCCGGCAGCGTAAGCAGCGGCACCTGCCAAGCCCAGCCGCGCTCGGGATCGCCGTAATAGTGGAACTCGTCCATCGCCACGCAGCCGACATCGGCGTGGCGGCCCTCGCGCAACGCCTGATTGGCGAGGATCTCCGCGGTGCAGCAGATGATCGGCGCATCCGCGTTGATATGCGTGTCGCCGGTGATCATGCCGACGTTCTCGCGGCCGAAAACTTCAACCAAGTCGAAGAACTTCTCAGACACCAGAGCCTTGATCGGAGCCGTGTAATAGGAACGGCGGCCCGTGCACAACGCGGCGAAATGCATGCCGAGCGCCACCAGCGACTTGCCCGAACCGGTCGGAGTGTTCAAAATGACATGGTCGCCGGCCAGCAGATCCATGATGGCCTCCTCCTGATGCGGCCACGGTTCCACGCCTTTGACGTCCTCCACCCAGGTGAAGAAACGCTCATAGATCTCATCCGTGTCGATGTTGCGCTCGCCCTCGTCCCAATTCGGCGCCAACGCGCCCAGCGAGCCATAATTCGTATCGTCTGCCATGCTTGCCAGTCTACCGGTTGGGGCGAACGCATGCATCGAACGTGTGTTCGAATTGTTGGGTGTGTTGCGGTACAGTGGAAAGCATGACTGACGATTTGTTTGCCGCGATGGACGCGCCGGATGATGTGACGCGCCCGCTTGCCGTACGCATGCGCCCAGCGAGCATCGACGATGTGGTGGGGCAATCACGGGTATTGGGGGAGGGGTCGCCATTGCGCAGACTCGCCAACCCCGCTTCGAAAGGCTCGCTCACCGCACCGAGCTCCATCATCCTGTTCGGACCTCCCGGAGTCGGCAAAACCACCCTCGCCTATATCGTCGCCAAACAGTCCGGCCGTGTCTTCGAGGAACTGTCCGCGGTCACCTCCGGCGTCAAGGACGTGCGTGACGTGCTCAAACGCGCGCACGAACGTCTCGTCTCCGAAGGCAAGGAAACGGTGTTGTTCATCGACGAGGTGCACCGCTTCTCCAAATCACAGCAGGATGCGTTGCTGCCCAGTGTGGAAAACCGCGACGTCACCTTCATCGCGGCCACCACGGAAAACCCAAGCTTCTCCGTCATCAAGCCGCTGCTCAGCCGATCCGTGGTCGTCAAACTCGAATCGCTGGAACCGGACGATCTGAAAACGCTGATCAATCGCGCCATCGCAAGCGAACACGGCCTTGACAACGAAATCAGAATCACCGACGAGGCTGTGGATGAGATCATCCGCATGGCCGGCGGCGACGCACGTAAGACACTGACCATCCTCGAAGCCGCGGCCGGCGCGCTCACTGGTGACAAAGAACGAAAAAAAGGCGCGAAACGGCCCATCATCACGCCTGATGTGGTGTCGAAGGTCATGGACGTGGCCACCGTGCGTTACGACAAGGACGGAGACGACCACTACGACGTCATCTCGGCGTTCATCAAATCCATGCGAGGCTCCGATCCGGACGCCACCATGCATTATCTGGCCCGCATGCTGCGCGCGGGGGAAGACCCGCGCTTCATCGCACGACGCATCATGATCGCCGCATCCGAGGAAGTCGGCATGGCCGCCCCGCAGGTCCTGCAAGTCACCGTAGCCGCGGCGCAGGCAGTGGCCATGATCGGCATGCCCGAAGCGCGCATCATTCTTGCCGAAGCGGCGCTCGCCGTCGCCACCGCGCCCAAATCCAACGCCAGCTACAACGCCATCAACGCGGCGCTCGCCGACGTGGACGCGGGGCTTATCGGCCAAGTGCCGCTGCATCTGCGCAATGCGCCGACCGCGCTGATGAAAAGCTGGGGCAACCACGAAGGCTACCGGTACGCGCACGATTGGCCGGGCGCGGTGGCGCCACAGCAGTACATGCCTGACGAATTGCAGGGGCGTGAGTATTACCATCCGAACGACCGCGGTTACGAGCATGAGGTCAAGCCGAGATTGGAGCGGATTCGGAAGATTCTGCACGAAGAGGACGATAACGGTGACGGCCGTTCCGGCCAGCGCAACGCCTGATGTTCGTTTCCTGCCGGCATTGGGTCAGGGGTTCCGCTAAAATTCTTCGCTGGGGTTGACGCCTGCTTGCTTTGCAAGGCCCATGCGTCAATCGCGGCGTCGCACATGGCCGCAGGAAAAAGTGCGCGGAAAGTGATTATGAAAGAACGGAATACAACGCTCGAAACCACCGACCATAACAATAGGAACAATAGCGAAAACATCAAGGAAACGCCGGACGAACGCATTCCCGGCAAACTCATCGGCGCCATCGTGGCGGTCGGCTCGCTCGCCTTCATCGGCATCCTCACCGAAACCGTGATGACGGTGCTGTTCCCACAGCTCATGCGGGAATTCAACGTGAACACTGCTACTGTGCAGTGGATCACCACCATCTACCTGCTGACGGTCGCAGCCACCATGCCGCTGTCGTCATACCTCAACCGCCGATTCAAGCATCGGACTTTGTTCCTTGCGGCCGTCGTCCTTGCGGTGCTGGGCTCTCTGACCATGATCTTCGGTCATGCGTTCCCCGTGATCTTGGTCGCCCGTATCATCCAGGGCATCGGCTCCGGCGTGGCCACTCCGCTGATGATGAACATCATCCTCGAGCAGTCGCCGCGAAGCAAGGTCGGACGATTGATGGGCGTCGGCTCGCTCGTCATCACCGTGGCGCCCGCCATCGGCCCGACCGTGGGCGGCGCGGTGTCGAGCATTCTTCCATGGCGTGCGATTTTCATCATCGTCATTCCCGTCATCCTGCTGATTTCGCTGCCTGTCGGCCTCAAATGCATCGAGCAGCACCGTCCGACGGAGGAGGCGCGTCTGAACCCGCTGCAGTTCGCGTCGATCGTACTGGCGTTGTGCGGGCTGGTAATGTTCCTGAATCAGGCCGGTGTGGCCGTGGCCGCCGCAGTGGCGGGCGGCGCGGCCGTGGTGCCGGGCGTCTTCGCCGTGGTCAGTCTGATCGTCGGATTGGGGTCGCTGCTCTTCTTCGGATGGTCGTCCCATCGTTCCTTCTCGCCGCTGATCCGTCTGGGCTGGCTGCGTGATCCGATGGTGCTGCTGCATCTGATCGCCTACATGCTGCTGCCGATCGTCGGCATCGGCTTCGGTTATGTGATCACCAACCTCGCGCAGCTTTCCCTGGGCACGAACGCGTTCCTCGCAGGCGCGCTGGTGCTGCCGGGCGCGTTGATCGGCGCTTTCTTCGCTCCGATAGGCGGCACGCTGTACGATCGTTTCGGACCGGTTCGTCCGATTCTGGGCGCGTTCCTCCTGGCGATCTGCGGTCCGATTCTGCTGCTGGTCTTCTCCATGCGGCTGACTCCCGCCACGCTTGCGGGCTTCTATTTCATTTTCGGACTTGGCTACTCGCTCGGCTTTTCCAACATAATGACCAACGCGTTGCGCAGTATCTCGCCGCAGTTCATGCCGGACGGCAACGCGGTGTTCAACACCTGCCTGCAGTTCGGTGGCGCAGCCGGAACCGCGCTGTTCTCCACGGTGCTGTCCGTGGCCCAGGCCGGCGCAGGCAAGGAAGGAACCGAGGCATTCAGCCATGCCACGGCGGTTGGCGGCAGTTGGACGTTCACCGTCATGATCGTGATTGTCGCCGTTGCAATCTGCTGCCTGATTACCGCCTTCCGCATCGGCGCGAAACGCAAATAACCGTGTTTTCGCCGTCGGCTTCTCCACTGTGGGCGCAATTTTGTTCCCCGTCGCTTCGAAGCGGTAGGCTGTGAAACTATAGAGAACACTGGAAAAGGAGACAAGGTGAGCAACCTTAGTGCACCCCTGCCCGTCATGGCTGGCGAAGACATGCCGGCAGGACCCACCGATCCGATTTTCAACCGCCTGCTCAAGGACCGCATCATCTGGATGGGTGAGGAAGTCAAGGACGAGATGGCCAACCGCATTTGCGCGCAGATGCTGATGCTGGCCGCCGAGGATCCGAAAAAGGATATCTGGCTGTACATCAATTCCCCGGGCGGCTCCATCACCGCGGGCATGGCCATCTACGATACCATGCAGCTCATCGAGCCGGACGTGGCCACCGTGGGCTTGGGCATGTGCGCCTCCATGGGCCAGTTCCTGCTGAGCTCCGGTACCAAGGGCAAGCGTTTCCTGACCTCGCATGCGCGTGTGCTGATGCATCAGCCGTCCGGCGGCATCGGCGGCACCGCCACCGATGTTCGCATCAACGCCGAACTGATCATGGACATGAAGAAGACCATGAGCGAGCTGACCGCCGAGCAGACCGGACACACCGTCGAGGAGATCTACCGCGACAACGAGTATGACCACTGGTTCACCGCCCAGGAGGCGTTGGAGTACGGCTTCGTGGACAAGCTCGTTTCCACCCATGACACGATGAGCGCCACCAAGGGAGAGTGACCATGGCAAGCGAAGAAGCACAGTTTGTAGCCCGCGCCGAACGTCTGGCCGGACCGACCGGTGTGGTCGGCTTCCAGGGGGCTGCGGCGCGTGAGGCCGCGTTCGCACCGCAGAACCGTTACGTTCTGCCGCAGTTCGAGGAAAAGACCCCGTACGGATACAAGAGGCAGGATCCGTACACCCGCCTGTTCGAGGATCGCATCATCTTCATGGGCGTGCAGGTGGACGACACCTCCGCCGATGACATCATGGCCCAGCTGCTGGTTTTGGAAAGCCAGGATCCGAACCGTGACGTGATGATGTACATCAATTCGCCGGGCGGTTCCATGACGGCCATGACCGCCATCTACGACACCATGCAGTACATCAAGCCGGACGTGCAGACCGTATGCCTCGGCCAGGCCGCCTCGGCCGCGGCCATCCTGCTGGCCGCCGGCGCCAAAGGCAAACGTCTGATGCTGCCGAACGCCCGCGTGCTCATCCACCAGCCGGCCATCGACCAGGGCTTCGGCAAGGCCACGGAGATTGAAATCCAGGCCAAGGAGATGCTGCGTATGCGTGAATGGCTGGAGAACACGCTGGCCAAGCATACCGGTCGTGACATCGAGAAGATCCGCAAGGACATCGAAGTGGACACGTTCCTGACGGCCCAGGAGGCCAAGGAATACGGTATCGTTGACGAGGTGCTGGAACATCGCAGCTGAGCCTGCGGTGGAATGATATCTTCACAAATGCAATACCCCTGCCGGGTCGCGGCAGGGGTATTGTGTTTTCTAAACGGCAGATATGTGAAACGAAGAGGTTGCGAATGGGACGCGTGGTCAGCTACAACGATGCGGTGCCGAGATGCACGTTCTGCGGCAAGTCCGAGAACCAGGTGCGTAAACTGGTCACCGGTTCGGGCGCGGCCATCTGCGATGAATGCATTGAATTGTGTGTTGACATCATTTCCGAGGAACGGGACAAGGACGCCCAGCTCAATATCCTGCAACTGCCCAAGCCGGCACAGATCAGCGCCTACCTCGACAATCACGTCATAGGCCAGGAGTCCGCCAAAAAGACACTTTCAGTGGCGGTGTACAACCATTACAAGCGCGTCAACATGGAAATGCGCGAGTCGTCGCGAATCGGCAAGGAACGGATGCATGGACATGACGATTCGTTCGAGGGTGTGCAAGTGGCGAAATCGAACATCCTGCTACTCGGGCCGACCGGCGTGGGCAAAACATATCTTGCGCAGACGCTGGCCCATGTGATGAACGTGCCGTTCGTCATAGCGGACGCCACCACGCTCACCGAGGCAGGATATGTGGGCGATGACGTCGAAACCGTGCTGCAGCGCCTCATCCAGGCTGCTGACGGGGATGTGGCGCGTGCGCAGCAGGGCATCGTATATATCGACGAAATCGACAAGATCGCCCGTAAAAGCGGCGAAAACACCTCCATCACGCGTGACGTGTCCGGCGAGGGCGTGCAGCAGGCGCTGCTCAAGATCCTTGAAGGCACCGTCGCCTCCGTGCCGGTGGAAGGGACCCGCAAGCATCGTGAAATGGAAACCGTGCAGATCGACACCCGCGACATACTGTTCATCTGCGGTGGCGCGTTCGTGGGACTCGCCGACATCGTGGCGCAACGGTTGGGCGCCAGGGAAAGCGGTTTCGGTGCGGCCTGGCATGACCATGAGGTTCCCAAGCGTGAGCTGCTTGCGCAGGTCTCCGCCGATGATCTGGCTGATTTCGGATTATTGCCGGAGTTCATCGGACGTCTGCCGGTAGTCAGCGTGCTTGAGGAACTTACCGAAGACGATTTGGCCCGAATCCTCGTCGAACCGGAAAACGCGCTGGTCAAGCAGTACCAGAAGCTATTCGCCGTCGATGGGGTGACGTTGACCTTTACCGAAGGGGCGATACGGCAGATTGCGGCGACGTCGATTCGGCGGGGTACGGGCGCACGTGGATTGCGTTCGATTATTGAGAAGACGCTGGAGGACACCATGTTCCGTCTTCCCAGCATGGAAGGCGTCGAAGAGGTGGTCGTCGACGAAGCCGCCGTCACCGGATCGGGCACTCCGAAACTATTCAAGGTGTCGACGCAGAAAATTCCTCGTCTACGTGAGGCGTAAGGCCGAAAACTCCTGCGACACGCCGAGATTTTGCCTGGAGTTCATTTGGGTGTATCTTATTCGAGTTGCCGAAAACAAGACAACGTTGCGCGAGTAGCCCAGCGGATTAGAGCAGCTGACTACGGATCAGCAGGTCGCAGGTTCGAATCCTGTCTCGCGCACATGAACCTCCTTCGCGAATGCGGAGGAGGCTTTCTTTATTTTCCGTGGATTTTTGTGAAGCCTGCAATTGATTGCGCGCACAGCGGAGCGCAATATGCGGCAGGGATGAACGCCAAGACCCTCCGATACACTTGATACTACGTTTACGGATACTGCGGTCGAACGGGGACCGCAAGACAAGGAGCATGATGGCCACATCGAAGAGGGGAACCTGGGCAACAATCCGACGCATAGCCGCGTCCGACCGCATATCCGGTCTGATTATGCTCGGTTTCGCTCTTGCCGGCCTATTGCTCGCCAATCTGCCGTTCACCGCGCATGCGTTCGAACAGCTTGAGAACTTCCGTATAGCCATTCCACACACCAATATCGACATGGGATTGGGCCATTGGGTGCAGGATGGCCTGCTGACGGTGTTCTTCCTGACCGTAGGCCTGGAATTGAAGCAGGAACTCACCACGGGATCACTGTCCAATCCCAAAGCCGCGGCCGTGCCGATGCTGTGCGCGGTTGGCGGTATGCTTGCTCCGCCGGTACTGTTCATCGGCGTGATCTCATTGTTTGCGGCGGCAGGATCAGGGCAACTCGTCATCGCTTCAGGAACGTCGTTCTCCTTCGCACAGATGTCCAATGGCTGGGCGGTGCCCACAGCCACGGATATCGCGTTCTCATTGGCCGTATTGGCCCTGTTCGCCAAAGCGTTGCCGGGATCCATCCGCGCTTTTCTGATGACATTGGCCACAGTGGACGACCTGCTGGCCATCATCCTGATCGCGGTGTTCTTCTCATCGGTGAACGCATGGTACTGGTTCCTTGGCATAGCCGTATGCGCGGTCGTCTGGTACTTTCTGGTCCGCATGCGCAAGGTACCGTGGTTGGCCGTGGCCATCGTGGGCGTGCTGGCATGGGTCATGATGTTCGAAGCCGGCGTGCACCCCACTTTGGCCGGCGTGCTCGTGGGACTGCTCACGCCGGCCCATGAGCGTTTCGGTGAGAAGATACCGCGTGCGGAACGTTACGCCGACAAGCTGCAGCCGTTCTCCGCACTGCTGGCGTTGCCGATCTTCGCACTGTTCGCCACTGGTGTGCACTTCGAGTCGTTGACCTTGGCGCTGTTCGTCTCGCCGGTGGTCGTTGCCGTGATGGTGGCGCTCGTGGTCGGCAAACCTCTGGGCATCATGACCACCGCATGGCTGTCCACGCACGTGGGCGGTCTGAAGATGGCCAAGGGGCTGCGCGTGCGCGACATGTTCCCCGCCGCCTGCGCCTGCGGCATTGGTTTCACGGTGTCGTTTCTCATCGCGTCGCTGGCATATCAGGATGCCGAACTATCGGCTGAAGCCCGTTTCGGCGTCCTGGTGGGGTCCATGGTCGCAGCCGTGATCTCAGGTATTCTGCTGAGCCATCAATCCAAACGATTCGAACTGGAGGACGGTACGAAGCATAAGCACCATACCGGCGACGAAGATGCCATGAACGAAGTTGAGACGGTGCTGGAAGACGGTACCGTGGTGGTCAGCCAGATAATCGGCACCCACCAGGAACAGTAAAAGGGATTTCCATATGTTGAAAGGGCCACGCATTCCCATGCGTGGCCCTTTCAACATATCGTGCCATTGCGGCACGGCTGATTAATCTGATTGGTCTATTTCTTGACGGCAACCAGCAGACCAGTGCCGGTCGGCGTCAACGCAGTGACGAACCGTTCATCCGACTCCACTGTTTCCAGCAATTCGCGCATCGCGATGGATTTGGCATCACGATTGGCGGGATTCAGCACGCCGCCGGCCGATGTGGCCGAATCAAAGGCAAGTACATCGGTGAAGACAATCGCGGCATGCGGTTTCAGCAGGCGTGGAGCCTGCGCGAAAGCCGCCGCATAATTCTCCGGATCGCCGGCCACGACGATTAAATCGTAATTCTCGGCGTTCAGACGGGGCAGAAACACACCTGCGGACGCGTTCACGGCACGCAATGTGGTTTCGGTGTCATCGGACAGACGATTGAACAGTTTGCGAATCAGCGCGATGCCCTGCGTGGACGAATCGACGGCCGTAAGCTGGCCTGCATTGTCAAGACCGTTGATCAGCTGCATCGTCTCCACCACGGAACCGGTGCCGATGGCGATCACCGACGAGGCGTCCAACATTCGCACCAGTATGCGCAGCAATTCGGCCTGCGCCGCGGATCCTTGGGGAATGCCGGCTTCCTCGGCCGCGGTCCTGATCGCATTGAGTTCGGCAGACTGGCGTGAGAACGCATGATCCTCGACGTACTCCCACGATTTCGCGAGATTGGTATATGACGTCCTATCCATTTCAGCGCTCCTTGATTTGGGCGATCAGCTGCCAGATCTCCTCACCGACATCGATGCCACGCGGGCATTCACGCGTGCAGGCGCGCACCGACTGACACGCGGCGATGCCATCGGCGGAATCGATGGCATCCATACGTGCATCCGTCTGACTGTCGCGTGAATCATTGATGAAACGGGAGGCGGCGATAAGAGCCGCAGGGCCGATGAACGCCTCGCCGCCTGCATATACCGGACAGCTTCCCTCACAGGTGCCGCAGGCTATGCAGTTGCTCAGCAGCTCATACTTGGCGAGCTGCTGGGGATTCTGCAGATATTCGAATGCGTTGATCTTGCCGTCCGCGGTGGTGGCGAGTTCGCCACTGGCCTGCAGATACGGCTTGAGTTTCCTGATTTGGTCAAGCATCTGGTCGATATCGGCGATCAGATCACGCTGCACGGGGAAACCGGGCAGCGGTGCGAGCTCGATGACACCCAAATCGTCGGCATCCTGCGTTTGCGCGGGTTGAACGTCTTCGCCCGTATGACGGAAGCCGTCCTCATCCACCTGTGCGTCGGACGGCTGCTTTGCCCAAGCCTTCACCGTGGCGGTGCACAGAAGCGTAGGCGTGCCGTTGATGGACACGGCATCGGAACCGCACATGCCATGACCGCACGAATAACGGAAGGCAAGCGTCGGATCGATGGTGCGCTTGACTTTGAGCAGGCAGTCAAGCACGGTGTCCTCCGGACGCGCCGGCACCACGTAATCCTGCACCCACTGCTTGCCTCGCGGACGCCTGCGCGTGGATCCGGAATCGCCGAAGGGAGAGCTCTTCCTAGCGAACGGCGAGCCGCCTCGTTCACGGCCGCGTTCGGGACGCGGCGTGAACCTGTTCACCCGCAACGTCACCGTTTCCATGCCGTTCTCCATGCCGCTCATATACCTGCCTTTCGATAAAAAACCGTCAACCAGTCTGCCATACGCCGTGCCCAGGGTGTCAGTATTCACGGGCCTTTGGCGGCATGTCCACGATGTGCACCGGCTGCCAGGAGACCTGGCAGGAAACATCCGTCATGGAATGGGCCAGGAAATGCTCGTCGTCACGCTCCGGGAAATCAAGACGCTTCAACGATCCACGGGATTCGTGACGCGCATCGGAGGCGGCGAGCACGGCCTTGCCGAGCTCCAACAGATGGCGCACCTCCCAGATGGCGGTGATTTCCTGATTGAACGTGGGGGAGTCGGAATGCGCATGCAGCGCCTCGGCACGCGGCGTGAGCGTATCGTCCAGCGTAGCCAACGCCTGTTCGATACTGTTCCGGTCGCAACGCACCGCGACCGCCTGCTCCATGACGGATCCCAAATCGGCCATCAGCTGGTACGGATTGTCCGACGACGCATCGTCGTCATCGGACGGCCGCGTCAACAGTTCCTTGACCTGCGCGGAACGCTTGTCGGCAGCCTGCGACACCGCGTCGATAGATGCTTCGTCGGCAGGCTCGGCCATCGGATCGTTCACTGGATTATCGACGACACGTTCAGCCATCGCCTTGCCCGAACGGGTGCCGAAGAGGCAGGCGTCCAACAGCGAGTTGCCGCCCAGACGATTCGCGCCATGCACCGACACGCAGGAGCATTCGCCAGCGGCGAACAGACCGTCCACGACGGCGCGTTCGCCATCGACCCAACGGTAGACTTCGCCGTCGGTGGTGATGGGGATGCCGCCCATGGTGTAATGCGCGGTGGGTTTGACCGGCACATAGTCGCGGGTCGGATCGAGATCGGCATACTGTTCGATGGTCTCCACCACCTGCGGCAGCACCTCATGCATATGATCCGCATCGATGCCGGTCATATCCAGCCAGACACAATCCTTCGGCCCATCCGGATTCTTCGGATCGGCGATTCCTCGTCCGGCGTCGATTTCAGCCATGATGGAACGGCTCACCACATCACGCGCGGCAAGATCGGCATGCCCCGGCGCGTAATGTTCCATGAACGCCTCGCCATCGGAGTCGCGCAGCACGCCGCCTTCCGCACGTGCCGCCTCAGACAGCAGAATGCCGGTATGGGCGAGACCGGTCGGATGGAACTGCACGAACTCGCTATCCTCAAGCTGAAGGCCGGCGGACAATGTCAACGCCATGCCGTCACCGGTCAGATCCCACGAATTCGACGTGGTATGGAACAGACGGCCGGCACCGCCAGTGGCCATCAGCACATTGCGTGCGTGGATGGCATGCGTCTCGCCCTTGTGCGTGTCGAACGCCACCACGCCCTCGACCTTGCCGTGGTCTTCGGAAACCACCAGATCGGTCACATACCATTCCTCGGCGAACTCAACGCCCTCGGCCACGCACTGCTGCCATAGCGAGAACAGAATCTGATGCCCGATGCGGTCGGCCGCATAAGCGGCGCGGCGGACCGGTTCCTTGCCGAAATCCTTGGTATGGCCTCCGAAACGGCGCTGCGCGATATGGCCGTCATCGGTACGCGAGAACGCGACGCCGGCATGCTCCAGCGCGATCACAGTGGCAGGAGCCTGTTCGGCAAGCAGCTTCGCCGCATCCTGGTCGACAAGCCAGTCGCCGCCTTTGACTGTGTCATAGTAATGCCAATGCCAATCGTCTTTCTCCACGTTGCCAAGGCTGGCCGCAATGCCGCCTTCCGCGGAGCCGGTGTGCGAACGCAGCGGCTGCAGTTTGGATATCACCAGGACGTTCGGTTCGATGCCGTCCGCCCGCATCTGGCGCATCCGCTCGCTACGGAGCATTCCCAACGCTGCGGACAGGCCGGCCGCGCCTGCGCCGACGATCACTGCATCATACATATCTTCAACATGCTTCGGACTCATACCACCGATTCTCGCACAAGGTGTGACCTCGCACGTTCGACGCGGCTGAGGTGGAGGTGCCGGGCCTGCTATCGCTGCTCGGCGATGATCCATCCGGACCGCATGCTGATGCGGCCTTCAAGCTCCAAGGAGCCCAGTTCGCGCATGATTCGCGAGATGGGATATTCTCCCGGATGCGTCTTGTCCATTAGATCGAGCAGATCGTCGGCGGAGACGTGGCCGTTTGCTTCGGCGCAAGTTTTAATGGCGGCGAGTATGGCATCGTCGGATTCGTCTGTCGATTCCTGCGGATGTTCGGTGTCATCCGGCAGGTCGACATGTTGCGGGCGATGCGCGCTATGGCATAGTTCGTCGATCTCCGCCAGTGAGCAGATGATGGTGGCTCTGCCGTCTTGGATAAGGCGATTGCAGCCGGTGTTATGCGGCATGGTGATGTCTCCCGGCACGGCGAACAGATTGCGGTTGAGTTCGTTCGCCCAGCCTGCGGTGTTGAGCGCGCCGGAACGCGCACGTGCCTGCGCCACGATCAGAGTGGATGACAATGCCGCGATCAGACGGTTGCGCAGCAGGAACCGTCTTGCCTCCGGCACGGTTCCGGGGCACAGTTCGGAAATCAAAGCGCCCGAATGGCTTTCGATCTGCTCGAACAGGTTCTGGTTGCTTTTCGGACCGATATGGTTCAGTCCGCCAGCGAATACGGCGACGGTGCGTCCCGCCAGAGCGGCGCTCATTTCGTCCATGGCTTTGACCGCGCCCCAATGCGCTGCGGCGTCGGTGCCCAGCGCGCCGCCGGATACCACCAGATGTCCGGCACGCGCCATCCGAAGGGCCAATTCGTGGGCGCTTTGCCTACCGTAGTCGCTTACGCCCCGTGAGCCGACGATACCCACCGGCTCGGGGCATGACACCAGCGCCTTCGGATCGCCTTTGCCCCATAGGCAGAGCGGGGAGGCCCAGTCGGTGCGCAGTGAAAGGTCGTTCAGTTGGCTGGGCCAACAGGGGTGATGCGGGGCGATGATCCACTGCGTGCCGTCTGCTGTGAACCAGTCTCGCAATGCGTCCGGATCCTTGCTGGGCAACGATGCCAGACGTTGCTGCCATGACACCAGCGAGCCATGGAACGAAGCCATTCCGCGGGCGTTGATGGTGCGTCCCCAACGAGTGACGCCGTTGATGAACGCCGCATCCAATGACGTGCAGGCCGCGGCCGTCACGTTTTCGTGATTGCCAGGGCCGCTGTCAGCGATCAGCTGTAGCGCGCTTGCCGCGGAGCCGGTGCCTTTGACCAGCGCGTACATCATCGCGTCGGCGCTGTCCAGGCAGAAGGTGAGCACCGCGCGGGCCAGGGTCTCGTCGTCGATCGTCACCATCATGCCAGCCTCGTTCTCATGGATATTCCCTGCATCATTTCCTCAGGTCCTGGGGAAGTCTTTCCCGCCAGATCGGATAATGTCCACGCAAGCCGCATGGCACGGTCGGCGCCACGCAGGCTCAGCCGCTCGCTCGCCAAGGCGCGGTTGACCAATTCGATGGCCTTGGGGGAGGTGTTGGCTCTCAGCCAGGTGCCGGTAGCCTGCGCGTTGCAGCACCAGCCGAATTCGCGGAACCGTTCCTGCGCCATCTGCCGGGCAACGATGACACGCAGACGTATGGCATGGCTCGAATCGCCGGAGGGAGCGTTCCCCGGACTTATCCGCTCCACCGGAGGCACCTCGATCTGGATGTCGATACGGTCGAGGATCGGTCCGGAAAGCCGGCTGAAATACTTGACGCGGTCCTTTTCTCGGCAGGTGCAGCGCTCGCCGTTGCCGTACGCGTAGCCGCACGGGCAGGGATTCGCCGCCATAATCAGTTGGAAGCGAGCCGGATAGTATGTGGTGCCTTTCGCTCTGGAAATCGCGACATATCCGGATTCCAAAGGTTCGCGCAGCGTCTGCAGCGTACGCGCCGAGAATTCCGGAGCCTCGTCCATGAACAGGATGCCGCGATGCGCGCGGGTGATGGCTCCGGGCTGGGCCAATCCTGCGCCTCCACCCACCAGCGCGGCGGTCGACGCGGTATGGTGGGGCGCCTCGAACGGTGGAACGTCGCTGATTCCGTATCCGGGAAGCGTGCCGCATAACGAACGAATCGAGGCCACTTCAAGCTGTTCCGTCTCGTTCAAAGGACTCATGATGCCGGGAATGCGCGAAGCGAGCATGGTCTTGCCTGTGCCGGGCGGACCGGTCATCATCAGATGATGGCCTCCGGCGGCAGCCACCTCCAACGCCCATTTGGCCGCTTGCTGGCCCATCACTTCGCTCATGTCGCCGGGCGGAGGGCACATGCCCGTGGCGCCGACATCGGCGTTCACGGCATGCGTGGCTTCGGGAATCCGGTAGTCCGCATCGCCTCCCATCAGTTCGATGAGCTCTCCGACATGCCTCACGCCGATCGCCTTGACATCCGGAACGAGACGGGCCTCATCAAGGTTGGCGTAAGGCACGATGATTGTTGCGATTCCCTGCTCCCGCGCATGCAGCATGATGGGCAGCAGTCCGTTGATGGGCAATACGGTGCCGTCAAGATTCACCTCGCCAAGCACGATGGTGCCGGCCAGACAGTCATGGGCGATTGCGCCGGCCGCGCTGAGCACGCTGGCCGCGATGGCCAGATCATGCGAAGAGCCTTTCTTCGGCATGGACGCTGGGGAGAGATTGACCGTGACACGGGTTTCCGGCCATTTGAAACCACTTGCCTGGCATGCCGACTTGACCCGTTCGCGCGCCTCGGACAATGAGGTGTCGGGCAGGCCGATGATGGAGAAATAGGGAAGTCCAGGGGATACGAACGCTTGAATCTGGACGATGAAGGCTTTCAAACCGATCAGTCCTACGGAAAGGGCGCTGCCGATGGCCATCAGAACGCTCCCTCGATATGATGCAGCAAAGGTCTGTCTCCCTGCACCACGACGGTGACGACGTCAAAACGCACGCCACTGTTCGGCATGCGGTGCTCCGGCGCCGTCAGCCATTGCACGGCGGCATGGCGCAGATTGATTTGCTTGGAAGCGGTCACCGCCTCCTGAGGGGTGCCGTAGCGCATCGTACGTCTGGTTTTGACCTCGACGAAAACGATCTGGCCCATCGGATTGCGCGACACGACGTCGAGTTCGCCGTATCGGCAATGCCAGTTGCGGTCGAGCGTCCGCCACCCTTGGCTTTCCAACCATGCGGCGGCGTACTGTTCTCCCAGCTCGCCGATCTGTCGGGAACGCAGCGTGCCGTCATGCAGACGCCGCGCTAGGGAATCGAGAATCTGCTCCGGCGGCTGCGTTGGGGCCGGAACATCATGTGATGATGAATGGTTCATGGCCCTAGTCCAACAGACAGAAGCCACGCATGACAAGGCCGATAGGCTAATGTGGATAACTTACGTATCTCGGGCGTGTCGTGGATAGTCGGTGGATGAGTCGACGCTATCCACACCTATCCACAACACGATCCAAGGCCTCTGTGCGAAAAGAGTGACCGATGAACCGTCAACGACGGGTCAAAGCGGTCAATTCGTCGAGATTGAGTTCGAAGCTCACGCCTCGTTCCTCATGATTCGGCTGATACTGGGTGCTTTCCATCGCATGGCGGACGAACTCGCCGGCGATGTTCGCGGCCTCGGCCAGAGGACGGCCAGCCATCACCGCGCCGCACAGCGCCGACGCGAACGCGTCGCCGGTGCCGTGGGTCATGAACGGCAGCTTGGCATGCGCCAGCTCCTGTTTTCCGGCGACGCCCGTCGAAGCTGACGCCACATAGTTGCGAATCATGCCATCCCCTCGATCGATGCCCTTAAGCACCACGTTCTTCGCGCCGGCGGCAAGCAACGCCCCAAGAATCTCATCCACCTGCGCGTCGTCGATATCCTGGCCTGGATAGTCACGGCCCGTCAAAATGGATGCCTCGGTAAGATTCGGCATCAGCGCATCCGCGCCATCCACCAGCGTGCCCATCGCCCGACATAGCTCAGGAGTGTACGTGGCGTAGATTTCTCCGCCGTCGCCCATCACCGGATCCACCAACCGCAAGGCATGCGGATACTCCGCGTATAGGCGTTTGATGATTGCGACCTGGTCCGCGGAACCAAGAAAACCGGAATAGACGCCATCCAAATCGACGTTCTCCTGACGCCATGCGTCCAGATAGCCGTCCAGAATCTCGGTCGTATCGTGGAACGTGAATACCTCGTAGCGCGTGTGCGCGGAAAACAGCGCCGTCGGCACCGGACAAACGTCGCAGCCGGCCGCCGACAGAATCGGAATGGCCGCCGTCAGCGAACACTTGCCATAACCGCACATGTCATGCACCGCGGCGACGCGCGGAATATACCGCGGATCACGGTCGTACAGAATCTCATCGCTCATATCGGAACCTCTCTTGCGATTTGCCTGCCCATGACTTTAGCCGTTCCCCTGACCTGACGCGCATCCGTTCCTCACGGTGGGTCACCGGCATGTGGGACTTCGGCGTGTCGAATGGTTCCGAATGGTTTTTTCAACGGTTGGGGGAGTGGGGAAAGCCGATGATTCCAACGGTTTATAAGGGGATATAGGCAAGTGCGATAACGTTCGGCTTGCGTTGCGCTCGCCGGCCGGTTTATTGTCGCTACCAACACCTGGCCAAGCGCCCTACACGGCAGGGCGGGTGGCCAACCAAGACGAGAACAACGAACCCTTATCCAAGGAGAGCGCATCATGGCAAACAAGAACTATCGTTTCGAAACCCTGCAGCTGCACGTCGGCCAGGAGCAGGCCGACCCGGCCACCGACTCCCGCGCGGTGCCGATCTACCAGACCACCAGCTACGTCTTCCACAACTTCGACCACGCCGAGGCCCGCTTCGGACTGGCGGACCCGGGCAACATCTACGGCCGTCTGACCAACTCCACCCAGGGCGTGTTCGAAGACCGCATCGCGGCCCTCGAAGGCGGCACCGCGGGCCTGGCCGTCGCGTCCGGCGCGGCCGCCGTGGAATACGCGGTGCGCAACATCACCCAGTCCGGCGACCACATCGTCGCAGCCAAGAACGTGTACGGCGGCACCTTCAACCTGCTGCGCCACACCCTGCCGCGCGACGGCATCACCACCACCTTCGTCTCCGCCGAGAACCCGCAGGAGTTCGAGGACGCCATCCAGGAGAACACCAAGCTCG
>OLVP01000079.1_pt1 | contig 82619 bp, 57 predicted proteins | sample 1673281 | NCBI WGS metagenome assembly OLVP01 (sample SAMEA3178940, study PRJEB25190) | human gut metagenome | biome: human gut; feature: human-associated habitat; material: faeces | place: Austria | collected 2013
CCACGGTCATCACCGAGGAGACCAAGAAGCGCATGCAGTACCAGCTCAAGCGCATCCAGGACGGCTCCTTCGCCAAGGAGTTCATGGATGACCAGGCCGCTGGCGCTCCGAAGTTCAAGAAGCTGCAGGAAGAGTACAGCCACCCGCACCTGGAGACCGTTGGCCCGAAGCTGCGCGCCATGTTCTCCTGGAACAACCAGGTGGACGCCGATGCCGATATGGCCGAGTCCTTCAACGGCAAGATCGCTCGTACCCAGGTTCAGTGAGATTGCTTCGCTAGCTGCATAAGCTATTTAGCGAATTAGAAAGCGTCGCCCGCTTCATGCGGACGGCGCTTTTTGCATATCGTCGTGCGTGCGATGGTTGCGTACGTTCCGGCATAACGAAAGGCCGCCACCCAACTTGGGCGGCGGCCTTCAATCGCAGTTAATGCGATTAATCGCAATGAATGCGAGACGTTACTCAGCCACGGGCGATCTTGCCGGTGAAAGTGGCCATGTCAGCGTCGTCATCCTTGCCGTTGTTCCAAGAGAACATGGCGCGCAGCTTCGGGCCAACGCTCTCGATACGCACGTTGCCGTATTCTTCCTGCAGCTGCTTGAACTTCGGAGCGCCAGCGTCCTGATCGTCGATGAACTCCTTGGCGAAGGAGCCGTCCTGGATGCGGCTCAGATGGTACTGCATGCGCTTGCGGCAGTCTTCGTTGATGACGGTGTTGGTGTAATCGCCGTACTGAGCGGTGTCGGAGCAGGACCAACGGGCCTTGTTCAGGCCGCCTTCGTTCATCAGGTCGACGAGCATCTTCAGCTCGTGGCACACCTCGAAGTAGGCGATCTCCGGCTGGTAGCCAGCGTCGGTGAGGACCTCGAAGCCCATCTCGACGAGCTTGTTCACGCCGCCCATGAGCACATTCTGCTCACCGAACAGATCGGTCTCGGTCTCCTCGGTGAAAGTGGTCTTGATGGCGCCTGCGCGCAGGGCGCCCAGAGCCTTGGCGTAAGCCAGGGTGATGTCCCAAGCGTCGCCGCGCGGATCCTGTTCGACAGCCACGACGACCGGGACGCCACGGCCAGCGGCGTACTCACGACGCACGATGTGGCCCGGGCCCTTCGGGGCGACCATGAAGACCGGGTGGTCCTCGGTCGGCTTGATGTAGCCGTAGTGGATGTTGAAGCCATGAGCGAAGGCGACGGCGGCGCCCGGCTTGATGTTCGGTTCGATGTCGTTGGCCCAGATGGTGCGCTGGTACTGATCGGGAGCCAGAATCATGATGATGTCGGCCTCGGCGGCGGCTTCCGGAACGGACTTGACTTCCAGACCCTGCTCCTTGGCGTGCTCGACGGACTTGGAGGTCGGGCGCAGGCCGACGACGACGTCGACGCCGGAATCGCGCAGGTTCAGCGCATGGGCATGGCCCTGGGAACCGTAACCGATGATGGCAACCTTCTTGCCTTCGAGGACCGAGAGATCGCCGTCGTTCTCATACCAGATTTGTGCAGCCATTGTACTTGGCACTCCTTTTGTGTAGTGGGGTGAACGCTTGAAAAGCGTTCGGGTTTCTACCATTCGCAGATGAAATTCGTGGTTTCGTGCATGGATTTTGTCCTGCAAACTGGGGTCCATCCTACCGGAGGCGGTGCCTTGACACGTATCCAGTCCACAAAGTGAGCCGAGAAACCGTAAAAAATCCACTGCTCACTGGATGATGGATTCGCGTATCCTCGGCCGGGAATGACATAGGATAGGCATGTCGTATTTCTAGTAGGAAGAGATGCCATGGTTGCTGTGACTGGTCCCGCGCCGGGATCTGAACTGACTGCGGAAGCCGATGAGGTCGAGGAACGTAGCTCGGCCGGTGTGTTGCATGTGGCGGCGATTTTCGCCTCGCATATGGTATTGCAGCGCAACAAGCCCAACGCCGTGTTCGGTGCGTTGGATGCCGATTGCGCAGGTATGGAAGTCGTCGCGCAGATTCGCGATTTCGACGGGTCGATGGTCGCGCAGGCCCACGCGTACGCTTCGAAGGATCTCAAGGACGGTCTTTCGCCGTGGCGCGTGATGCTTCCCGCGCAGCCGGAGGGCGGTCCGTACACGCTCCGCGTCACCGCGGGCAACGATTTCCTCGAATTCGAGGACGTGCTGATCGGCGAGGTGTGGCTTGCCGGCGGCCAAAGCAATATGGAACTTGAGCTGCGCAACAGCGAGAACGCCGAAGCGGCCCTTGAGAATTGCGCCGATCCGCTGCTGCGTTTCTACAACGTGCCGAAAACCGGCGTCATCAACCGCAATGCGGAGAACGCGGCGAGCTGGCAGGAATCATCGCCGGAAAACAGCGGTGTGATGAGCGCCGTCGCCTATTATTTCGCGCACAAGCTGCGCTCCGAACTCGACCCCGATCTGCCGATCGGCATCGTGGACTGCTATATCGGCGGCACGTCGATCACGTGCTGGATGAGCGAGGACGCGTTGAATTCCAGCGAGGCAGGACGTGGCTATCTCACCCGGTACGAGCGTGCGATCGCCGGCAAGACGCAGGAGCAGTTCAAGCTGGAAACCGACGAATGGCAGACGAGATTCGATGCTTGGAACGCGAATATCGCGGCCGCCAAGGAAGCCGATCCCGACGTGACGTGGGATACGCTGAACGAACAGTACGGCGCATGCCCGTGGCCGCCGCCGGTCACGCCGACGTCGCAGTACCGTCCGACCGGACCGTTCCGCGCCATGCTGGAACGCATCGCGCCATACTCGCTGGCTGGTTTCCTGTGGTACCAAGGCGAGGAGGACGAACCGTATTGTGGGTCCTACCGTGAGCTGCTGGGCATGCTGATCGGCGAGTGGCGCGCCATCTGGAGCGAGAACCTGCCGTTCCTCATCGTGCAGCTTCCGCAATGGATCGACAAGAAGGTGGACGAGACCGAAGGCGATCCGATGCTGTGGCCGGTGCTGCGCGAGGCCCAATGGGACGCGGCGCAGTCCATCGACAACGTGTACGTCATCTGCACCATCGATTGTGGCGAGTACGACAACATCCATCCCGTCGACAAGCGCACTCCGGGCGAACGGCTCGCCGATTGCGCGTTGAGGCAGGTTTACGGCATGTCCCGCATTCCCGTGTACGGGCCGACGGTGTTGGGCTTCCGTTGCGATCCGAACGGCCGCGTACGGCTGTTCTTCCGTTACGCGCACGGCCTGCATTTCGACGGCACCACGCCCGGCAGCAGGAATCAGGGCTCCGATGCGGAGCCGCCTTCGCTGGTGCGTTCGCCGGAGAGCTCCGGTTTCGAGCTTGCGGGCGCGGACGGCGTGTTCCATCCGGCCACCGCGGCGATTTTCGTGGATTGCGATATCGACGACCTCGTCAATTCCAAGGTGAACGTGGTCGATTACAACGCCACCGAATTCGGCATTCCCGTCAACAGCCGCAGCATCGGCACGATCACGCTGGCATGTCCGGATGTGCCGGAACCGATGTCGATGCGGTACGCATGGCGCAGCTGGGGGCCGGCTCCGCTGTTCAACAGCGATGGATTGCCCGCCCAGCCGTTCCGGCTTAATCTGACGGATCACACGGCGTCGAATGACGACGGTGAGTGATGCCGTGGCGTGACGCCACCAGGTGATGATAACCGAGTGACGATATGGAAAACCGGCCGTCCCTTCGATTCGAGGGGCGGCCGGTTTCGCTATGGGGTTGTTGTGGTTGTTGGAGTCGTTCCGAGGCCGCTATGAGGGCCGCCTCGAGGTCACTTCCACAGATCGGGGCCGAAGGACTCCAGATACGCGGTCAGCTCGTCGGCCATTGCCTGCTGTTCCGCCACGCGCGGATGGCCGGGTGTGGCCGCCGCGTTGCGCGAGTACAGGAAGTGCTGTACGCGGTCGTCGCCTTCGTCGTTGACCGTATGGCACACCTCGTCGATCGCGCGATCCCAGGACGGGTCGTGGATGAGCACGGTGGTGGCGAGCACGATCAGCGCATGCGGATATTTTCCGCGCAGCGCGTGCACGAAATCGACGTACCGGGCCCGCCAATGCGTGGCTTCCTCGCCGTCATAGTCGTCCGCCATGAAATCGCGGGGATGCGCATCGTTCTGACCCAGCGCGACCACGACGACATGCGGCGTGTATTGCGCGAAATCCCAAGGGGACGTGCCGCCCAGCTGCGTGTTGTAGACGGATTTGTCCCAGATGCTTTCCATGCCGATGTAGTCCGGCGCGTGGAACCAGCCGATGCCGTCCAGCAGGGTCGTGCCGCCCTGCGAGACCAAGTGCGCCTGCGCGCCGAGATTGCGTGCGGTGATGGCGGCGTACGAATACCAAGCGTTGCTGTACGGGCTCAGATCCACCTCCGGATCGGCCTGTCCCACGTAGCAGGCCGCTTCGCAGCGCTCGCCGCACGTTACGGAATCGCCGTACACTTCGATGCGGCGCTCCGGCAGCGGCGTCGCCGTCGGCATGAGCTTCGCTCCCTCGTCCAGCAGAATGCCATACACGTCAAAACGATTGTTGCCCTCGTCCTGCCGTTTAAAGATCGTCACTTCATGTTCGATGTTCGGCAGATCGGCGGCGATTGCCACGTCGACCGGATGGCGCGGTCCGTCGTCCTGCTGTCCGGTCGGTTCCACGCGGCTTGGATAGCCGTTTTCCATGCTGATGCCGTCATGCGCGCCGTCGATGGGCACGCGCGCCTTGACCTGCATGCCGTCGATGATGGCGCCGAGATACGCGTCGCCGTACCCCCAATGGTTGACGAGGCGCACGCCGATGCTGGTGCCGGTGCAACGGAACGATACCTGCGTGTAGGGGAACGCCCAGGTCTGATGGTCGGCGGGGGTGCGGTCGATGCGCCCCATGAACCGAAGGTCCGGATTGGTGATTGGAATGAATCGCGATGCTTGGGTGGTGGTGTTCATGGCCCTTCCTTGGAACGAATCGATGGTGTCTCCCGCTCCGCGGAACGGGGCGTGTCGTTTGCAAACAATCTATGACATCGGTTAACCTCATCAATATCTTAACCGCTTCAGTAAAGGACACGCAATGACGCTAACTTTTCCACAAGATTTCACATTCGGCACGGCCACAGCGGCCTATCAGATCGAAGGCGCGGTGACCGAGGATGGCCGTTGCCCCTCCATCTGGGACACCTTCAGCCATACGCCGGGAGCCACCATCGCCGGCGACACCGGCGATGTGGCCACCGATTCCTACCATCGTTGGCGCGAGGACCTCGCGCTGCTCAAGGACCTCGGCGTGGACGCCTACCGCTTCTCGATCGCCGTGCCCCGCATCATATCGACGCCTGATGGCGTGCCCAACGAAAAAGGCCTCGACTTCTACGAAGGCGTCGTGGACGCCCTGCTGGAGGCCGGCATCAAGCCGGTCGTGACGCTGTACCACTGGGATTTGCCGCAATACCTCGGCGACGAGGGCGGCTGGCTGAACCGCAGAACCGCCTATGCGCTCGCCGACTACGCGGGTATCGTGGCCAAGCGCCTCGGCGACCGCGTCGACACCTGGACCACGCTGAACGAGCCGTGGTGTTCGTCCTACCTGAGCTACGGAGCCAAGGAGCACGCGCCGGGCCTGGGCCTCGGTCCCGGCGCCTTCCCGGCGGTCCACCACCTGAATCTGGCGCATGGTCTGATGACGCAGGCCGTCCGCGCCGAAGTGGGGGACAAGGCCAAGTGTTCGGTCACGTTGAATCTGCAGTTCAACCGTGGCGACGCCGACGCCTGCCATCGCCCCGACCTGATCTCCAACCGCGCTTTCCTCGACCCGATGCTGCGCGGCCGTTACCCGGACGAACTGTTCTCCATCACCAAGGGCATCTGCGACTGGGACTTCATCCAGTCCGGAGACCTCGAGCTCATCCACCAGCCGATCGACGTGTTGGGCATCAACTACTATTCCACCAACCGGGTGGCCATGTCCGACCGTCCGCAGTTCCCGCAAAGCACCGAGGCGTCCACCGCCCCTGGAGCGTCCGACGTGGACTGGCTGCCCACCGAGGGCCCGCACACCGACATGGGCTGGAACATCGATCCGGACGGCCTGCATGACCTGCTGGTGCGCGTGCACGACAACTATCCGGAGGTCGATCTGGTGGTCACCGAGAACGGCATGGCCTGCAAGGACCAGCTGACGGTGAACGAGGACGGCACGAAATCGGTGCATGATCCGGACCGCATCGACTATCTCAAGCGTCATTTCGCCGCGGCGAAGCGCGCCATCGACGAAGGCGTGCCGCTGACCGGCTATTTCGTGTGGTCGCTGCTTGACAATTTCGAATGGTATTTCGGCTATGCCAAGCGATTCGGCATCACATACGTCGACTACGCCACGCAGGAGCGCATCCCGAAGGACAGCTTCATGTGGTACCGCGATTTCCTGGCTTCCCGCAAGGGCTGAGCGTCCGGCGATCGCCGTCGCGCGTTGTTCCATGAACGGCGTGCCGCGTCCATTCATGGCGTGGCACGCCGTTTTCGTTGCGATTCCGCCGTTTTTCGCTGCTGCAGGATTTTGCATACGTATGCTTAAGCGCTTAACGACACTCCGGTAAAAAAATTTACATTAACCCTCTTAACGTGAACGGTCGCGGGTTGTGGGGGATGGACATCAAACCGCTTCGATGTATTGAAACGATTGGTGTTTTCTGTATTTGAAGCGGGTTGACCATAGGGTTGCGACGGCACTGCGGCTGTGCGGCGAGGGCGCGGAGCGCAACTTAAGCGCTTGACAAACTTAAGGGGTCCATTCATGGTATAACTACCAGTTCATCAAAGGCAGGCAGAGAGGCCTGAGATGAAAAAGGCATCACCAATGGAGCATCGGTGCCGAGACTCCGGAAGTGATGGACAAGGATTCACAAGGAAGGATCGGAAGATGAATCTCAAGAAGATCGTCGCAGCCGGCATCGCGGCTGTCTGCGCGGTGAGCATGGCGGCCTGCGGTGGCAGCGGCAGTGGCTCCTCCAAGGTCACCGACATACAGTACAAGGACATCAAGCTTGGTCAGACCGGCAAGGACATCAAGGCCAATCTGAAGCTGTTCAGCCATCGTACCGATATGCTCAAGAACGACTATCCGGGAACGACTTGGAAGCAGTACATCGCCGAATTCAACAAGACCTATCCGAACATCAAGGTCACCGTCGAAGCCAACAGCGACTATGCCAACAGCGCCATGACCCGTCTGCAGGGCGGTGACTGGGGCGACATCATGATGATTCCGGCGGTCGACAGGGCCGAACTGCAGAACTACTTCATCTCCTACGGCTCCCTCGGAGACATGAACAAGGAGATCAAGTACGCTGTCAACCAGTCCTACCAGAAGAAGGTCTACGGCGTGGCTTCGGTCGGCAACGCCTCCGGCATCGTCTACAACAAGAGGATCTTCAAGGAGGCCGGCATCGACAAGCTGCCGACCACCCCGAAGGAATTCATCTCCGACCTGAAGGCCATCAAGGAGAAGACCAAGGCCACTCCGCTGTACACCAACTACGCGGCTGGTTGGACCATGGGCGCCTGGGACGCGTACATCGGCGGCACGGCCACCGGCGATCCCAACTACATGAACAACGTCTTCACCCACACCAAGAACCCGTTCAAGGATCCGGGTGACGGCACCCACGCCTACAACGTCTACAAGATCCTGTATGACGCCGTGGCCGATGGCCTGACCGAGGACGATTACTCCACCACCGATTGGGAAACTTCCAAGAACAAGCTGAACAGCGGCGACATCGCCACCATGGTGCTCGGCTCCTGGGCGGTCTCCCAGATCCAGTCCGCAGGCGACAACGCCAAGGACGTCGGCTACATGCCGTTCCCGATCTCCGTCAAGGGCAAGCAGTACGCCACCTCCGCTTCTGACTACGCGTACGGCATCAACAAGAACTCCTCCACCACCAACCAGGAAGCGGCCATGATCTTCGTCAAGTGGCTGACCGAGAAGTCCAACTACGCCTACAACGAAGGCGGCGTCTCGATCGCGGCCGACGACGACAAGCTGCCGGACCTCTACTCCGACTTCAAGAACGTCAAGCTCATCGCCGACGAACCGGCTCCTGACGGCGAGGAGGATCTGTTCAACGACCTCAACTCCGATTCCGAACTCAACATCAACACCGGCGGCGACTCCCGTGTCCAGAGCATCGTCGAGCACGCGGCCAATAAAGACGAGTCCTACAACGACCTCGTCAAGGAGTGGAACCAGAAGTGGAACGACGCCCTTGATTCCGAAGGCGTCGACACCAAGTGATTCCGGAACGCCAGGCGTGACGGCGTGAAGTCGCGCATCCATCACTGAGGACTTCGGCTCGTTCTCGGCGGAACCAAGCCGAAGTCCTCTTCCATCGCAATTTTTCGTTAGGCAGAGAAGCAACCCAAAGAGGGGGATATCATGACTGCAGCAGCAGTGGAACCGACCGAGAAGGCCGAGATTCCATTCAACAAGCAGCCCCGAGATTGGCGTAAGGCGGGCGTCATCGTCGCCTTTTCCGCGATTCCGGTCGCACTGCTCGTAATCTTCACTTACTGGCCATTCGGATCCATGATCGGCTACTCGTTCTACAAGATGAAGTACATCGGCCCGCGCCAATTCGTCGGCCTCCAGAACTACATCGACGTCTTCACCCGTCCCGACACGCTTTCCTCCCTGAAGCTGAGCCTCTACTACATGGTCGGCGCGCTGATCCAGGTGGCGCTGGCGCTGTATCTGTCCACCATGCTGGCGTTCAAGGTCCGTGGCGGCAGCGCGTTCAAGGCCATCTACTTCTTCCCGTATCTGATCAACGGCATCGCGGTCGGCTTCATCTTCAAGTTCTTCTACACCCGCGGATACGTGTTCGACACCGTGCTCCAATGGTGCGGATTCCAACTCGACAACCTGCCATACTGGCTGAAAGACCAAAGCGTTAACAACTGGTCTCTGGTGGGCGCCTCCGTCTGGCGTTATCTCGGCCAGAACGTGATCCTGTTCATCGGCGCCATGATGTCGATCGATTCGACGCTGTACGAGGCGGCCGAAATCGACGGCGCCAACAAGTGGCAGCAGTTCAAGCACATCATCCTGCCGGGCATCAAGACCATCCTGGTGCTGAACGTCATCCTTTCGATCACCGGCTCGCTGTCCGCCTTCGAAGGCCCGTACGTCATCACCTCCGGCGCCAACGGCACCGCCACCTACTTCGTGCGCATGGACCGTCTCGCCCACACCAGCCAGAAGGTCGGCTTGGCATCCGCCATGGCAATCGTACTGCTGATCATCATCCTCATCTGCGCGCTGTTGCAGAACCTGTTCTTCAAGTACGTGTTCAAGGATGCCGATGACGGCGTGGAGAAGGCAAGGAAGCAGGCGGCCAAGATCGAGCGCCAGCGCGCCCGCATGGCCAGGAAGAACGCTTCGGTCTTCAAGAACGGACCGAGCAACAAGGAAAAGGCGGTGGCATGATGACTGACGCAGTCGCACTCGCTAAGGAACGTTCCGCAGCCAAGACCGCGGGCTTCTGGTACAAGTTCAAGATCGGGGTGGCCGTATTCCTCAAGTATTTCTCTCTGATCTTCGTCGCTTTCATGATGCTGCTGCCGCTGGTCAGCTGCTTCGTGACCGCAGCCAAGACGGACAAGGAATACCAGAGCACGTCCGTCATGGACATGCCGAAGAACTGGTTCAACTTCGACAACTACGTGCAGGCGTTCGTCGCGTCGAACATGGCGGTCGCCTTCCGCAACTCCATCATCGTGGTGGTGGTGGTCCTGGTGGTCACCACGATCATCGGCACCATGCTGGCCTACGTGCTGAGCCGCTTCCAGTTCCCCGGCAACGGCCTGATCCGTGGCATGTTCGCCCTTGCGGCACTGCTTCCGGGCATCGCCATGCAAGTCGCGCTGTACAAGATGATGGTCAACTTCCACGCCGTCAACACGATGTGGGGCTACATTGTGATGATGTGCGGCACCGACGTGATCTCCATCTACGTGTTCATCCAGTTCTTCGAGAACATCTCGACCTCCCTGGATGAGGCCGCCATCATGGACGGCGCCTCCTACTTCACCGTCTACTACAAGATCCTGCTGCCGCTGCTGAAGCCGGCGATCGTGACCTGCGCCATCCTGAAGGGCGTCGGTGTGTACAACGAGTACTACGCCGCCAACCTTTACCTGCAGGACGCGAATCTGAAGACCATCGCCATCGCGCTGTACTCCTTCACCGGCCCGATGGGCAGCAAGTACAACCTGATCTGCGCCGGCGTGATCATCACGCTGCTGCCGATGCTGATCCTGTTCCTGATCTTCCAGAAGCAGATCTACAGCGGCATCGCAGCCGGCTCCGTGAAGGAATAAAAAACGTAACCTCCAACTTCCTTTTTCCACAACCAAGGGCCGCGCCAAGATTCATATCGCGGTGCGGCCCTTTTCTTTCCAGAATATTTGTTAGAAGGATTCACCATGTCTCACATCCCCAGCACGTTTGCTCCTCTGAACGAGGGCTGGACGTTGACCGCCGTCAACCCGGAAGCCGCTCCCGAGGCACTGCGCGCGACGCTCGCCGCGGGCATTCCGGCCACTGTGCCGGGAGAGGCCACGCTTGACCTGCTCAACGCCGGTCTGATCGACGACCCGTTCGACGGCGACAACGAGAACAAGCAGCAGTGGATCGGCGATGTCGATTGGCGATTCACCTGCCGTTTCGATTGGCAGGATGACGGCTCCGACCGTCACGACCTGGTGGCCTACGGCCTCGACACCATCGCCGACATCGCATTGAACGGCCGCCCGGTCGCCTCCACCCGCAACTTCCACCGTTCCTACCGTTGGGATGTGCGCGGTCTGCTCAGAGACGGCGCCAACGAACTGACCGTCACCTTCACATCCCCCGTGCGTGAATCCGACCACATGGAACAGGCCCGTGGCTACTATCCGCACACCGAACACCACGCCTTCAACCAGATCCGCAAGCCGAGCTATTCCTTCGGCTGGGATTGGGGCATCGACGTGGCCAACGCCGGCATCTGGCGCGAGATCGGCATCGACTCCTGGTCCGGCGTACGCATCGCATCCGTCCGTCCGCTGGTCGACGTCACCGCCGACGGCACCGGACTGCTCAACGTGCACGTCGAAATCGAACGCGCCGGCAAAGGACGCGTCATGTCCCCGTACGATTCCCATCCGGTCCGTCAGGCCGTGCCGGTGCACGCCGAAATCTCCGGCTTCGGCACGAATCTGTCCGTCGATGGCGTCGTGGCCGAAGGCCGCAACGAGGCCGTGCTGACGATCGCCGTGCCGGAAGCGAAGCTGTGGTGGCCCGTCGGCTACGGCGACCAACCGTTGTACGATGTCGACGTCACCGCCGGTGATGCCAAGGAAGCGTTCTGGAACGGCCATGTCGGCTTCCGTACCGTGCATGTGGACACCCGTGCCGACAACATCGGCCGTCCGTTCCAGATCTACGTCAACGACGTGCCGGTGCACGCGCACGGCTACAACTGGATTCCCGACGACGCCTTCATCTCCCGTGTCTCCCAGCGCGACTACGAGCGCGGCATCCGCGATCTTGTGGAATCCAACTCCAATATGGTGCGCGCCTGGGGCGGCGGCATCTACGAGTCCGACGAGTTCTACGACCTGTGCGACGAGTACGGCATCATGGTGTGGCAGGACTTCATGCTGGCCTGCGCCGCCTATCCGGAGGACGCCGAAACCAAGGCCGAAGTCGAGGCCGAGGCCCGCGAGCACATCCCCCGCCTGTCCGAACATGCCAGCCTCATCGTGTGGAACGGCTCCAACGAGAACTACGTGGCCTACTCCGAGTGGGGCGGTTACAAGCAGGCCCTGCGCGACGACGACCGCAAGCCGAACGCATACGGATACGGCGAGAAGCCGTGGGGCGACTACTACTATTCCGAACTGTTCCCGTCCCTGTTGGCCGAACTCGATCCGAGCCGCTCCGCCTACCTGCCGAGCTCCCCGATGAGCTTCACCAAGTTCACGGGCGCCAACCTCGACACCGACGGCACCATGCACATCTGGGATGCTTGGAACCGCGCCGACTACACCGTGTACGCGCAGTACACCCCGCGCTTCGCCGACGAATTCGGCTACCAGGCTCCGCCGGCATGGAGCACCCTCACCGGTGCCGTGCACGACGGCAAGCTGGAACCGTTCGGCAAGCAGATGCTGGTGCATCAGAAGGCCTCTGGCGGCAACTACAAACTGGCGCGCGGCATGCGCTCGCACATCACCCCCGGCCACCTCGACGACGTGAGTTTCGGCGGCGTGGTCAACGGCAAGCCGTCCGACGGCGAGCACAGCTGGCTGATCCCCACCGACAACTGGGCCGATATCGAGGACTGGCACTGGGCATGCCAGCTGCAGCAGGCGCAGGCCATGCGCTTCGGCGTGGAGCACATGCGCTCCCTCGAGCCGGTGAACGCCGGCGCGCTGATTTGGCAGCTGAACGACGACTGGCCGGTCGTCTCCTGGGCCGCGGTCGATTTCAACGGACACCGCAAGCCGGTCTGGTATGCGTCCCGCGACTTCTTCGCGCCGCACCTGGCCACCATCCAGCCGCGCGTCTCCGAGGAATACCGTGAGACCCACAGCTGGGAAGGCGTGAAGACCGCCAACGACCACTTCGAGCTGATCGTGCTCAACGACACCCGCAAGGCGTGGAAGGGCTCCTGGAAGGTCGAGCGCGTGAACCTGTCCGGCGAGGTGCTCGCTTCCCAAAGCTTCGATGACGTCGAGCTAGGCGCGGTTTCCCATATCGGACTGCCGCTCAACGAGGACATCGTCTCCTATGGGGACGCCGGCAATGAGCTGGTCGTGGCCACCCCGTCCGACAACGCCTTCGCCCGCGTGGTCTTCAACCCGGCCGAGATCATCGACCAGAAGCTCGCCGCTCCCGCCGACGCGTTCGAAACCTCCGCCAAGGCCGTTGAAGGCGGCGTGGAGCTTACGGTTACCGCCAGAAGCTACGTGCGCGACCTGTTCTGCATGGTCGACAAGGTCGATGCCAAGGCGTCCGTCACCGAAGGCATGGTCTCCCTGCTGGTCGGCGAGAGCGTCACGCTGCACATCGCCACCGACGCGGTCTCCGATCCGGCCGCGTTCGCAGCGGCCAACGTGCTGCGCAGTGCCAACGATCTCAAACGCGAGTGGTGACGTCTTGGCTGCTGTCCGGGGAATGCCCTCCGGAACGATGGATGAGGAGGGCATTCCGCTGAACATTTCAGCATGGCGGTTCCGCTTAAGTGAAAAATTAAGTGAAGGCGCCGCCGACCCTACGAAGCAAAGTGCCGTAAGCACTGGCTTCCTGCGGGGGTTGGTGGCGCCTTTGCTGTATGATGTAGGTGAACCGTTTAAGTTCGATTTCAGCAAAGAGAAGATGTGGGTATGCCAGTTCAAAAAAACAAGGTGACGATTTTCGATGTCGCCAAGGCGTCAGGCGTTTCCAGCAGCGCCGTCTCGTATGCCCTCAACGGCAAACCCGGAGTCTCCGAGGGAACCCGTGCCAAGGTGCTGCAGGTGGCCCATGAATTGGGCTGGAAGCCGAACGGCGCGGCCCAGGCGCTGGCCAAGGCGAAGACGCAGCGCATCGGCTTGGTGCTGGATTACGATCCCGAGCTGCTGTCCGTCGAATCTTTCATGATGGAGCTGATCTCCGGCTTGGGTGCCGAGCTGGAAAAGCATGATTATTCCATTCTGGTCCGTATGGCCGTCGGCGAGGACGCCAAACTGGCGATCATCAAGGATTGGATCGCCACCGGCAACGTCGATGGACTGCTGCTGGTCAACGTGGAGCTTGGCGACCCGTGCGTCTCCCTGCTTGAGAAGAACCCGGATGTGCCGGTCCTTGCGATTTCCGACGCTTCCGTGGCCGGCAACCTGCCGAGCCTGTCCAGCGCCGACGCCGACGCTGTGCGTCAGGCGGTGCAGTATCTGTATGACCTCGGCCATCGGCATATCGCGCGTGTGGGCGGTCCTGAGGCGTTGGCCCACTCGTATATCCGTGACGCCGCGTTCTCCGACGTGGCCGCCGAATTGGGCATACGGTACCGCTGCCTGCATACCGACTACACGCCTGAATCCGGACGTGAGGCCACCAATCGCCTGCTGGGTTTCGGAGAGCGTCCGACCGCCATCATCTACGACAATGACGTGATGGCGTTGGCCGGTCTTGGCGTGGCCAACGTGAAAGGCGTCGCCGTGCCTGACGAATTGTCGCTCATGTCTTGGGACGATTCCTTCATGTGCACCGCGGCCTATCCGAATCTGACGGCCATGGGCCGCAACGTGGTGGACACCGGCAAGACGGCCGCACGGCTGATGCTCAGGCTCATCGACGGTGAGAAGGTCGGCCATATCATGGAGGAGCCGTACGAGCGGCGTGCGCGCGAATCCACTGGTCCCGCTCCCGCTGGGCGATGAACGCGTGGTGATTGCGCGTTGATCGCGCGATGGCGTGGAACCATGAAGCGAAAACGCCGCATGGCCATATGGCCGTGCGGCGTTTTCGTGTGTTTTCGCGTTGCGTGAAGGATTTTGGGCGGATTCGCGGGATTCGGACGGAATCTAGTCGAGCGAGAAGGTCTTGCGGATCAGATTCATCTGCACCCAGAAGCTGGCTCCGGCGCCGACGAATATCCACAGCAGCGGCACCAGCATCAGCGTCTGCTCCGGCGCGATCAGCACCACGATGATCGGCCAGATGTTCAGCAGAAGCGCGGCGAAGGCGATATGTGGCTTGCCCAGGGCGAGCCGGGCGGATTGCGTGAGCTGCTCGCCGACGCTCAGCTTGCTGCGGCCGGTCAAAGGCAGCACGAAAGCCAGCGCCGAGCCGACGACCGCGATGACCACGATGGTTACGCCATAAAGGACGGCTACGGTGTCGGTGGATTGTCTCGACAGGTACCACAGGTCGAACAGCGCCAATCCGCAGAACGCGGCGATTACCGCCGTCAGGGCAAGCGTGGTCGGGAAGCGGCGCTTGAAAGCCGCCCAGAAGCTGCGGAAGATGCCCTTGCAGGAGCCGCTTTGCAGTTCGCGCGCCACTTCGCAGGCCGCCGCGGTCGAAGCGCCGACCGTCACAACGGGAATGGAGCAGATGGTCCAGGCGATGCTGATCATCGCCATATCGCCGACGGTGCTCATGAAGTCGTTGAATGGATTGTCCTGACTGAAAATGCTGGCCATGGTCTCCTCCGTGGGTGGTTTTTGTGGTGCTGTGCAGGCGGTTGCCGGAACCGCTATGCGCTGAGATAGTCGATGAGCCGTTGCGCGGTTGTGGGATTCGGCGATTCCCGCACGATGCCGATGAGTGCGTTGGACTTGGCTGATTTCAGCCGGTTCCACTGCCGGAAGTCGGTCATCGAAAGACCGAACGGCTCGGCCTTGCCTTTGCCGCCGCCTTCGAAATCGGGATCGTCGGAATCCTTGAAGCCCTTCATCGTGACGAAATCGCCGGAAAGCAACGTGCGCTGCCGCTTGGTCAGCGACGAATCGAGATTGGTCAGATAGCCGTAGCCGGACAGCTGCTTGAAGGTCTTCGGCGTGGCCACGATCGCGTCTATCTCATGATTGGCGATCATGGTCTGCAGCTTGCTGATGCCGTTCTCGTCGTTGGAAAAATAGGTGTCGACGAGCACTCCGCCCTTGCGGCCTTCCGGCAGGTCCAGCCGTTTCGCGACCTGCGACTGCAGGCTTGCTGCCCCCTGCTGGCCGACGGCATCGTCGAACACCGCCACGTACAGTTTCGGCCCTGGTGCGGGTGCGAGGATCTGCACGGCGATGTATACGACCACGCAGACGATGGCCGCGATAACCACGGTGCGTGCCAGCAACTGGTCGCGGAAGTACTTCCATTTGCGGTTCCATGGCAGTTTCCGCAGTGTTTGGATGCGTGATTGGCCTTGGTATTCGTTGGCCGAGGAGAGTGTGTCGATGGCTTCGGCCTGCCGGCTGTCGATTTCGCCGCCTTTGTATGGTGTGGACGATTCCATGCCTGCTTCCGCCTCCCTGCGTCGCTGCGATGCCTCGTTGCTGCGGTGCCTGTGATGGCTTGCCGCCATTTGCTCCACTTAAGCGCTTAATATATACTGGTTTTCCGTAAAAGTCAATTGCGCTCATGGCGAGGTCGAGTCCTTTGCCGTGGTAACCGCTTGAAACAGCCCAAGGAGACAATGATGTTTGATCAGGGACCACATGTCGTGCTGCGCCGCGATGGCGTCTGCGTCGTGCTGAAGACGCCGGAAAACGAGATGCCGCAAGTCGAATATTGGGGCCGTGATTTCGGCATTTTCGGCGATGAGACCAGTCTGGCCCAGCTGGATGCGATGACGCTGAAGGTCACGCCGCTGCGTCCTATGCAGACCGTGATCCTTGAATTCGAGGCGCTGTGATGAGCGGGGAAACGATGGGCGGGGAAAACTTGCGGTCCGTCGATCCGCAGCCGGTCGACCCGCACCTGAACACGCTGACCCGTACGTTGTTCCGATCCTTGCACCAGGCAAGCGGCAAATTCGCCATGTTCGGCCACCAGAACGAAACCAGCAACGTGATCGGTCCGAACACCGATTCCGACGTACACGCGGTCACCGGCACCTACCCCGCGCTGTGGGGCAGCGACCTGAGCGGCGTGGAACGCGACGAAACCACCAATATCGACGGCTTCTCCATGGGCGACGTCCGCGACGAACTGCTGCGCGCCTACACCATGGGCGCGGTGACGACCATGAGCTGGCATTCCGCCAATCCGATCACCTTCGGCGGGTACGGGCACAATATGGCGCCCGGTTCCGTGGCGGCTGTGCTGCCCGGCGGCGCACGGCACGGGCAGTTCCTCGAATGGCTGGACCGCGTGGCCTCGTTCCTGGACTCGGTGGTGGACGGCGTCAGCGGCGAATCCGTGCCGATCGTATTCCGCCCGTTCCACGAGCACACCGGCGACTGGTTCTGGTGGTGCACCGGGTCACCCGCGCAACCCACCGACACCACGCCGGAACAATTCGTCGCCCTGTGGCGCATGACCGTGGACTACCTGCGCGACTCGTGCGGCCTACACAACGTGCTCTACGCCTACTCGCCCGACCGTAGCCGTATCGACATGAGCTCGGAAAGCACATGCGAGGCCGGGTATCTCTACGCCTACCCGGGCGATGACTATGTGGACGTACTCGGATTCGACGACTACTGGGACATCGCGCCCGCCGACGTCGAGGCAGAGCGGCCGCGTGAACGGCACGACGATCTGATCACCATGCTGACGGTGGTCGGGCGGCTCGCCCGTGAACGCGGCAAGATCGCCGCCGCCACCGAAGTGGGCTCGCCTGGCGAATTCGCGTCGCGGTACGTGATGAGCGCGGAAGACGAAGCCGCGCTGGCCGGCGCCGGCGCTTGTGCCAGTGCCGCGGATGATGGTTGCGCTGCCCATGGCGAATCGAATGCTGTCGGCTCCGGAACAGCCCAGACAGCTGCGCCGTCCGAATCCGATTCGCCGTGGACGCGCTACCTGCTCACCGCCGCGCTCGCCAACAGCGATACGCGTCGGGTGCTGTGGTACATGCCGTGGCGCAACGATCCGGGCGCCGCTGGAACCGGCGCATACGGCACTCCGGTGGAGGGGTCGCGTTATGCGGCTGATTTCCGCCGTTTCACCAAGCATCCTTTCATCCGTATGGCCAATACCCTTCCGCCGCTGTACTGATTCCCGGATTCCCGCGGCCATCCGCGCCGGTTGAGACGGCAATCGTCGTCGATGCCGGAGGCGCGGATGAAGGACTTGACGGCGCGGATGGCGTGTCCCACTTGCAGCTTAAGCGCTTAATCACTACAGTAGGGCACAGCGGCGAGGGAATATGACGAAGTTTCCCGAGCGCATAACCGAACAAGGTGCGAACGCAAGGGGCGCATGCACATGCGGCGCGTCGCTCATCGGCGCGCCGGAACGTGCGTTGCGTGAAAACCAAGTGCGCGATCGCAGGAAATCAGGAAAGGATTTGACATGGCTGTCGAAGACAAAAAATATCAGCTGGGAACGGCGGAAAACAAGGCGTTCCTCGACGCGGCCCGCGACAATCTGCTGAACTTCGGCACGAAGTTCCCGGCTCCCGACGGCAGCTCCTACTGGCTGGGCGACGACGGCACCCCATGGAAGGACCGCAATCGCGCCACTTGGATCACCTGCCGCATGACCCACGTGTACTGCCTGGGCGCATTCGTCGGTTTCCCGGGTGCCGAGGAGCTGGTCGACGCCGGTCTGAAGGGTCTCAAGGGCGCGCTGCATGACGACGTCAACGATGGCTGGTATCCGGAAATCACCTCCGAAGGCGGCTACACGCCCACCAAGCAGTGCTATGCGCACGCTTTCGTGCTGCTGGCCTCATCGTCCGCGACCCTGCTCGGTCGCCCCGGTGCCGCCGAACTGCTCGACCATGCCGAAAAGGTCTTCCTCGACAAGTTCTGGGACGACGAGACCGGCCTGTCCGTCGACACGTGGAACACCGAATTCACCGAACTCGACCCGTACCGCGGCCTCAACGCCAACATGCATTCCGTCGAGGCGTTCCTCGCCGTGGCCGACGTGACCGGCGACGAGACCTGGCGCAAGCGCGCGGGCCGCATCATCGAGCACGTGCTCGGCTGGGCGAAGGCCAACAACTGGCGCATCCCCGAACACTTTCATTCCGACTGGTCGCTCGACCTCGAATGCAACCGCGAGAAGCCGGACGACCAGTTCAAGCCGTACGGCGCGACTCCGGGCCACGGCATCGAATGGGCCCGCCTGATCACCCAGTGGGCCACCAGCACCTATCCGTCCGATCCGGCGGCCGCGTCCCCGTACATCGACGCCGCGGAGCATCTGTTCAACCGTGCGGTCGAGGATGCGTGGAACGCGGACGGTGCGCCCGGCCTCGTATACACCACCGACTGGGACGGCAAGCCCGTCGTGCACGACCGTATGCATTGGACGCTGGCCGAGGGCATCAACACGTCCTCCACGCTCGCCCGCGTGACCGGCAAGGAATCGTACGCCAAGTGGTATGCGACGTTCCTCGAGTACGCGGACAGCACGGTGATGGATCACGTCAACGGATCCTGGTTCCACCAGCTCGACCGCACCAACCAGCCGATCGGCACCGTGTGGCCGGGCAAGTCCGACCTGTACCACGCGACGCAGTCCATGATGATTCCGCTGCGCGACCCGAGTCTGTCCATCGCACCGGCGGCCAGGAAGCAGGGCTGAGCCTCCATCAGCCGGCGTAAAAAACGGCCTTCCCGTCCGTATGTTGTCACCGCGGATCGATTGATCCGGTGATTTCCATACGGACGGGAAGGCCGTTTTATGTTGCTTATGGACGCTTCCCGCGTGGGGCTTGTCGTTCCTTTTGCCGTTCCTTTAAGGAATCGTGTAAGGAAGCGCGGTCATTCGGCGTCCGCGGCGGGCGCGTCCGCCTGCTTGCGGCCGACCTGCGTGAGCTGGTACGCGGCGAACAGCACCGCCAGCCAGATGACGCCGGCGATCACGGCGATGCGGTAGCTTGCGGAGAAGCACATGAGCACTACGACCAGCAGCATGAACGCGATCACCACGTACGGCGTCACGTTGGCGAACGGCAGCTTGAACGCGATCTTGTCGAGCGCTTCCTTGCCCTTCAGCCCCTTAAGTTCGGCCGGGCCATCGCCAGCCGCAACCATGCGACGGAACTTGATCTCCGTAACCATAATCATGATCCAGTTGATCGCAGCCGCGATCGTGGCGATCGACATCAGGTAATTGAACGCGAATTCCGGCCATACGAACACGACGACAACGGCAATCGCAATAATTATCGCGGAAGTGATAACACCCCCGACCGGCACGCCTTTCTTGCTGAGCTTACCCAGGTAAGCCGGCGCGTTGCCCTGCTTTGCCAGCGAATACAGCATGCGGGAGTTGGCGTACAGGCCGGAATTGTAGACGCTCATCACGGCGGTCAGGCACACGAAATTGAGGATGCCGGCGGCCGCGTGCACGCCGACGGAATCGAAGATCTGCACGAACGGGCTGGAATCGCCGTCGATCTTGCTCCACGGAATCACCGCCATGATCACGCCGAGCGCGCAGATGTAGAAGACGAGAATACGCCAGATGATGCCGTTCGTGGCCTTCGGAATGGTGGTGCGCGGATTCTCGGTTTCGCCGGCGGTGATGCCGATGAGTTCGGTGCCGCCGAAGCTGAACATCACCACGACGAGCGCCATCAAGAGTCCCGTCCACGTGCCGTCGGCGTTGCGGGTCATCAGGCCGTGCGGCAGGAATCCGCCGTCCACGGTGAACCAGTTGGCGAAGCTTGCACGAATGCCCGACGCGGTCGGCACGTTGGCGATCACGACATACAGACCGCCGAGAATCATGGCCAGCACGGCCACGATTTTGATGATGGCGAACCAGAATTCGAATTCGCCGAACTTGTTCACGCCCATGAGATTCAGCGCCGCGATGGCCACGAGGAACACCGCCGCCGACACCCACTTCGGAATGTTCGGGAACCAGTAGTTCACGAACGAGCCGACCACGGCAAGCTCCACCATGGCCACCAGCACGTAGTTGAACCAGTAGTTCCAGCCGGAAATGAAGCCCGCTCGCCGTGACCAGTAGCGCGTCGCGTAGTAGCTGAACGCGCCAGCCTTCGGATCCTCGACCGCCATCTCGCTCAGAGCGCGCACGATCATGAAGATCGCGAGACCGCCGACGAGGTAGGCGAGCAGAATGGACGGGCCTGCCAGCTGAATGGATTCGCTGGAGCCGTAGAACAGGCCGGTGCCGATGGCGCCACCCAGCGCGATGAGCTGGATATGGCGGTTTTTCAACGATTTACGGAGCGTCGGCGGAACCGGCACGTCGTCGGTTCCACGCGGCTTCTTTGCGGCGGTGACGTCGCTCATGGAGATTTCCTCTTCTCTGTTTCCTTGCGATTGCGCGTTGTGCGTTGCGCTCGCTGCTTGCGTTGCGTGCTGTTGCACGCTTGCATGTGCTTGTTTTGCTTGCTTTTTTGCGATTCGCCCTTTGTGAGGGAACGTTCCCGATTGTAGCGGGAAGCGGCGGGCAAAGTGTTGGTTTGTTCGTTCCGGAATGTCTGGTTTGCTTAACGGGTTGTTTGGTTTAGAAGTTCGATTCGCGCGATTGCTGTGCGATTCGAACGCGCGATTTGGACACGTGTTGCGGATGTGCGGTTTGGCGCGTCTTTCCAAGCTTCATGGTGTTCAATGGAATGAGGGGCTACGAACGGAGGTCGACATGGCATTCGTCAAGGACATGCTGCGAATGTGGGCGCATTCGTGGAAAAGATTCATTTCCATCGCCATGATCACGTTGCTCGGTGTGGCCGTGCTCACCGGCATTTACGCGGGCTGCCGTGACGCGTTCCGCAGCACCGACCGCTTTTTCGACGCGCAGGGCCTGCACGACGTCCAGGTGCTGTCCACCGCGGGCCTGTCGAACGGCGATATCGCCGCGTTGCGCAAGGTGAACGGTGTTGCGAAAGTGCAGGCGGAACGGTCGCAGGAAGTGACGTTCGATTTGGACGGCCGCAAGTCGGCGACCATGCAGGAAATCGGCACGAACGGCATTGACCAGCCATACTTGCAGGAAGGGCGCATGCCGAAGAAAGCCGGCGAAATCGCGGTAACCAGGAAATTTATTCGCGATTCGGGCAAGCGTATCGGCAGCCGCCTCACCGTAACCCCCGAATCGGCTTCCTCCGATACTTCCGATACGAACGATACGAACGGTGCGGACGGCACGAATGAAACGAACGGCACGGACGAGGCGCCGAGCTTCCCGACCAAGCTCACCATTGTGGGCGTGGTGCTCGATCCGCAGAACCTGAGCAACCCGGACGGCTACTCCGCCATGACCTCGTTCCGTTCCACCGCCACCACCGACTACACGTTCTTCGCGCCGTCCGATGGCGTGACCGGCACCCTCTACACGTCCGCCACGCTGCTCGTCAAGGGCACGGCCGCCGAAAGCACGTTCGACGAATCGTACGAAAACACCGTCAAGCAGGTGACCGACCGCATCGACGGCACCGTGAAAACCGACCGCCAGAAGGCCCGTCGGCAGGAACTGCTCGGTGCGGGCAACAAGAAGATCGTCGACGCGCGTGCGGAAGCCGACAAGAAGTTCGCGGACGCGCAGTCGCAAATCGACGCGAATCGGCAGCAATTCAACCAGCAGGTCGACCAGATTGTCGACATGCAGGCAAGCGCGGCTGCTGCGGGAGCTGTGACAAACGGCGCGAACGCAGGTGCGGCGGCGGCCGCAGGTGCAACTACCCCCCAACTTGACGAAACCACGCGTGAAACAATGCGTGAAACCATCATCGCCGCTAGTCCCGAACTGACGCAAGCCAAGCAGCAGCTCGACCAGGCGCAATCGCAATTGAACGAGCAGAAGGCAAGTACCGAACAAACGCTGAAAACCAAGGAAAACGAGCTGAAAACCAGCATTCCGCAAGTACGCTGGTATGTGCAGGACCGGCAGTCGCTCGGCGGGTTCAGCGCGCTCAAATCCGACCTCGACTCCATCCAATCGCTCGGCAACGCGTTCCCGATTGTGTTCCTGCTGGTGGCCGTGATGATGAGCCTGACCGCCATGGCGCGCATGGTCGAAGAGGACCGCTCGCTCATCGGCACGTACGTGGGGCTCGGCTACGGGCGGCTGGCGGTCGCGTCGCGCTACCTGCTGTTCGCGTTGCTCGCCTGCCTCATCGGCGGCGGCCTCGGCCTGATCGCCGGCTTCCTTGGCATTCCGGCGTTCCTGCTGGTCGTATTGCAAGGCATGTATGTGATGCCCGGCCTGCGATTGGAATACGACTGGCTGTACGGCTCGCTCGGCATCGCGCTGTTCGTGGTCGGCGTGCTCGCCGCCACCATCTACGCGTGTGTGCAGGAAATGCGGCAGACGCCCGCCGCGCTGATGCGTCCGAAAGCGCCGCGCGCCGGCTCGCGCATTCTGCTGGAACGGATTCGGCCGGTCTGGAATCGCATCGGCTTCCTCGGCAAAGTGACCGCGCGCAACATCTTCCGCTTCAAGTCGCGCCTCATCATGACGGTCGGCGGCGTCGCCGGCTGCACCGCGCTGATCGTCTGCGGCCTGGCCATCAACGACACCGTCGCAGACCTCGGCATCAAGCAATACCGCGACATCTACCAGTACGACCTGATGGTGGTTTCCGACGATTCGGACGCGTCGGCGATGCGCACGAAAGTCGCGTCAGACGGGCGCGTCACGTCATCGCTTGACGTGCGCATAGAGTCGGGCGATTTGACGGTTGCGGGCAGTGGCGACGGTGACAGCGGCAAGGCCGGCAGCAGCGGCAGCGAAAGCATCCAGCTGGTCGCGGTGCCGGAAAAGCATCTGTCCGATTTGGGCGAAATGGTCACGTTGCAGCCGGTCTCGTCCGGCATACTGGGCACGTCCGGCGTCGGCAAAACCGGTTCGCTGAAACTCGATGACGATGGCGTGATCGTCGCGCAGTCGGCGGCAAGCGCGCTGGGCGTCAAGGCCGGTTCCAAGGTGCGACTGACCAACGGCGACGGCGTGCAGGCGACGGCGAAGGTGAGCGCGGTGAATCGCAACCTCATCGGCTCGGATGTGTATGTAAGCGAAACCTACTACGCCAAGCTTTTCGACTCGAAAGACGCGAAGAACACCAAGAATTCCAAGAGTTCCGAGGATTCCGAGGCTCTGACGTGGAACGCCATGCTCGCCAAGCTTTCCGGCTCCGACACTTCGCAAACCGACTATGCGGAATCGCTCGAAGAGGACAGTTCGGTGATGAAGGCCGTAAGCTGCGCGCACATGGCCGACAGCTTCAAATTCGACCTCATGGGCGCGGTGGTGGCGCTGATTGTGGCGCTTGCCGGCGGTCTGGCACTGGTGGTGCTGTTCACGCTCGCCAATACGAACGTGTCGGAACGCGTGCGCGAGATGGCCACGCTCAAGGTGCTTGGCTTCTTCGACCGCGAAGTGCACCATTACGTGAACCGCGAGATGATGATCCTCACCGTCATGGGTGTGATACTGGGCCTGCCGCTCGGCCGGCTCGTCGGCGGCATGCTGACGATGGCGCTCAACATGCCCTCGTTGTATTTCGAGGTGGAGGTCAAGCCGCTGAGCTACGTGATCGCGGCCGTGGCGACCATGGCCTTCGCGCTGCTCGTGCAGCTGTTCGTCAACCCCGTCCTCGACCGCATCGACCCCATCAGCTCCCTCAAGTCCGTGGAGTAGCGCCCCTCCGAAGCCCTCTCAGTTCTTCGGGTAGCGGTAGTTGTGGGGGAGTTGGGTGGTGAGCTGCGGGTCCAGGCCGAGTTCCTTGAGTTGGCGGTCGATTTCGAGGCGCGCACGTTCCACAAGTTCGGCGCGACGGCTGTCCAAACCGTTCAGCCCCTCCTGCTTTTCCAGCGATTCCAACGTCTCCGCCAAACGCTTGAGCCGGTCCTGATGGTGCAGCAGCGCACGCACCTGCGCATGTTCGCGTACGATCGTCCGCCAATCGGATGGCGTGTGCGCAATCTCCCGAACCGCGGTGACCGGATGTACGTCGGCCACCTGATATGTGATCGAGCCGAGCAGCGGCATTAGGAACACTGTAATCGCGCCGGCTGCGACCAGTGTCGACGCGGTGTCGCTTTGCATGGTGCCGACCTTCACCGCCAGCGACGTGACGGCGACGATGATCGGCAGCGCGGTCGTGCAATACAGGGCTACGGTGACGCGGTGATGCGTTGACAGCGGATTCTTGCGTTTGTCGAGCGACAACGCAACATATACGGGCACCGCGCGAATCAGCATGAGCATGACGATGAACGCGACGAGCAGCGCGGGCCGGCTTGCCACGGCGCGCACGTTGATCGCGGCGCCTGACACCACGAAAAACACAGGAATGAGGAAGCCGTAGCCGACACCCTCCAACTTCATTTCCAGCGACTTGCTGCCGTCGGGGATGATGTAACGCAGGATGAAGCCCGCGGCGAACGCGCCGAGCACCGCGTCAAGTTCGAACAGCGCGGAAATGGTGACAAGGAAGATGAGCAGGAATGTGGTCAGTCGCATGAGCGTTTGCGATGACGTGTTCGCATTTTCCGTAAGGAAACGGTACAGGCGATGGCCGGTTCTCAGTGCTTTCGTAGGTAGCATCGCGCACAGTAGGCAGATGGCAAGGAACGCGCCGAGCACGAGCATGGTTTGCCAGCCGGTTCGGGTGGATAGCAGGATGGCCATGGCAAGGATTGGGCCGAGTTCGCCCCACGTTCCGTACGAGATGATGGCGTCGCCGATGGGGGTGCCTTCGAGGTTGCGTTCCTTGAGAATCGGCATGAGCGTGCCGAGCGCGGTGGTGGTGAGTGCGATTACCGTGGCCACGCCGTTGATGCCTTGCTTGGTGAAGAACGGAAGGAATGTCACAACCAGCCAGGCGAGGCCTAGCGTGATTCCCCATGTAAGCAGTCCGACTTTGCCTTGATGTCCGGCGAGTCGTTTGGGGTCGATTTCGTAGCCGGCGAGCAGGAACAGGAACGCCATGCCGAGCTCGTTCAAGAGTTTCACGGCGTCGTTTACTTCGATCACGCCTAGTCCGTACGGGCCGAGCGCGGTTCCGGCGGCGAGCAGCAGCACGGTTTGTGGAATGAATCTTCCCGGAATCAGCTGCGCCACAATCGGGCTGACGGCCGCCACCGCCATGATGATAGTCAGGGAAACAAGCTCTTGCGTCATACCGTCGAGCCTAGTGAGCCATTGTGACCGGAGGTTGAAGAATGTGATTTCCGCTATCTGTGGCAGGTTTCTTCGGGGAAACCGACCTAGGGGGCATGATTCCTACCCCCTAGGTCTGGATTTGCTCAAGGAACCCGCCACACATAACGCAAATCGTTTTCTTGTGAAGGGCGAATCTGCCACATATAGCACGTTTCACGACATTAAGGGGGTCGGTCGCGTTTGCGAGGCGGCCAACCCCCGGTTCTCGTCCGCCGCGCGCACCGCCCGCCCGCCAAATGCTATCTAGCTTATAGATGACGGGTGGTTCGCCCCATTTGCCAGTTCGGGGGTATAAATCATACCCCCGAACCGCCTATTCTCGTCTAGCGCCCGCCATCTATAAGCGAAATACCTTTCCGCAAAGCCCCAAATCCGCCATCTATAAGCCAGATAGACCCATCAGTTTGACCATGGATAGACTCGGTTAGAGATGCTCTTGGCAAAAATGCCAATTTCGGCCTCCTGCAAGGGTTTTGCTGGGGCTAACCCGCGATTTGCATAAAACCTAACCCACGATTTGCGTAAGTCCTAACCCATGATTTGCGTAAAACGTGGTTCGCTCAGAGCTGTGGCCGGAGACCGTCCAAGTTCGACCGACATTATCGGAATCGTCAGGGAAGAAGGCACGCGGGCGGAGTGCAATATAATGTTCCCTATGGCTGGCAGTTCAAGGGGGCAAGACTGATGGCAGTTTTTCCGCATGGGAGCGCGCGGCGGGTCGAGAAGCGACGGTCCGCAGCAAATTAAGGACTTACGCGCCGACGATTTTTATGGCGATTCGCACGATGGCAACGACGGCTCGCGCGGTCCGCACGACACCACGCGCAACACCTGCACCTACACCCTCCCGACTTTCGCGGAGGCGACCGACGCGTCCGAAGCGATGCGCGAGCGTCGCGCGGATCGCAACAAGTCCATTGCCATGCGCGTGCTTGCGGCGGTGCTGATTCTTACCGCGCTCGGCATTGGCATGTTTCCGAGAGTGTTGCAATACCGTTCGGCGCGCGAGCTGGCGAGCACGTCGGCGCGTTCCGAAAAGCGCGTGGCGGGCTGGCCATACCCGCAGGCCGATGAGGCGTTCGCCGCGGCCAGGGAGTACAACAAGCGACTTGCCAAGTCGGGGCAGCCGGTGATTGGCGAGGCGAAGGATCCGCTCGCCGAACTGTATGACGATCCGCAGAATGCAGCCAACAACGCCAGCGCCGACGGCTCAGACAACTCCAGCGACTCCGCCAGCGCCAAAGACACGGAATATCAAAGCCTGCTCGACTCCGGCGATGGCGTGATGGGGCCATCCGTATTCCGAAGATTTCCGTGAACCTGCCGGTTTACCACGGCACGTCCGAGCTGACGCTTGCGTCCGGCGCGGGTCACCTGTACGGCAGTAGCCTGCCGGTGGGCTCGACTCCGAAACCGCCATCAGCATCATCGGACAGCAGGCCCGCCGCATCGACGAGCTGCAGCGCGAAAACGAAGACCTCCGCGCCAAACTCGACGAGCTGACCGCCTAGCCCGCTCATTCTTCATCATGCCGGCTTCTGTTCCTCCCAACAGAGCCGGCAAGCGTCATCTGTCAGACAAAAGCGGGCGCATTGGGCGGTTCCCGCGGTAGGGTGTGACCATTATGACTTTAGGGAATACGAATACCGGGAAGGCCGGCACAAACACGCAAGCTGCCGACGCGTCTGACGCAACGCAGAACGCGCAAAGCACACAATCACATATCAAATCCGTCGAAAGCCTCGACAAAGGCAACGACATGGAACGCGGCCTGAAAAACCGCCACGTCCAATTCATCGCCATCGGCGGCACCATCGGCACCGGCCTGTTCCTCGGCTCCGGCAAGTCGATCGCGCTGACCGGACCGAGCATCATCCTCGTGTACATCGGCGTGGGCCTCATCATGTTCCTGCTCATGCGCGCCATCGGCGAAATGATGTACAGCGACCCAAGCCAGCACACCTTCATCAACTTCATCACGCGCTATCTCGGCCGCGGGTGGGGCAAGTTCGCCGGCTGGACGTACTGGATCGTGCTCATTCTGACCGGCATGACCGAAATCACAGCCGTCAGCACGTATTTCGTCACGTTCTTCGGTACGTTCGGCATAGACCTCAACGCGTGGAAATGGCTTATCGAACTGTGCTTCCTCGTGGCGCTCACCGGCATCAATCTCATTGCCGTGAAAGTGTTCGGCGAGGCGGAATTCTGGTTCTCCATGATCAAAATCACGCTGATTGTGGGTCTGATTGTCACCGCCGTGGTGATGCTGTTCCTCGGTTTCAGCTACCCGGCCACGCATATCGAAGGCGTGGACGGCACGGTCTCCGGTGCCACTGTGAGCCTTACGAACATTACCGACGGCTTCCAGCTTGCGCCGAATGGCTGGATGAACTTCTTCATGAGCTTCCAGATGGTGTTCTTCGCCTACCAGCTCATCGAATTCGTGGGTGTGACCGTGTCCGAAACCCAGAACCCGCGCAAAGTGCTGCCGAAAGCCGTCAACGAGCTGATCATGCGCATCCTCATCTTCTACGTGGGCGCGCTCGTGGCCATCATGGCCATCGTGCCGTGGCGCAACTTCCATCAGAACGCGGACGGCTCGTTCGGTTCGCCGTTCATCATGGTGTTCAAATACGCTGGCCTCGACTGGGCTGCCGCGCTCGTGTTCTTCGTGGTGATCACCGCAGCCGCGTCGGCACTCAATTCGCTGATCTACTCGGCGGGCCGCCACCTGTACCAGCTTGCGCAGGACTCCGAATCGCCCGCTATGCAGCGCCTCGGTGAGGTGTCGGATCACAAGGTGCCGGCGAAGGCGATCATCGTGTCCGGCTGTATGATTCTGTTCTCCCCGCTGGTTAACGCGATTCCGGGCGTTTCCGGTGCGTTCGTGCTGTTCGCTTCGGCCGCCAGCGCCGTCGTGATCTTCATCTACGTGCTGACGATGCTTGCGCACCGCCGCTACCGTCAAAGCGCCGACTTCCTGCCGGACGGCTTCGTCATGCCGGCATGGCAGGTGTGCGACTGGATTGCGATTGCGTTCTACGTGTTCGTGTACGTCACGCTGTTCCTGTCCGCAGATACGCGCGGTTCCGCCATCGCCGGCCTGCTGTGGCTCGTCGTGTTCGGCGGCTACTGCCTGCTGCACGAGCGCTTCCAGAACCGCGATTTGAAAGCGGCTCTAGGGAAGTAGACGTATTGCCTGTCGCTGCGGTATGCATGGCATGCGCGTGTTGCGCTACGTGTCGCGCATCCGACGAAAGAGGGCCGGTGGAAACCTTGCGAAAATGTGCGTTTCCACCGACCCTCGTCGTGTAATCGCAATAAAACAGTGCGAAACGTTAGTGCACGAATCGTACGAAATCGGCGCGAATCAGCCGATGTAGTCGGCCTCGTTCGTCGGGCTGGACGGCACGGCGTGATCTTCCGTCACCTTGCCCAGGCCGGACAGGTACGCTTCACGGCCCGCCTCGATCGCGTTCTTGAAGGCGCGCGCCATCAGCGGAATGTTTCCGGCGGATGCGATCGCCGTGTATGCCATCACCGCATCCGCACCCATCTCCATGGCCTCCGCGGCCTGGCTCGGCCGGCCGATGCCCGCGTCGATGATCACCGGAACGTTGGAGTTCTTGATGATCACCTCAATGAAATCGCGTGCGCGCAGGCCCTTGTTCGAGCCGATCATCGCGCCGAGCGGCATCACGCAAGCCGCGCCCGCGTCCTCAAGACGCTTCGCCGCAATCGGGTCCGGGAACATATACGGCATGACCACGAAGCCCTCCTTGGCCAGCTTTTCCGTGGCCTTGATGGTCTCCTCGTTGTCCGGCAGCAGGTACTTCGCTTCGTGCTCGATCTCCACCTTCACGAAGTCCGTCTGGCACACCTCGCGCGCGAGACGTGCGATGCGCACCGCCTCATCCGCGTTGCGCGCGCCCGACGTGTTCGGCAGCATGGTGATGCCCTTCGGAATGTAGTCGAGCAGGTTGTTTTCGGTGGTGCGGCAGCGGCGCAGCGCCATGGTGACGATCTGCGTGCCCGCGTTCTCGATGGTCGCCTTGATGAGGTTCAGGTCGTAACGGCCGGAACCGAGGATGAAACGGCTCGTGAACTTGTGCCCGCCGAGGATCAACGGATCGGCGTCGCCGGTGGCGATCTCGTCGTACGCATGAGCGTCCGGCTCCGGCAGAATCGCCGTGTTCGTGGTGGTGCCGACCAGCTCGTCGAGCGTGGCGTTCGGTGCGGCCGCGACGTCGGCGGCTGCGGTGGTGATGGTGTTTTCGGTGCTCATCGTCGGTTCCTTTCGTTGGGGTGTTTGGTGTTGCTGTTGTTGCGATTGCTGTGCTGCTGTTGTGTTGCCGTTGCGTCGCTGTTGTGTTGTGTGCAACGTGCGTTTGTAATCGCAATAAAAATTTCGATTACGGCAGTGGAGTAACGTAGCAGTGCGTCAGGCGTCTTCCTCGCCGAGGATCAGTCGCGTGATCATGTTCGCTTCGTGGCAGGCGACCACGCCCACGCGCGGCGCCATCAGGCCGGCACCCGGTACCGGAGCCGTCTCGCCATCGCCACAGAAGTAGAAGTTCTTCGAAACGCGACGCGTGCTCACCAGGTTGGAGCTGCGGAAGCCGGCCATGCCGGACGCGCTGACGAGCTTCTTGCCCGGCAGATTCTCCAGCACCGCGTTGACGAGCATCGTCTTGTTTTCCGGCACGTCGAACGCCTCGCAGATGATGTCCTCGTTTTCGAACAGCGTCGGCACGTTCTCGTCGGTCACCTTGACGGTGTCGATGGTGATGTCCGTGAACGGGTTGATTTGGCGCAGATTGCTGCGCAGCGCCTCCGTCTTGTACTGGCCGAGGTCCTTCAGGAAATACTGCTGGCGATTCAGGTTCGTCATATCCACGCGGTCGAAGTCGATCAGATGCAGGTGGCCGACGCCGATGCGGGTCAGCGCCACCGCGATGGTGGAGCCGAGGCCGCCGCAGCCGCAAATGGCCACGTGCGCCGCGTCGAGCTTGTCCTGCGTGGCGGCCGTGTGACGGTCGAGCAGGGCCGCGCGGATCTCCTCGCGGCTGACCAAGGTGGCCGGGTCGGGCTGGTTGTCGAAAGCGTGCTGGCGGGCGTCGATCTGCGCCTGCGATGCGGATGGTTCAAAAGTCATGGTTGTTCTCGTATTCTCGTTTCCGCTCGTATGGTTTGTTTCGCTGCTGTGCTCAGCCGCCCTGCACGAACGTGACGATTTCCAACGTGTCGGTGCCCTTGAGCTGCGTCTGCGCACGCTGGGCGCGCGGCACGATCTCGCCGTTGAGCTCCACGGCCACGCGGTCGGCGCGCAGACCGCGCTGCTCCACTAGTTCGGCCACGGTGATCGGCGTGGCGACGTCCTCTTCCTTGCCGTTGATGATCATTTCGGTTCCCTTCTGTATGTCAGGCCCCACGAGTGCCGTTCCCGCCGAAACGGACGTTCAGAACTGCTTTGTGGGCTTCCGAGCGTCTGCTTCCGGTGAATCGGACACTCAGTGCTGGTACGAAAAAAGGGTCGCCGAAGGAACCGTACCCTATGAGGTGGTGCGCCCCTCCGTGACCCTAATCACGCGATATTCGGTTATCGCGAACGGAAATGAGATACGCCTCGCGGCGCGAACAACCCGTCTCCTTACGGCGGCATTACCCGCATCAAGTCCTCGGTCGAAGCTCGTCGAGCTCCCTCTCAGCCTTTCGGCTCCCGTTCGGTTGTGCCTTTATCTTCGCGCAGGCGCCCGACAAGCTTGCGCCGGTCCACGTTGAGTTAGTCTTGATGTGAACATGCGCGAATCGGCTGCGTGCTTGCAAGGAAGGGGAAGATGATGATGAACGGTGAGTTGGCAGGATTTACGATTCCTCAGCTCGGCATGGGAACGATGGCTTTGGCGATTGAGGGGCGTCCGGATCGCGATACTGCGATTCGGACGATTCACGCCGGTTTGGACGCGGGTGTTCGCTATTTGGACACAGCTTGGTCGTATTATCTGCCGAGCGAGCCTGGTACCGGCACTGCGAAAGATTTGGGGTACGGCGAAAAGTTGGTGCGTGATGCGCTCGCCAGCTGGGACGGCCCTCGCGATGAAGTGCTGGTCGCCACGAAAACCGGCTATCGACGCACCATGGAGGTTCCCGCTTTTGTTGCTCCTGTGTCCGATTCGCCAGAATCGGACACTCAGGGGCGGGATTCCGAGGGCTGCAGTCGTCGGCCTGGCGGGGAACGCCAGCATTTGCAGGCGGCGGGCAGTCAATACGGGTGGATGGCGGATTCGCGCCCCGAAACCATGATTCGTGACGCCAAGGAATCCGCGCTGCACTTGGGCGTCGATACGCTCGACCTGTTGTATTCGCACGGACCGGACCCGGAAGTGGCTTATGAGGACCAGGCCGGCGCGCTGAAGCAGCTGCTTAACGAGGGCGTGATCCGGTACGCGGGCATTTCCCGCGTGGACAACGCGCAGATCGACATCGCCCGCGAGATTCTCGGCGACAAGCTGATCGCCGTGCAGAACCAGTTCTCGCCCTCGCACCCCGACCCTGAGCATACGATGGAGCACTGCGCGGAACTTGGACTCGCGTTCGTGTGCTGGAGCCCCCTCGGCGGCTTCCTCGACGCGTTCGACCAGCGCGCGTACGACCCGTTCCGCACGGTCGCCGGCAACCACGGCTGCTCCTACCAGCGCGTGGTGCTCGCCTGGGAACTGAGCCGCTACGAGCGGTTGTTCACCATCCCCAGCGCCCGCAATCCGCAGGAAATCAACGATTCCTTCGCTGCCACCGAACTGACGCTCACGCAGGATGAGCTGGCGATGCTGAACGCCTCCGTCGACGCCCGTCGCGGCTGAATTCCGCGCAATACGTACGATTGGCCGCGCCCGATTCCGCACAATAATCGCGATTCGGGCCGCGGCCTTTTTCGTGCCTTCTGTAGCTTGCTCGCTGCAAAATCGCCCTGGGAATAACTTACACTGTAAAATGTTTACACTGTAAGATATTATGACGGCGATTGCGACGGAAGGAGGTGCCGCGTGGGCTTTGAAGAGGAACTGTTCCACGAATTGGCGACCAACACATGGGACAAACGCTCGCGCATGCAGCAGGAGATGGTGAAAGGCGCGAAGGGCGAACCCTTCGCCGTGCAGGAACTCTATAGGAAAGGCCCGCTGACGCCATCGCAGCTCGCCTCTTCAATGAAAACCACCACCGGACGCGTGTCCACACTGCTGTCCGCGTTGGAGAAAAAAGGCCAGATCACACGCGAATCCGACCCCGACGATCGCCGTGTGGTGCACGTGAACCTCACCGAAGCCGGCAGGGAACGCGCCGAACGGCAGCGCGAAAGCATGCGCGAGGCGATCTGCTGGATCTTCTCGCAGATGGGGGAGCGCCGCGCGCGCGAATTCGTTGAGCTCACCGAGGAATTCACCACGTACATGTCGCTGTGCATGCCCGGCAAGCCGCGCCCCACGGCGGTCGAGGTCAAAGCCGCGTTCTCAGGAAACGCACAGGAAGACGCGTAGTATCTTACGCTGTAAATAATTCACAGTGTAAGTAATCGCAATCCAGTAATCGCAAAAACCGCGAAAAATCGCAAAAACTAATCGTAAGAAAACAAGCAAAACACAAAACAAGAGAAGGAACCAAGCATGCTTCGCATCGTACGATACCTCTCCAAAGCGGAGATCGGTCAGATGCTCGTCGCGCTGGTCAGCATCGTCGGTCAGATCTGGCTTGACCTGACCCTGCCGGATTATATGGCCGACATCACGCAGCTCGTCGAAACCCCCGGCAGTGAAATGCACGACATCTGGGTGGCCGGCGGCAAAATGCTGCTCGTCTCGCTCGGCTCGGCGGCCTGCGCGGTCGTCACCGGCTTCATCGCCGCGCGCGTGGGCGCCTCGTTCAGCCAGCGCCTGCGTTCGCTTGAATTCAACAAGGTGGAAAGCTTCGGACCGGCGGAAATGAACCGTTTCTCCACCGCGTCGCTCATCACCCGCTCCACGAACGACATCACGCAGATCCAGATGTTCATCACCATGGGCCTCATGATGATCGTCAAAGCGCCGATCATGGCCGTGTGGGCCGTGTGCAAGATCGCAGGAAAGGGCTTCGATTGGACGCTCGCAACCGGCATCGCCGTGGCCATCCTGCTGGTGGTCATCGCCGTGATCATGAGCTTCGTCATGCCGAAGTTCAAGGCCATGCAGCGCCTGACCGACAACATCAACCTCGTGGCGCGCGAGAACCTCACCGGCCTGCGCGTGGTGCGCGCGTACAACGCCGAGGACTATCAGGAAGCCAAGTTCACCGAAGCCAACAAGGAACTCACCGAAACCCAGCTGTTCACCAACCGCGCCATGGCCATCATGATGCCGTTGATGAACACCATCATGAACGGCCTGATGCTCGCCGTCTACTGGATCGGCGCGTACCTCATCGACGCTGCCGACGCCGTCGACAAGCTCACCACCTTCTCCAACATGGTGGTGTTCTCCAGCTACTCCATCCAGGTCATCATGAGCTTCCTGCTGCTGAGCATGGTGTTCGTGCTCTGGCCGCGAGCCGACGTGTCCGCGCAGCGCGTGCTCGAAGTCATCGACACCGAGCCGATGGTCACCGACGGCACGCAGGACGCGGGCAAGCCGGGCGAGGAAGGCGAAATCGAATTCCGCAATGTGAGCTTCGCCTACCCCGACTCGCGTCACGCCATGCTCGAAGGCGTCAATTTCAAGGCGAAGAAGGGTCAGACGGTGGCATTCATCGGCTCGACCGGCTCCGGCAAATCGTCCCTCATCAACCTCGTGCCGCGTTTCTACGACGCCACGCAAGGCGAGGTGCTCGTCGACGGCGTCAACGTGCGCGACTACAAGCTGAAGGCGTTGCGCGACAAGATCGGCTACGTGCCGCAGCAGTCGTTCCTGTTCAAGGGAACGATCGCCAGCAACGTCGCGTACGGAGATACGGACCGCGACGACGACACCGTGCGCCGCGCATGCGACGTCGCGCAGGCGACGGAATTCATCGACAAAAAGCAGAAGAAGTACGATTCCGGCATTTCGCAGGGCGGTTCCAACGTTTCGGGCGGGCAGAAGCAGCGTCTGTCGATCGCACGCGCCGTCTACCGTCATCCGGAAATCCTGATCTTCGACGATTCCTTCTCCGCGCTCGACTTCAAAACCGACCGTGCCGTACGTGACGCGCTCGAAAAGGAAGCGAAGGATTCCACGAAACTCATCGTCGCGCAGCGCATCGGCACCATCATGAATGCCGACCGCATCATCGTGCTCGACGACGGCAAAGTGGTCGGCCAGGGCACGCACGAGGAACTGCTCGACACGTGCGAAGTGTATCGGCAGATCGCCGAATCGCAGTTGAGCGAAGACGAACTGAAGCGCTGAAGGGGAGGACCAACATGGCAAGAGGACCAATGGGACGCTCTCGCGGCCCCGTGGAAAAGCCGAAGGATTTCGGCGGAGTGATGAAGAAGCTCGTGAAATTCTGCAGCCGGTACATTCCGGTGATGATTCTCGCGCTGGTTCTGGGCGCTGCCGGCACGGTGTGCCAGATCATCGGCCCGGACAAGCTCAAGGACATGACCAACGAGATCACGAAGGGTCTGCCGGCCATGGTGCACGGCAAGCCCGTCATGAATTCGATCGATATGGACGCGGTGTCGCGCATCGCATGGCTGCTCGTCGCGCTGTACGTCGGGTACGCGCTGCTGAGCTACCTGCAAAGCTGGCTGATGGCCAACGTCACGCAACGCACGGCACAGCAGCTGCGTGAGGCGATCAGCCAGAAAATCAATCGCCTGCCGCTGAAATATTTCGACAAAGTCAGCTACGGCGACGTGCTGAGCCGCATCACCAACGACGTCGACGCGATCGGACAGACGCTCGGCCAGTCGGTCGGCTCGCTGATCACTTCGATCACGCTGTTCTTCGGCGCGCTCATCATGATGTTCTACAACAACGTGACCATGACGCTGTGCGCCATCGGCTCCGCGCTGCTCGGCCTGATCATCATGGGCGTGATCATGAAGGTGTCGCAGAAGTACTTCACCCGCCAGCAGGTGGCGCTCGGCGACGTCAACGGCCACGTCGAGGAAATGTACACCGGCCACACCGTGGTCAAGGCATACTGCGGCGAGGAACGCTCCATCGAGCAGTTCGAGAAGTACAACAACGACCTGTACGTGTCCGGCTGGAAAAGCCAGTTCCTGTCCGGCCTGATGATGCCGATCATGAACTTCGTCGGTAACTTCGGATACGTGGTGGTGTGCGTGGTCGGCGCGGCGCTCGCCATGGACGGCAAGATCGAATTCGGCGTGATCGTGGCGTTCATGATGTACATCCGCCTGTTCACGCAGCCGCTGTCCCAGTTCGCGCAGGCGTTCCAGAACCTGCAGCGCTGCGCGGCCGCATCCGAACGCGTCTTCGGCTTCCTTGAGGAGCCGGAACTGTCCGACGAAACCGGCAAGCAGGCGCTGCTCGGCGTCGGTGCGGACGGCAAGCCGCGGCCGGTGCGCGGCGACGTGGAATTCAGCCACGTGCGCTTCGGCTACGACGCGGACAAGACCATCATCAACGACTTCTCCGCGTCCGTGAAGGCCGGCCAGAAGGTGGCCATCGTCGGCCCGACCGGTGCCGGCAAGACCACCATGGTCAACCTGCTGATGCGCTTCTACGAGATTTCCGGTGGCACGATTTCGATCGACGGCATCGACACCAAGTCCGTGCCGCGTTGGAACGTGCACGACCAGTTCTCCATGGTGCTGCAGGACACGTGGGTGTTCCGTGGAACAGTGCGTGAAAACATCGCGTATTCGAAGAAGGACGTCACCGACGAGCAGATCGTGGCCGCATGCAAGGCCGTCGGCCTGCACCACTACATCATGTCGCTGCCGAACGGCTACGACACCGTGCTCGACGACAAGGCGTCGCTTTCCCAGGGCCAGCGTCAGCTGCTGACGATCGCGCGAGCGATGGTGGAGGACGCGCCGATCCTGATCCTCGACGAGGCCACCTCATCCGTCGACACCCGTACCGAAGAGCTGATTCAGAAGGCAATGGACGCGCTGACCGTGGGCCGCACGAGCTTCGTGATCGCGCACCGCCTGTCCACCATCCGCGACGCCGACATGATCCTGGTGATGAACGGCGGCGACATCGTGGAACGCGGCACGCACGAGGAACTGCTCGCCAAGGGCGGCTTCTACGCCGACATCTACAACAGCCAGTTCACGCTGGCCGAGTGAGGTTGGTGTGCTGACTCGCTAAAAAATCCGGAGGGACCACCCCTCCGGATTTTTGCGTTTTGGCTTCGGCATTTTTATTGTGTTGCGCTGACGGGACGGCGGATTTACCATTGAGGTGACTGACGTCAATCGATTGACGTATTTGAAAATCACAAAGAAAGTGGGCAGTCATGAAAAGCATCGAAATCGGCAAATCGGCAGTGGTCGCATCGCAGGCGGCGCTCGGCGTGATGCGCATGGACGCGCTGGATGCGGACGCTGCGGCAGAAGTCGTGCGTACGGCCGCCGAGCATGGAGTCAACTTCTTCGACACGGCGGACATCTACGGATTCAACGTCAACCACGACCATGCCAGCTCGCGTGTGCTCGGCCGCGCGTGGAAGGACGCCGGGCTCAAGCGCGAGGACATCTTCCTGCAGACGAAGTTCGGTATCAACATCGACTTCAGCGACCCGAACAACGTGCACGCCACCCGCTACGACTTCTCCGCGAAGCACCTCATCACGCGACTCGACGAGGAACTGGAAGCGCTCGGCACTGACTACGTGGACTTCGCGCTCCTGCACAGGCCCGACACCCTGATGGAGGCCGAAGAAATCGTCGAAGCGTTCACCACCCTGCACAAGGCGGGCAAAGTGCGCCACTTCGGCGTGAGCAACGTGAACCCGTGGCAGGCGGAACTGCTGCAGTCCTGGCTCGGCGACGACCCGGCCATGAGGCTTGAAACGAGCCAGCTGCAGTTCGGCCTGATGCACGCGCAGATGATCAGCGACGAGCTGATGACCAACTCCGGCGCCGAAGGCATGGTCGTGGCCAACCATTCGGACGGCCTGCTGTCCTACTCGCGACTGCGCCACATGACCATCCAGGCGTGGAGCCCGTTCCAGTCCGGCACGGAATACGGCCCGTTCGTAGGCAACGAGCACTTCCCGGAGCTGAACAAGGCACTGGACGAAAAGGGCGCCAAGTACGGTGTGAGCGCCAACGCCATCGCCACCGCATGGGTGCTCAGGCATCCGGCGAAGATCCAGATCGTGCTCGGCTCGATGAACCCCACCCGGCTGGGCGAAATGCTCGACGGCGCGGACATCGACCTCGACAAGCAGGATTGGTGGGACCTGTACGTGGCCGCCGGCAACCTCATTCCGTGAGTTTTGTTGGAAATCAGAAGAAGCGGCCGGGGAAACCGGCACTGATGGTGGCGTGACGGTCGACGTCCAACGTGGCGCAATCGAAAGCGAAAGTGCTGCTCAGCTCGTTCGGATCCGCAACGAACAGCGCCGTAGCCAACCCGTCCGCCACCGCAGTCGGATAGCCGCCAAACGACGCGGATCGCACCGCAACCCAGGTGGCCTCCGTCTGCTGCACGGGCAGGCCGTCGATGGCGTTGAGCAGGTGGTGAATCGCCAGATGCGTCTGTTCGTTCACCGCCACCTCCCAATGGCGACGGCTGGGCGCGCTCGCACAGAACGCGCCATCGCCGATCAGTGCGACGCCGACCGCGCAGGACGGATCATCCGGATCCTCAAGCGCCACACGGATCGGCTTGTTCGTGCGCGCCAGCAGATCGCCGCCCGCATCAATCACAAATTCCGGGGCAGCGCTTTCGCGTTTGCTGTCTGAGGTGGAAGATTGGCATGTCGGGTTGGTCGTTTCGGCTGACTTGACATGCGATGTGCGCGAAAGTTCTGAATCGGTGAGCAATCCGCCCAGCGAATCCACCAGATAACCCTTGCCGCACGCGCCGAAATCCACATGAACCGGACTGCGTGTAACCAATGTCGTACCACTCGAACGAACCACATCACGACCCCATACGGCCCGTCCGTGCAGCGCGCCCAGGCGCTCGCCGGCGTCGGCTTCAACGGTGAAACTCAGCGCGGGATCGTAACCGAGACGAATCAGGTCCTCGCCCACGCACGGGTCGATCGCACCGCGCGTGGCGGCGTGCAGCGCGTCGTACAAATCGAATAGCGGGCCGGCCCAATCGGGAAAATCGAAATGCCCGCCATGCTCCGCATTGCCGATGTGCGCAACCAGCGAATCAGCGCGGAATCGCGAAAGCGCATGCTCGTATTCATCGATGAACCGTTCCATCTCGCCGCGCAATTCCGCAGTGATCGGGTGAGGCGTCGAAATCAACAACCCCGTGCCGAGCGCCTTGGGAAACGCGGTGGTGTACGGCATGCGCTGTGCGAGCGGTGCAATGGAGTCCATACCACGATGCTAGCGCGTGCCCGGCTTGGCGTAGTTCGTGCCTGGGGCTGGCGGGCGCGGGATTTTGCGTGCGGTCGAGGCGCGGGCGTCACCGAGGATGGTATACGCATTGTCAACGCCCATTGATTGGCTGTTGGGTGATTGAGCCAATTGAGACGCGTATCTCGCTTATAGATGGCGGATTCCGGGGTTCGCCCGGTGCTATCTCGCTTATAGATGGCGGGTCTCGGCGGAGAAATGAACCTAGGGGGCATCTTTTCGCCCCTCTAACCCTTGTATTTTGCAAAGGGGCCGCCATCTATAAGCGAGATACCAACTGTCACCCCGCCAAATCCGCCACTCATAAGCGAGATGTTTTTTCGTGGGTGTGGCATGAGGCATCGCCTTATTTTGATACCCCCGTAGCTTTGTATGGTTACGATTATGCTAATCGTGATTATGCAAGTCGCGATTATACAAACTGACGCTTTGGCATGGAGTTCGCTTCACGTTTTCGGGCGGACGGGGGTGTTGCGGAACGGCGGTGAGCGTCACAATGTGAGACGACACGCGGAAAACGGGAAAAATAAAAACGGCGGAATTCCAACGTTTTTTCATGCGCGATACAACAAGACCAATTAAAAATCAAGACTGTTATTCAAAAAACTTTCGTTCTATCTTGGCTTCCGATGCGCGCTTCGTACGTCGGGTACGTCGGGGAAATCGCGCCGAAAAGATTTGCGGAAGGAAGGCTCGACCCATGTCATCTCGCGTCGCGCAGCGCCACGCAGCCGGTTCCTACGATTCGTGCGATTCGCGCGTCTCGGCTTCCGGCCGTCTCATCACGCTCGTCGCCGCGCTGATGATCGCGCTCGCCACGCTGTTTGTCGGCATCGCGATGCCGCGGCAGGCGTCCGCCGCTGACGGCAACCAGACGAATTTCGATTCCTGGACTGCCGTCGCGCAGAATATCGCCAAGCAGCTCGCCACCGCCGAAAAAGACTACAATGACGGCGATTACGGCCAGGCCGGCACCGGCTTCCAAACCGCGCATTGGATCGGCTACGACGCCTCCAACTTCTCGAAGGCCGTCAACGACACCATTTCCGCCGACAAGCAGCAGGCGTTGCTCACACAGTTCACCGATTTGGAAGGACTCGCGTACCAGCAGGGCCAGGGGAGCGCGATCGCAAACGGAATCAACGCGCTGAACGCGGACCTTGACACGGCCGCGCAGACGCTTGACGGCAACGCGAACCTCGCCGACCCCAAAACCTACGCGAAGCAGCGCGCCGAACAGACCGCCGCGGAACGTAAGAAGCTCGACGCGGCCAAAAAGAATTCTTCCAAAGGCAAAGGCGACCGCACGTGGAGCGAAGTCGCCAGCGAAATGAACGTCATCCTCGACAAGGCGTACAAGGCCGCCGTCTCCGGCAAGGGCGCGGAAGGCTCCAGCCTCGTCAACAACGCGTACTACCAGTACTACGAGAAGCTCGGCTTCGAAAAGAACGTCATGAACGCCATCTCCGGCGACCGCGTCTCGCAGGTCGAATACCAGTTCAAAATGACCCGCAAAACCATGCGCGACGGCGGTTCAGACAAGGAAATCAAGAAGCTCGTCGACGACCTGAAAAGCTGGCTCGTCGAAGACGCGGCCACCCTCGACGGTGGCGCGGCCGGCAACGTCAACGCCTTCACCAAAGCCATCACCAGCTCCGCCGGACAGGCGTTCCTCATCCTGATCCGTGAGGGCCTCGAAGCGCTGCTGGTGGTGGCCGCCGTGGTGGCCTACCTCGTCAAATCCGGCAACCAGCGTTTCACCAAGTGGATTTACCTCGGCGTGCTCGCGGGCCTTGCCGGCTCCGGCCTGATCGCCGTGCTCTTCACGTTCCTGTTCGGCGGCTCCGGCCCGATTCAGGAAATCTCCGAAGGCGTGTGCGCGCTGATCGCCATGCTCATGCTGCTGTGGACCAGCAATTGGATGCTCAACAAAAGTTCCGTGGAAGCGTGGAACCGTTACATCCGCACCAAAACCGAGTCCGCCGTGGCCGACGCGCAAAACAAAGTCGCCGCCGGCGAAGGCGTGGGCCTGGGTATGGTCGTTTCGCTCGCCATGCTGAGCTTCCTAGCCGTGTTCCGTGAAGGCGCCGAAACCGTCATCTTCTACGAATCGATCTACTCGATGAGTCGCGACGCGCAAGGCATGTGGATCGGCGGCATCGCCGCGGGTGTGGTGCTGCTCGTCATCTTCCTCGTGCTGCGCTTCACCTCCGTAAAGATTCCGATTGGCCCGTTCTTCCTCGTTACGTCGATCCTGATGGCCGTGCTGGTCGTCATCTTCGCCGGCGGTGGCATCCACGCGCTCATCGAAGGTGACCTGATCGACGGCCACTATCTGTCCAGCGTGCCCACAAACGACTGGATCGGCCTGTATCCGTACGTCGAATGCCTTGCGGCACAAGCGATCGCGGCGATTGCCGTACTCGCGCTGTTCGCCGTCGGCTTCGCACGCAAACGCAAGTTGCGCACGCCTGACAATCGCAAGTAATACGCAAATTTTCCGAGATTTACCGATATTTTTTCCACATCCAACAACAAAGGAAAGAGAAATGAAGAACAAGAAGATCGCCGCTCTGCTCGGCATCCTGCTGGCCGGCTCCATGGCCTTCTCCCTGTCCGCATGCGGCAATTCCAACGATTCCGCCGCTTCGGACAAGTCCAGCGCCTCCGCGTCGGCTTCGAAGGCCGACGACTCCAGCAAGGACGATTCCAGCGATTCCGCCGGTTTCGAAGAGATCCAGGTCGATGAGAAGCACTCCGACCAGGAATGCGGCCCGCTGACCGTCAACGCCGTCTACTTCCAGCCGATCGACATGGAACCGTCCGGCATGGGCCTCAAGGCCGCCGATGCGAGCTTCCACCTCGAAGCCGACATCCATGCCAACCAGAAGGGCACCGAACTCGGCTACGGCAAGGGCGATTTCGTGCCGGACCTGACCGTCAACTACGACATCATCGACAAGACCTCCAACGCGTCCGTCGCCTCCGGAACCTTCATGCAGATGAACGCCTCCGACGGCCCGCACTACGGCGCCAACGTCAAGCTCGACAAGGCCGGCGCGTACAAACTCGTGCTGAAGATCGAATCCCCGGAGAAGAAGGGCTGGATGCTGCACGTCGATCCGGAGACGGGTGTGAAGGGACGCTTCTGGACGGAACCGATCGAGGTCACCTTCCCGGACTGGAACTATACGCCGCAGGAGTGGTGATCTCCTAGCGTAGCCCGTTCGCGGTTTCGGTATGCATTACCCGACACACTCAAGGCCGTTCGGCCAAGCTTACGGTCGGGCAATGCATACCGAAACCGCTCTCTCGCGTTTAGGGGGATGGATTCACCTCTGCGATTGTGGAGGGGGTCCGGGAAATCCTCGCATTTTAGGGGAGGGATGAGAGGGGTGGGACTCTTTGGGATGGGGCGGAATGGGAATCGTTGGGCTCTTTGAGTTGGGTTTTTGGATGAAAGGATTTTGGGATGCTGCTGCAGTTTGTGACGGTGTTGCAGGGGGTGTTGGCGCCGGCGCTGCTCGTCATGGCGTTGAGCGTCATGCTCACCGTCGGTGAGGGGCGTGACAAGCCTCTGAGCGCGTACTGGCGGCTGGCCGGTTTCGTTGTTGGATTCGCCGGCGCAGTCGTATTCGCCGCGCTGCGCGCCACCGCCGTCATCACGCAACGCACGTTCGTCAACTATCCGACCCTGTGGTGCTGCGTGATCCTCGACGTGGCCGTGTTCGTCATCGTCCTGTTCGCCCGCCGCATCACCGCCGACTGGCACAACCACCGCGCGCTGCTCGACATCGCGAATCTCGTTGCGGCGCTTGCGATCGCGGCCACCACCTTTCGTGCGCTGCCCGACGTGATTCTGCGACTGACGATCTTCGTCGAGCCGGGCGATCCCATCTTCACTTCCGACATGCTGTTGCGCGCGCTCGGCTTCGCTTTGGGCGCGGCCGTCGCAATCATCGCCGCGCTTATCTTCCGCACGATGCGTTCCACCGCCGTCCGCTGGTCGTTCACGACGGCGGTGCTGCTGTTGGTCGCGCTGCTATTCGCACAGCATTTCACCGACCTTGCGCAGATCCTCCAATCCAAACGCATCGTCAGCTTCCCGACTGCCGCCTTCCTCGCGCTCGTGTGGGGCATCAACCATCAGCGCAGCCTGACCATCGCAATGGCGCTCGTCTTCGCCATTCCGGCAATCGCCAGCATCGTCATGGGCTTCAAAGTCAAGCCGACCGGCGCCAACGAGGCGATCGCACGCACGCATATCGCGTTCCGCCGCCGCGCGAAAGCGGCCGGCGCGTTCAGCCTGGTCGCCATGATCGGCGTCACCGTGGCCCTGACGTACGGCGTCGCGCAAACGCAGAAAGTCGTCACGCTGTCGCCGCCGGAAGACTACTCGCTCGCCGACGGCGTGGCCACCATCAAATTCAGCCAGATTTCCGACGGCCACTTGCACCGCTTCGAATACCGCGCGAAGGACGGCACCTCCATGCGATTCATCATCATCAAGAAGAACGGCGGCGCGTACGGCGTCGGCCTCGACGCGTGCGACAACTGCGGCGACGCCGGCTACTACGAGAAGGACGGCAAAATCATCTGCAAGAAGTGCGATGTGGCCATCAACCTCGCCACCATCGGCTTCAAAGGCGGCTGCAACCCGATACCGTTCGACTACCAGGTCAAGCCGGGCAAAATCGTCATCCAAACGTCCACGCTCGACGCGCTGTCGAGCCATTTCCAGTGAGCGCCGAGAAAGGTAAGGGGGTGCCATGTTCTTCCTGAAAATGATCTCTCGCTCGTTCAGCCGGCAGTTCAAACGCCGTCTGCTCATCGCCGTCACCGTGTGCCTGTCCGCCACCGTCAGCGTGGCCATGCTCGGCGTGGTGTTCGACGTGGGCGACAAGCTCAACGCGGAGCTGAGCACGTACGGTTCGAATATCGTCGTGCAGCCGAAGTCCGACGCTGTGGTGAGCGATTTGTACAATACCGGCGATTCTGCTGGCTCGGCTTCGGGTAGTTCGTCCGGTTCGGACGGGGGTTCCACTTCCGACGGCTCGGCTGCGGCGGACAGCGCCGACCCGACCGCGTTTCTGAAGGAGTCGGACGCGCAGAAGATCAAGACCATCTTCTGGGCGTTCAACATCACCAATTTCGCGCCGGAATTGAACATCCACGCGGATGCGGGGTGTGTCGGTTCGGGGGCTGGTTCGGCTGGCTCTGCTGGAACGGCTGGTGCGTCAGGTGCGGCTGCTTCCGCGGCGAAATGCAAGGCGACCAACGTGCCGATCGTGGGCACGTGGTTCGCGAAAACCCTGCACATGGACTCCGGCGAGTCCACCGTGGCCGGCATGAACGGCATGCGCTCATGGTGGAAAATCAACGGAACCTGGCCGAAAGACGACAGCGAGCAGGCGATGGTCGGCAGCGCGCTCGCCGCGAAACTGGGCGTGAACGTCGGTGACAGCGTCACGCTCGACAAGACGATCGCCGTCGGTGCGGACGACAATACGAACGGAGGTACCGGGAAAACCGGCAAATCCTCCACCGAACGCAATCGCGTGAAAGTGAAAATCGTCGGCATCTTCGATTCAGGCGATTCCGACGACAGCGCCATTTATATGCCGTCCATCGCCGCGCAAACGCTTGCGAATCTGCCGAATTCCATCGACAAGATTGAAGTCAAGGCGCTCACCACGCCCGACAACGACCTCGCGCGCAAGGCATCGAAGAATCCGAACGCGCTCACGCAGGACGAGTGGGAGACGTGGTATTGCACCGCGTATCCGTCGTCGATCGCGTACCAGATCGAAGAGGTGCTGCCGGGCGCGGTGGCCAAGCAGGTGCGCCAGGTGGCCGCGCTGCAGGGCGATGTGCTGAACAAGACGCAGGCGGTGATGGTGCTGATGACCGTGCTGTCGCTGGTTGCCGCCGCGATCGCCGTGGCGAACCTGATGGCCGCGTCGATTGGCGAACGCGGTTCGGAATTGGCGCTGTTGAAGGCGATCGGCGCCACGGACGGCGCGGTTTCGCGCCTTATGCTCGCCGAAACGGCGGTGATTTCGCTGGTTGGTGCGATTGCCGGCGCGCTGCTTGGCTCGGGCGTTGCACAGATCGTGGGGCACGTGGTGTTCGGCTCGGGCATCACCATGCGTCCGATGGTGTTCGTGTTGGTTTTCGTGTTGCTGGCGGTCACTGTGCTCGTGGCCTCGCTTTCGTCGATTCGGGCGATTCTGGGCTTGCGTCCGGCGGAGGTGCTGCATGGTAGGTGAGTTGTGCTTGGCTTTCGTAGGGGGTGTGCGATGACGAATCGCAAGATGTTCTTCACTATGCTGTGGGGCGCGGTGTTCCGCCGTCGCTCCCGTGCGATGATGGCCGTGATCGCGTCGCTCGTCGGCGCGGCCACGCTGTTCTGCCTTGCATCCGTGTGCGTCGCGGTGCCGCAGCAGATGAACGAGGAAATGCGCGCGTACGGCGCGAACCTGATCGTCACGCCCGCGTCCGCAACGGGCAAATCGCAAGGCATCGATACTGCAACCGTACGCAACGTGACGGCGCTCATCGGCGCCGGACACAGCGTGAAATCAGCCGCATACCGGTATGAGAGCGTGCGCATCAATTCCGCGCCGTACACCATCGCCGGCGTGGACGTGAAAGCCGTCCGCGCGCTCAATCGCCATTGGAACGTGACGGGCGATTGGCCCGGCTCGGGCAACGTGATGGTCGGCCGCGACGTCGCCGACGCGCTCGGCGTGAAGGTCGGCAGCCGCGTCACCATCGGCTACCGCGCCGCCGACGCGTCTGCTTCAGCGTCTTCTTCCGCGTCCGCAAAATCCGATTCGGACGAATCAACTGAAACGGCAGAATCGTCCGCGCAAGGCACGCAGAGTACGCAAACTACGCAAGGCGAACAGACCACGCAAGCCACGGAAAACGGCCGCGTCTCGTCCGACATCATGGATAACAACGGCACCGAATTCCGTATCGCTGGCATCGTCGATACCGGCGGCAACGAGGATTCCATCATCTACGCCACTACCGCGGACGTGTCCAAACTTGCGGGCCACGAGCGCGGCGCCGACGTGGTCGAATACTCGGTGAACGCCATGGGGGATGAGCTGAACGCCATCGTCAACAGAATCAACAAAAATACAAACACTGCCGTCAAAGCGCAGACCGTCACCAAAATCACCTCGTCCGACACCCGCATCATCGCCATGCTGCAGACCCTGTTCTGGATTGTCTCGCTCGTCGTGCTCGTGCTGACGCTCGTCGGAGTGGGCACCACCATCAGCTCCATCGTGAGCCAGCGTCGCAACGAAATCGGCCTGCGCAAAGCCCTCGGCGCCGATTCACGCGCCATCGGCGTCGAATTCTACGTGGAATCCGGCATCTACGGCTTGATCGGCGGTCTGCTCGGCACTGCTATCGGCTATGTGCTGGCGCGTGTGCTGTGCGCCACCGTTTTCGGCCGTGCGCTCGGCCTCAACTGGCTGCTTTGCGTTGGATCGCTGTTGCTTTCCGTGGCGATCGCCGTCATCGCCTCCATTCCGCCGGTCCGCCGCGCCACCCGTATCGACCCCGCCATCGTTTTGAGGGAGGAATAATCATGGACAACGAACATATGCTGCTGGAACTCGACCACATTTCCAAGATTTACGGCGATCTGCACGCCGTCGACGACCTGAGTCTGACCGTTCCGCAAGGGCAATGGCTGGCGATTGTCGGCTCGTCCGGTTCCGGCAAAACCACGCTGATGAACATGATCGGCTGCATGGATACGCCGTCGAAGGGTTCCGTCATGCTTGAAGGCCGGCGATTGGAGGATCTGAACGCCCGCCAGCTCGCCGACGTGCGCAAGAACATGATAGGACTAGTGTTCCAAAAGTTCTACCTCGTGCCTCATCTGACGGCGGTGGAGAACGTGATGGTGGCGCAATACTACCATTCCGTGGTCGACGAGAAGCAGGCGATGGAAGCGCTGGAACGAGTGGGATTGAAGGAGCGTGCGCATCACCTGCCCGGCCAGCTGTCCGGCGGTGAGCAGCAGCGCGTGTGCATCGCCCGCGCGCTCATCAACTGCCCGAAGCTGATTCTCGCCGACGAGCCGACCGGCAACCTCGACGAGAAGAACGAGAAGATCGTGCTCGACCTGTTCCGCCAGCTGCACGAGCAGGGCACCACGATCATCGTCGTGACGCATGACGCGCTCGTCGCCTCCTGCGCACAACGCGAGATCATGCTCAACCATGGTGTGCTCGTCGGCGAGCAGTGGAACGACGAGGAGGCGAAACGCGCGTACGAAGCGGCCGGCGGCAAGCCCGCATTCACCGGTTCCGCCGCGGAAGGCGCGCAGAACGGGGGTATTGCGATTTCGTTCGCCGACCCCACGAAAGCCGCGAAAACCGGCGATACGGACGCGGCCAACGTTGCCGTTGCGGCTGGCGTTGCCGACGATACGGACGTAGAGCCCGACGTCACGAAAGGGGAGCGCGCATGAGCACCGCACAATCGAACGCAGTCAAAGTCATCGCGCTATCCGCGGCGAGCATCGCGCTGCTGTCGGCATGCGGCGAGCCGAAAGCCACGCCGATGGACGACGAATACGCCGGCAATTCCGGCGAAAGCGTGCAATCGCAGGAAAATAAGTCGAAAACCGACGGCAAGGCGGCTGACAATACGGCCGGCGGCGACGCCACCACCAAAAACCATGCCGATGACGCGAATTCCACGACGTCCAGCAAGCAGGACACCGGCAACTACGCGGATGGCGACTATTCGATCAACGGCCAGTACGGGCCGGTCGGCGAGGATACCATCGACGTGCATCTGACCGTTAAGGACCAGAACGTGACGGCCGTGGAAATCGTTGGGCATCCGTTCACGTCCATCTCCAAAAAGCATCAGAACGACTTCGCCAAAGCCGTACCGGATGCGGTGGTCGGCAAGCCGTTGAAGGATCTCAAAGTAGACAAGCTCGCCGGCGCCAGCTGGACCTCCGAAGCCTTCAACAAGGCGTTGGAAGTGGCGCGTCAGGAAGCGTCAATCCAATAGCCCATTCCTTCTGAAACCGACACGGCATGCCCGTCTTGCGTCGGTGCGGACGGTTTTCCTGTGGTTACCGTGCGGATTCGGCGCATACGTTCGGCCAGAGCAACGTGGCCATGTTCTCGGCCCAGGAATCAGACTTGCGTTCCTTGCCGGATTGCCGTTCCCCTCCGGCTTCCTGCCCCGCCAACGCTTTGCAAGCCAGCATGGAACCCAGCACCGTGCTGAACAGGAACGTGTAGTCCAAACGGTTTTGAAACACTCCGTCGGCGATGCCACGTTCCATGAACCCCACGAACCGTTCTTCGGCCGGCGCCAGCACTTGTGCTGCGATCGCCTTCAGCGTGGCGTTGTCGGAAGACAGCACCACGCCCACGGCTTTCAATCCGAGTTCGCTGTCGAAGCAGTCCTGGATGCGTTGCAGCATGGTGGCCAGTCCGTTCCGCGACGGCTTCAAATCGTTGAAATTCGGTAGTCCGGCAACTTCCGGTTGGATGCGTTGCAATAAATCGTCGGCGTTTCGGTAGCGTCGGTAGATTGTGGTCTTTGCTACCCCCGAACGTCGTGCGACCTCTTCGATGGTCACCGCTCCGATACCATCGGAAATCACTATCCCCAATGTGGCTTTCATGATTTTGCGGTCGGTTTGCTCCCGTAATCGCTCACGTCGGCCACGTGCTGTGCCGACGTCTTCCTGCGTGGTTTTTTGCACCGTCTTTCGCGTGCCCTCTTGCGTGGTTCCGCCCATCATGCCGCGATCACTTTCGTGCTTTCCAGCTTGCTTACGTACCAATGGTTGAACTTGACCAGTGGAATGCGCAGTAACAGGCCTATCAGCAGCAGCGGCGGAATGAACAGCAGTAGCGCGCCAATCGCAAACCAGTAATCGTTACTGTAGATTCCGCCGATCGCCGCGCGCATTGCTGTGATTGAATGCGTCGCAGGCAGGAACGGGCTGATGCCGCTGATGATTTTCGGCAGCACGGCCAGCGGATATGCGCCGTTCGCTCCGGAGATCTGCATGACGAGAAACAGCACGCCGATGGCTTTGCCGACGTTGCCGAAGCTGGCCACGAGCGTGTAGGTGAAGAACGAGAACACTAGGCTGCTCACCCAGCCGGACAGCATGAACAGCAGCGGATGCACCGCCTGGACATGGAGGAACAGCAGACTGCCTCCCAAGGAGAACGTGCTCTGCAATAGTCCGATCACGCCGAACACACCGTAATGTCCGAGAAACAGCTGATGCGGTTTCGGGTCGCCGAGTTCCTTGCGCACCTTACGCGAGACGGTGGTCTTGAGCGTCACTGCCATGAGCAGCGAACCGACCCACAGTGGCAGGATCGTGTAGAACGGTGCCATCTGCGAACCGAAATTCTTGACTGGGAACACCGCGTTGCGTTTCACTTTTACAGGGGCTGCAAGCGCGGCGGCCAACGAGTCGGTATTATCGCTGAGCACATCTTTGACGGCGCTCATATCGCCGCTGTTCAGCGCATCGGTCAATGTTCCTGTGAATGCGCCCAGTTTTTTGCCCGCGCCGGCCAGACTATCGGCGGTGGAATCCAACACGCTGCTGATGGCGGTCAGATTCTTATCCGCGGTCTTGGTGGTGCCGTTCAGATTGCCCAGCGCGCCTTTCAGATCGGCCGCTGTGGCATTGAGCGCGGTGGTGGTGCTGGTAATGGACGTGGCGATATCGTCAAGTTGCGGTTTCAGTTGGCTCTCATAGTCGGTTTTGATGCCACTGACGGACGTTGCCGCCTGCTGCGCCAGTTTCTTGATCTCCGCACGTTCGGCCGTGGTATCGCTTACTTTGGCGTCGATGTTGTCGGCGCTGCCATTCAGCGCCGATGCTAGGTCGTTGAGCTGTGTGATGGTGGTGCCGACGTTGGTTTTGAGATGGTCGATGGCGTTCCTCACCGCTTCCGGCAGCTTTTCGTTTGCGCTGAGCGCGTCGAGCGAATCATAGATCTGCTGGTAGCTTTGCGCCTGCTTGCTGATGTTCGTGGCCTGGTTGCGTAATGCGTTGGCGGTGTTGCCGGCCTGCGTGCCCGCATTGCCGAATAGGCTGTCCACATCTGCTTCCATGGCTGTGAAGCTGTTGGCGGAATCAGTCAGAGCCGTGCCCAGCGCGGTGGTGCCGGTCTTCAACGCGCCCGTCAGATCCTCCACGCCGCTGCCGGCTTGCTTGAGTGTTGTTCCTACGCTTTTCGCATTGCCGCTGACATTGGCGATCAGACCGTCGGAGGACTCAAGCAGATGCCGTGCGCTTTGGGTCAGCGTGCTGAACGTGCGGAGCGTTCCGGAAGCGTCGGTGAGCGTTTCCGCGAAGTCACTGATATTGCCGTTGAACTGCGTGAGTTGTTCCTGTGCGGCTGGCTTGTCGAGTTGGTTGGCGAGTTGCGATGCCACACTCAGCGCGGTGCTGGTCAGTGTTTCGGAGAACGTCTCGTTGACCTGCGCGCTGACCGTATCGGCGCCTTGGCCTGTGATCTTCGGAGCCAAGGCGTTCTTCTTTTCATTGTTGTAGTAGGCGATTTCGGCGTGGTTGCCATCGGATGCGAAGAACGTCATCATACGGGTGCTGAAGTTCTTTGGAATCACCACAGCTGCGTAATATTTGCCGGATTTGGTGCCGTTGATGGCTTCTTTTTTGGTGGTGAAGGTCCAGTCGAGCTGATCGTTGGAACGCAGCGTGTTAACCACTTGGTCGCCGATGTTGATCTTCACTGGAATGAGGTCGGACCGGTATCCGTCGTCCTCATTGGCTACGGCGAATTTCAGATTGCCGGTATTGGCGAACGGGTCCCAGCTGGCGGCCACGTTGAACCATGTGAAGATGCCGGGGATCACAACGAGTCCGATGACGATGATGATGGAGACGACGTTGCTGGTGATTCGCCGGATGTCGCCGACGAACAGTTTCCAGATGGTTTTCATGCGTTGCTCCTTTCCTCGGTGTTTTCGGTTGTCTCGGTTGTCTCGGCGGTCTCGGTAGTCTCGGTGGTGTCCGTGGCGGCATCGTTCGCGGCGGCGCTTGGACCGGTCGTCTGCATTTTCTGCACCAGTATGGCGATTCCGTCATCTTCATTGTGGTTGACGCCCGTCACGTTTTCCGTCGTTTCTTTGATGACGCTGGTATTGCGATTATCGGATGTCGTGCGTTTGCCGCTGGTGCGTCTCCGCGTTTTGCGCAGCAGTCTGTTCCGCCGTTCCTGTTGCGCCCGCTTTTTGCGACGGATGCGTGCCGCTTGGCGCTCCACCAGCATGGATTGGATCGATTCATCGCTCAAATGGCCGAGCTCCACTTGACGGTTCAGATTATCGCGCATGTATTCGATGACCATGAGGAAGCCCATGATGAGCAGAATCCAGACGACCCACGTGGCCAGTACCACCACTTTCTCTCCGTTGGTGAACGAGAACACCGCCGCCAGAGTTACCGGAACTACGAATCCGATCACCAGAGCTCCGCGCTTGAGTTTCGGGTACAGTTCCGCGAACCGACTTGCGCGTTCCTCGATCACCTCGCGGTAGCCGCCTTTGTCGGCCAGCACCTGAATGGCTTGGGACATGTTGTATCCGCGTTCCGGAAGCTCCACTTCCTCGCCGATAATCATGTCGCTTTCCTTGATTTCGCGGGCGAAGAGTCGGTTGAGGTTGACCAACAGAGGACGGACCACCAGGCCGATGACGAACGCCATGGCGGCAAACAGCAGCAGCGTGCCGATCGCCTTGGTCCAATGGCCGTCGTAGAAGCCGGCGATGGTCTCGCGGAATGCGTCTATCGAATAGCTGAATGGCACGAACGGATAGACCATGCGGAAGAACTTCGGCATCATCTCGATCGGATACAGGCCGGAAGCGCCTGGAATCTGCACGATCACCAACGCCACGCACAGGCCCTTGCCGATGTGCATGAACGTGGCGGACAGCGCGTACGTGATGCTCAGATATACCAGCGATGTGATCATGCCGGTCAGTATGAACAGTGGCGCGCAAGCCGTCTGCACGCCGAGTATCAGATCGCCAACGGTGCAGATCGCGCCTTGAATGACGCCCATCGTGCCGAGCAACAGGTATCGGGCCAGATACTTTTCGGTTGCGGTCGGATCGAGACCCTCAAGCCCCTCGTCGTCCACCTCCACTTTGTAGATCACCACAAAGGCGAACGCGCCCACCCACAGTGCCAGATTGGTCATCAGCGGAGCCATGCCGGAGCCGTAGGAGTTGACGGGATACACGTTCTTCGTGTCGATTACGGTCGGGGACTCCATGAACGAGGCGATCTTATCCGCGTCAAGCGAACTGCTGCCGGTCAACGATGCGAGCAGATCCGTAGTGCCCAGCGCCTTCAGGTCGGTGCTGACGGTGGTGAGCTTCGTCTCCATCTTCGCCAGCTGCTGGTCGGTTTGCTCAAGGCCGATGCGGGTGTCTGACGCCACTTGGTCGAGTTGGTCGAGCACGATGTTGGTTTGCCTGACCACGCTGTCCTGGCTGGTCACGGTGCCGGCAAGTGTTCCGGCCGTCCCAGCCAGCGAGCCCAGCGCGGAATTCAGTCGCGGCAGTGCGCCTGAATTGATGGCGTTGCGCGCCGTGCCTGCGCTTTTGAGCGAGTTCTGCGTGCCTATGTTGAAATCGGTGGACAGTTTGGATACGCTGCCGGCTGTGGCCTGTGTGTTCTCGCTCAGGGTTTTGAGGTCGGCGAGTGTTCCGGCTGCCGTGTTGTTGGTATTCTCCAGTTTGCTGATGATTTGCTGGTATTGCGCGTTGTCGCTGGCGGATTTGAGCTTCTCGAGCAGTTTCGCATTGCTGTCGGTGATGTTTTGCATGCCGGTCACCGCCTGCTGCGCCGATCCACTTGCCGCGGATACCGCCGACGAGATCTGGTTGATGCTGGCTGTGGATTGCGCCGTCGCTTGGGAAACAAGTCCGGATCCGGTTTCCAGCGCGCTGTTGGCGTTGGACGAAAGCGTGTTGAGCTGGGTTTGCGCTGTGCCGATGGCGGTGGATGCGCCTGCTAGTCCTCTGCCTGCGCTCGCCGCGGCCAGCTGCACGTCGTTCAGGGCATTGCGTGCTGCTTTTGTCTGCTGTGGCACATTGGCTAACTGGGTGTCGAGATCCGCGATTGCGGAGCGGATCGTGCCTACGTTCCGCTTGGTGTTGTCGAGTTCGCCGATGGTTTCGTTGGCGATGGTGTTGGTGTTGCCGCTGATGGTGCCGTTGGCCGAGTTGACGGCTTTGACGAGCACGTCGCTGACGGTGGAGACGAAGGTGTTGTTGACGGTGCGGTCGACCACGGTCGCGCCTTGGTCGGTGATTTTCGGCGAAATCGGACTCGCCTTCTCGTTCACGTAATATTCGAGCGTGGGGCGATGCTTGCTGTTGGTGACGACGTTGGCCAGATCTTCGCTGAAGTCGGAAGGGATGACGATTGCGGCGTAGCAGTCGCCCGACTCCACCGCTTCCATCGCGTTGGCTTTGCCCATGAACTTCCAGCCGAGCTGGTCGTTGCTCTTCAGCGTGCCTTCGATTTGATCGCCGAGATTGACTTTGCCAAGCAGCGCGTTGTCTGTGCCTTCGTCCATGTTGGCCACGGCCACTTTGATGCTGTCCGTGTTGCCATAGGGATTCCAGAACCCGTAGATGTTGAACCATGCGTATAGCGGGGGAATGAGAATCAGGCCGATCATAATCACCCACGTGGCGGGTACGGTGACCAATCGTTTGAAGTCACGGCGCAGGATCTGCAGTACGTTGTGCATTGTCTCTCCGGTTTGGCGAATCAATTCCCTTATATGGCGATACGTGTTCCGTAGCGCTACGCGGTTCGTATCGTATACCGTGCTCTTGGACAATCGCCATCGCGTTTCATGGATGACGGAAATCGGGTCGAGTACTGCGGCAAAGCCTCGGCAAAACCATCGCCGGCTGACGTAGCCCCTTCCGCTCACGTCCGTGACAAATCGCCATTTCTGTATGTCCGTGAGCGAAAGGTGGTAATAAATCGCTATTTTCCGTCCGTATTTATACCCCCATTCGCTCACGATGCGCTATGCATCGCCATTTCTTGCGGACGTGAGCGAAAGGTGGTGTGCGAATGGCGATTGCAGCCAGCTGACGTCCCCCTCTTTTGCTCGCGTCCGCCAATAATCGCACCTGAACCGCTTTTCTTGCGGCGGATATTGCCTACGTTTGGTAGCGTGGGCTGAAGGAAGGAGCGGCATATGAGCGAAACCGCACAATCTGAATCACGATCCGAGGATTCCGCCGCGGGCAAGACGGATGGAGAAATCAAGGCGATTGCCGCCGAAACCGAAATCGCGGCTATCGAAGAAGGCGGAAAGCAGGGCACTGGCGAAGTCGGCAATCCCGCTGACCGTCGTCTGCCGTTAATCGTTCGCATTTACGGCATCGTCATGCTTATTGAAGGCGTGGTGACGCTGCCGTTCATTGTGTTGGCGTGCCTGTACTCGATTCGCGCGGTGTTTTCCGGCAAAGTGGCGTTCGATGCGCTCAGCCTCACCGCGATTCTGTCGGTGGTTCACGCGGCCGTGCTGCTGGTCGCCACCGCGTGTCTGGCGGTGTTCGGCGTGATGCTCATTATGAACAAGCGTCGGCATATCGCGCAATGGACGTATCTGATGATTCCGCTCACCCTTGCCGAAGGCTTGCTGTCGCTGGCATTGCAGGGACTTGGTGTGAATTTGATCGGCCCGGCTATCCAGCTTGTCGTGCTCATAGCCCTGCATGTCACTGCCGATCCGTCGCTGCGTGAGGAACGTCGTCTCCAGTTCGCGTTGCGACGTATGGATGCCCGTAGCGCATACGAAGACGCCGCTTCCCAGGGTATGGCTGGCCGCGATTTGACCGGCAAGGGCTATATTTCGCTGGATTTCTTCAATTTGTTCTGGTTGTTCACCATTGGTTGTGTGTTCGGTTTGGTGATCGAAACCATCTACCATTTCATCTTGTTTGGCGAATACCAGGACCGTGCGGGCTTCCTATGGGGGCCGTTCTCGCCCATCTATGGTTTCGGCGTGGTGATCGTCACCGTGTTGCTCAACCATTTGTGGCAGTCGAATTGGTTGCTGATTGTCTGCTCAAGCGCGGTGATCGGCGGCGCGTTCGAATATTTCACCAGCTGGTTCATGCAGGCCGCGTTCGGTATTCGCGCATGGGATTACACGGGGCAATGGCTTTCGATTGACGGGCGTACATCCGGCAAATACATGTTCTTCTGGGGCGTCCTCGGCTTGGTTTGGGTCAAGTTGATTCTGCCGCGATTATTGCGATTGATCCAGCGTATTCCGTGGAAGATTCGCTATTCGTTGACGCTGGTCTGCTTCATTTTCCTTTTCGTCGACGGTGTGATGACGCTGATGGCCCTTGATGCTTGGTATTCCCGCATGGCTGGGGTTGCGCAGAATTCGCCCGTTTCGCAGTTCTTCGCCACGTATTTCAATGACGATTTCATGGCCCACCGATTCCAGACCATGAAGATCGACCCGTCCACTGCCGGTCGTATGTAGGCTGGTTTTTGCGTTTTGCGGGTTTTGCTAAGCGGCTGGTCGGGCGATGTTCCGGCTGGCCGCTTTGCTTTGGGTGGCTGATTTTGAACGATTTCGGACGATTGCAGTGGGGTTTTGTTGCGGGTTTTGCCGCGGGGGATTTGATTCTTCCGGATTATTGCCGTTTGGGATTCGTGCCTTCCGGCTGTCTGGATGCTTGACTGCTGTTGCCGCGCCTACGCCGCGATGCTTTGCGCCAGCTGGCGGATGAGGTCGGGGCGATGTCCGCTCCATGAGGAATTCGGTGAGATGACGACCGGAATTTGCTTGAAGCCGGCGTCCTTGATCTGTTCGAATGTGGACGGATTCTGCGTCAAATCGACCGCCACGTACCGCACTCCCAGTTTGGAAAGCTCTTGTTCGGTGGCCTCGCATTGAGGATTGTTCGGATTGGTGAAGACGGTCACGGTCATTACTTTTCCTCCCTATGCAATCGGCTTCCTTTGGTGCGGAAGATCTTGTCGGCCACGTTTTTCGATTTTGCCCGGCTGCTCGGGCCGTTCATCAGTATACACTACCCGTAGTGGCGTTTCGTACGTTCGCCCACTGTATATAGTGGGGAATTTCCCGTAATACCGAATCTATGCGAACAAATGTTCGATATATTCGAGTCTATCATTATCCTCGATTGCGCCACGCCGGTTGCATGCGTATGGTCCGTCCGCGAATCGTCCGCGGGCTGTTCGCTGTTCATTTCGGAACACATATTGCGATTTTGCTCGTTTCCTTACGATTGTGAGCGAAAGGTGGTGCCGCATAGTGCGGTAGGGGGTATAAATCGCCTTATTTTCGATACTTTTCGGCGCACGTCGCGAAATAATCAACCGAAATTGCGATTCGTAAGCGAAAGGTGGTGCGCGATATGGTGCGTTCCGTATTGAAGTGCTGAGACCTCATCCCGAAACAAATGAAAAAGTCCTGAGAACCATCGGCTTCCAGGACTTCGAACCTGTGCCCCCCGTGGGATTCGAACCCACAACCCACGACTTAAAAGGACGCTGCTCTAACCGTTGAGCTAGAGGGGCAACAGCAACATAGTATACAGCATATTCGGACCAATCGCCACCACGGGCGTCGGGCGGGCGTCGAAATGGCCTTCGGAGTGTTGGTGTGCCTACAATCGAAACCATGTCATGTACCACAATTCTTGTAGGCAAAAAAGCAAGTTACGACGGTTCGACCATCATCGCCCGAGATGACGACTCTGGTTCGGGACGTTACGATCCCAAGAAATTCGTAGTCGTCGCACCGCAGGAGCAGCCGCGCCACTACCGCAGTGTGCTGAGCCACGTCGAAATCGATCTTCCCGACAACCCGTGCCGGTACAGCATCGTACCGAACGTGCTTCCAAATCGTGGAATCCTTGCGGAAGCTGGCGTCAACGAACGCAACGTGGCCATGAGCGCCACCGAAACCATCGCCGTCAACGAGCGCGTGCTCGGCGCCGACCCGCTGGTCGCACTGCAGCCGGCCGACGAAGCCAATGGTAAGCCGGAAACCCCAGGCGGCATCGGCGAAGAAGACATCATCACCCTCGTGCTGCCGTACGTCAACACCGCGCGCGAAGGCGTGAAACGTCTGGCCGAACTGCTCGAAACGTACGGAACGTACGAATCGAACGGCATCATCATTTCCGACGTGGACGAAATCTGGTACGTCGAAACCATCGGCGGCCACCACTGGATCGCCCGCCGCGTGCCGGACGACAAATGCGCGATCATCCCCAACCAGCTTGGCATCGACTATTTCGATTTTGATGACGCCTTCAGCGACGCACGTGAATTCATGTGTAGCGCCGATCTGCAGGAATTCATCGAAACGCACCATCTTGGGCGCGCGGCGGGTACGCAGGGCGGCATGAACGGCGGCCACTGCAACCCGCGTATCGTATTCGGCACCGCCACCGCGAAGGACCACATCTACAACACGCCACGCGCCTGGTACATGTACCGCTATCTCGATCCGGCCGACGCGGAAAACCTTACCCCTGAATCGGACGATATTCCATGGTGTCTCGAACCGGAGAATGCCGTGACCGTCGAGGATGTCGACTTCCTGCTCGGTTCGCACTTCGAAGGCACCCCGTATGACCCGTACGGCACGCAGGGAACTGAGGAAAGCCGCCATCGCTATCGTCCAATCGGCATCAACCGCACCGGGCACATGGTGGCGATGCAGATCCGCCCGTATGCGCCAGCCGAAAGCCGTTCGATCATGTGGGTTTCGTACGGTTCCGGCGCATTCACCACGTCCGCCCCGTTCTATGCGAACGTCGACGACACCCCCGCCTACCTGCGCGACACCACGCCGGAAGTCTCCACGGACTGCCTGTATTGGACGAACCGCCTGATTGCAACGCTCGCCGACGCGCACTTCTATGAGACCAGCAACGCGGTCGAGGGCTTCTCGGAAGATGTCCGTTCCTTCGGCCACCGTCTGGTGGAACGTACGGATGATGCGCTTGCGATTGGTGGGTCGGCGACTGGGGCTGGTGGCGCTGGTTCTGGTGCCGGTTCTGCGGTTGGCGGTTCTGGTTCTATGTCTGGTGCTGCGGTTGATTCCGGTTCCGATGGGCTTGCTAGTCCTACATCTGTTCCGGCCCGTCTTGCGGCGGCTAACGACGAAATGGCGGAATACCTGCGATCGCGCAATACGAAGCTGCTCGGCGACGTGCTGTACACGTCCAGCAATCTCATGCACAACAGTTTCGCCATGTCGGATCGCTGGAACTAAGCCCGCTGGTGCTTTCCGTGTCCGTTTCTCCCGAATCGGACACACAGGCATCAAAATGAAGCGCTCCTGTGTCCGAATCACCAGAAACGGACACAGGAGCGCCTAGCCGATCGCAATAATCGCAATACTCACGCAATATCGCGTAAACCCTCTATCGCGCGAAACCTGCGAAACCCGCGAAACCCGCGCGAAATCAGTTGAACCCGACCACATGTTCCGCCACGAAATATCCCTTTCGAATCACAAACCGGCCGAGCGAACCATGTAGGTTCAGCGCGCGCGACATCGCCTTCTTACGCACGTCCTTGTAAATCGTCGGCGAATACGCCTCGATATCCGCCCACATGGCCTTCTTCTTCTCGTAATTCTCCGGATCGCGCGACAAAATCATGAAAACGCTCGCGACGGAACTCTGAATCGCCAGAAAATGAATCATGTAGCGGTATAGGCCGTCTGGCACCGTACCTCGTTCGGGGGTGGCGCGCACCATGCACTGGTTGACGAGCCGCAGCTGGTCCACGCGTCGGATCATCACGTCCGTCTGCACGCTCTGCCCGTCGCGGCCGATGAAATAGTGGTAGAACGGCGTATCCACGTATTGCAGCGACTTGACCCACGGGAACGGCTGGTACGCGTAGATGAAGTCCACGTAGAACGTGTGTTCCGGCAGCTGCATCTTCGATTCGCGCACCACGGCGGTACGGTAGATCAGCGCGTGCATGAGAATGTATTCGGTCAGGCCGAAATGTCCCAGATCGTCCCAAGTGAGCCGCTTGCCGGGCTCCATGGCGTGACGGAAGTTCACGACGTGCTTGTTGCGCTTGCCCACCTTGTCATACACATAGTTGGTGACGAGCATGTCGAGCGGCTCGTCCTTGCCGACCTCGCCGCGCAGCACGGCCATGACCTGTTCGAGCGATTCCGGGCCGACCCAATCGTCCGCGTCCACGACCTTCACGTACATGCCGCTCGCCGCCGCGATGCCGGTGTTGACCGCGCCGCCGTGGCCCTTGTTCTCCTGATGGATCGCGCGCACGATTCCCGGATTGCGCGCCTCGAACGTCTTCGCCATCTCCAGCGTGCCGTCGGACGAGCCGTCATCCACGATCAGCACTTCGATGTCGTCGTTGCGCTTCGACGCGATCAACGATTCGACGCACCGTTCCAGGTATTCCGTCATGTTGTACGCGGGCACCACGAAGGTGAGCGTCTTCTTCTCCTGCATATTCTTCCTCGGATCGGGCTCGTGTCGGGCCATGCGGCTGGCCGACCGCTCCGGCCAAAAGCATAACGAAACTAACGTAGCACCATGTGCGGTTCCGGGGCGCGGTTTTGCGCACAAACGGCACCCTGAAATACGCAATCTGCACCTGAAATTTCCCCTAGGGTCATTTCGGGTGACGGTATGTCAGTTTTCGTCAATTGTTGATTGTTTTTGCGATTCGTGCGGGCTTTGCGGTTTTTGCGATTCGTTCGTCTCGTCTGATTCGTTTGATTCGTCTGCCGCTTGCGATTTGCCTACTGCTTGCGATCCGTCCGTCACGGTCGTCCCGTCCGTCGCGTCATCTCCCGCAGCAACCGCCTTCTCCTGCGATTTCGCAGCCTTCTTGCCCTGCTTCTCCTGCTTGGCGATCGCCTTCGCTTCCCGCGCGGCCTGCTTTTCCGCCTCGCGGGCGGCCTTTTCGCTTTCGTAGCGCAGTTCCGGCTTGGCTTCCATGCGGCTCAGCCCATACCATGCCAGGTTCACGATGTGCGCGGCGAGCTGCTCCTTGCTGAGCTTGCGCTGGTCGGCCCAATATTGGCAGGTGTACACGGTCATGCCGATGAGCATCTGCGCGTAATACGGCACGCTTTTGGCCGGCAGATGCTGGCGTTTGAACGCGTCGGTGAGAATGTCCTCGACGCGTACGGCAATGTCTCCAAGCAGCGAATTGAACGAGTTGGACGGGTCGGTTTTCGGCGAATCGCGCGTGAGCACGCGGAAGCCTTCGGCGTTCTCCTCCACGTAGGTGAGCAGCGCAAGCGCGGTGCGTTCCACGATTTGGCGCGGATGCGCCTGCGGGTCGGACAGCGCGTTGATGAGAACGTCGGTGAGCGCGCGCATTTCGCGGTCCACCACCACGGCGTACAGGCCTTCCTTTCCTCCGAAATGTTCGTAGACGATGGGTTTCGACACTTTTGCGGTCGAGGCGATCTCTTCCACGCTCACTGCTTCGAATCCCTTGGCCGCGAACAGCGATCGACCGATTTCGATAAGCTGCTCGCGCCGCTGGTACGACGTCATTCTGGATGTATTGGCCATATTGCCCAGTTTTTCACGTCCCGTGGATAGCCCCATTGCCTGCCCTGGCAGAGATGAGTGGCGTGTCCGTTGCGCTTTTTAGGCTGGAACCATGGATACGAATGTGATTATTGCGATTGTCGCGGTCGTCGTTATCGCGGCATTACTTGCGATTGGCGGATGGTGGTTCGGTAAGAGCCGCAAGTCCGCCGTGGACAAGTCCACTGAAGCGGCGAAGGCGAAGGCCGATGCTCGTTTGGCTACGGAGAAGTCCGCCGCGCAATCTGCCGCCGCAAGTGCCGAAAACGCTGAGAAAACCAAGGAAACCGCGGAATCCGCAGCGACGGAAGTGGAATCCGCGACTTCGTCTGCCACACCTGAATCGCCAGTGGCAACTGAACCAACTCCGGTCGGGTCAGCCGTAACTGAATCCGCGACCCCAGCCGTCGAAACCCCTGAAGCCGCCGGCACCCGCATGCAGCGCCTCAAGGCTCGCCTGTCCAAGTCCGGCAACCCGTTCGGCAAAGCCCTGTTCAACATCCTCGCCAAGGATCAGCTCTCCGAAGCCGACTGGGAGGACGTCGAAGACACCCTGCTGCTCGCTGACGTCGGCGCGGAGGCGAGCGAGCAACTGGTGGAGGAGTTGCGCAACGACGCCCGCATCGCCGGCCAGTCCGATCCGGCCGAAGTGCGTGCGGCGCTGAAGGACAAGCTGCTGAAGCTCGTCGGCACCGACGTCGACCGTCGGCTCAACGCCGACAAGGAAGGTGCGAACAAACCGAGCGTCATCATCATGGTCGGTGTGAACGGCACTGGCAAAACCACCACCGCGGGCAAGCTGTCCCGACTGCTCGTCTCCGAAGGCAAGCAGGTCATGCTGGGCGCCGCCGATACGTTCCGCGCGGCCGCCGCCGACCAGCTGGAGACCTGGGGCGCCAAGGTGGGCGTGCCGGTCGTGCGTTCCGACAAGGACGGCGCCGATCCTGCGTCCGTCGCATTCGAGGCCAGTGCCAAGGCCAAGGAAGAGAACGCCGACGTGCTCATCATCGACACCGCCGGCCGCCTGCAGAACAAGGCGAACCTCATGGACGAGCTCGGCAAGATCCGCCGCGTTACCGAAAAGAATCTTCCGGTCGACGAGGTGCTGCTCGTGCTCGACGCCACCACCGGCCAGAACGGCATGACGCAGGCCAAGGTGTTCGCCGAAGCCATCGGCATCACCGGCGTGGTCCTGTCCAAGCTCGACGGCTCCGCAAAGGGCGGCATCGTGATTTCCGTGCAGAAGGAGCTTGGCGTGCCTGTCAAGCTCGTCGGCCTCGGTGAAGGCCCGGACGACCTCGCCCCGTTCGATCCGGAAGGCTTCGTCGACGGCATCCTCGCCTGACGTTCCCATATTTTCCGGATTTGCGATTTCCGTAGCGAAAACCTCCCGTCACGTTCCGTACGTGGCGGGAGGTTTTCGTATTGTGATTACTGCTCAGCGCCAGCCGTACCGGCAGCCGCAGCCCCCACTCCCGGCACCTTCCGGATCGTCAGTTTCAGCAGCAGCGGCGCGACCAGCGTCACCAGCGAAATGATGAAGATGATTGTCGAATAGTATTCGCTGCCGAGCACATGCTCGTTGAAGCCGATTTGCGCGGTAATCAACGCCATCTCGCCACGCGGTACCATGCCCGCGCCGATCATCAGCGCCGAAGCGCCGCCAAAACCGGCCATGCGGCCACCCAAACCGCAGCCGACGACCTTCGTGATCACGCCGAGAACCGTCATGATCGCAATGAACACAATCATCTTCGTATCATCCACGCCTGTGGTCTGCAGGCCGATGCCCACGAAGAACACCGGCACGAACAACGTGTCTCCAACCGGCTCGATATACCGGTCCGCGTCCTCCGCGTAATCGCTGTTGCTTACCGCGATGCCGGCGAAAAACGCGCCCACCGCGTAGCTCAACCCGGCCAGATTCGACGCCCACGCCATCGCCAGGCAGATGATTACGGCCATCACCGCGATGCCGGACGGCGCCTTCAGCACGCCAGCCAGCGTCATCAGCGCCGGCGCCACCCAAACCACCACCACGGCGGCCGCCACAAAGAACAGCACCTGCTTGAGCAGAATCAAACCCAGCCCTGCCACGTCCACGCTGCCGGTGTTGACGAGCGTGCACATCACGGACAGCAGGATCACACCGATCACATCGTCAGCCACGGCCGCGCCGAGAATCGACACGCCTTCCTTCGAATCAAGCAGTCCGGCTTCCTTCAGCACCGCCACGGAAATCGACACGGACGTGGCGGAGAACACCACGCCGATGAACGCAGCCGGAATCGGCTTGAAGCCAAACAGCAGGCTCACTCCACCCATCACCGCCACGGGGAACACCACGCCCATGCACGCGATGATGACCGCCGCCTTCGAATATTTCTTCAGCAACTGCAGGTCGCAGCCGACACCGCCCAAAAACATGAGGATGATGATGCCGAGGTCGCTGAACAATGACAGCGAATCGCTCATGTGCATCACGCCCAGCAGCGAAGGGCCCACGAGAATGCCGACGAGGATCTGCCCGATCACTTCCGGCAGCTGCGCTTTGCGGCAGATCAGCCCGGAAACCGTGGTCAGCATCAAAATGGCGCACAGTGAAATGATGAACGTTGCCATGGTCCTCGCCGCTCTCTCGTTACGCGCGCCATACGTTCGCCGCACCGCGCGTTCGGTGTACATGCCACGCGCTCGCCGTACGCGGCGTTCTCCCGTCGCGTGCCACGCGTGTTCCGTAAGTTTCAGCTACCCAACTTACTCCGTCCGCAGCGTTGCCCGCCGCTTCCGTCCACCGTCGCAATTTCATATTGCGATTGCCGGGCGATTATGCCTTCCGTATTTCCGTACCGCCAGTTTCGTTGGAATTCCGCCATTTTTCGGCGTAGGTTGACGTTCCGCGCGGATGGCGTTACGTTGGCGTAACACGTCGTAACGTTTTCAAAACGCGGCCGGCGTTCCATATCGTTCTGTCAGCCCCACACGATGGGGACGGAAATGTTGAACCAAATATAGAGAAAGAAAGAGGAGGGTGACATGGGCCAGCTTGATTCTGGAAATGCCGCGTGGATATTGACTTCCGCGTCCCTTGTGTTCCTCATGACGCCTGGTGTGGCGTTCTTCTATGGTGGCATGGTCCGCGCCAAGGCCGTGCTGAATATGATGATCATGGAGGCGGCCGCACTGTCCGTCACGATGATCATGTGGGTGCTGTGGGGTTGGTCGATCGCCTACGCCGGCACCTCGGTCGGCGGCATCTTCGGCGACCCGGCAACCGGCTTCCTGCTGAAGGACACCATGGTTTCCGATAAGGGCGTCTTCACATCGGCCGCACTGAACGGCAACAACTACCCGGTCAGCGTCGACGTGGCCTTCCAGTCCGCGTTCGCCATGATCACCGTCGCGTTGATCTGCGGCGCCATCGCCGAACGTGTGAAGTACTCCACGTGGATGATTTTCGTGGCGCTGTGGATCACGTTCGATTACGCTCCGCTCGCTCACATGGTGTGGAACGGCGGCCTGCTGTCCGCTGACGGCGCCATTTCCCAGGCGATCGGCGCAGCCGCCCACGATTTCGCAGGTGGTACGGTCGTCCACATCAACGCCGCAGTCGCCGCTCTGGTCATCGTGCTGATCATCGGCAAGCGTAAGGGCTTCGGCACGCAGCCGTTCCGCCCGCACAATGTTCCGTTCGTCATGCTCGGCGCCTTCCTGCTGTGGTTCGGCTGGTTCGGCTTCAACGCCGGTTCCGCCTTCGCAGCCAACGGCACCGCCGGCTACGCGTGGGTTTCCACGTCCGCCGCAACCGCTGCGGCAATGCTCTCCTGGGGCTTCACCGAGAAGATCCGCACCGGCCACTACACCGCAATGGGTGCCGCTTCCGGCATCGTCGCGGGCCTCGTCGCCATCACCCCGGCCGCCGATGTGGTCTCCCCGCTGTGGGCCATCGTCCTCGGCGCCATCGCCGGTGTGCTCACCTGCCTGGCCTGCGGTCTGAAGTTCAAGCTCGGCTATGACGATTCCCTCGACGTCGTCGGCGTCCACGGCGTTGGCGGCTTCACCGGCACCGTGCTCATCGGCTTCTTCGGCGAAGGCACCGGCCTGTTCGCAGGCGGCGACTGGAGGCAGCTGGTCGTCCAGCTCATCGTCGCTCTCGTGGCCATCGTCTGGTCCGCCGTCATCACCGGCATCATCGCCTTCGCTCTGGAGAAGACGATCGGCTGGCGCGTCACCGAAGCCCAGGAAGTCGGCGGCATCGATCTTGCCGACCAGGGCGAACGTGCTTACGATTTTGCTGGTACCGCCAGCTCCGTCCTCAAGGAGGTGAAGTGAGATGAAGCTCATTACCGCTATCATCCAGCCCCATAAACTCGACGATGTCAAGGAAGCCCTCGCAGCCGCGGGCGTGCACGGCCTGACCGTGTCCGAGGCAAACGGTTATGGCCGTCAGCGCGGCCACACCGAGGTCTACCGTGGCGCCGAATACACCGTGGATCTCATTCCGAAGATCCGCATCGAGGTGCTGTCCGACGACGCCGATGCCGAAACCCTGGTTGGCGTGATCGTCAAGTCCGCCGGCTCCGGCACCATCGGCGACGGTAAGGTCTGGGTGGCTCCGCTTGACTCGGTGACCCGCGTGCGCACCGGCGAAACCGGTTCCGCCGCCATCTGATCCGTCCGGCCTTGTGATCGGGCCGATTCGGACAAGATGAAATAAAGACCCCGGGCTTGAAGTTCGGGTTATCAATTACGACACATCCCCGTACGTGCCTCGCGCCGTGCGGGGATTGTCATAAGTCGTCATAGGTTTCATAAGGAACGTGCGTTATGACTTCAGCAGTCGATGGTCTCAAACAACGGTTCATGGCCATGAGCCAGCCCGACGCCGACGGCGTCTACCGCAATGGCGCGGCGAAACGCAAAGCCCGCACGGAATTGGCCATGGGCAATCTCACACAGTTGTGGAACGAAGCCTGCGAGGCGGTTTCCTTCGATGTTCCGGCAACCGGCATCGGTCTCGGCGCGGTCGGTTCGCTGGCACGTGGACAGGTGGGCCCCAGCTCCGACCTTGATCTGGTGGTCATCTACGAGCCGCACGCGCTGACCGACCAGCAGCTCAACGAGCTCGCCAACAAACTGTGGTATCCGATTTGGGATTCCGGCCTCGACCTCGACCAGTCGGTACGTACCGTCGCGCAATGCGAGGCCGTCACCGACCGCGACCTGCCCGCAGCTATGGGATGGTTGGACGTGGTGCCGATCGCGGGGGACACTGGACTTATCGAAAGCACAGCCGTATCCATATTGGAACGATGGCGCAAGGCCGCACGCAAACGTCTGCCGGAACTGCTCGGCTCCGCCAAATCGCGCCTCGACGAATTCGGCCGCATGGCCTACATCAACCAGCCGGACATCAAAGAGGCACGCGGTGGTTTGCGCGACTCCGTATTGGTGTCCGCGCTCGCCGCATCCTGGCTTGCCGACCGTCCGCACGGCACGTATGACGACGCCGTCGAACGGTTGCTGGACGTGCGCGACTGCATCCATCTGGTCGCCGGCAAAGATACGAACATGCTGCTATCGCCCTACCAAGCCAAAGTCGCGGCGATGCTCGGTCTGGCCGATCCGACGCTGCCAGACGGCGAACGTGAGGCGAAGTCGATCGACGATCTGCAAACGTTGCTGGCACGCGTTGGCCGGCAGATCGCGTTCTCCCTTGATTCCACCGCGTCGCGCGCCGAGCATTCGCTGACGCACGACAAGCCGCGATTCGCCTTCTTCCAAGTGTTCCAGCCGCGCGGTGGCGGCAAACGTCAGGCACCGACCTTCGATGTGATCACCCCCGGCGTGGCCAAGCATGAAGAGGAAATAGTGCTTGCTCCGGGCGCGGAACCGGCCGCCGACCCGAACCTCGTGCTGCGCGTGGCCGTCGCAGCCGCGGAATTCGGCCTGCCGATCGCTCCGGGAACGTTGCGAAACCTCAAAAAGTGCCCTATCGGCGACCGCAACTGGACGGACGAATCGCGTGAACTGTTCATACGATTGCTGGCTTCCGGCCCCGCGCTGCTCAACGTGTGGGAAGACATCGATTTCATCGACGTGCCCGGCAAGCTCATCCCCGAATGGTTGGGCGTGCGCAACCGGCCAAGCGCGTCCGCCGCGCACCGCTATACGATCGACCGGCACATGGTGGAGGTCGTCACGCGGCTCGGCCGTGAAACACCCAGCGGTGGGCGGTACGACGACCGGCATTACGAGGCGCTGCTGCTCGCCGGCATCCTGCATGACATCGGCAAACGACCGGGGGTGGCCAACCATGCGGCGGAAGGCGCTCGGCATGCGACCGTGGTCGTGGAACGCATGGGATTCGACCGCGACATCGTCCGCTGGGTCACGCTGCTGGTACGCGAGCATCTGACATTGTCGGAGTTCGCCACAGGCCGCAATCCCAATGATCCCAACGTCGGCGATGATCTGGCCGGCCGGCTCGACCATAATCCCGTGCTGCTCGACATGCTGTTCGACCTGACCCGCGCCGACGGCTCCTCGTTGGGGGCCACGTCCGGCGAGACCATCTCCAAACAGTACGGGTGGAGCAAATGGCGTGAAACGTTGGTGCGCACCATGTACAACGCCACCCGATACCACATGTGAGCGCCGGTTTCTCGCATGCGCCAAGCCGATATGCCCCCGTATTTCTCGTCGTTTACGGAAAAGCGGGGTGCATATCACCTTCCGTTCACTTCGGCAAATCGAAATAAGGGAATCGGGGTGCATGCTTTAGGATGTCCCCAAGTTGTCCACTCAGTTATCCCCACTCTGTGGATAAGTCGAAACGTTTTCCACATGGTTATCCCCAATATGTGGATAACTCGGCTTTTTTCGACTTTCTTATCCACACCAAAGCCATTCGCGCGTGTCGTTCGGTGGATGCGGAGATTCATCCATAATCTCAATGCAACACCGGTCGTGACGGCACGCACGTATTATGGTTTTCCTCGGTATTGAACACATTCGATTGACTGCTGCGGTTGGAGGGACATGGCGGAGAACGACTCTTGGAACAACGGTTCGGCGCAGAACCGCGGATTTTCGAACGCTGGAAACGGTGCGAACGGCATGAACGGCCGATCCGGCCAAGCCGTGCGCGACGCCCTGTTCGACCGCGTGCCGCCGCATGACGACGCCGCCGAAATGGCGGTGTTGGGCGGCATGCTGATGAGCAAGGACGCCATCGGCGAAGTATCGCAGATGATCGACGTGTCCGACTTCTACCAGCCACGCAACCAAACCGTGTACGAAGCGGTCATCAAACTGTTCTCGGCCTCCCAGCCGGTCGACGCCGTGCTGGTGGCCAACGAGCTGCTCGCCGAAGGCAATCTGGAAAAAGTGGGTGGCTCCGACTATCTGCACAGCCTGGTCGCATCGGTTCCGACCGCCGCAAACGCCACGTATTACGCCGACATCGTGCATCAGCGCGCCATCCTGCGTAATGTGATCGCGGCCGGCACCAAAATCGCACAGCTCGGCTACACCGCAGAAGGCTCGCAGGCCGAAGACGTCGTCAACCTGGCGCAGGCCGAAGTATATGAGATGTCCACCGGCAAAGTGCGGCAGGACTACGCGCCGATCGGCACCGTCATCGCCGATACGCTTGACCAGCTCGACCGTCTGCAAAGCGGCGAAGTGTCCCGAGGCGTGCCGACGGGCTTCCGCGACATCGACGACGTGACGCAGGGCCTGCAGCCCGGCCAGATGATCGTCGTGGCAGGCCGACCGGCCATGGGCAAGTCCACACTCGGTGTGGATTTCGCCCGTTCCGCGGCACTGCATCACGGATTGACGACCATCATCTTCAGCTTGGAAATGAGCAAAAACGAGTTGGCGCAACGTATCATCTCCGCTGAATCCAACATTCCGCTCGCCGCCATGCGCCGCGCGGACGACATCACGCCGGAACGTTGGGCCATCCTGAACGAGTTGCAAGGCAAGCTGCAGAACGCGCCCCTGTTCATCGACGACAGCCCGAACATGAGCCTGATGGAAATCCGCGCGAAATGCCGCCGACTGAAGCAGACGAACGATTTGAAACTCGTCGTCATCGACTACCTGCAGCTCATGACCTCCGGCAAGGCCGTGGAAAGCCGCCAGCAGGAAGTGTCCGACTTCTCCCGTGCGCTGAAGCTGCTCGCCAAGGAGCTGGAAGTGCCGGTGGTGGCGTTGAGCCAGCTGAACCGTGGCCCCGAAATGCGTCAGGACAAGAAGCCGCAGCTGTCCGACCTGCGTGAATCCGGCTCTATCGAACAGGACGCCGACGTGGTGTTCCTCGTGCACCGTCCGGACGCCTACGACAAGGAGGACCGCCCGGGCGAGGCCGACATCATCATGGCGAAGCATCGTAATGGTCCGACCGACACGTTCAATCTTGCGTTCCTTGGCGCGTATTCGAAGTTCAAGGACATGCCCCAGGATTACCAGTCCCAGCAGGAGGCGGTGTGATATGGCTTGGAATTCCTTCGCAACCCCGTTGATCGGCAAGGCCGTGCGCGCGGCCTCCCGTTTGGCGCACGGCGGTGGCAGCGCGTTCCCCGGCAAAATCGTGGAACGCATCGACCCGCAATTCCTGTCGCGCACATTGGCGCAACTGCCGCTCGGCGTGGTGCTCGTCTCCGGCACGAACGGCAAAACCACCACCACACGCATGGTGGCCAGCATGCTGCAATCGCTCGGATTGAAGGTGTTCACCAACCCGACCGGCTCGAACTTCACCCGTGGCGTGGTTTCGTCGCTGCTTGCGGAAGTCTCGCTTTCCGGCAAACTCGACGCCGACATCGCGGTGCTGGAACTCGACGAGGCGTACGCCGTGCATTTCGTCAAGCAGGTGCCGCCCGACTACTGCCTGCTGCTCAACGTGATGCGCGACCAGCTTGACCGTTTCGGCGAGATCGACAACACCGCGCGACTGCTGTCCAAAGCTGCGGAAGCCACCACCGGTACCGTCGTGCTCAACCGTGAGGACCCGCGCATCGCCCGTCTTGCTGACGTGGCGCATACGGAAGACGGCGTGGAAGTACGCTACTTCGGCCTTGACGAATCGTTGCGCGGCTTCTTCCCGTCGGATGACGACATGAGCACCACTGTTGACGCGGAAGCGCACGACAGTGCGGAACATGGCGGAAATATTGGCGATTCGGGCAATGCCGGCGATACTGCCGATGCCGTTGCGGCTGCCGCGCCGGCCACATCGCAACCGCAGGACGGTCCCGACGCGCTGCCCGCCGACGTGACGTTGCGCGCCGTGGGCGACCACCGCGCCACCTTCGCGATCGACGGCGAAACGTATGAGACGGCCGTGAAACTGGAAGGCGTATACAACCTGTACAACGCGGCCGCCGCGCTCGCCGTGGTGCGCGCCGTCGCAGCGGACGCGCAGGCGATGTTCCTGCCGTTCGAAGACGCGCTCGCCGACAGTGTCGACGCGGACGGTGCCGATACCGGTACCGAAACGGACGGCAACGGCTCGCATGACGCCATCGACCAGGCCGCTGCGGACGAGATTCTGCGCGCGGCAGGCGTCTCACCCCGTATGATCGCCTTCGCGCACGCCACCACGCAGGCCATGATCGACACCGCCGGCGAGGTCACACCGGCATTCGGCCGAGGCGAGGTCATCACCGTGAACGGCACCCCCGTGGAACTGCTGCTCGTCAAAAACCCCATGGGCTTCCGCCTGTCGCTGGCCTCGTTCAAGCCCGAAGGCTGCGACACCATGATCTGCATCAACGACGAATACGCCGACGGCCGCGACATGAGCTGGCTGTGGGACGTGGACTTCACCTCGCTGCGCGGCACCGGCGTCAAAGCCGTGTCCGGCGTACGCGCGTGGGACATGGCCCTGCGCCTCGAATACGATCAGGTGCCGGTCGAATCGGTCAGCACCGACCTGGAGGAATCGGTCGTGAACTTCGTGAACGCGAATTCTGGCACCCCCAAACACATCTACTGCACGTACACGGCCATGCTGAAAACGCGTGCCGCGCTCGCCAAAATCGCCGACGTGGCCGACGCCGGCGTGGGCAAGTGAGCGCCGCGCGAAACGAAACCGCGCAATCGCAAAGCAAAACAGCGGAAGGAAGACGAGGAGACGATATGAGCCAGGTCATCGACATCGTGTCGCTGTATCCGAAGGATATGAACATCTACGGCGATTTCGGCAACGTGCTCGCCATCCAGCGCCGGCTCGCGCTGTACGGCTACGAGCCGCGCGTACACGCCTACAACCAGGGCTGCGACTGGCCCGAGCACGTGGACATGATTCTGGGTGGCGGCGGCCAGGACACCGGCCAGAAGAAGATCATCGACGACTTCTTCCAACGCGCCGACCTGCTGCGTTCGCTCGCGGCGGACGGCGTGCCGATGCTGATGATCTGCGGCCTGTACCAGCTGTTCGGCGAGTATTTCGAAACGGTCGACGGCTCCCGACTCGACGGCATCGGCGTGATCGGCGCGTACACGGTCGGCCAGGAAACACGCATGATCGGCAATCTTACGGAAACCTCCGCCGATTTCGGCAAGATCATCGGCTACGAAAACCATTCCGGACAGACGTTCCTGCGTGACGGCGTGCAGCCGCTCGGCACCGTCGAACAGGACGGCACCGGCAACAACGGCGAGGACCATACGGAAGGCGCGCGCGTCCACAACGTGATCGGCACGTACATGCACGGCTCGCTGCTGCCGAAGAATCCCGCGATCGCCGATTTCCTGATCCGCACCGCCGTCGAACGCCGTTACGGCACGTTCGATCCGGCCGCCGCCGGACAGACGGACGCGCAACGGGCCGCCCTGCATCGCATCGACGAAATCGCCGACCGTGCTCGTCGCGTGGCCATGTCCCGTCCGCGCTGACGGCTGCCATGCCGGTTCGCCGGCAATCGCACCGCCTGCGCTGAACGCCGGATATCCGCCACTTTTTATGCGATTGACCGGTTTCGCTCGGCGCAGATGTGAAGAAAATGCGATAGAGTGGTACCACCATCACCTAAAGGAGGACATCATGGCTGATTTTAATTTTGGTGACGGCCTGCGCAAGGTCTTTCTCGCCGGCGTCGGTGCCTTGGCGACCACTGTTGAGAAGAGCCAGGAAATCGTTGACGATCTCGTCAAGAAGGGCGAGCTGACCGTCGAGCAGGGCAAGGCCCTCAACGCCGAACTCAAGCACAAGGTCGAAGAGGCTAAGGAAGCCCCTGAGGCCAAGGATGCAGCCCCGGCCGAAACCGAAGACAAGGCCGAGTAGCTCCAGTCTTTCGTATCGCCGTCTGCCGCGCATGTGAGCGCCCGGACGGCGATTTGCTATGCCCGCGCGACGCCGGCGAAACGTTCGTCTGGCATCGCGGGCTTTCCAGCCGATTTCCCAACCGTTTGCGAGCAGTGACATGTCTTTGAAACACCCATCCGACAAGCCGGACGCGGCACGCCCCGAAAGCGTGGAGCCCGTCACGCTGTCCGACAGGGTCAACGCGGTCATCAACCCCACGGCCGACCCTTCGCCGGACGCCGCCTCCCAAGCAAACGGACTGACGGATGAGCTTGCCCACGAATCCGCGGACGATGCCGGCGAAACGGACGATACCGGCAAAGCGGCCGGTGCCAACGCGCAATCGTCCGAAACCATCGGCATCTTCGGAGCGCGCAAAGACACGTTCTCCGCGCGCTACCATCTGACCCGCCGCGGCAAACTCCGGCGTCTTGCGCAAATCGCGCAGATCGCCAACAAATTCGACGTGGTTCACGGACTCACGCCCGTCAAAATGCGTCTCATGCTCGAAGCGCTCGGCCCCACGTTCGTCAAGGTCGGACAGATCCTGTCCATGCGCTCCGAAATCCTGCCGCAATCGTTCTGCGACGAACTGTCCAAACTGCGCGCCGACGCCGACCCCATGCCATACAGCACGGTGCTGCAGGTGCTTGAGGACGAATACGGCCGGCCCGTGGACGAGATCTTCGACCATATCGACCCCACCCCGCTCGGCTCGGCCAGCCTTGCGCAGGTGCATCGTGCGAAACTGCTCACCGGCGAGGACGTGGCCATCAAAGTGCAACGTCCGGGCGTGCGCGAAACCATGGCGCAGGACGTGTCCATCATGCGCACCATCGCGGGAATCGCCACCAAAACCATGCGCAGCGCGCAGGTGGTGGACCTGTCCGGCGTGGTCGAGGAACTGTGGGACACCTTCGAATCGGAAACCGACTTCCTCATCGAAACGCGCAATCTGGCGGAATTCAAACGATTCTGCGAACGCTACAAATACATGGACTGCCCGAAGCCGTACCCGGAACTATGCACCGAACACGTGGTGGTCATGGACTACGTGGAAGGCATCTCCGTCTCCCATCCGGACGAGCTGCTTGCAGCCGGCTACGACCTGAAGGAAATCGGCACCAAACTCGTGGACAACTACGCCACGCAGGTACTCGACGAAGGCTTCTTCCACGCGGACCCGCACCCCGGCAACATCATGGTGCGCGGTGGGCAGATCGTGCTGCTCGACCTGGGCATGACTGGCCGGCTCAACGCCAAAACCCGTTCCGTGCTGAAGGACATGATCTTCGCCGTGGCCGAGCAGGATTCCCCCAAGCTTGCCGACGGTCTGCTGCGTTTCGCCGGTGCCGAGGCCGATCCGGAGGATTATCCGGCATTGCTGGCCGATCTGGACGTGATCGTCAAGGAATTCGGCACAGTGGACCTGGCCGAACTGGACATCGCCGCCATGCTGACGGCCCTGACGCAGATGGCGCAACGCCACGGCATCGAAGTGCCGAGCACCGTCACCACGGTCGGCCGTGCGCTGGTCACGTTGGAGGGATTGCTTGACGAATTCATTCCCGACGTGAACATGATCCAGATCATCTCCGACCACATCGCGTCGAGCACGTCGAAGAAGGATTTCGCCAAGGACGAGACGAAATCGCTGGCTCTCGAAAGCCATCAGGCGCTGCACAGTCTGCTTGCCGCCGCCAACGAGCTGAAAGTGGCGTCCCGCATGCTCACGCGCGGCCAGCTGCGCGTCAATATGGAGATGGTCGGTTCGCAGGAGCCGATCCACCTGCTCGCCAACATGGTGAACAGGCTTACGATGGCGCTTATCGTGGTCGGCCTGTTCATCGGCTCGTCGATTGTGTATTACGCGGGCATCAAGCCGGTGATTTTCGGCATTCCGATTGTCGGTTTCCTCGGCTACGTGATCGCGTTCATCCTGTCCGTCTGGATCGTGTTCGACATCTACTTCAAAGGACGCGATTCGAAGAAGCGGTAGCCGGGCGTCTTGCGTTGCGGGTGGCTTGTGTTGCGGCGCGCTCGCATTCGTGTTGGTGATTGCGTTCATATCTGCGTTTGCGATTGCATTTGCGTTCCCGGATTATTCGATGGGACACGGCTTTTTGCTGAATAATCAGACAAGTTGTCAATGATTTCACTCCCCCTAATATGGACCCATTGACGGGGTACTGTTTTGGTGGCATAATGCTCAATGTCGACGATGACATCACCACCCGGTTCCCATGGAGGAGAGGACATGCAGGCCGGGAAATCCCAGCGAAGCGTGCTCGCGCTCGTGATCACCTGTGCCCTGATTCTTGGATTTGGTATCCCCCTTATTCCCCTTGTCGGAGTGGATTCCGCCGAAGGGACGGAGGTCTCCGCCGCTTCCGACGTTGCCACCGTCTCCGCCGAAAACAGCCTGCAGAACGGCAGTTTCGAACAGCCGGACGTGTACCAGTACCGTGAAACCAGCGATGTTCCGTATTGGAAATCCACCACGACTTCAGGCAACATCGAAATCGGCAGTGTCTTCAAAAACGGCAACGGAGACAATGACTCCCTGCACATGCGCACCGGCGAGAAAGTGGCCGCGGCCGAAGGCAGCCAATTCGGCAAGCCGGCCACGTCGAACGGCAACGACCAGTACGCCGAACTGAACTCCAACCAGGCGAGCTCTCTGTACCAGGTGGTCAACACCGTGCCCGAATCGAAATACGATTGGGGCCTGTACCACCGCGGCAGGCAGGGCAAGGACGCCATGGCGCTGGTGGTCGGCCCGAAACAGAACGTGGCCCCCATGAAGACGTCCGCCACCAGCAACGACCAGCTGCAGCAGATCGTCACATGGGTGTCGGGCCAGCAGGACCGTGATTTCGGCCTTGACATGGTGCATTTCAGCCAGACCGGCACCAGCCGGAAAATCACCGTATACACCACCAAATTCGCGTCCGGCGGCAGATTCGACACCACCGGCGTGAGCTCGCCGTTCAGCTGGTCCAAAGACAGCCGCCACACGGAACGTTGGGAACTGTGGATTATCGTCTCCGACTGCGACGAATGGTATGGGCATGGCGAATTCAACGGCGATGAGGATCCGGACGCCTCATACATCGTGCCGGAAGGCCAGAACGAGACCCTGCTCGGTTTTGTGGCCGTGAGCACCTCCACGGGAGACATCACATCCGGCAACCTGCTCGACGCGGTGCAGTTCCGCCAGTACTATCGCATGGACTTCCAAACCCCGCCAAGCGGCAGCGGCACCTACAGCACGGACGGCGAAACACCGGTCGCGTTCGACAGCGCGGCCTCGAAAAGCGACTACGCGCTGGTCGGCAGCGACGTGACCGTCACCGCCAAACCGGTCGACGCCAGCCACCACTTCCTCGGCGCGTATGTCGGCGACACGTTCGTAGACGCGGACCAATGGACGGCCAACGCGGACGGCTCGTATTCGCTGACGCGCACGCTGACGGCCAACCTGTCCGTACGCCTGATGTTCAGCGCGAACACCGTGGTCTACGACGTCAACGGCGGCGACCCCTACGATTCCGACAATCCCGAAACCGGCCACGAGATCTACATCAAGAGGGGCTCAAGCTATACCAACAAGACCGCCGCCACCAAGCGGAACGACGACGGATGGCGGTTCACGGGCTGGAAATACGATGACGACCATATCCTCGGCGTCAACCACAAGATCACCTACGGTTCCAAAACGAACGACCTGTCCATCAGCCAGAACGACCAGACCGTAGTTTCCGGCATTCCGGCGGAGAAAGGCATCACGCTCACCGCGCAGTGGACGTACCGGCAGGCCTTCGCCACCACGCCCGAAGAGGACGCCGAATACGCCAGCTTCCTCAACGAGGACCCCAACGGCGTGATGGCATACATCAACATCCCCCGACTCAAATCCACCTTGCCGATCTGCCACTACACCACACCGGAATCGCTGCAGAAAGGCGTCGGCCATCTACGTGGCTCCGCCTTGCCCGTCGGCGGCAAAAACACGCACGCCGTGCTCTCCGCACACCGCGGCCTGCCGACCTCACGCCTGTTCACCGACCTTGACAAGGTGAGGAAAGGCGACCACTTCTACATCACCGTGCTCAACCGCACGCTCGCCTACGAGGTCGATCGAATCAGCGTGGTCAAACCCGACCAAACGAAGGAACTCAGCGTCCAGCCCGGCAAGGACCTCGTCACGCTCGTCACCTGCACGCCGTACGGCGTGAACACGCAACGGCTGCTGGTGCGCGGCCATCGCGTGCCATACAACGCGGCGCAAGCCAAACACGAGGCTGCGGATTCCGCGGTCTCGTCATTCACCGTCTACGGTTTCGTCGCAACCTACGGCACGCTCGCCATCGCGCTTGCCGGCATCGCCGTGCTCCGCTGCAACGCAGCGGCCCGCACCTCGCATCACGCCGCCGATTGGCCGCATAGCCTCACCGTCTCAGTCCGCTAATAAAAAGGCGATTAGCCAGTCTTACCGGCTCGGTAATCGCCCTTCCGTATTTTGTCTCGCGAAAGTCCGTTCCTGGTAACAAAATGCGAAAGGGAAACGGTCGGCGATACCCCCTTTTGCTCACGACTTACGATTTTGCGTATCTTTGGCGGGATGTGCGTCAAAAAAGACGGAAAAACAGGCGATTTATACCCCCTACCATGCTTTGCGGCACCCTCTTTCGCTCACGATTGTGCCAAACCGGCCTAAATCGCAAGTCGTGAGCAAAAGGGCGCACCTGCCAGGCCCCACCACCGACTCGGCAATCGCCCTTCCATATTTTGTCCCGCGAAAGCCTTTCGAGGCCGACGTGGGTGCCGTTAGAGCGTGGGAATCGCCATATGCAACGACGAAACTGAATAATCGGTGAAATCGTGAGCGAAAACCGGCAAACTGGGCTACGCTCGTAACAAGTGGCTCATTGCGCGCGCAAATGCGGTGAGCAGGGTCAATCGCAAGGGAGGATGTCCATGTCAAAGTCGTTTCTCAAGAAAGCGCTGCTCGGCGGTGCGGTGGCGGCGGGAGCCGCGGTGTGGGCGATCGCCCCGCGTTCCTTCTCCGACAAGCGGCGCAACTATGTGCCGGCCGTTCCGGACGTGTGGTATGCGCACCGCGGTCTGCATGACGCCGGTTCCGGCCTGACCGCGCAATACGCCAACGAAAGCGGCGAATACGTGGCGCTCGCCCGCCGCATGGCCATGAAAGCCGGGTACGGCAGCCCTGATACACCCGGCGTGATTGCCCCTGAAAACTCGCTTGCCGCGTTCGCAGCCGCCTGTGAAGCCGGGTACGGTATCGAACTGGACCTGCAGATGACGCGCGATGGCGAGGTCGTGGTGGTGCATGACGGCGACCTGATGCGTGTTGCCGGAGATCCGCGCCGTATCGCCGATCTCACGTATGACGAGCTGACTCGTATTCCGCTGTTCCCGACCGATGCTCCGGGCGCATGCAAGGCCGCGCCGCTGCCGTTGGCATTGGAGGAACCGCCGCTGGTCACCACGCCGGACAACGCGCCGGAAGGCTACTATCAGCATGTGCCGCTATTCGCCGACGTGCTCAAAGTGGTGGCTGGTCGTGTGCCGCTGATTGTGGAATATAAGTTCGATGACAACTCCAAGTGGGATCCGCGCGACGTGGAGCTTATGGAGAAGGGCGACGCGTTGCTGCAGGCATACTCCGGCAAGTATGTGATCGAATCGTTCAATCCGGCGGCCGTGAACTGGTACAAGGAGAACCGTCCGGAAGTGTGCCGCGGCCAGCTGTCTTGGTGGCCGTACGGCGAGGACAAGCCCACCGATCCGGTGGCGCTCGGCAAGGAATACGCGGCCGGCGCGCTGGTATTCGACTGGATTTCCCGTCCTGATTTCGTTGCCTACGATTGGAAGGGCGGCAACAGCCCGCAGGTGAAGCTGGCCCGGTTCATGGGCGCGGTGCCGGTGTCGTGGACCGTGCGCAGCCGCGACGAATACGCGCAGTGCTGCGACCAGTTCGATCGCCACATCTTCGAAGCGTTCGTGCCCGACGAGCAGTAGCCGACTGATAGTTGTCCGGCGAGCGACAGCAGCCGGGCGCTAGTCGACGGACTATGGTCGACAGGCGACAGCCGGTTTTATATGGTTTCGGCCTGCCATCGCATGATTGGTGCGGTGGCAGGCCGAATTTTTATTCGATTGATTTATTCCGATTGGCAGCTCAGTCGATCACGCCGTACAGACGGTCGCCGGCGTCACCCAAGCCCGGCACGATGTAGCACTTGTCGTTGAGCTTCTCATCGACGGCGCACAGCACCAGCTTGAACTTGATGGACGGGTCGAGGTTTTCCTCAACGAACTTCAGACCTTCCGGAGCGCCCAGAATGCACACTGCGGTGATGTCCTTCGCACCGCGCTCGGCCAGATAGTGGGTGGCCGCAACGAGCGTGCCGCCGGTGGCGAGCATCGGGTCGATCAGGAAGCACTGACGGCCGGTGAGATCCTCCGGCAGACGGTTCGCGTACGTGATCTGCTGGGTCGGGTTCTCCTCGTCGCGCTTCATGCCGAGGAAGCCGACTTCAGCGGACGGAATCATCTTGGTCATGCCGTCCAGCATGCCCAGACCCGCGCGCAGCACCGGCACGATAATCGGAGCCGGGGCGGCGATGTGCTTGCCGATCATCGGAGCCACCGGGGTTTCGATGGGCTTGTCCACGACTTCGATGTCGCGGGTGGCTTCGTAGGCCTCGAGCATCACGAGTTCGGAAACGAGCTCGCGGAACGTGGAGGACGGAGTGTTCTTGTCACGAAGAACGGTGAGCTTGTGGTCCACCAACGGGTGGTTCAAAACATGAATATCCATGGTTTCTAAGCGTAGTCCATGTATCGGCTGTTCGGCAACGCGCCGGTAGGTCGGGCAGATGAAACCCAGATGAGCGCCGATCGGATGGCAATCGAAAATCGCAAGAAAGCCAGAGAAAAATCAGGAAAACATCAAAAGAGGAGAAAAGCGCCGAACCACGAAAGCGCCTGTCGGCGCAAAGGCCGCTCGCAGCGGCAAAAAATGGAGCCCGGGGCTATGCATGGCCCGGCGCGAATTCCTATTGTACAGTCGCGCTCGACGCTTCGCAGCGCCGTGTCGCGTGGGGTATGAAACGGGGGAAAATTACGGAAAGCGGCGGTGGAAAGCAGTAGTGGAAAACGACAGCGGAACGGCCTATTCCAATCGTCCGCGCCGCCACAGATTCGCCCCGTGGCGGAAATCCTTGGCCGTGGCGAACAGGTTGCCGGCTGTGTGCATCAGTTTCGCAGCCTTCGCGCGCGCCCGCTTCTCAACGGCCGACGGGTGGCTGCCGGCCGCAGCAGACGCAGCGGAACCGTCGGAAACATCAGATGATCCGGCCTCGCTGGAACCGCTCAGCGAAGCCAGTTTGCGCGCTTCGATACGCAATCCCAACGCAACCACGTCGGTGAAGGCGGCGGCCCGCTCAAGCGCCACGGCGAAATCGCCTGTAAACGCGCCGGCCAAAATCGAATCGGCGGTACGTGCGATGTCGTCTTCCGTCGGTGCCTGGTCCACGCCGGCAATCGCGGAAGCGGTGGTGGCGACGGGCTCGCCGACGCGCCACAGTCGCGCGATCGATTCGCGGTTCTTCCGCATCCACGTACGCAGCAGATACAGTCGCCACAGAATGCCCGGCAGCGAGTCGGGGTCGGCATGGCTCCACAGTTCGGCGATCACGTCCACGCCTTCGCGGTCCACCAGCGTCAGCACGCGTTCCACCAGTTCGGCGTCCTGCGTGTGGTGCACGCGGTCAAGCAGCGCCGCGGCCGACGCATGGCACATTTCGTTGATTTCCGCCGGATCGGCGCCGCCGGCGATATTGTCGGCCATCATCTGGTCGAGCTGGCCGGGGCGTGCCGGACGCGGCGAACCGGTGTTCGTGAAACCGGCGGAACGGCTGGGAACGACTGAACCGGAACCGTAGTGCATGTTAGTAGACAATGGGGGAGACCTTCTGAATGTCGATGATGCTGGGGCCTTGCGGTGTGTCGATGATGAACAGCGACATGGCGGTGCCGGTAGGCATGTATGGCGATTTTGCGATGAGCTGCTTGGCAAGCTGCTTACGCGCGCACAGGCCGCGCAAATGGTCGTACATGCCGCCGATGACCGGCCGGTGCATGCAGATGGCCGTGGTTTCGCGGCTGTTGAGCGTCTGCGTGATCTGCTCGCGGAACGCCAGCCATGAGACCGCCGGATGCTCGGCGAACGCGTCCTCCGTCAACGCGTTGATGTGTTCCATCGGACGTTCGGTCTGCCAGCTCAGCACCTGCAACGTCTCCTGGCAGCGCAGCCACGGCGAGGTGGCCAGTCGCGTCGGGTTGAAACAGGCGAGCTCGCGGTTGAGGGCAAACGCCATCGCCGCGCCTTTCGGCGTGATCGGACGGTTCGCGTCGGTGCCCTTCCACGACTTGCGCGATTCAGCCTTCGCATGGCGTACGATCAGCAGATTCTGCGCGGTCGCGGCACCCTCCTGCACGCGGTCCACGAACACTGCCAACGTGTCCTTATCGGTCGAATGGGACAGTATTTTGCGCGCCTCACGCACGGAAACCCAGACGATATCGTTGATTTCGCCCACGTCCGCGCGGTGCACCGGGCCGAACGCGTCCAGCAGATGTTCGGCGTCGTCGGCGGAAATCGGCTGCGCCATCCAATACAACGTGTGCTTGGTGTCGGCCGTGCAATCGTGCGAATGCCGGGTCTTCTTGCCCTCTTCGGACAACGGGTATTCGACTTCGCACAGATACGGTCCGAGTTTGACCGGCGACCCCGTCTCTTCGCCGATTTCACGCACCGCCGCATGCCGATGCGTCTCGTTCTGCTCGAGCTTGCCTTTCGGCCAGCTCCAATCGTCATACTTCGGACGGTGCACGATACATATTTCAATGCTGTCGAGCTGTTCCTGCGCGGATTTGCTACTGGCGATCGCAGGATCGTTCGCGATATCGCTGCCCGCCTTCCATCGCCATACGATGCCGCCGGCGGCTTCCACGATGCGTCTCATCTTTTCGCTCATATTGTCCTATTCTAGGCTGGGCCGGGCTGGCGGCGGCGCGTGACGTCCGAACATACAGAAAATGGCCGGGCCCGCAAGGTGCGGAACCGGCCATTCGCCTCGATCGATCAGTGCCTTACCGGTCGACGCGTGTGTTTCTTGATGAGGTATTCCTGGCTGTCGACCAGCGGTCGACCTTCCTCATCCTTGCAATGGCGCACATAGGTGCCATCGGCCTGCATATGCCAAGACGCGGTGGAATCGGCCATCTGCAGATCGACGTACTTGATGAGCTCGTCGATCTGCTCCGGAGCCACGATGCGGACCAGCGCCTCGACTCGACGGTCGAGGTTGCGGTGCATCAGATCGGCGGAACCAATCCACACTTCCGGACCGGCCGCAGGGCCTTCGCCGATCTGCGGGCCATCGGAGTTGGCGAACGCGTAAATACGGCTGTGCTCAAGGAAACGGCCGAGGATCGAACGCACGCGGATGTTCTCGGAAAGTCCCGGAACGCCCGGCTTGAGCGCGCAGATGCCACGTTCGACGATGTCGATCTTCACGCCGGCCTGGCTTGCACGGTACAGCGCGTCGATGGTCTTCTCGTCGACGATGGAATTGACCTTGATCTTGATCCACGCTTCCTTGCCGGCGCGTGCGGCGTCCTCCTCGCGGCGGATGCGCTGAATCAGTCCGGAACGCACGGTGCGCGGCGCCACCAGCAGACGGTGGAAGCTCGACTTCGGCGCGTAGCCGGACAGCTGGTTGAACAGGCGGGTCATATCCTGGCCGACCACCGGATCGCAGGTCAGCAGGCCCAGGTCGGTGTAGATGCGGGCGGTCTTCGGATTGTAGTTGCCGGTGCCCACGTGGCAGTAGCGGCGCAGGCCGTCGGCTTCCTGACGCACCACAAGGCTCAGCTTGCAGTGGGTCTTCAGGCCGACGATGCCGTACACCACGTGCACGCCCGCGCGTTCCAGCTTGCGGGCCCACGCGATGTTGGCGTCCTCGTCGAAACGCGCCTTGATCTCGACCAGCGCCAGCACCTGCTTGCCGGCATGCGCGGCGTCGATCAGCGCGTCGATGATCGGCGAATTGCTGGACGTACGGTACAGCGTCTGCTTGATGGCCAGCACCTTCGGATCGGCCGCGGCCTGCGCCAGGAACGCCTGCACGGACGTCGAGAAGGAATCGTACGGGTGATGCAGCAGGATGTCGCGCTCGCGGATGGCGGCGAAAATGTCCTGCGCAC
>OLVP01000090.1_pt1 | contig 79161 bp, 50 predicted proteins | sample 1673281 | NCBI WGS metagenome assembly OLVP01 (sample SAMEA3178940, study PRJEB25190) | human gut metagenome | biome: human gut; feature: human-associated habitat; material: faeces | place: Austria | collected 2013
GTTAAGCACGCCGCCAGCGTTCATCCTGAGCCAGAATCGAACCCTCCACAAAAAACTTCATGAAAAGCATCCGAATAGATGACTCTCAAAACAAAAATTGACGAGCACGTCCTTAAGGAAGGACGCCCTCAAAAAACCTCACCCCTCATCAAACCCTCCCGGGTACCCAACCACCACGACAGGCAATCAGGCGAGGAATGAACTGGCAATCATTGACTATAAAGAAGTAGTACAAACACGCTCTTGAGTTCTCAAACCACCACCACACCAGCCAGACGAGAAACCAACCAGAGGAAGGAACCCGCCGCGCTGAGCGGCAACAGGTGAATAACTTACACGCATGTCCGGATTCACGCAAATCAAGGCGCACAAAAACCCCAGGAATCGGCATAACAGCGCGGTTCCCTCGGCGTGTCGCACAGAGCCCACTTTGCTCTGATGAGGCTAGGTTAACCCCTCAAATGTTTCTGAAAAGCATCAAATCCACTATTCGGCTGGCGTGTCGCGAGAGTTTTCAGCTTGTCGGCCCTGCGTTCATCTCTCGGCAACCACACTGCCGGCGCACAATCGGCGCATGACAGCGCTCCGTCATCGGATTTCGTTCATGAATCGCGGGTATACCTGTAGTTATGACCAAGAAGATTGCTGTATTAACCGGGGCGGGCATTTCCACGTCCGCCGGCATCCCTGATTTCCGCGGTCCGGACGGTGTGTGGACCAAGCATCCTGACCAAATGAGCGTTTACGACATCGATCTGTTCCTGCGCAACAAAGAGGACCGCGAGTACTCCTGGCGCTGGCAAAAGGAATCGCCAGTATGGAATGCGCAGCCCGGCACTGCGCATAAGGCGCTGGTCAAGCTGGAACAAGCCGGCATGCTGACGCTGCTGGCCACGCAGAACTTCGATGCGCTGCATGAGAAGGCCGGCAACAGCGACAACGTCATCGTGAACCTGCACGGCACTATCGGCACCTCGCATTGCATGAAGTGCCATCAGGAATATGCCACGGCGGACATCATGGCCCGTTTGGATGAAGAGCCCGACCCACATTGCCATCGCAAACTGAAGTATCGTGGCGATATGCCGTGCAATGGCATTATCAAAACCGATGTGGTGTATTTCGGTGAGGCGTTGCCGGACGGCGCGATGGAGAAGTCGTACAGTCTGGCCACCAAAGCCGACGAACTATGGGTAATCGGATCGACCCTTGAGGTGTACCCGGCGGCGAGCATTGTGCCGGTGGCCGCGCAGGCGGGCGTGCCCATCACCATTATGAATATGGGTCACACGCAATATGACCATCTTGCGAGCCGCTTGATTCATGAGGATATCGCCGTTGCCCTGCCGAAGTTGGTGGACGAGACGATTGCGGAGAACAAGTAGCCCTCAGCATAACGAAAGCGCCGGTGGGTGGGTTAAGCAACTGATGATTGTCGGTTAACCACCCACCGGCGCTTTTGCGCCACCTCCCGCCAGCGGGAGGTATTGGAGCACACTTCTGCGCGGCTTCCCGCCAGCGGTATTGGAATCAGTAGATGCGCTTGGGCTGGAATCCGGCTTCCCTGAGTGCCGCGAGGATGCGGTCGATGTGCTCGGGGCCGTTGGTCTCGACCGTGACGCCGAGAGACACCGCGTTGGTGTAGTGGCCGGATGCCTTGAACTGGTCGTGATCAAGCTGAATGACGTTGGCGCGCTGCTCGGCAAGCAGGGTGGCCACCTTGACGAGCTGGCCCGGAGTATCCGGCAGCTCGACCTCGAAGTTCATGATGCGGCCGCGGGCGATCATACCTTTCTGAATCACCGCACCCATGGTCACGGTGTCGATATTGCCGCCGGACATAATCGGAACCACCACGTGCGGGCCGGTGGCGGCGGCGAACTTGCGCGAACGCAGGTTCAGGTGTTCCAGCGCAGCCAGCGAAACGGCGCCGGCCGCCTCGACCACCAGCTTATGCTTCTCGAGCATGAGCAGAATCATTTCGTTGATGTCGCGCTCGGTGACGGTGACCAGATCGTCCAGGAACTCGTTAATCAGAGCGAAGGGCAGGTCGCCGGGGTGCTTGACCGCAACACCTTCGGCGGAGGTAACCACATGGTCAGCCGGAGACACACGACCCGCGGCCAGCGAGTCCTTCCAGGCCGGTGAGCCCTCCGGAATCGCACCGATTACGCGCACTTCAGGCTTGAATGTCTTGATGGCGAGCGCCACGCCGGCACCCAGGCCACCACCACCGAGCGGCACGACCACGTCAGTGACGTTCGGCACGTCTTCAAGGATCTCCAGACCGATGGTGCCTTGGCCGCAGATGACTTCGTAATCGTCGAATGGCGGCACGTAAATCATGCCTTCCTTGTCGGCGAGCTCAGCAGCGTGGGCGGCGGATTCATCGAACACATCGCCGTACAGCACCACGTCGGCGCCGTAGGCCTTGGTGGCATCGACCTTCAGCGGCGGGGTGATCTGCGGCATGCAGATGGTGGCCTTGGCTCCACGCTCGCGGGCCGCATAGGCCACACCCTGGGCATGGTTGCCGGCAGACGCGGTGACGATGCCGTGAGCGATCTGCTCTTCGGTGAGCGAAGCAATCTTGTTATAGGCACCGCGGATCTTGAAGGATCCGGTGACCTGCAGGTTTTCCGGCTTCAGGAGAATCTCATGACCGGTCATCTCGCTCAATACCGGCGAAGGGATAATTTCCGTATGACGGGCAGTCCCTTTGAGACGTTTGGCGGCCAGCTTCAGTTCGGCTGCATGATCACGCTGCAGCGCCTTCAAAACATCCTTTTGTTCCATAGCTTTCCATTGTAAGCACCACAATGCCGAGAGACACCGGCTATCTCGCTTCACAGAGGTACATTCGGCCTCTTGCAGACAGCTATCTGCTTTTCACAGGGGTACCGAGCATCGAAAACCCCGAGTATAAGCCTTGATTTTTCAACGCTTATACTCGGGGTTTTGACGTTACGGTACCTCTTTCAAGGCGGATAGCATTTCGCAATAGCCCTGAAGTATCTCTGTGAACGGAGAAAGGTACTCAATCCGCTACAATCGCTCCAATCGCTACAGCTGAATGACGGCGGCCTCCCAAGGATCGAGCTCACGGTTGGCGAGGGAGGCCACGGCGTGCGGGGCATCATACGTGCTGATTACCACGTTCGACTCGGTGATTCCGGCGGCGGCCAGTTCGGCGGTTTCGCGCGGTAGATCAACGGTTCGGCCGGACATGTTGACCACGACCAGCAGCTTCTCATCGCCGAGGGTGCGGGTGAAGGCGTAGACATGCGCGTCATCCGCATCGAGCAGATGCCAGTCGCCGGCCGCCACGACAGGCATGTCGTGGCGCAGCGCGATGAGCTGCTTGTAGAAGGCATATACCGAATCCGGATCGTCGAATTCGCCGGCCGCGTTGATCGCCGCATGGTTGGGATTGACGGAGATCCATGGCTCCTTAGCGGCATCCGGCGCAGTGAAACCGGCATAGACAGAGCCGTCCCATTGCATCGGGGTACGCGAATTATCACGACCGCGCGCGGCGATACCCGCCAACATCGATTCGGGCGACTGCACTTTGGCTTCCTCAACCCTTTGACGGTAAGCGTTCAGGGACTCGAGGTCACGGTACTGGTCTAGGCGCGTGAAGTGGGCGTCGGTCATGCCTAGCTCTTCGCCCTGATATATGTACGGGGTGCCGCGATGCATGTGCAGCATCAGGCCAAGTGCCTTGGCCGAACGCACACGAGATTCCTCCGAGGAGTCATCACCCCAACGAGAAACGACGCGAGGCTGGTCGTGGTTACCAGTAAACAGGCTTGCCCAGCCTGCATTCTTCACGGCCGCTTGATAACCGGCCATAATGCTCTTGAGCTTCGGCAGGTCAAGTGGCAGTGGCTTCCATTTGACGCCTTCGCAGTCAAAATCAACGTGCTCGAATAGGAAGAGCATGTCCAGCTCGCCGTTGGCGGGGTCGGTGATGTATTCGTTGCGCTGTGCGGTAACGCCGGGAGCCTCGCCCACGGTGAGGAAGCCCTCACGGCCTTCGAACACTTCACGGCGCATTTCGGCCAGGAATTCGTCTTGGCGAGGGCCGTCCGCGCAGAACGGATTCGGGTTGGAATAGCCTTCCTCACCCACGGGCAGATCGTCCAGCTCGGAACCGTACTCGCCGGGCAGCTTGCCAGACAGGTCCGTGCGCTTGGAAATCAGCGTAATCACATCCATGCGGAAGCCGTCAACGCCGCGGTCAAGCCACCAGTTCATCATGTCGTATACCGCGCGGCGCACAGCCGGATTTTCCCAGTTGAGGTCCGGCTGCTTCTTCGAGAACTGATGCAGGTAGTATTCGCCACGCTCAGGGCAATACTCCCATGCAGAACCGCCAAAGTAGGAGCCCCACTGGTTGGGCTCGGCACCGGGCTCGCCGGCAGTGGTGCCGGGACGGGCGGGACGCCACCAATACCAGTCGGCGTGCTCATCATCCTTGTTTTTGGACGCTTCAAACCAGGCGTGTTCATCGGAAGTGTGATTGACAACAAGATCCATCACGATCTTGAGCCCGCGCTTGTGGGCCTCGGCCAGCAGCTCATCCATGTCGTCGAGTGTGCCGAACAGAGGATCAATGTCCTGATAGTCGGAAATATCGTAGCCATTATCGTCTTGCGGAGACTTGTATACCGGGGATAGCCACAGCACATCCACGCCGAGGTCGGCCAGATAGTCGAGCCGTGACGTAATGCCCTTGAGATCGCCGAGGCCGTCGCCGTTGGTGTCTTGGAAGGAACGCGGGTAAATCTGGTAAACGACCGCATTGGACCACCACGGATTTGGGGTGGCACCGTTGGTGCGGATGGAATCTGGAATTACTGTGCGTTGTGAAGTGGTCATCGTTGGCTCCTCCATTATTTATGGTCTACATTGCCTGTTGCTCATAGTCTAAAAAGCGCTGAATTACATTTCCATTGGGGAACTGCGTTGGTGTGCCGGAAACAAAAACTGCAAAGAGCCGGAAGGCACTGCTACGGCTCAATTCTCATAAGCTGCACATGCTATTTAGCAACATATGGGCCCTTTCGCTGTTTGTGGTGGGTGACTGTGCCGTGGGGTGATGTTGGTCGGGTAGGTTGGAGGCATGGATGCCTCTCACCTGTTCACCGCCGCGCTTCGGCTGCGGTCGCCTTGGAGGGTCGGGTCTGCGGACTTCCGTGACGCCGACGGCGACGGGCGGGAGCCGCACATCACGATCGGCTTCGAGCCCGGCAGAGGGTTCATGCTCCTGTTCGAGGCGTGGGTGTGGCTATATCGCCTGTGCTCGTGGATGATGCACTCGAGGCTCGAACCTATGAAGGAGCTCGCCCGCTTGTTCCGCCGCCACTTCGCCACCATAATCTACCTGACCTGCGGCAGCTCACATATTAACGGTTCTTCTGATTGCGACGCGCAAGAGCAACTTCGGGCGCGCTTGGATTGTCTGCTTGAACCCACTGGTGCGGGGATAGATGATTTAGTTGACACGCCTGCGGGAATCTGGTGGGGATTTCGCTGGCACACCGGATTTCAAGCAAACCCCGCCTCGGGAACCGCTCCGGACTTCGGCGTTGGCCCGGTTCGTATGTCAATCGATTGCCGTCTGAACCGGGACAGAATCCGCTGTCCCGGTTCGCGATTTTTGTCCTTTTTTACAAACAGGGACAAGCCAATCTCCGCAGTTCATATGCTCCGTAATACAAAATCGGCGGAATAGAGCCGATCCCGGAATCAACATGTTGTCCCGGTTTTCACATAAAACGATTGACATTCATACCGGGACAATGAAAATTGTCCCGGTTCGTGAAAATCGCCCGAAACCGCGAACCGGGACAGCGGATTCTGTCCCGGTTCGCGCGTCAAACGGTTGATATGTGGACCGGGACAAGCCAGTGGCACGGCGACACAGCAGATGCGCTCAATTGCACCGTAAGCCGTACGGTTTCGTCACTTTTTCATTCGCACAACGAGCAAAACCACATGACCTTTGTGCGCCACCGCCACATCAACCGACCGTCGCCTTTATTGTGGCGGTTTCCAGTATGGCAACAGGACAGAAGAGCCTCCTCCGGTGAGAGCCGGAGGAGGCTTGGGTGGAAGCGGACCTTTACTTCACAGAGTCCTGCAATTCAGGACTGGCCTACGGCCAGACCCAACATGACCTCGCGAGTACGCGACCTATCCGGCCGCCCGGGCCGGGAAACAGCCCACGGGGCTGTTTCCTTAATCGGCTCGTCTCGCTCGACGCGGTGAAGTAAAGCAGCGCCTGCGCTGTTTTACTTCACCGCTCCCCTCATCACACCACCGACGACCCACTTCTGGGCGAAGATGTAGACGATGAGGATCGGGGCCATGGCCATCAGGTAGCTGGAGAAGGCCATCGGGTAGTTGGTGGCGAACTGCGAGCTGAAGACGTACTGGGCGAGCGGGATGGTCTGGTTCGACTGATCGGTCAGAATGATCAACGGCAGGAGGAAGTCGTTCCAGGCCCACAGCGCGGTCAGGATGGCGATGGTGGCGTTAATCGGGCTCATCAGCGGGAAGATGATGGTCCAGAAGATGCGCCAGGTGGATGCGCCATCGATTCGGGCAGCTTCTTCCAGCGATACCGGAATCGAACGGATGAAGCCGGTGGCGATGAACAGGTTCGTGCCCAGGCCGAGCACCGTGTACAGAATGATCAGGCCGACCTGGTTGTCCAGGTGCAGGGAGCCCATCTGCTTCGCAATCGGCAGCATGACGACCGGGAACGGCACGAACATGGCGGCGATGAAGAAGTAGTACAGGAAGCGGAAGAAGCGCTTGTCCATGTTGCGGGCCACGGCGTAGGCCACGAAGGTGTTGGTCAGCAGGGTGAGCACCACGGCGGCCACCGTGATGATCGCGGAGTTGAGCGCGGCCTTCGGGTAGTTGACCTTGGCGGAGGCGTCGGCGAAGTTATGCCACTGCCACGAGGTGGGCAGGGCGAAGGTGCCGGCTTCGGCCGGGGTCTTCAGCGCGGTGACGATGGTGAAGTAGAGCGGGATCAGAATGGTCAGGCTCAGCACGGCCACGGCGGCGGTCAGCCACCAGTTGATCTTGTGGTCTCTGCGGAACTTGGCGGGCTTGCCGGACTTGGACGGGGTAACTGTTGCAGTAGTCATTTCTTATCCTCCCCTAAATCAGATCTGTTCCTGGCTGCGGGAGATGCGCAGCTGCACGAAGGCGATGATCGCCAGCACGATGAAGAAGAGCACGGCGTTTGCGGTCTGGTAGGCGTACTCGCCACCGGTCAGGCCACCCTTCCAGATGAGGTAGGTGACGGTTTCGGTGGAGGAGTTCGGGCCGCCCTCGGTCAAGGCGACGACCTGGTCGAAGGTGCCGAGCGCGTTCTTCATGGACAGCACGAGGTTGATGGTGAAGAACGGTCCGATCAGCGGGAAGGTGATCTTCCAGAACTTCTGCCAGGCATTGACGCCGTCGATGGCGGCGGCCTCGTAGATTTCATCGTCGATGGTCTGCAGGCCGGCGAGGTAGATGAGCACCGAGTAGGCGATGCCCTGCCAGACGGCGAGGAAGACGATCGGGATCCAGCTGAGTTGCTCATTGGTCAACAGCGAGGTGGACAGCCACTTGATGCCCAGCGCCTTGCCGAGCTCGGGCAGCGGGTTCATGAAGATGTACTTGAACACGTAGCCGATGACCAGCACGGAGAGGGTGTAGGGGATGAAGAAGACGGCTCGGAAGCCATTCTTGAAGGCGATCTTCGAGTTCAGCAGCACCGACAGGAACAGGGCGATCACATTAATCAGCACCGTGATGAGAATGGCGATGAGGAACGTGAACAGGTAGGCATGGCCCACTCGGTTGTCCTGGAAGAGGGCGATGTAGTTCTTCAGTCCGATGAACTTGTAATCGCCGTAGCCCTGCGAGTTGGTGAAGGAATACTTTACGCCATCAAGAAATGGCAGGTACAGGAAGAAGGCGAAGATGATGGCCGCCGGAACCACCATCCAGTAGTAGGCGGGGTCCACTTTGCGGGTGGAGAAGGCGGAGACCTTCTTCTTGGCGGGTTTCTTGGCAGCGGTCTTGGTTGCGGTTGCGTGTGACATGATGTTCTCCTCTCCTACCGATCACTCGAAGGTCCTGGCTCGGACCTTGTCCCATTCGGTCTGCATCTGGTTCAGGAAACGGTCGGTGTTGCCGGAGGTCACCATGGTCTGCAGGTAGCCGCCGATGTTGATGGACGAAGGAATGTAGTGGTCGCAGAAGTCGGCCAGTCGGTTTTCCTCGAAGAACGGGCGCACGGTTTCCAGCGCATCGTTGCCGAAGTAGGTGTCCTTCAGCGGCGTGATGGCGGACTGGGCGTCGGCGTAGGCGTCAAGCTGATCCTTCTGCATGAGGAATTCGACGAGCTTCATCGCTTCCTTGGGGTGCTTGGTGTTCGCACCGATGGTGAGCATCACGTCGTCGCCGGCGGTGAGGATCTGCTCGCTGGCGTCATCGGTGGCCGGCATCTGGGCGAAACCAAGTTCGATATCGGGGTTGATCAGCAGGATCTGCGGGATGGCGTAGGTGCCGAGCGGGATGATCGCGGCCTTGCCTTGGGCGAAGTTCTGCGTGCCCTGCTGGTAGGTGACGCCGGTGTCCGCAGTGGAGTAGGTGAAGAGCTCGGATTCCTTCTCGACTGAGGTCTTCCACACTTCCTGGAACGTGGTCTTGCCTTGCTTGAGCTCGGTGTACTTCGATTCGGGAACCAGCGTGCCGGCCAGGGAGGCGAGCGGTGCCTGGGTGGTCCAGGCGTCGGCCACGGAACCCTGCAGCGGGTTGATGCCGGCGTCCTTGAAGGTGTTGAGCATATCGGTGAACTCGCTCCAGGTGGTCGGCGGGTTCTCCGGGTCAAGGCCAACCTTGCGGAACAGAGCCTTGTTGTAGATGTAGCCGGAGGCGTTACCCGCGAAGGGCAGGCCGTACAGGCGCTTCTTGGAGGAATCGGTGGTCTGCACCAGATTCTTGGCAATCTGCACCATGCCGGGGTTGAGGGTGTCCACGATGGGTTCGTCGGTGAAGTCGTAGAACACACCGGAGGCGGCGAAGTTGCCGAAGCTGATGTCGCCGTTGAAGGTGATCACGTCCGGCACACGATTCTTGACGAAACGGGTGCGCAGATCGGTCTGGGCGTTGGCGGAGTTGTTGATGTTGACCTTGATGGTCGGGTTCTGCTTCTCAAAGTCGGCGACCATGGACTTGAACTGGTCGGCGGCCTCGGACTTGAACTGGAAGAAATCCAGCGTGACGGTGCCTGCGGTGCTGGAGCCGCAGCCTGCCAGGCCGAACCCGACGGCGATCGCGCACATCACGGCGGCGGTGCGCACGGCCAGACGCTTCAGTCTAGGCGTTGCATGTGGGGAATCGGACAGCATAATTGTTGACTCCTTTATCTTTCTTTTCCTCCGGCTTCGGTGCCGGCGGTTCTTCCACTTTCCAAGGTAACGGTTCGGCCATTTCATTCCCAGCGCCAGCGAGCCCACTTGCGCAAGCAACAAAAAGCGCGGTATTTTGTGATTAACGCAATAAATACAGCGAAGGGGCTTGCATGTCTGATGTCAACGCGATTCCACAGTGGTTTTCCGGATCCGAGCATACGCATCGCGTGGCGGCGGCAATTGCCCAATACGGGCCGATAGCCCGCACTACGTTGGCACAGATGCTGGGACTGAGCCAAGGGGCCTTGTCCCGCATCACCAGCGATCTGATCTACGCCGGGGTGATCGAGGAGCTTCCGGCCGAGGCCGGCCCGTCAGGCAAGCTGCCCGAGCGATTCACGCCAAGGGAAAGTTCGGATCGTCGCGGACGCCCGCAGACTTCGCTGGTGTTGTGTTCGAACGCACGCACCTTCATTGGTGTCAAGGTTCATGGGATGTCGATTGTGGCCGCTGCGGTGAACGCGCATGGCGAGGTGGTGTCCGGCCGGCACGAGGTGCCGATCGGGGCGGATCAGTCGGCTGAGTATGTGGTGTCGGCCATCACGCGGCTGGTGCGCGAATGTTCCGCCGATATCGCCTCTTCCGGACTACCCTCCCCCACTGCGGTGGGCGTTGCGGTAGGTGGGCATGTGGTCGACGATTCGATTGTGACGTTCGCGCCGTTCCTGCATTGGGACGGGGCCACGGACTTGGGGACGATGGTCACAGAGGCGACCGGCCTGCCGTGCGGGGTGTTCAATGATATCGATTCTCTGCTGGTGGATGCCTCCTGGTTCGGGCCGGGTGTCGGCGTGGATATGTTCGCCGTGGTGACCATCGGCGTGGGTGTTGGTTATTCGCTGGCCGTGAACGGCAAGCCAGTGCAGTACCCGGATAAGAGCTATGGTCTGGTGGGCCACGTGCTTATCGATCCGGAGGGGCCGCGCTGCACCAGCGGACATATCGGCTGTTCACAATGCTTGACTGACGATTCGATCGCCGAACAGTACTCTGCGATTGTGGGTCGCGCGGTCAGTTTTGAGGACTTTGCGCGCGATGCCAAGGAACGCGTGCCGCAGGCCACGCAGTTGGTGAACCGGACGTGTTTCCGGTTGGGATCGCTGGTGGCTACGGTGGCGAATATCGCGATGCCCGGGCATGTGATGATTGCCGGGGAGTCCGCGTTTTTGGCCAAGCTCGGCACCGATTCGCTACGTGACGGCATTCGTTTCTACCGTCACAGCCAGACCCAGCCGGTCAAGTTCACGATTATGAACCACGACTGGCAGCTCTGGGCCAAAGCCGCCGCCAGTCGCGTGATTGTGAAGCATATTGGGTAGGCCGTTCTTGGCTCCCCTCAGAGAGGGGAGCCAAGAACGTTGCTTCGCCACAGTTACTCCGCCACGACCAGCAATTACGGACTTGCCTATCGGCAAGGCTCAATCCCACCTTCGCTCAGCTGTCGCTTCGCTCAGGCCGTGGCTACTGACAGCCTACTAGGCTGTCAGCTTAACGCCACAGCCTTGAGCAATACTGCCTGCTGGGGGTGGAGGGACGGGGGACGAATGCCGTAGCGCTGCAGGGCTTCGCCGGTCAGGACTACGCCTTCCTCGTTCCACCAGCCGAGAGTGCTCTGGCCGTTGGTCAGACCGGTCAAATCCAAGCTCGGGTCAAGCGGGCTGACACGGTAGGTGCGCTCGGGGTCAAGTCCGGGCAGATGCACGGGCGCGGCCGGATAGGTCTGGCTGGTGGTCAGCTGGGTGAAGCGGTAGATGGCGGCGTCACGGTTCGGCATCACCATACCGTCCAGACGCACGGCCGGATCGTTGGAGTCGGCGTGCACACAGGTGTCGATGGCGAACCAGTCGCGGTGCTTCTTGAATTCGGCCACCCACACGGCCAGCTTGGCGAGCGCCTCGTCCGGCTCCTTCAACAGGTTCCATTCGATGCCCATGTGGCCGAAGAACGCCATGGCCATGCGCAGTTCCTGGCTGGTGGCGCGCTGGGTGGAGTGTGCGGGGCTGGCGCCCACGTGCTCGCCCATCATCGCCGGCGGCACCAGCAGCGAGGTGTAGCGCTGGATATCCGCGCGCTCAACCGGGTCCACGCAGTCGGAGACCCAGATACGGTCGGCGTGCTCTAGGATGCCGAGATCCACGCGGCCGCCACCAGAGGAGCAGCTTTCGATCTCAAGGCCCGGATGCGCGGTCTTGAGGCCCTTGAAGATGTTGTAGACGGCAAGGGTCTGCGCGTGCACGGCCGGTCGGCCGGAGCGGCGGGAACCGGGCTCGGTGACGAGCTTGTTGTGGTCCCACTTGATGTAGTCGATACCAAGCTCGCCGACAAGCTGGTCCATGCAGCCGTAGATGTAGTCGAACGCATCCGGATTGGTCAGATCGAGCACCTGCTGAGTGCGGCCCTGCAGCGGCAGTCGGCCAGCGGTGGGCGAGAGAATCCAATCAGGGTGGTTGCGGGCCACATCGGAATCGGGGTTGACCATTTCCGGCTCGAACCACAAGCCGAATTCCATACCCTTGGCGTGCACGTAGTCGGCGAGCGCCTTCAGTGACTTCGGACCATCGGGCCAGACGTCCTGCGCAATCTGCCAGTCACCGAGGCCGGAGGTGTCGTCGCGGCGGGAGCCGAACCAACCGTCATCCACCACGAATCGTTCCACGCCGGAGTCGGCGGCCCTGTCGGCGAGTGCCTTCAGCGTATCGAAGTTGTGGTCGAAGTACACGGCTTCCCACGTGTTGAGGATCACCGGACGGCCGTGCGAGAACAGGCGCGGATGCAGGGAGCGCACGTAGGAGTGGAAGCGGGCGGCGATCTCATTGAGACCATCGCCATAGGAGCCGAACAGCCACGGGGTGTCGTAGGAGTTCTGGCCTTCGCCAGGGCCAGCGAGCGTCACTTCGCCGCCGAACAGGAGTTCGCCACCGCCGATCACGCCGGTCGTGTAGGGCAGACGTTCGGCGGACAGTACGGAGTTGCCGCTCCAGCCCACGTGCACCGAATAGGCGTCGCCATGCTCGAAGCCGAAACCGGGCACGCCGGCGGTCAGGAGCAGGGATGCGTCGAAGTCAGGGCGGCCAGCGAGCTGCGGCTTTTCGAAACGGCCGACGGTCAGCGGCTGGCGCTGCGGGCTGCGTTCACGTAGATGGTGACCGGTGGTGGTGAGGATTTCGCCGGCGGATTCGGGCAGCGGGAAGCCGAGCTCGATCTTGCCGAGCTCGAGCTGGGCTCCGGCGTCTGCACCGAACAGGTTGGTTACGGTGGCCTTCTGACGGGCCAGGCCGCCGGGGAGCAGTTCAAGGTGCCATTCGACTTCCACGCCCTGCTCCTCATCGCGCGCGGTGACTATGACGCCGGGCACGCGGGCCGGGCCGGTGGCGCGGGCATGGCCGGCCACATCGGTGTAGCTTTCGCCGGACACGGCATCGAGGGTGGCTTCCAGCACGCCGCCGGTCTCGATATTGGTCACGGTGAACTTGGGGAAGAGCTCGACGCCGGCGCGGCGCAGCACCACGCGTTGCTCGCCGATCCAGCTTTCGGCCTGAGTGGGCAGGATAGACGGCCAGACGGTGTCGTCGAGCGCGCCGGACACGCGCTGCGGCTTCAGGGCGTCATAGGCGGCCAGCAGGGTGTCGGGCTTGGCCAGCGGGCGACCCCAGTGGACGATGCGCGGCAGGTCGCTGCCGGCAAACACCAGACCGATCGCCACATTGGCGGCGGGCTGGGTCAGGTAGACGGCGGTGAGTGCGGTACCGTCAGCGGCGGCACCGGTGAAAGTCGAGGTGTTCTCGGCCATATTGTCTCCTTCGACGTGTGTGGATTGGCATTGCACTACTGGTTTCGATGGTAGAAGAAATGGAATATGTTGCCTTGGTGCCGCGTGTTGGTTGCGTGAGGTAAGTAATGCGTCCGTGTCTATCGCCGCTGGGCGAAGAAATCAGTCAGGATGGACTGACACTCGCCTTCCAACACGCCGCCGTGCACTTCAGGACTATGGCCGATATGCGGATCGCGCGGAATATCCCAAATCGAACCGCATGCACCGAGCTTGGGATCCCAGGCACCGAACGCGATGGTGCCGATATGGGTCTGGATGCAGGCACCCGCGCACATCGGGCACGGCTCAAGTGTGACGGCCAGCGTGCAATCGGCGAGATTCCAGGCGCCCAAGGCTTGGGCCGCCTGACGCATGGCGATGATTTCGGCGTGGGCAAGCGGGTCACCATCAGCCTCACGCGTGTTGTATCCGCGCCCGACAATCTGGCCGGCCGCATCCAGCACCACCGCACCAACCGGTACGTCACCAGCGGCTGCAGCCTGACCGGCCAGTTCCAGTGCGCGGCGCATCGCCTCGTCATATTCCATACCAACGAGTGTATGCCTTTTTCTCATATCGTCTCATGATGTGCATAATCGGCCGCAAGCTTAACGTTTTCTTCATGGTTCCCATATACTTTTGGTGGAGAAAAATTTAAGGGAGAAGGCGGCAACATGGCGGTATTTGAGCTCATCCTATGCATCATTGCGGCGGTGGTGGTGAGCTCGTTTGCCAGTCGCTTCGTACCGAAGGTTTCCACACCGCTGGTCCAGATTGTGCTGGGCGTGCTGGTTACGTATCTGCCGTTTTTCCCGGATGCAAAGCTCGACCCGGAACTGTTCATGGTGCTGTTTATCGCGCCGCTGCTGTATCTGGAAGCGCACGAAATCGATAAGTCGGCGTTGCTGAAAACGCTGGATCTGAGCCTATCGCTGGCTATCGGACTGGCTATCGTCACGATGGCGGCGGTCGGATTCACTTTGCATGCCGTCTGGCCGTCCATCACCTTAGCCTCAGCCTTAGCACTCGGCGCGGCACTCGGCCCGACCGATGCGGTGGCCGTCAGCTCCCTAGGTAAAGAAGCCTCGCTGACGCAGCGTCAGCGCAGCGTGCTGAAAGGCGAATCACTCTTCAATGACGCTTCCGGCATCGTCGGCTTCCAGTTCGCTCTGGCCGCCGCCTTCACTGGCGAATTCGCCGTGGGGCAGGCCGCCGGCGAATTCGTGATCTCCTTCTTTGGCGGCACCTTATTTGGCCTGGTGATAGCAGCAGCGGCCAACTGGCTATTCGAGACCGTGCGATCCCTCGGTTGGGAAACCACCACCACACGTATTCTGATGGAACTGTTCCTGCCCTTCCTGCTGTATTTGGGCGCGGAGGAATTCAATGTGTCCGGCATTCTGTCGGTGGTGGCCGCTGGCCTGTTCATCCGATTCGACCGTACCGGCGTGGGGCCGAATGTGGCACGTACGAATATCGTTTCCACTTCAGTATGGGGTGTGCTGAGTTTCTCGCTCAACGGTGCGGTGTTCATTCTTCTGGGCATGCAGCTGCCGCGCGCCATGAGGGCCAGCTGGTCTGACCCGTATATCAGCAATACCGTGCTGATCGGCATTATTCTGCTGGTCACTCTGGTGGTAATCGCGCTTCGATTCTTCTGGATTGCGGCCATGCTGCGCGTGGCGCGAGATACAATCTCCGGCCAGCGCCGCAAAATGACACCCGAACGCTGGCGCTCGGCCGCAGTGATGACCTTTGGCGGCCCCAAGGGAACCATCACGCTGTCATTGATGTTCACCATCCCGTATTACATTGCCGGCGGTGCGCCGTTCCCGATGCGTGACGAGCTGATTTTCATTGCGTCAGGCGTGATTATCGTGACCTTGCTGCTGGCCAACTTCCTGTTACCGCTATTGGCTCCGAACCGTGGCAAGGATCCCAGCGCGGAAATAATTCCGGTGACCATCGATGTGTTACGCGCCACGGTGGAGGAATTGACCGGACGCATCACGCCAGAGAATCGTCGTGCGATTCTGATGGTAATCGACCAGTACACCAAGCGCATCGGGCGATTGCAGCAGCGCATCGGCGATACCGATCCCCAGGGATTCGAGCAATTGCAGATCGAAGCGCTGCATTGGGAAAAGGAATTCGTGCGCGACCGGCTTGCCGACACCAAAGCACATCCGGCGGCGGATACGGCCACGCAAGAGCTGAACGTCGAAGCCTGCGAGCGCATGCTTGACCAGATTATGAATACGCTGCGTCACACTTCCACTGATCCGACTTCGGGGCATGCGGTATCGCAGATTCGCGGTCGCGTACGCATGTTCCAGCGGCAGATGAGCAATTACGCCAAACGCACGGTGTCCAAGATTCGCCACACCACACCATTGGTGAGCGAGGACCAGATTTTCGCGCGCACCCGCGAACTGCAGGTCGAGGCGATTCATCATGTTATCGGTCGGCTTATTGACGAGATGGGCCAGGATACGTACAACACCGAGCATTGTTCGGCACTGTTGCTGGATTATCGTCGTGCCGAGGCTTCATTGCAGGCACGTCCGACCATGAGCGGCACTACGGAAACCATCACGCAGGTCGAGGACGTAAAGCGCGAGAGCTACGGTATCGAACTCGGTATGATTCAGGACATGTACGAAGCCGGCGACATCAACCGAGCCCAAGCCCGCTCCCTGAGGCGCAACATCTACGTTATGCAAGTGGACGCTGATTCCGGCATCTAGTTTCCCTGGCTCCCTTCTCTGAGGGGAGCCAAGTTGGGGATTGCTATTCCCGTGTGACTTTGAGGGCTACCCAGATGCTGCGAATCAGCAGAACCGTCAGATAGGTTGCGAAGAGTATTCCGCCGGCACGCGGGCTCATGGCCCCGGCAATCCAAGTGCCCAGCGGTGCGGTCAGTGCCGCCACGATGCCGATAATCAGACCGGCTTTGGCATGCACCATTTTGCGGCGCACATTGGCCACGGTGGTGGTCATGGCATTCGGGAACATGGACAACAGCGAAGTACCACGCGCGATCAAATCGGACGCGCCAAACAGGATCGACAAAGCCGGCACGCAAATCGCGCCGCCGCCCACACCCAGCAAGCCAGCCAAAATACCGGCGAGCACGCCGAAAACAATCATCAGCAAGACAGTAACCAGATTAAATTCGATTGACGAATCACGCGAAGGTATAAAAATAAGCTGGCTCGCGATGATAAACGCCATAAACACCACGAACGCCCAGCGCAGCACGACTTCCGGCAGTCGGGACAACAGCAGCGAACCAATCTGACCGCCGATGAACATGCCCAGGAACATCAGCAGCGCGGCAATCCAATCCACATTGCCTTCAACCGCATAGGCCAGAACACCAGACACCGAGGTGGGCACAATCGCCAACATCGAAGTGGCGGCCGCATGCCGCTGGGTCAGGCCGAGCCAGACCAGCGCGGGCACGATGATGGTGCCGCCGCCAATGCCAAACAGTCCGGACAACAGCCCGACCAACACGCCCACCACAACCATAACCGCGATGCCGCGCGGGGACTCGTCCACATGATTCTCTTCAGTATGTGCAGTAGTGCTTGCAGTGCTCACTTCGCTCATGGGAGAACAGTCTATGACCGAGTCAGCCACAAGCGCCCTCGATGTCCGATTGCTGCGACGGCCGCGCCAATTCCAGTGATGGCGGCTGACTACAGCACGCCAGAGGTAATGTCGTTGTCAAGTAGCCACTGGCGCAAATCGGCGAACTCCTCAAGACTCACATTGTGATCCAGACCGTGGTAGCTCTTGGTTTTCAGCCACGTATGCTCTTCCAGCCAAGCGGCGGTGGCGAACAGTTCGTATTTTGGGATTACGCCATCGTTCTTGCCGTACGTATAGAACACGGGGATATCGTAATCGGCCAGGCGAGAGTCGGCGGGGGCCGTGCCGGGCACCTGACCGGGTGCGTTGAAGCCGGACAGGGAGACGACGGCCCGGTACCGCTCGGGATTGATACGCAACAAATGCACGGCGACCAGCCCACCTTGCGAAAACCCAAGCGGCACCACGTCACGGTCGGCGGGAATGTTGTCGGCCACCCATCGGTCGACTGCTGTGGCGGCGGCATACGCGTCGTAGTCACGATCATCGCCGATAGGCAGGGCATCGTGAAACCACGCGTAGTTGCCGGGGTCGGGACTGCCTTCACGGGCCGGCGCGAGTGTCAGCGGCCCGCGCAGTGCCACGAAGTCGTTATATGGAGCGATGAGGCGCATGATGTCCGCCATGTCTTCTTCGCTGGATCCCCATCCATGCAGGCACAGGAACAGCGGATGCGTGGCATGCTGGTCGAAGCCGCCGCGCGAGGTGACGCTGTGTTCCACGGTGAGTGGCTCGCCAAAACGTCCGGGCACAGTGGTGGATTCGCGGCCGATCAGAGGCTGGCTGGCATTCGCTTCTTTGCTCATACCATTCCAATATAGAGGTCTTGCGCGCTGTGCGGAAAACGATGGACCATGATTTCAATCACATTGGGTAATCCGCGCCGAATCGCCTTGGGACTTTTCAAGGGATACCGGCAATCTGTCAGGCGTTACCGCTGTCTGCGGTATCTGCGGCTGCGGTGATTGTCTCAAGTTCGCCGCCCCACTGCTGCTGCAGTGCGGTCATCTTGCTGGCCTCGCCGAACACCATCCAGCGTTTGCCGTTCAGCAATCGCCAATCACCTTTCGTTTGCTCATTATCAGCGTATTGGCTCAGCAGTTCGGAAATCTTGCTTTCGATAGGTGCCCGGCTGATGGCTGCGGACGATTCCGATTCAAAGGATACGAAGGCCGCTCTCGGATCAGTGCACATCTGTACGGTGGTGATGCCCGGCAAACCGCCCGTATCAAGCCCCTGCCATCCTTCTTTGCACGCGCCGGCAGCTTGTTCGATGCCTTGCTCCATCTGTGCGGTATCTTCGACGGGTGCCTTGTCGTTCGACTGCTGAATCAGTCCTTCCGGGAACAATACGCCCACGGCCACGCCGATAACCAAGCAAACTATGGCGCACACCAGTGCGATGATGCCGCCCGCGCCCACTCCCCCGTGAGTGGCGTACCGAGGCATGGTGACTCGCGCAGCGATGACCAGAATCAGGGTGATGCCGATAAGCACCGCCGCCATCAACGCAATGTATCGTCCTGGCACTGCCGTCATAAAGGAAATGGCGTAAGGCGCGATCTCATGAACCGCCGAGGTGGCCGATACCACGACGGCTAGCAGTCCGCTGACAACGGCAAGTCTGCGGCACAATATCGACGTTGGGCTGCTGGCTTTTGTAGCGGCGAATCGCCGGCCGGCATCCCGTCTGGATGGGCGTCGATTCTGTGCACGACGTGAGCTGCGCGAATCGTCATACTGACCATCGCCGAAGAAATCGTAGTCCTCATCGTTGCGGGCCATCGGTGCCCCCTTCCTGCCGATTACACAGCTAGTGTACCGCTATGGCTTGGGAATGGCGGTCATTCGGGGGAATGATTCAGGGCACAAAAAGAACCCCGGCGGTTGCCCGCCGGGGAGAGAAAGGAGAGAGAAGAAGAAAGGGGGTTCAATTGTCGGGAACTGCTACGGCTCCTGATCAGCTTTCCGCTGACATCTTTTATATAACCACTGCTTTCTGGGTCTACCTCTAAGTTTCTCTGAGAAAAACCTGAGAATACTTGCGATTGATGGACCGCGGAAGCGTGAGGAGCCTCTCACGTTTCCGCCCAAGGCGCTAGACTTGAAGGCAGTATTTATTTGCCCAAGGAGTTTTTCACATGCTGCTGTCCGACCGCGACATTCTCGCCGCACAGTCCGCAGGTCATATCTCACTTGATCCGTGGACCCCCGAAATGGTGCAGCCCGCTTCCATCGACGTGCGATTGGATCGGTACTTCCGTTTGTTCAATAACCACGCCTACACCTATGTCGATCCGGCGGAAAACCAAGGCGCGCTCACCGAACAGTTCGAGGTGGCTCCCGACGAACCGTGGATTTTGCACCCTGGCGAGTTCGCACTGGGTTCCACGTGGGAATACGTCAAGTTGGACCCGTCCATTGCCGCCCGTCTGGAAGGCAAGAGCTCACTGGGCCGATTGGGGATTCTCACCCATTCGACTGCGGGCTTCATTGACCCCGGTTTCGAGGGGCATATTACGCTTGAGCTGTCTAATGTGTCGACGTTGCCGGTCAAACTATGGCCTGGCATGAAAATCGGCCAGATGTGCTTCTTCCAGCTGAGCTCGCCCGCTGAGCACCCTTATGGCTCCAAGGGCACCGGCTCGCATTATCAGGGCCAGCGGGGTCCGACGCCGAGCCGTTCCTACGAGAATTTCTACCGCGCGCACATCGACGACTGAGCGTTGCGACGTACCATTCGGCCGGCGGATGCCGGCCATTTGCTTAATCCCAAGGAGATGTCATGACCAACAGCGATGGCGGGTTCCAGTTCGACTTCCAGCAGCCCGAAAAGCCGGTCAGGCCAACGGTTCCTCCGATTCCCGGGCAAGAGACAGCAGCATATAGCACAGAACCCACGGCACAAGCCACACCGGCTCTGCAGTTCCCGCAATCTGTGCAGGCAGCACAGCCGACGCAGTTTGCACAGCCCACACAGCCCACACAGTTTGTGCAGCCCGCGCAAGTAGCGTATGCCTCACAACCCACGCAAGCTGTGCCGACCGTACAAGCCGCTCAGCCGACGCAGCCCATCGATCCGGCCATGACGCAACCGTTCTCGCCGCAATTCCTGGCTGCGGTTGCCGCACAAGCACCACAGCCGGCGGCAGCCACGCAGCCAGTAGTATCCGAAACACCAATCGCCGCTGCGCCCGGCCAGCAGCAATACGTTTGGGATCAGACGACGCAAAGCTTCCGCCCGGTGGAACCGACAGCGCCGGTGACGCCAGCAGCACCAGCCGCACCAGCGGCACCGGCGACATCGCCTGTTTCGGCAGCTTCAAACGCCGCGACACAAGCGTTCCAACCCAATCAGGCCGAGCAGCCTGCGGTAGATGCCGAGGCAACACAGGTGTTCCAACCTAATTCAGCTACGGCCACACAGGCATACGGCGCATCATCCACCGTATCCGGTGAGACCGTTGCCATGCCGGCAACGCAAGTAGCGTCTGCCGATGATGCTGCAGCCACACAGGTGTTCCAACCGGCCGCCCTGGCCGCTTCGGCACAGGCTCAGCCTGCTGTGATGCCTCCCTCCATTCCGTTGGATCAGGTCTCCGATGAGGACGATTCCGATGGCGCCGAGCCTCGTCACGGCGGTAGCGGCAAAAAGAACACCAGCAAGATCGTTGGCATTGCCGTAGCAGTAGTCGCCGTGATAGCGCTGGTTGTCGCCGGCCTGCTCTGGTGGCATTCCAACAGCAGCAAGGCGAGCCAAGCCGTGGCATTGGCCGAGTGCAAGGTAGCGGCCAAGCAGTACACGAATGCTCAGAAGAAGCTCACCACCGCCATATCCAATGGCCAAACCAGCGCGCAAACATCCACCAGCGATGTGGCCGATGCCAATACGCTCACCACGCTGAATCAGGCGTTGCAAGACGCCGGCAATCCGGCTGACACCGCCAAGTGCGATTCCAGCCTCAACGCCACTGAGTTGAAGTCTCACACTAAAGAGCTGCAGAATGATGCCAGCGACATGGCTGACAAGACGGATGCCATCAACAACGCGATCAAGGCCGTTAATACTTCAAAGGCGACGGCCGATACCAACACACTGAAATCGAACCTGAGCTCGGCTATTTCGCAGGCGCAGGGCACGCTGGATAATTCCGCGGGCAGTGTGGCCGATGAAAACACCCGCACCGCGCTGCAAAACGCCATCACCGAGGCCAATACGGTGATGAACGGGACCAGTCCGTCCGAATCCGACGTCAATAATGCGATTTCTAAACTGCAGAAGGCCGAGTCCGACGTCACCGCCTCGATGCAGGCCAAGCAGCAGGCAGATGCCGCCAAGCAAGCTCAGGAAGAGGCTCAGCAGAAGGCCGACCAAGAGGCACAGCAGAAGTCTCAAGACGAGTCCAACAATAGCGACAACAATAACGGCGGCGACAACTCCACCTCTACTGACGGCACCGACGGCAGCCACAACTGAGGTCTGCAGCGTTCTCCTGTTTCCCATGGGGCGGTTAGCATATTTTCCTTTTTCGCGGAATAATGCCGTTTTCAGCGACCGCCCCATGGGATAGTTACCGCCCCATGAGGAGCCGTTTGGATATAGCAGTGGGCCGGGCTCTGAATACCAGAGCCCGGCCCGCTGCTATATGCCCACAATCAGGGCTATTGCGATGGCTTAACGCTTGGCCATCGCGCGTAGCACAATCTTGCGCAGTTCGGAGGCAATCAGCACGATTGCGGCCAGGCAGATGCATTCCACCCAAGCCATCGGGCTCAATGCCACGGTGCCGAACGGACCGTTGAGGAACGGCACGTAAATCACCACGAGCTGCAGCGCCACGGACAAACCAATCGCACCCCATAGCCACTTGTTGGAGAACAGACCCACGAATGCGGACTGCAGATGCGAACGGGAGGACAGCGCGTTGAACAGCTGGGCAAACACCAGAATCGTGAAGCCCATCGTACGGGCCTCGGTCATCTGCGCTTCATGGCCGATGGCATCCACCGAGCGGTCGGTGAACAAGCCGCCGGACAGGTGCATGTCCATACCAATCAGCGTGACGATGGCCATGATGACGCCGATGTAGATGATGTCGCCCCACATGGAGGCGTCAATCACGCGGTCCGTCACCTTACGCGGTTTACGACCCATCACATCGTCGGTCTGCGGGTCCACGCCCATAGCCAACGCCGGCGCGGCATCGGTCAGCAGGTTGATCCACAGCAACTGTGTGGCGAGCAGCGGCACGGTGACGCCCACGGTTTCCGGCTGGCGGATGCCGAGGAAGCCGGCAAACACCACACCGAGGAACACGGTGAACACCTCACCCACATTGGAACTCAGCAGGTAGCGCAGGAACTTGCGGATGTTGTCGAAGATCACGCGACCCTCGCGTACGGCGGCCACGATGGTGGAGAAGTTGTCGTCCGCCAGAATCATCTTGGCGCTCTGCTTGGTCACTTCGGTGCCGGTGATGCCCATGGCCACGCCGATGTCCGCGGACTTGACTGCCGGGGCATCGTTCACACCGTCGCCGGTCATGGCCACGATGTTGCCTTGGCGCTGCAAGGATTCGACGATCTTGAGCTTGTGCTCGGGGGCCACGCGCGCGTACACGGACACTTCGGACGTGGCCTTGTCGAGCGCGGCCTCATCGGGCAGCTGGTCGAGCTGGTCGCCGGTCAGGGCCTTGCCATCCTTGGCGATGATGCCAAGGTCGGAGGCGATGCGGGCGGCGGTCAGCGGGTGGTCGCCGGTGATCATCACCGTGCGGATGCCGGCACGATGGGCCTCGGTCACGGAGTCGCGCACCTCAGTACGCGGCGGATCGATAATGCCGACCATGCCATTCCAGATGAGATCGGTTTCAATGGCTTCGGCCTGATCGGCGATGTCGGACACCTGGCCTGCAGCGTTGACGCTTACACCGGGCACATCAGCCAAAGAACCGGTTTCCAGCGGACGGCAGGCCTCGCCAAGCGTACGGTAGGCCTCGGAGGAGAGACGTTCGACGGTGGCGAGAATCGACTGGCGATCGCCTTCGGTGAGCTTACGGACCTGACCACCCACGCGGATGCGCGTGCAGTAGCTCAACAGCACGTCGGGCGCGCCCTTGGCGAACACGGTGAGCTTGTCTGAATCGGTGCTGTCCTTGACGATGATGGACATGCGCTTGCGTTCGGAGGTGAACGGAATCTCGCCAACGCGCGTGTATCGCTTGATCTTGCGATCGGCCTTGACCTTGCGTGCGGCCACGATCAGCGAGACTTCGGTGGGGTCGCCCACAATCTCCCAACGGCCGTTCTCCTCGCGTAGTTCGCCGTCGTTCGCGAGCGTGCCGGCCACGAGCGTGGCGACGACTTCATCGGCCACAATCTGGGCCTGCTCGGATTCAGGACTGACGCCGCCGGTCATAACCATGCGGCCTTCCGGCGCGTAACCGGTGCCAGTGATCTGCACTTCGCCGGACGGGGTGACCACACGTTCCACGGTCATCTCGTTGCGGGTCAGCGTACCGGTCTTATCCGAGCAGATCACGGAAGCGGAGCCCAAGGTCTCCACCGAATGCAGTTTCTTGACGATGGCGTTGTGCGCGGCCATACGCTGCACACCAAGCGCCAGCACCACGGTCAGGATGGCGGCCAAGCCTTCCGGCACGGCGGCCACAGCCAGCGAGACAGCCAACAGCAAGGAATCAATCACGTCATGGACGTCGTTGAAGCCTTCCAGCACGGCGAGCGCCACCAGCACCACGACAGCGATGACGCACACCGCAATGCCGAGGATCTTGGAGACGTAATCCATCTCCTTCTGCAGCGGAGTTTTCTCATCTTCGGTGGCGGAGAGCATGTCGGCGATCTTGCCGACCTGCGTATTCATACCGGTGCCGGTCACGATTGCGCGGCCGGTGCCTTGCGTCACGGAAGTGCCGTTGAAGATCATGTTGGCGCGGTCGCCCAGCGCCTTGGCTTCGGTGAGTGTGTCCGGCTTCTTGCCAACCGGCACGGATTCGCCGGTCAGTGAAGCCTCGGCGATGCGCAGGCTGGCCGCGTTGACCAGTCGGCCATCAGCGGAGACCGAATCGCCTTCCGCAAGGACGATGATGTCGCCGGGGACCACGTCGGCGGTGTTGATGCGCATGACCTTGCCATCGCGCAGCACCGAGGTCTGCGGGGCCGTCATTTGTGCGAGCGCTTCGACGGCCGCCTCGGCCTTGGCTTCTTGCATATAGCCGAGCACAGCATTGACAATCAGGATCAAGATGATCACGATGGCGTCGAACGGCAGCACTTCGCCGCCTTCCGCGCCGGGCTGCGCATTGGCTTTTTCGATGAACCAAGCGATCACCGAGATAATAGTGGCCGCGATCAGCAGGTAGACCAGCGGATCTTGGAATTGGGCCAGGAATTTCTTCCATTTCGGTACGGGCGGGGCGCTGGCGAGCTCGTTCGGGCCGAATTTGGCCAGTCGGCGCTTGGCTTCTTCCTCGCTCAGGCCGTGGGATGGGTCGACGTTCAGGGCTTTGGCCACGTCGTCGGCGCTGGTCAGACTTGGATCGGTATCCCCCAATAGCGCTTCCTGTGCGCGCACCTCTTCCGATTCCACGACCCCGTTCGTTGCGGTCGTGGACACTGCGGATTGATCTTTGAGATCATCCATAATGTTCTCCTTGGTATTGCCGCGGAGTAGTCAGCCTTGCGGCCGCTGCCGGGTTTTCTCTCCCGGCTGGACGCACAGGACTGCGCGGTTATGGACACCGGCGCAACTGCTGCCGATGCATACGATTGCCATTATTCCATAACCGCGTGGCGCACTTGGCGCACAGCGTAATAGCGTTTTGCCTAGAACAGGCGACGCAACCAGGCCTCAGCCAAATCAGGCCAACACTGCACGCATTCGACGATGTGCGCATAGAAGCCGTTACCGGCAGTTTCCGCATTGGCCAAGGACAGGCCGTGGCTGCCTTCAGGGAACAGGTGCGCCTCAATGCTCACGCCGGCGGCCCGGCAGGCCTGGATGAGCATTAGCGTGTTCTCCACGGGCACGGCGTCGTCGGTCATGGTATGCCAGACGAAGACGGGTGGCGTTTTGGCGTCGATGTGCTTTTCGATGGAGAACTTGTCCAGCAAAGCCTGATTGTGAGCTTGGTCCCCTAGCAGGCATTGGAAGCTGCCGCGATGGGCGTACTTGCCGGCGGTGATTACTGGGTACGAGAGCATCAGCGCGTTCGGGCGCACGGCGTCCGGGTCCATGCCGCCCTGTTCGCGGATGTCTTCGTCGCCGACCGAGGTGGCGAGGTTGGCGGCCAGATGCCCGCCTGCGGAAAAGCCGAGTACGGCCACTTGCGCGGGGTTTACATGCCACTGATCCACATTGGCGCGAATCAGGCGCATTGCCTCGGCAGCCTCCAGCAAAGCCACCGGATAGCGGCTGGGCTGCACCGAATAGCGCAGCACGAATACGGCGAAGCCTTTGGCCAGGAATTGCAGGGCCACTGGCTCGGCTTCGCGGTCAGAAGTCATGGCGTAGCCGCCGCCAGGCAAAATCAGGATAGCCGGGCGTATACGGTCCGGTTCCATCTCCTCGCTGTTGTCGGCCACATAGCCAAAGAATCGCGCCTCGCTGCCATCAATGCCAACGATGGTTTGTTGAATGTATTGCATGCCATACATCATACGCGCAGAGAATAGTTCTCGATAAGAACCACTCGCCATATGCGGTCTTGCCCGTATCTCCAAACCGAATAACGCTTACAGCGAATCGTGAAGACTGCGGGCCATGGCGCGGTCGCGCGAGCCTTTGGTGAGCTTGAGACCGAGGGTCACGGCAATCAACACAACAGTGCAGGCGATCCACAGCGTTCGACCGCCGAAGTTGCTGATAGTCCAGCCACCAATCAGCGGCGCCAGCGCAATCGACGCCGACCACACTACGTTGTAGACGCCCTGATACGTGCCGCGCGCCGACGCGGGTGCCATGGCGGCAACCGTAGTGGTGGCGATAGGGAATGTGCCCAGCTCACCCAGCGTCCACAGCACTACGGCAAGCGCGAATCCGCCCCAAGAATGGGCCGCGGCCTGCACCGCATAGCCGATGACGGTTACGGCGAGGCCCATCACCAGCACGCGTGAATTGCCCATGCGCGCGAACAGTTTCATCGCGGGAATCTGCAGCAGGCACAACATACCGCCATTGATGGTGAGCAGCACCGAATACTCGCCCAGCCCTAGACCAAGGTCCGTCATGGCAATGGGCAGGCCGGAGGTGCTTTGGAAGTACACAAGGAAGTAGCCGAACATCAGCAGGGAGAAGCCGAGGAATGGAGTATCGGTGAGCACGCGCCGCCAATTGCGAGACATGGCGCCCTTGACACTGGCAGCCGGTGCGGCATCCGAGTGATTCGGCCTCTCAATGCCGGCGAATTCCGCATGGGTAACACTGCATTCGTCTTCATGGCGCACCGCACTTGGCACCGATACAGTAATCCCCAAATGCCGCACCTCGCGGAAGAACGCAATCAGCAATATCGTGACGGCTATCATCACCGCCGCTTCAACGTAGAACATCAGCGAATACGAGATCTTGACCAGCTGGTTGGCCACAATCGGTCCAATCGCGTACCCAAAATTAATCGCCCACGATTGCAGTACGTATGCACGTTGCTGACGTTCGGCAGGCACCACATCCGCGATATACGCGGCGATGGCCGGGCTGGGCAGCGAGGCGAACGCACCATAGACGAACAGAGCCGCGCCTAAAGACACAGGATCAGTGAGTACGGAAACGACCAGTAGGGCAGCCGCTGCGCCGATTTCGCCGATGATAATCATGGATTGGCGGCCGAATCTGTCGGACAAGGTACCGCCGAACAGGCAGCCGATGATTGCGCCGAAGCCGTACATGGCCACGACTGTGCCCACCACACCCTCATCGAGGCGCAGCGCGGAAACCAAATATATCGACAAGAATGAGGTCACGAAGCGACCCATCCACAGAATCAGAATCGCCAACCATAATCCCCAATACAGCAGGGACAGTCCGAATATCATACGCTGCTTCTTCACTCTCAATACCTTACCGGCTACCGACGGCGGAATAGCCGCGTTTTGGCGCGGGGTGCTGGGACAATAGCACCTATGGCTATCAAAAAAGGACCGACCAAGGGGTCGGGTGGCAAGCATCGCAACAAACTGAAGGGCTACGGCCCCACTCCCAAGGCCGAGGACCGCGTCTATCACAAGGCGTACAAGGCCAAGAAAGCGGCCGAACGTCGGCAGATGGCCGACCCGCGTCTGGCAGCCCGCCGTCGAGTGGACAAGTTCGCTTCGGCGGATACTTCGGATCTGGTGTACGGCCGTAATTCCGTGCTGGAAGCACTGCGCGTAGGCGTACCTTCTTCCACGCTGTACATCATGTCTCGTATTGAACATGACGATCGTACTCGCGAAATCGTGAAAATCGCTGGTATGAACGGCCTGCACATGCTGGAGGCCGATCGTCTGGAGATGGATCGTATCGCCCGCTCTGGCAACCATCAGGGCGTGATTCTGAAGGTCGATCCGTTCCAGTACTCCTCGCTGAACGAGCTGGCCGATCGTGCTGAGAAGAAGGCCAAGGCAATGGAGGCCGCGAATTCGGCGGCCGCCCGTATTGCTGCGCGACCGCTGTTTATCGCATTGGACGGCGTGACCGATCCGCAGAACCTGGGTGCCGTGATTCGTTCGGCGGCCGCATTCGGTGCCAATGGTGTGATTCTGCCGGAACGCCGTTCCGCTTCAGTGAACGCCGCCGCTTGGAAGGTGTCTGCCGGTGCGGCCGCGCATATGCCGGTGGCGCGCGTGGTGAACCTGACTAAGGCACTTGAGGGCTTGAAGGAGCGTGGATACTACGTTGTCGGCCTTGACGGTGGCGGCGATAAGCTCGTCGGCGAGACTGGCTTTGAATCCGATCCGCTCGTTGTAGTGCTCGGTTCGGAAGGCAGCGGTTTGGGCCGACTGGTGCGCGAAACCTGCGACGCGATTGCCGGCATCCCGATCAGCTCGTCTGTTGAGTCGCTGAACGCTTCAGTGGCGGCGGGTATCAGCCTGTACGCGGTGTCCAACGCACGGCGCAAGGCTGCGGCGGAGTGATTGTCGCTTGAGGCCGTAATAGGTTGTACATACACGGAAGCCCCTCTATTTGAGGGGCTTCTTTGTGTGATGGGCTCACCTACAGACAGTCCACCGGATTGTCCGCTTAATGACTCCACACTGCCGCATCCGGATCGTCATCGGGGTTGTAGCCGTCGTCGTCCGGGTCGCTGTAGGTGGATTCGTCGTCAATGACGCCGGAATCGGCCTCTTCGTTAAGTTCGGCGAGTGCCTTGGAGTCAAGGCTGTAGCTCGGCAGAGCGTTGTCGATGTAGCTGGTCACGGCCTCGCCCATCGGCACGTCGTGGCCGGCCTTCTCCGCCAGGAACCAGCGATGGTCAAGCACCTCATGGAAGAACTGAGCAGGCTCGATCTGGGAGCGATATTCGCGCGGAATCATACGCACGGTCGGCTCGAACACCTCACGCATCCAGTCGGTGGCCACGATTTCCAGATCCTCGCCCTCACGCCACGTGGAGGCACGGTAGGCGTCAAGGTCGTTGAGCAGACGACGGGCCTGGTTCTCCTGCACGTCAAGGCCGGTGAGGCGCAGCAGCTTGCGGTTGGCGTAGCCGGCGTCCACCACGCGCGGGCGGACCAGCACACGCTTGCCGTCCTCGGCGGTCTTCATTTCCAGCTCGTCCACGTCGAAGCCCAGCTCGTTGAGCTTGTTGACGCGCTGCTCGATCTTCCACATTTCGTCCGGGTTGAACTTGTCGGTGTCGGTCAGGGCGCTCCACAGCGAGTGGTAGCGGTCGACTAGGCGGTTGCCCACCTCGATCTCATCCACGTCGCCGGGCAGTAGCTTGCCGGACGCCAAATCCATAAGTTCGCCGATGATGTTGGTGCGGGCCAAGTCGATATCGTATTCGCGCTGGCCGTCGGTGAGCTGGGCTTGCAGGTCACCGGTCTCGGCGTCCACCAGGAAGGCGGAGAAAGCGTCGGCGTCGCGCAGGAACAGGACGTTCGACAGGGACACATCGCCCCAGTAGAAGCCGGCCAGGTGCAGGCGCACCAGCAGCACGGCGAGGGCGTCAATCAGTCGTTCGGCGGTGTCCGGGCGCAGGTTGCGGGCGAACAACGCACGGTACGGCAGCGAGAACTTCAAGTGCCGGGTGACCAGAATCGCCTCCAGCGGCTCCCCTTCACGGGTGTGACGGCCGATGACCACAGCGATCGGGGTCACAGTTGGCAGTTCGAGCTTCTGCAGTCGACGCAGGATCTCGTACTCTCGCTCGGCCACCTGGCGCGTGATCTCCTTCATGGCGTACACCTCGTCGCCCACGTGCACGAATCGCACGACGTGGCGGGAGATGCCTCGCGGCAGGTTGGCCAGCAGGTCCTTAGGCCAGGTCGCCAAGGGCTTGTGCCAGGGCAGCGTGAACATCTTTGGGTTCGAGCTGGCGGCGGTGATTTTCAGTGCTTGCGGTTCGGCTGAATTGGCGTGTTCGTCTTCGGCTTTGACAGACGTGGCCTTCAGCGCACGCGGATCCATCTGGGGCAATTCGTTCAACTCCATGTGTTCGATTTTACGTGTCGTTCGCGATGTGTGCTCCTTTGCCACGACTTCGGCGCGTTATGTTTACGGACGATTCAACTCGTCCCATGCCGCTCATTGCATATCGTTGGACTTGGTTTGCTGTGCAAGCTGCAAACGCAGCTCATCGATCTGCCGCTGCAGGCTCTCGATATAACGTGTTTGCTTGCAGATGATCAGATCGCGCACGTCACGCACATCGACCTTGCTGACTTCTCTGTCTTGCGCCGTGTCCATATCCACAGAAAACAGGCGTTCCGGGCTGCTTGCCACTTCCAGATCTTCCAGCTGCATTTTCTTCCGCCATCGGTCCATGCAGCGTTCAATACGTTTTTCGCCTATGAACTCAGGCCCTAGTCCCGCCTCACGGAACAGGTACGTGGGCGATTCGCCGGCATCGGCGCGCATCACGCATTCCCGTTTGAACCACTCGGCATACCTGATGCGTGATGGCGATACCTTCACCACCGCCCGCAGCTTGATCAGACGTTTTATCTGTGCGGATGAGAACGAGGCCTTGCTATGCGTCATGCTTTTCCTCCGTCGGCACGGAACTGGTGTGATGACTCGGTATCATCGGAGCGATATCGCACGCGTAGTTTCAACACGGCAAATGCGATGACAAGTATGACGGCCGCAACACCGGCGATACCTCCCACGGCGGCACCGGTATTGCCGATAACGCCAGGATTGCCCGGCATCTCTCCTGGGTTGTGTTCGTGTTCAGGCGGGGTGGGCGGAGTACTGGTGCTGAATTTCGGCTCTACCGTGATGTTGAGATCGGCGGCCGTATCTCCGCTGCCGGGAATCGAGATGAGGAACGGATCACAGTCGTATGCCTTGTTGGCTTTCGCCGAATCCGTGCGGGAGACCAGATATAGGCCAAGCGGTAGGTTCTGGAAAGTAAGTTGGCCAGCTGCATTGGTGGTGCCGGAATGCTGGTATAGCTTGTTTTTCGCCGCGTGTGCAGCCAGCTTCTTGGCGGCATCGTGATATTCACTTGATGTCAGGCGTTCCCAATCGGCAGTGAGACCGGAAAAATCACTGACGGTTTTATATGAGGAAACGCTACCATCATTGTTCGTTGTGACAGTGGCGACGCGCACGATGGCATAAGTATCGCCGGCAAGTGATTTGGGCGAAGCCGTGTCTCGGCCCCATACGGCATTGATGGTGAGAGTGCCGAAGGAATCAGCTTGCGCGTATGGCACCATGAAGCCGAAAGACACAAGACCAGTGAGGATGATAGTAATGGTGGCGGCAATCATGGCAGCAACGCGCGCCGCACCATACTCGCTTCCGCTATGCGGGTCTAACATGTCTGCCCGGTCCTTTCCGCCGTGATGAATGTGATTGGTTATTTGTATTGGCTGGCTGAGGAGGCAAGTCACCGTCCGGCTCGATGGCTGCGGAGCTGGAATCATCAGACGCGACCTTGGCGCTCCCACTCTGCCGGCGTCGCCGCTCATGCCGTTGCCACAAATGCCATGCGATGAGCAAGGCAATCAATGCGAGAGACGGCAACAAGTACTGCAGCGGGATGTCTACGTGGAATGTGGATTTGGCGTCATTCTGCTGCTGTGGTGTGTACGGGATGCGATGACCGCGCACCAGCAGCCGGTGCGTGTTGACCGCATACGGTGTGCAGGTGATGAGCGTGACCAAATCCTTGCCGGGCTCGATTGCCAGTTGTTTGGTATCGGTCGGCAGAACGGTAGTGATCTTATCGACCTGATACGCATACGTGTCTTTAAGTATTGTGATGTAGAACTTGTCGCCTTTTTTCATAAGGTTCAAGTCCGTGAACAGTTTTGCCGTGGGCAGCCCTCGGTGGCCAGACAGCGCCGCATGAGTGGACGCGCCGCCAACTGGTAGTGAGGTCTGTTCCAAGTGACCGATGCCTATCTGCAGCACTTTCTCGGCGGTACCGTGGTAGATGGGCAGGGTCTCGTGCAGACGGGGCATGGTGATGTATCCCATCATGCCGTCGCCGCTCAGATTGAGGAGGTTATTGTATTCCTTGCTGACTGCTTCGGTGTTGACGGCTGCGGCAAGCGCATCCGTGGCACCGGCATTATTGGCGGCTAACTGTTCGTTATAGGTGTGCGCGGCGGCCAGCATCTGCTGATACTGCTTATCAGAGATGGATTGTGTTGCGGCATCATAGTTGGTGACCGCGCGCGAAGCGTTCCGCATGACGAGGAAGTTGCTGATGGTCGGATAGAACAGCACGAGCAGCCCTATCGCGATCACCAGCAGCGGCACAAGGCCGCGCAGCTTCCTCTTCATACTTCTCCTTGTCCGGGGAGGCGATGGTCTTGCCTCCCTATGTTGTTATGCTCCTCTTGGCAAGTCGGCTCAGGCTGCGTGCTTAGAGGACTTGCGGTTGGACTTCACGTACCAGCCGGCGCCCAGAGCCACGATCAGCACGCCGAACACCGTGAACAAAGCCGTACCCATACCACCGGTGGAGGGCAGCTCGATGCCCTTCTTGTTTTCTACGGTTATGGAGGTGGCAGAATTGTCTGCGTCGTAGGTTTCGCCGGACTTGATAACACCCCAGTTGAGCAGCTTGCCGTCAGCGTTGTAGTTAGCCTTGATTTCCACCGTGATCGGAGCGGTCAGCTTGTTATAGTGGGCAGGCGCCTTAGTTTCCACAACCTTGTAGGTGCCTTCCTTCAGACCGGTGAACTTCAGAACACCATGGCTGTTGGTCTTGACCGCTGTATCCGCAGCAGCGGTATCGTTGGCTCCTTTCGGACGGAAGGAGTTTTCATCAGGATTCACCGATGCAAGAGCAATCTTGTTGCCCTGAGCATCCTGAAGCTCGAACTGAGCGCCTGCAAGCTTCATATCAGTGTTGTCTGCATCCACCTTGTTGATAGCGAAGTTGAAGGTGTAGGTGTAGGTCTTGTCTTCGCCGGTTTCACCAGTATTGTTGCTGGATGGATTATTGCTGTAGATGATCTTCGCGGTGTTGTCGTTACCATTACCCGCAACGACCGCATCAGTGTTCAAAGTGGCGGAGTACTCGACGGTGATGGTCTTGCCGGCATCCTGCTGGTGCTTGGTCTTGAAATCGGTCATGTTGACTTCAAGAGAAGTCGTGCCCGAGATTGTGTTCTTAGTGAACGTGGCAGTGTAATCACCAGTGTCTACTACGGTGCCGTCAATCTTCACAACGGCGGTAAAGGTGTTGCCAGTTGCAGCAGTGTTGTTCAACGTGAGACCCTTGGACAGGGTATCGGTGAACTTGAAGGTGTAGTTGGTGTACTCGGCCATATCCGGCACGGTGGAGGCGAGCTTGAAGTTCACGGTATCGCCGATCTGAGCGCTGTTGTGCGTGGAATCCTCATTACCGTTCTGAACGGTCTTCTGGATAGTCGGGTAGGTGCTCTTCAGGTTCTGTTTCACGGGGGTGCTGTTCTTCACGTTCAGCAACATGGCGTCCGTACCACGCTTAGTGGTGGTGTCGGTGGAACCGGCAGCCGGGCTTACCACATAGTAGCCGTAAGACAGGTTGTTGATAGTAGCGGTATAGGTGTTGCCGTTCGCAGCAGCAATTGCCTCGTGCTTCAGAGAGGCACCAAAGTTCTCCTGAGACTTGACCCAATCGGAAGCCTTCTTGGCGAAGTTAACGACGTTAGTGTCCTTCAGACTGGCAACGTAATCGTAAGCCTTTTGAGAAACGTTCTCCGCAGTTGCGCCTTCAACCTGCACAGTATGCAGGAAGAAATCATCCCAGCTGCTAATCAGTGCATAGCCACTGTTGGTAGCAGTGCCGTTTTCCACGGCTTCCTTGTCATAGGTGAACATCTGGTAGGCAGTGACGGTCTTGCCCTTGAATTCGGCATTGGAGCTGCTCACCTCGATGCTGCCGTCAGATGCGTTTGCCGCATTGGCGGTGGTAGCGCCGAGGCCGGCGATGCTGAACATCGTCGCTGCGGCGATAACGCCCGCCGCAAGCTTCTTGGTCAGTGAGTTCATCACTGGTTCCTTTCTCCTTGTTGTTGCCTCTCGGACTGTTGCGTGCCGAGAAGTAAGGTTGGTTGATATTGGGGTGCCCGCAACCGGAGTTACGGAAATCTTGACATCACGAGACCGCGTGGCGTCCTCGTTTTCGGGATGGGCCGGATGGGCCGGATGCGCCGCCCGCGTTTGCCTTGAAATACCATGCGGCACCAAGTCCGAGCAGCAGCAGGCCGAACAGCATGAACCATTGGGTTCCCTGCCCGCCGGTTTCCGGCAATGGCACGGCATTGGTCACTGTGGCCACGTATTCCTTGTTAACGTCGCCAGTGGTGTTGTTCGGATCCGCCGCGTAGGAGACGGAGACCGAGTAGCCGGCGTCGGCAGGCGTCTTGCAACCTTCCGTGGCGTCAGCTCCGGCAGAGGTTGCACACTGGACGACATCCCCCTTGCCGAACATCATCCAGGTTTCGGTAACGGTGTACGTGTAGTAGCGCAGCGTTCCGGCATCATCGGTGAAGGCCACCGGCAGACCCGTGATCTTCTTGCGCCATGTGCTGCTCCAGAGCGAACCGTCGGAGGAATCCAATACCTCGGTCCAGCCGTTGGTCTTCGGTACGGCGTTGCAATCGCCGTCGAAGCACTGGATGGTTTCCGGCGTGACCTTCTCCCCCGCATCATTGGTGTATGTCGCGGTGATCTTCAACGCGATGGCATCCGGACGAGTGACTCGGCCGTAATCCTTCCACACCTTCTGCACGGTCAGGTCAACGCTCCGGCAACCGTCCTTGCCGCACGGGTCCTGGCCGTCGTCCGGTTCGGGGGTGAGTCCGCCGTTGTTGTCGGATACGGGCACGTCAAGCATGAGCACTGCCTTGGCTGGGGACTGGTAGGCATCGAGCTTTGTGCTGCTGCCACCAGCCACAGTCACGGCGTCCTTGATGCCGACCCATGTGGCACCAGTGTCGCCGGATGCACCACTGTGCACAGCGCCGCTGTCGTATGTGTTGACCACGTCGAACAGCTTCACTTCCCAACGATCGAGTCCGGTGTTCAGCGCATCGTCTGCCGTGTTCTTCTGCGAGAAGATCTTGTTGCCGTCCTGTGCGGAGGTGCGGGCCTCACCGGCGTTCGCGACCGCCTTGCGGTAGATGCGGTAGGTGTTGTATGCCTTGCCGCCGTTGCCGTCATCGACCGGTCCGAGGATGTCGCTCATGGTGTTGAAGTCCCATACGGACTTGAGTTTGGTGTTCGAGAACGGGTCGACCAGTCCGCTGGTGCCGCGGATCGTGTCGGCGTAGACCATGTGGTCGTCCGCCAGCACGCCCTCGTCGTTCAGTCCGGCGAAGCCGCCCGCGTAGCCTGTGGAAAGATCCTTCACGCCGTCGGTGTCCTGAGTCGCTCCGCCACCGAACACGTCATAGCCGCTGGCGATGCCCGTCACGGTGGACTGTTCCACGCGGGTGCGGTTGCCCTTGATGAGTTGGACGGTCAGGTTGCTGCCTGACCCATCCATGTCGATGCCGTTCTTGCTGCAGGGCAGTTTGATGACGCTGTCGCCGATGGTGACGATCGCCACGTCGGTCTGCTGCTGGTTTTCGGCGTCGGCCTTGGACAGGGCGACGCTCACCTTCAGCCCGAACAGGTTCACGTACAGCACATTGCCTTCCGAGAGCACCTTGAGGTCGAATACCTTGCCGAAGATAGCCGGGAACCACTTGCCCAAGTCAATAACGCCGACCTGTTCCACCTTGTCGAGGTATAGGAGCTTGACCAGCGCGTTCACCACTTGCAGGAGCAGTTCCACGAGTACCGAGTTGACCTGCGTATCGACCAGATAGGCGCGGCTGGTTTCGCCGACGAATCCGCCGGCGATCTCGCCGCTGGTGACCTTCTTGAGATTGTCAGACGTGCAGCCCTTCACTCGGGCCAAGTCCGCGTAGCCGACGAATCCGCCCGCGACCTCGCGCCCGGTGGCCTTGTCGGTGGCTTTGCCGTAATCGTCGCCATGGTGTGTGGCGGTGACGGTGTAGCCGTCCGGGATGCCGGTGACATGCGAATCACCGACATGCGAGCCCCAGATGTCAAGTACGCCGGCCGTGGCACCGAGCAGGTTGAGCGCACTCGTGCCGAGTTGTGCGTTGTCGGCGGCGACCGTGCCGGATTTGCCGAGGTGCCCGATGAAGCCGCCCACGTAGTTCACGCCGGTCACACTGTTGAGGTTGGTGACGTTGGACTGCTTGACGGAGCCATTGATCAGTCCACCGCCGAAGCCACCGGCCGCACCGGTGTAACGCTTCGAGTCGAGCATGCCCTTCGTGGTGGAATCATGGGCGACGACTTGGATGCCGTCGTTCACGCCGTTGACCTGACCGTCATAGATGAAGGTGCGGAACGCTTCGAGCACGCCCACGTTGCCGACCTTGAGCAGTTTGAGCAGCAGGTTGGTGTCCTGCTTATCGCCGGCCTCGCCGCCGCCGACGGAAGCGACGCTGGACACATCGGCAAGGCCGAAGAAGCCGCCCGCGTATTGCCCGCCTTCAACGGCGCGCAGCCCGGTGACTGTAAGTGCGGCTGGGTCATTGTTCGGATCCGCTTCACTGCCGGTGCCTTTGGCGGAATCCTTGTCACCGAGGATCGCGGCCTGCAGCGAGCCGGCGAAACCGCCGGCGTTCAGGGCATACTTGGTTGTGGTATTACCCTTATCGTCCTTGCTCTCATATGCGCCGTCGACCGTGTATCCCCATGCCGGGTCATCCGAGCTCACATGCGCACCGCGAATCGTCGTAACCGTGGCCTGCAATACGCTGACCAGACTTGCCGGGTTCGATACCAGCGAGTCGAGGATTCCTTGTAGGAATCCCTCGGATGCATTGGTATCCACATCTGCGACCGCACCGGCAGTGGCCACGCCGATGAATCCGCCGACGTTGTTGCGGCCTTCCACCTTGCGCAGGTTGGAGACGTTGGCACCGGCCGCCTTGTCAGCAGTGGCCCCATCGGCAAGCTTCTGGCCGTTCTGGTCGAGATCGCCCCAGATCTGGCCGCCGACCGCGAGACCCACGTAGCCACCGGCGTTGCCGGTGCCGTGCGTGATGTCTTCGCCGGTGGCCACGACCTTCATACCCTTGCGGTAGCCGGCCACGCTCGAGGATTTGATGACTGGCACGAATACCTGTGCCACGTCGAGCATCTGACCCAGATCAAGTTTGATGCCTTTGTCGCCGAATAGTTGGATGGAGCCGAACGAGGATGCCGAGCCGGATTCCATCGTGCCCGCGTAGCCACCTGCCGCACGCATGGCGGAGACGGTCTTGACGTCCATCGACTGGCCATCGGTGATCGTGCCGGTGCGCATCAGGCCGACGTGTCCGCCGGCGACGCCGGAATCATGCAGGTTCGCGCCGGTCCGATACTCCGCACGTCCTGCGACGACGTTGAATCCGAAGATGTAGGATTCGAGGAACTTGTCCAGGGAATCCTGGTCGGTAACAGAGCCCGCACCATCAGCCGTGGTCACATCGGTGAATTCCTTGCCATACGCACCGTACTTGCCGATGTTGTCGACCCACGTCTTCCACTGGTCGTAGCTCATATTGCGCAGCGGACCGGTGACCTTCGTGTGCTCCTCGGTCGGGTAGACCACGGACAGCACGCCGGCGAGGTTGCCGGCCTTGATGAGACCGCCAAGCAAGGAGAGCGAACCGCCTTGAGCGGTATCGGCCGCCTCCATGAAGCCGGTGTAACCGCCGGCGATTTCGGCACCGTATACACTGCGGATGCGCGCGGCGTAGGCTACGCGCTGCGGCCCGTTGTATTTGCCGCCGGTATTCTCCTGCTTCCACGCTGCTGTGTTGTTGCCCCAGATATGACCGCCACGATTACGACCTGCATAGCCGCCGGCCATGCCGCGGCGTGTGGTCGTATCCGATGCCGCCTGGGCACGCACCGCGCCGCCGCACACTGCGGCATCGGTCGAGCTGTTGCGAATCGTCGGCACGAAGTCCTGCACGAGCGAGAGCAGGTCGTCGAGGTTGACAAGCTTCTTGAGCACGCTGCCGTCACCAAGCACGTTCGCCACGGCTCCCGGCTGCATGGTACCCACGTAACCGCCGGCCGAAACCTGGCCGATGATGTATACGAACTCATGAGAGCTCGAGTCCTGAATGTGGCCGCCTTCGATGTCTCCGGCGAAGCCGCCGGCCATACCCAGTGGATCGGGCTTGTTGTTGGCGTTCCTATGGTCTGCCGTGCCGGCCAGCACGGAGTATCCGCCGATGCCGCCGGTCACATCGGAATGTTCAATCGTCGAGACGACGACATCCAGCACACTGAGTACATCGTTGAGATTGACGTTCTGGCCGAGCAGGCTCAGGCCGCCGCCCACGGCTGCTGCCGAGCCGATATCCATTTTGCCGATATAGCCACCGGCATACCGCGCGGCAGTGACTGCATACGAGCTGTCTTTGCTCAGATAGGTGTCGTCGATTGATCCGGTGGTTTCCAGATTCTTCGGTGCCTTGACATCGGTGTGGCGCAGTTGAGTGACACTGGAATGGGACACCTGCACACCGGAACCGTAGCCGATGTAGCCGCCGGCGGAACCGGATTGCGTATCGGATTGGTCAAGTCGGGTGGCGGAGACGGTGAAGCCGGGATCATCCGGGTCGGAAATCTTGTTGCCGCTGGTGGTCTCCACGGTGGTGGCATCGGAATGCACACCTGCGTAGGAGATGAACGGCACATAGCCCTGCACCACCTGCAGCAGGTTGGCGAGATCCACCGTACCGAATTTGCCGAGCAGACTCAGACCGCCGTTACCAGCCGAAGCGAGTGCGCCGGAAACAACCTTGCCGCCGAAACCGCCCGCGTATGCGCCGCCGGTCACATGGTCGAGGTTGACAACAGCCACGGGGTTGGCTTGGACGCGGGACTGCACGTCTGCCAGTGTTGGGTCGTTCTCGAGATCTTTCTTATCGAACTGATTGACTTTGCCGCTTTGGAAATTGCCGGCGTAGCCTCCCGCGATATCACCTTCGACGTAACCACCGTTGACATACGACACAGTGGTATCCGTATAGCTTGGAATCAGATACGGCATGGCACCGAGCAGGTCGTTCACGGACAGCAGTCCGCCCTTGATGAGGTTGTCCAATACGCTGGAATCATCGGCGTTGCTAAGTGCGTCGGCGAGGCCGCCGGTGGTGGAGAAGCCCACGAAGCCACCCGCTATGCCATCGGATGTGCTGGTATCGGCCGTGACCGACTTGAGGTTCGTCACATGGCTTTCGCGGGTCTTGGTGCTGTTGGCCTGGCCGTAGAAGCCGCCCGCAGCGTAATCGGTGGTCTCGTTGTTCTCGTTCTTGCCGGTCGCCTTGACCGTGAATCCGTTGGCGATGCCGTTCACATTCGATGCAGTGACTGCAACCGAAGAATATTGGGCAACCGATAGCAGACCGGATAGCTTGATAAGCCCAAGCACATTAAGGCCGCCGGCGCCAACGGCGTCGCCCGGTCCGGAGAAGCCGATGAAACCGCCGGCTTCTCCCTTGGCCGTGACCGTGGCCAGATTAGTGAGGTTGGTGTTGGTCACGTCACCACCGGTGGCGCATCCGATGGCACCGCCCGCATAGTATGAGCCAGCCGTCACTGTCAAGCCGGATGCCGGGGCAGCAACAGTCACGTTCTCCACGGTGAACGGGGCAAACTGGTCGAACTTCTTGAGCGTGGCGATATCGCCAATTTTCACCACACTGTTGAGCAACCCAGCCACTGTGGTCGGTTGCAGATTGCCGGCGATGCCGCCCGCGTAGGAGCCGCCGGCGCTGACTGATTCAAGACCGTTGATGGCAGTGGAGCGCTGCTGAGGGAGCCCACGGGGATTGTTGTATTTCCAGAACGTGAGGTTCTGCAGATGATCCTGCGAGGAGTCGCCGATCACCGTGCCCGATCCTTCTCCCACGAGACCGCCCGCGTAATCGCCACCAGCCTTAACGGTGAAGGAGCCCTTCATCTGCGTGCCGAGAATCACGGAGGGATTCACGCCAACGATGGACAGCAGTTCTCCCGCACCACTACCGCTGCCGCTCAGCAGCTTGGCCACAGCCTTGGTGAGTTGTTTCAGCAGCGATGCGTTCGTGGCATCATCCGTGCCGAGTTCTAGGCCCCATCCCACGGAGGCAAATCCGGTGAATCCTCCGGCGTGGGATTTGTCAGTAGACACGGCAGCCGTGGCTGAAATCGTATTATTGACCGCGTAGGCATTGGCCATCGCGCCGCTAAATCCACCGGCATAGTCCGTGGCAGATACAGTGACCTTGCCATCGCCGTCGACGGTCAGGTTGCTGTTCTCGATGAGGCTCTGCGGACGCAGTGCAGACAGCAAATCAATACCAAGCGAGTTGAGCAGACCACCTACATTGCCATTGCGGCTTATTCCGGCGAAGCCACCGGCGTATTGCGTTGCCCGCACGGTGAAACCGTTCGTGCTCGTCACCGAGGAGTTCTCGATGATTGCGCCAATCTGTGCACCGACGAAGCCGCCGGCTTGCGGATTATTCTTGTTGCCGATCACCACGTTCTTTTTGAACCCGTTCACCGAACTGTTCGAGATGACCGGGTTGTAGTAGCCGACCGGAATCAAGGCATTCAGTCCGAGCGTGTCGGACAGCAACCAGTTCACCAAATCGCCCAGCCCGAGGAATGGGATGACACCCAAGATCTTCGAGAGTACATTGGTGAGCGTTCCCACGATGCCGGAGACCGCATCGTATCGGGTTGCGCCCTCAACATATCCCACGAAACCACCGGTCATACGGCTTACGCTGGATACCGAAACATCCGCCACTTCACAATCCGTGACCTTGGCATCGCCGTAAATACGGCCGGCGAACGCACCCGTGGCGAGATTGGAAGGATTGTCTTTGTGCAGGGTGAGCAGACCTTGAAGATTGAGGTCAAGATTTACTTGTCCGAATGTCAGCAGTTTCAACGCCTTAAGCAGAAGATCCAAAAGTCCACCCACTGCCGAAATGAGTGTGTCGAGCAGTGTCGACGGAATATATGACTTGCTTGCCTGATTCGTCACAGACACGTCCTGCAGCTTGAGGTTCGACACCACGGCCGTACCGGCGCTGCCCAGACTGGTGTTGTTCATCACGGTCTTGTTCGTGATCGAGGCGAAGAAGCCGATGCCCTGCTGCTTGCTGACGTCCAGCTGCTTGCCCGGTTGATTGACGACCACATGGCTGATGACCGGCCGAGCTGCTGTGGTATGCTCCACGCTTGCGCCATCGGTGCCGACAGCCTTCCACAGGCTAGCCACAGCGTCTGCGCTGTTGGAGACCGCGCCGAGCATGGTGCCGGAGAACATGAGCGGAGTCCACTCGGTGTTGTTGGTATCGGCCGCGTTCTTGGACAGGTCGATGTCACGGAAGATCAGGTAGTTGGCGTCTGCGGAATAGGTCAGGCCGGTGTTGGCAGCGGAGTAGTCCGTTTGCGTGCCATCAGCACCCACGCCGTAATACTTGGTGCGGGTATTACCAGCGTCCACTTTCGTACGACATATCGCCAGCGAATTGGCATAGTCGGAGGCATCAGCACCGCGCAAAGTATCTGAATCGGAGAGATCGGCGTCACCGGCGTATTCGGAAGACGGCGTGCCGTCCACCCACTGATAATTGGGTCCTTGTCGCATGCAAGTCTGCGTGACCTTGTTGATGCGGCCAATAACCTTCTTGCCGGAACCAATCGCACGCAGCTGCTGCTCGTTGCCAATCAGAATGTAGGTCTTGCCGTTGATTTCCTTGGTGACCTGGCCTTCAAAGTCACGGCCGCCAAGCGCCGTCGCGGCGACCTGCACATTGGCCTTCGCCGGCGATTGATCCGTCGCATTTGAGGAATCGTTCTTGGCATCTTGAGAAGAAGCATCGTTTGGAGCCTGCGTTTGGGCTCCATCATTGGCGGAATTGCCAGCGGCAGCTTCTGCTGAGTCGTCCGCCTTATTGTCTGTCGCACCATTTGAGGATTCGGAAGAACCACCAGTAGTAGAAGATGAAGAAGATGAATCTTGCTGCGCGCCCTGATTCGTTTCAGAAGGTGCTGGCGCACCGTTTGATGTATTGCCCTCTTCTGACGTCTTATCGTCAACATTGACATTGCGAGCAGAAGGAGCAGCTACGACAGTATTATCCCCCCCCCAAGAATTACGGAGTTAGAGGAACCATTTACATCATCTACATCCTGGGCATATGCCGCAGGCACCATGCACACAGTAGACAGGGAAACAGCGATAACCGAAGCAAGGCAGCGCCGCAAGACATGGCGATGCTGTCCAGGTTCCTGTTCTGCTCCTCCGTTAAACCTGCAACGGCCGAGCTTTAATTTCGAGACCATCGTTGCCCCCTCATAGATTCGCAACCCCCTTTTCGGGAGGTTACTGCATACGATCATATCACCTCTCTAGGAAGAAGTTGACAAAAGAACAAAAAACGTTCATTTGCGGGGGCCGGTTAGCGTACGTTTTCTAGGCAAAAAGAAAAGCCCCGCAGCTATGCAGGGCTTTTCCAACGAGGTCATAAGAGAGGAAGAGAATAACCTCGTTTAATGGTTGACGAAGCGATTAGACCTCGCCAAGTATCTATTAGTTCAGACGCAGCTCAGTCGACGGAGCGAACAGGTGCATCTTGGCCGGGTCGATCTTGATCTTGACGGTCGCGCCAACCTTCGGCAGCGCACGCGGATTCACACGAATCGTGGTGAGCTTGTTCTGGTCGGACATGACCTGGGCAGCCTCAGCTGCGGAGCCATCGGTGATGATGTTGCCGTAGATGTAGCCATCGGAGCCCAGATCCTCGACGTTCACAACCTTCAGGGAGAAGGCGTTCGGGTCGTCAGCCGGGGCCAGACCAGCGTCCTCAGGACGGAAGCCGACCACGATCTGGCCGTTGTCTTCGGCGGTGAGCTTGTTGACGGCCTCAGCCGGCAGGTCCACGGTGTCCTCACCGATCTTCGCCTTGCCGTTGACCACCGGGTGGGTGTTCAGGTTCATCGACGGGGAGCCGATGAAGCCGGCGACGAAGACGTTGGCCGGGCGATCGTACAGCTCGGTCGGGGCGCCGACCTGCTGCAGGATACCGAGCTTGATGACGGCGATGCGATCGCCCATCGTCAGGGCCTCGGTCTGATCGTGGGTCACGTACAGGGTGGTGACACCCAGCTGGCGCTGCAGAGCAGCGATCTGGGTACGGGTCTGGACACGGAGCTTGGCGTCGAGGTTGGACAGCGGCTCATCCATGAGGAAGACCTTCGGCTCACGGACGATTGCACGGCCCATGGCCACACGCTGACGCTGACCACCGGACAGAGCCTTCGGCTTGCGGTCGAGGTACTCGGTCAGGTCGAGGATCTCAGCGGCCTTCTCGACGCGCTTGCGGATCTCGTCCTTCGGAGTGCCGGCGATCTTCAGGGCGAAGCCCATGTTGTCGGCAACGGTCATGTGCGGGTACAGAGCGTAGTTCTGGAACACCATTGCGATGTCGCGGTCCTTCGGCTGCATCGTGGTGACATCCTTGCCACCGATGAGGATGCGGCCCTTGTTGACCTCTTCCAGGCCGGCGAGCATACGAAGGGTCGTAGACTTACCACAGCCAGAAGGGCCGACGAGGACGAGGAACTCGCCATCCTTGATATCAAGATTCAGATCATCCACGGAGGGCTTATCGTTGCCCGGGTAGATACGAGTGACGTGGTCGAAAACGACTTCTGCCATAATTACTAATCCTTTCAGAGGCAGGTACGTGCCTCACGATCCGTTGTAAAGGGATTTGTTCTTTACTGTGCTTCCGCCCTCGCCACCGACGTACAACTTTGCTTTCGGAAACTGCAAGCTTCAGCGTTTACTTTTTTCCGGTTCAGTGAAGGTTCTCTTCGTTGAGCCGAGAACTACTATACACGGACCGTGGACCAAGGCAAGTGGCGTGTCTGAAATGTAGTTAACTTTATGGGCGTTTCTGGGGGTGTTGTGTGGTTCGGCCCATGACACGCCTGTTTCTCGAACGTGCGAACCGGCACGCCCGACGTAGAGCAGGTCTGCTCTTCCCGGACTGATGGATTCCATCAGTCGCCGACTAATGCGACACAGACTCGAAGGTGACGCCGTTGCGGGCGGCTTTGCGCTCGGCCTTGCGCTCCTCGGCGTCTTCGATGCGCTGGATGCGCAGCTGGCGCCAGTCCTCGCGCATGTCGCGGAAACGGTCGGCCAGCGTTACGTCATCGTTCTCGGCATCGCCATCAGTACTGCTGCCATCGGCCTTACCGAACGTGCCATCGGCCACCTTGGCGATGCCCAGCTTGAGCAGTCCGAGCAACTCACGCAACGTTTCCGGTACGGGCTCATCGCCCTCATCGGCGGACTTGGTCAGGCCCTCGATGCGACGACGAAGCGCGTCGGCGTCCTCGGGATCGATCTTGAGCCCGGCGATCAGCGACTGGCGCATGGTCTCGTAATCGAGGTTGGCAAAGAAATTCAGCTGTTGCAGCGTCATGAAGCCCTTGAGCTCGGGGAATCGGTGGACGATGTATTCCTCGCGGTCGTCGGCGGCGCGGGTCCAGTCGCGGGTGAGCTGCGGATCCCAGTTGGCGGTAATCGATCCCTCGCGCATGCGGTAGTGGTACAGCGCCTTGGGCAGACGGACCACGCGCGTGGCCTCGCCGATCACGTTGCAGATACGGGAGAGATCCTCGATTTTGCGCCCCACCGGGAAGGAGAATCCGGTGCCCTGATAGGTGGAGGCGGGTGCCAGGAAGGCCCAGAAATAGCCGTCGATCTCAGCCTTGACCTGCTTTTTGATGGCCTCGACCGGGGTCAGAACCTGCACCTCGGTGAAGTCGTTGTGGCGATAGTTGGACAGCAGCGGCTTGTTGTTCTCGGAGATGGTGTCGAACTGGAACATCACCAGATCGGCATCGTATTCACGCATGGCATTCAGGCAGTCCTCCACCAACGTGGGGGCCACGGTATCGTCGGAATCGGCGAAGTATATGTACGCACCGGTGGCCCCGGCGATGCCGGTGTTGCGGGCGTCGGACAGGCCGCCGTTGGGCTTGTGAATCACGCGTATGCGCGGGTCGCGGGCGGCCCAGGCGTCGCACATGGCCGGGCAATTGTCGGGCGAGCCGTCGTCGACCAGCAGAATCTCCAGATTGGCGTACGTCTGCGCAGCAACGGACGCCACGCATTCGTCGAGGAACTTCTCGACCTTATATACCGGGATGATGATGCTGACCAACGGCTCCTGTTCCATATCTCCAGCGTAGCGCCGCCGTGCGAACGCGGCGGCGCTGCGGGTTCGCGGACCGCGAAACCCTTAGAAGTCCCAGTCGTCGTCATCGGTTTCTTCGGCTTTGCCCATCACGTAGGAGGAGCCGGAGCCGGAGAAGAAGTCGTGGTTTTCGTCGGCGTTCGGGCTCAGGGCGGCCAGGATCGCGGGGTTCACATCGCAAATCTCAGCCGGGAACAAAGCCGGGTAACCGAGGTTCATCAGCGCCTTGTTGCCGTTGTAGCGCAGGAACTTCTCGACGTCATCGGTCAGGCCCACGCGATCGTACAGCGACTGGGTGTACTCCACCTCGTTGTCGTACAGCTCGTTGAGCAGGTCGTACGTGTAGTCCTGCAGATCCAGGCGCTCGGCATCGCTCAGCTGGGCGATGCCCTTCTGGTACTTGTAGCCGATGTAGTAGCCGTGGACGGCCTCATCGCGGATGATCAGACGAATCACGTCGGCGGTGTTCGTCAGCTTGGCGTGCGCGGAGAAGTACATCGGCAGATAGAAGCCGGAGTAGAAGAGGAAGGACTCGAGCAGGGTGGAGGCCACCTTGCGCTTGTACGGGTTGTCGCCCTCGTAGTAGTCGAGCACGATCTCCGCCTTCTTCTGCAGAAACTCGTTGTTCTCGCTCCAGTCGAATGCGGCATCGATCTGTTCGGTGGAGCACAGGGTGGAGAAGATGGACGAGTAGCTTTTGGCGTGCACGGATTCCATGAAGGCGATGTTGGTGTACACGGCCTCCTCGTGCGGGGTGAGCGCGTCCGGAATCAGGGAGACGGCGCCGACCGTGCCCTGGATGGTGTCAAGCAGGGTCAGGCCGGTGAAGACGCGCATGGTGAGCGTGTGCTCGTCCTCGGTCATCTTCTGCCAGCTGGGGATGTCGTTGGAGACGGGGACTTTTTCGGGCAGCCAGAAGTTGCCGGTCAGGCGGTCCCAGACCTCAAGGTCTTTCTCGTCTTCGAGGCGGTTCCAGTTGATTGCGGAGACGCGGTCGATGAGTTTCAGCGGTTTGCGCGGAATGGAGATAGGTGCCATGAGTAGTGTTCCTTTTACTCGTTGTCGTTATCGTCGTTGGATTTGTTTTCGAACTCCTCCGGCGCGGTCAGCCGGAGCAGTGCTCTATAGACGGTTCGTGACATTGTTGGTTCCTTAGATGGTGGAGCCCCCCTCAGTCCGCTTCGCGGCCAGCTCCCCTCTCTGAGGGGAGCTGTCGGCGTTAGCCGAGTGAGGGGAGTAACAACGGCTCTCTGGTTGTTCAATGCGTGCGGAGACCGCCGTCTGAGGCCGAAGGCGTACGAAGGTACGTCGAGTGCCGAAGAAAGGCGGTATACGCTCCCTCGAACGATCAGAGCATGCAGGAGACGCAGCCTTGGACTTCAGTGCCTTCCAGGGCTTGCTGGCGGATGCGGATGTAGTAGAGGGTTTTGATGCCCTTGCGCCAGGCGTAGATCTGGGCCTTATTGAGGTCGCGGGTGGTGGCGGTGTCCGGGAAGAACAGCGTCAGCGACAGTCCCTGATCCACGTGCTGGGTGGCCTCGGCGTACGTGTCGACGATGGCCTTCCAGCCGATCTCGTAGGCGTCCTTGTAGTACCCGAGGTTGTCGTTGGTCATGTAGGCGGCCGGGTAGTACACGCGCCCGATCTTGCCTTCCTTGCGAATCTCGATCTTGGAGGCGATCGGGTGAATCGAGCTCGTGGAATGGTTGATGTACGAGATCGAGCCGGTGGGCGGCACGGCCTGCAGGTTCTGGTTGTAGATGCCGTCCTTCAGAATCGCGTCGCGCAGGGCCTCCCAGTCGGCCGCAGTCGGGATCGCGATGCCGTACTGTTCGAACAGCGCACGGACCCGTTCGGTGCGCGGAGTGAGCGAACGACGACCATCGGTGTACTTGTCGAAGTAGTTGCCCTGGCCGGCCGGCTTGGCGTAGTCGCTCGTAGCGAAGCTGGCGAACGTGCGGCCATGCTCCACGGCGAGCGCGTGCGAGGCACGGTAGGCGTGGTAGGCCACGGTCATGAAGTACATGTCGGTGAAGTCGAGGCCCTCTTCAGAACCGTACTGGATGCCTTCGCGGGCCAGGAAGCCGTGCAGGTTCATCTGGCCGAGACCGATGGCGTGGCCCTCCTCATTGGCGCGGCGAATCGAAGGCACCGCGTTGATGCTGGTGTGCTCGGCCACCGAGGTGAGTGCGCGGATCGCCGTCTCCACCGTGTGGCCCAAGCCGCCATCCATCGCCTTAGCGATGTTGAGCGAACCTAGATTGCAGGAGATGTCGCGGCCGACATGCGCATACGTGAGGTCCTCGTTGTATGCGCTCGGCTCCTGAACCTGCAGGATTTCCGAGCACAGGTTGGACATGGTCACGCGACCTTCGATCGGGTTCGCGCGGTTGACCGTGTCCTCGAACACGATGTACGGGTAGCCGGATTCGAACTGCAGTTCGGCGATGGTGGTGAAGAACTTACGGGCGTCGATGTAGGTCTTCTTGATGCGGTCGTCGGCCACCATCTCGTCATAATGCTCGGTAACGGAGATGTCGGCGAACGGCTTGCCGTACACGCGCTCCACGTCGTACGGGCTGAACAGGGCCATCTGGGCCTTCTGTTTGGCCAGTTCGAACGTGATGTCCGGAATCACCACGCCAAGAGCCAGCGACTTGATGCGGATCTTCTCGTCCGCGTTCTCTCGCTTGGTATCCAGGAAGCGCAGGATATCAGGGTGGTGGGCGTTGAGGTACACCGCGCCCGCGCCCTGACGTGCGCCGAGCTGGTTGGCATAGGAGAAGGAGTCCTCCAGCAGCTTCATGACCGGAATCACGCCGCTGGACTGGTTCTCGATGTGCTTGATCGGGGCGCCGAGCTCGCGCAGGTTGCTCAGCAGCAGGGCCACGCCACCGCCGCGCTTGGAGAGCTGGAGGGCCGCGTTGATGCCGCGCGAAATCGACTCCATGTTGTCTTCGATGCGCACCAGGAAGCAGCTGACCGGTTCGCCACGCTGGGCCTTGCCGAGGTTCAGGAAGGTCGGGGTGGCGGGCTGGAAGCGGCCGGCAAGCATTTCGTCGGCGTATTCGATGGCCTGCTGCTCATTGCCGGCGGCGAGCTCCAGGGCCACAGCGGCGCAACGCTGCGGGAAGTCCTCAAGATAGAGGCGACCATCGAACGTCTTGAGCGCGTAGGACGTGTAGAACTTGAACGCACCAAGGAAAGTGCCGAACTCAAAGCCGGCGGATTCCACGTGCTCGTAGATGCGGTCGAGGAATTCAGCGGAGTACTGGTTGAAGACCGCAGGGTTGTAGTACTGGTTGCTGATCAGGTATTCGAGACGCTCGGCGGTGGAGGCGAACCGCTTGCTGTTGGTGGCCACGTGCCCTGTCACGTATTCGCGTTCGGCGGCCTTGTCTTTGTCGAACTGGATCTTGCCGTCGGCGTCATAGAGGTTGAGCATCGCGTTGAGCGCGTGGTAATCGTGCGCCGGGTCGTACTGTTCCGCTGCGGTGTCGGCAGTATTGTCGAGCGGCAGGCCGGTGGCGGTGAGGTCAGTCATTGGAAATCCTTGGAATATGGCAGAAGTGTGTTTACTCAGACAGTTGCTCCCCTCAGTCAACTTCGTTGACAGCTCCCCTCGGAGAGGGGAGCCAATACCTCGAGGGGGTCAAGATTTACTGTTCGGTGAAGAAGCGGACGAGGCCGTTTCGCACGGCGGCAGTGTCTTCCGGGGTGCCCATGAGTTCGTAACGGTAGAGGTAGGGCACCTTGCATTTGGCGGCGATGATGTCTCCGGCGGCACAGTAGGCCTCACCGAAATTGGTGTTGCCTGAGGCGATGACGCCGCGAATCCACTCGCGGTTGGCTGGATCGTTGAGGAAGCGTTTGACCTGAATCGGCACTGCTTTCTTGACCACGCCGCCGCCATAGGTGGGCACCATGATGACGTACGGTTCGCGGACGTTTAGCGCCGGGGCGGCGGCCCGCAACGGGATGCGGTAGACGTTGATGCCTTCGTCCTGCAAACGGCATCCGGCCACGAACCGTGCGGTGTTTTCGGAGGCCGACGAGAAGTAGACCAATGCGCCGATCGTCTTGCCTTCGGCCGCGAATTCGGGCTGGCTCAGACTCACGCGGACACCGTGGCGGCGGCGCGGTTGTCGGCGGCCACCTGCTGGGCGACTTCGCGAATCAGGTCGGGGCGGTAGCCGGTCCAGGAGTTGTCCGGCGTGATGACCACCGGAGCCTGCTGGAAACCGGCGGCCTGCAGCTGCTCAAGGGTGGAGGGGTTCTGCGTCAGGTCCACGGTTTCAAACGGCACACCCAGCTTGGTGAGCTGGCGCTTGGTGGCATCGCACTGCGGGCAATGCGGCTTGGTGAACACGGTGACGGTCATGGCGACTCCCCTTGATGTGGTTCTGATGAACAGTGAAGCGAAGGCCATATTACAGCGGTGTGATTTGAAATCAAGGCACTATATGTAGTGGCGCGTGTCACATAACAAACCTAGATATAGGGTTTTTCATTGATATTCCGCCATTCCCATGCACCCCCGAAAATCGGCGTGCAGCGACCCGCCCAATCACATGTGGCATTGTTCACATTTGCGTTTGAACCGCTCTTCGACTGATCCTCAACCGCCCTGCAACCGCCATCTTGAGTTTCGAGGGGCTGTTTTGACCCTTTCCGGAGATCTATCTCCGTTTCGAGGGGCTGGTACTCAAGTAAGCGCATCCCCAAAATGGCGGAATGACGGTGGGGCGAAGCCGTTTATACCCGTGTTCTAGCGGGCCACCAGCCCCTCGAAACGGGAGTAAACCTCTACGGAAGGCCAAATCAGCCCCTCGAAGCGGAGAACGGATACCTCGGCACCCCGTGTGGAGCCAGAAGGCCCGGCCGGATGTCCAAACGAGCATCCGGCCGGGCCTTAAAAGTAGTTGTTCAGTTATCAGAATCGATGCGGCGCGATACTACTCCGCGTCTTTACGGCTCCAACAGATCTTCGATGCGGCAGCCAAGCGTGCGGGCCAAAGCGAGCACGGTGGAGACGGCAGCTTTGCCAAGGTCTTTGCGGCGCTGCTCGTACATTTGGATGGAGCGCAGGGTAACGCCGGAGCGGCGGGCCAGCCCGGATTGGCTGAGTCCGGCGCGCACGCGGATCGTGTGCAGCCGGGAGTCGCCCTCGGTGCGATTATGGGCGGCCCGCTCGTCGTACACGTCGACGAATCGGCTTTCGTCGGCTTCGTGCAAAGCCGGGTAAAGTCGCACGATATCGCCGAACGGCAGCACGTCGAGAATGTCCGAGAACCGCACTCCCCTGGCCCATTGGCAGTATGCGAGCGCCCAGCCGCCCCAGTATTCGGGTGTTGCGCCGGTGCGCAGTGCGACGGGCGGCATATCGATAATGCGAGCCCAGCCGGTTTGCCGCATGATTTCGGCCACCAGCTCCTCGCCGGACATGCCACACACGTATTTGGGCGTGCCTCGCCCGAAAAGCGCGGCCGCCTCGGAGGTGGCGAAGAAGTCCATGAATAGGCCGACCGGCAACCCGCAATCGTTCAGCGCATAATCGAAGGCGCCGGCCAAGTTGGCCATGGCGTCCGGCAAGTATGTCTCATCATAGGCGGGGATCATCGTTGGTCACTTTCTCGCGGATGATGTCGCGCATGAACAGGCCGTCGAGATCGGCTTCTGCACTTTTGCGGCGGTAGGCTTCGCGAGCTGTGCGGTCGCGCTCGTTACGCAATCCGTGGTAGGTCGAAGCGCGGGCGATTTCGCAGCCTTGGAACCGCAGTGCCGCGAATGCCTGAGGACTGGCGAGTACGATCTGCTTGCCGAGCTCGCCCAACCGCATCGCCTCAGCGAGTTGGTCGATGGAAATCGCGTTATTGACAAAAGCGCGGGCGAACGAGAAATACGAATCGTCGGCACGATATCCGACGATGACGTCAGCCTGACTGGCATCCGGCAGAAACACTTGTTTCAGATATTCGATGCCTTGCGCGGCGACGGCGGTGGTCGGCTGGAAACGACGGTTTTCGACCAGCATGGCCAGCCAGTTCAGGATGGTGTAGGGCGGCTGGGACAGGTCCAGGAAGAGGAGCCCGTCCGTGGTCAACGTGTACCGATTCGCGAAACCGTCATCCAGTCCCGCGCACGCCCATTCCTTGGCCAGCTCGACGCTGCGCGTGCAATAGAATCCGCGGCCATAATCGTTGTTCGGCTTGACCAGCCCGTATTCAGGATGCTTGATGACATGCGAAGAGCCATGCCACAGTTCGATCGATGCGGTCTCCATTGGCCGGCTCCTTCTCTCTCTCCTTACATATTCTTGATTATATCACTGTGGTGATAGTCATAAGGGAAATACGAGATGAAAAATACCGCTGTATACGTTCGTACACAACGTGAAATGTATACGAACGTATACAACACTGATGTCCGGAGTCATGCTCCGCAGTGGCGCAGCGGACGCGCCACTGCAATCGGAATATGGGACTGAAGACGTGGAAGAAGTGGACGGACTGGCCGCTGATGGTGCTGTCCGTGGTGTTTCTGGTGGTGTATTCGTGGGAAATTCTCTCCCGCACGCATATCGCGCTGTGTGAAACCGTCATCAACGTGATCTGGGTGGTGTTCGTCGTCGATTATGTGGTCTCGCTGTGGTTGGCCGACGATCGCTGGCGGTGGTTCAAGCACAACCTGTTCACGCTGCTGACCATCGCGCTGCCGATGCTCCGGCCCTTGCGACTGTTGCGTTTGCTGACCGTGCTGCACGTGCTGAACCGCACCTCCGGCATGGCGGTGCGCGGGCGCATCACCGTATACGCGGTCGGCGCGGTGGGAATGCTCATGTACGTGGGCGCGCTGGCCGTGTATTCCGTGGAGCGCGGGGCGTCCGGATCCACGATCACCGACTTCGGCACGGCGTTGTGGTGGGCGTTCGTGACCGTGACCACCGTGGGATATGGCGACTTCTCGCCGGTCACCTTCCAAGGCAAGATCATTGCGGTGGTGCTGATGTTCACCGGCATCGCGTTGATCGGTATTGTGACGGCCACGCTGGCCTCGTGGATCGTGGATCAGGTCAATCTGGAGACGGATCGGCGCGAGGACGCTCGGGAGAAGGAAGTGGCCAAGGAAGCCGCGCAAGAGGCTATTGCGACATCAGCCAATCCCGAAATCGACCTATTGCGCGAGGAAGTGCGTGAGCTGACCGCTACGGTAGCCGGTCTGCGCACCGAACTTGAGCGACGTTGATTGGCGAAGCGGGACAAACAACGATTCTGCCAAGAAGGTCCGCGTCAGTTGTTGTCACCGCGGATTGCGGCAGAATCATTGTCGCCACGGCTGTTTTCTTCAGTCGGCTCAACCCAACTTTTGATAATTTTTATTTTTTTGATATTTTTGATAATTTTTATTTTAGGTTGATTCAGCGAGGAGGCGGTCCACATGAAGGCAAAGGAAAACCCATTCAAGCCAACGGCAGGAGGGGAACCGCCCCTGCTCATCGGCCGAGGCAAAGTTATCCGCGATTTCGAGAAAGGTCTCGATAACGGAGTCGGTGCCCCAGGGCGCATTATGCTCGTCACCGGCGCTCGTGGAACCGGAAAAACCGTGATGCTCACTGTGTTCGGAGACCGGGCCAAAGCGCGCAGATGGGATGTCATCGAAGAAACGGCCTCTGCCGGACTATGCGAACGCCTTGTTGATGCCTTACGAACCGGGCGAGGGGCCCTTGACCACCTCACTATCCGACCATCGTTGACTTTTGCTGGAGCGGGCATCGGCCTCGGAGAAGCCGAACTATCCCCGAAGCGTATGCCCGAAACGTTGAGAAGTGCCATTGCCGGACGGTTGGATGCGCTTGAGAAGCGCCATGCTGGGTTGCTTATCACCATTGATGAGACTCAAGCGGCTGAGCGATCCGACATGATTGCCATCGCCACTGCCATACAGCATCAAATCAGGGAACGACGCAATATCGCCATCGTGTTCGCCGGTCTCCCACAGATGATTTCTGATTTGTTCAATGACGAAGTCATCACGTTCCTACGTCGCGCGAAAACGAACATACTCACAGATATTCCTCTTGATGAAGTGCGCGATGCTTTCGCCACAACATTCCGCGCCTCCGGCATGTCCATCACCGACGCTCAATTAAGCACTGCAGCCAATGTGACAGCCGGATACCCCTATATGATTCAACTGGTTGGCTACCATATCTGGGATGCCGCAGACATGCGGGACTCGGATACCATCATCGACGCTGATGTTACGGCAGGTATCGAGGAAGCACGTATTGACCTTGATAACGCCGTGTGCATCCCGGAGTTGCAAGGCTTATCCAAAAACGACCGTGAGTATCTCGAAGCCATGGCAGCGTCAGATGGTCCCTCTCCCACCGTGAATGTTGCACAGCGCATGGGCAAAACGCCTAACTATGCCGCCACCTACCGCAAACGCCTCCTTGACGCCTTCGTTATCCGCGAAACAGAACGAGGCGAAGTCGATTTTGCCGTGCCCTTCCTGCGCGAATACTTGCGTCGGAATCAGTAATCGGCACAATGCACAGTATCGATATATTCCGTTCCATATAATGACTTTTCGCATTCAGATACACAATGGACGGCCTGTTGAGTAGCGCTCAGCAGGCCGTCCATTCTATTTAGCTATTCAGTTATCGGAGACACACCTCAGGCCTTGACCGGAGCGTCAGCGGGAGCCGATGCCGCCGCGGCCAGTTTGCGGCGCTTGAGGTACTTCATGATGGTCAGGACCATGCCGCGGAAGCCCCACTCGCCACGCAGGACAGTGTTGAGCAGTCCGGAGTGGGAACCGCCCCACTCCATACCGATGTAGTTGAAGGCGCTCATCACGGCACCCGCGCCGCCCTGCTTGACGCTCATCTCGAAGGGCTTCAGGTAGATCTCGCGAATCGACTGCTCGTTGGCCCAGGTGGCGAGCTCGCTCAGTCGGTTGGTCTCCTGGTCGTTCAGCGCGAAGTGCTTCATGAAGGCGTACACGCCCTTGGCCTGAGCGCCAGCGACCTGCTGGGAGGCCATCACGCCGAACAGGTAGCCGTCTTCGGAGAAGTATTCGAAGGTACGACCGGCGAAGTCGCGGCATTCGAATCTGATATCGTTATCGATTCGATCAGCGGCTCACGATACTGCCCTTGCATCGCTGTGCCACTGTTGAATGTGCCCGGCTGGCTCACCTTTGGGTCACCGCCGACACATCCTTGATGCCGATGGTTATAGAGTCGCAAATTCACGACTGGCGCACCTGCCCACGCACCTATCCTGTCATTTCGAGCGCATAATTTGCTACCACATCCGGTCAGGGCAATCGACCTTAATGGCGTAAACGGCACTTCTCAATACGTAAACGGCACTTATTCTTGGCTCCCCTCTCAGAGAGGGGAGCCAAGAAATATCAAGCTCGGCCTCCCAGGAGAGAGCCAGAATAATGCACCAGCAAGGCATTAGGATGGAGGGCATGAGCGATTTGAACGCGTTGAATCTTGAGCCCGGCGAAGTGGTTGGTGGGTATACGCTGATCTCCCGGCTCGGCTCAGGAGCTATGGGGTCGGTGTGGCGGGTGCGCGACGACGGCGGCACCACCTATGCCATGAAGATTCTGCGCGACTCCCTGACCGACGAGTCAGTGGCAGGCTCCGGCTCTGCGTCCACGGCCCTGCACGACCCCGACCTCAAGCCCGATGTCACGCCGCGCGAGCGCCTGCGGCGCGAGGCCATGGCCTTGAAGAAGATCAATCATCCGGGTGTGTGCGGCATCGTGGATATGGAACTCGACGATACGTTGGCGTTCATCGTCACTGAACTCATCGAGGGCAAGAATCTTAAGGATGATGTGGCCGCCAATGGCCGGTATGTGGGCGACGATCTGGAACGCTTGGCCCGCAAGCTCATCGAAGCCACCAAAGCCGTACATGCGGCCGGCATCGTCCATCGCGACATCAAACCCACCAATGTGATGGTGTCGGCCGCCGGACCGGTATTGGTCGATTTCGGTATCGCGATGGGCGAGGGCGAAAGTCACGTGACCCGCACCGGCCTAGTGATGGGTACACCCGGATTCATCGCACCCGAGATTATTGACGGTGCCGAATCCGACGACGCCACCGATTGGTGGTCGGTGGCGTCCGTGCTCGCTTTTGCCGCAACCGGCGCGCCTGTGTTCGGCACCAAGCCGATGATGGCGGTACTTGAGCGCGAGGCCTCGGGCAACGCGAATCTTTCCGGACTACCGGCCGGCACATTGGCTGCCTTCCGTTCTGCACTGGACCCGGATCGCAGGGATCGTTGCACGCCGGATCAATTGCTGAATGCCATCGCCTTGGATGCGTTGAATCCCAACGCTTGGCAGGGCGAGCAGGCGGGACCGTTCGCCGCGGGAGCCGTGGCTGGACAACCGGCTGCGATCGTTGCCGAAGCCGCGGAGGCGATGCCCCCTTTTGGCGCGGCCGGCGGCGTTGACCGCAATAATCCCCGAACCATCTGGCGCGCGGCCGAGGAAGCCGCTGAGGCTCCCACCATGGCCGTGTTCTCCGGCAATAAGGGCGATAACGGCGATGGCGAAACCGCCGTATTCTCGCCGGCTGGCGCCGCTACCGCCACGCTGCCCTTAGCCGATATGCCGCCACGTCCGCCGGCCGGTGCGGAGCAGGCCACGCAACTGTTGCCCGACGCTGCTGCCGATTTCACCGACGACGCCGGCACACAGGTACTCACCGGCGCGACCACACCGATGCCGGACCAAACCACGCCAATGGCCGAGCGCACCACCGTACTCCCCACGCCGCAGCCGTCATCATTCCCCCCGTCCGGCACCGCCCAGAGCAGCTGGGATCCCGCAAGCAACCAGCCCACAGCGGTGGACCCCGCCATTCGCCCGGCATTGCAGCGCATCATCGACCAAACCGCCCAAGCGGCCCCCACCGAAACCATGGTCCAAAATCCTCCCATGCCCAATCCGGTGGACGTGAAGCGAGGGGAATATCTGCAGCGCGGCACCCTGCCATTGATCCTGCTGGCGGCGCCGCTGGCGGCACTGGCGGCAAATGCTCCGCTCGTGGCCATCATCGCGGCCACTGCGTTGTTGTGGCTACTGCTCACCCTGGCCTATAACACCGAACCCCAGCTTGAGCGCGAGGGCAAACGCGGCGGCGAGCGCAAAAACTCCGATTCGTGGATTCGCGTGGCGACTTTTCCCTGGCATCTGGTCAAAGCCCTGCTGCTGGCCATTCCCCGCATACTGCTGCTAGTCATCATCTATATGGCGGGAACCGCCGTGGCCACCGCGGCTCTGGCACTGCCCGTTCACACCATCTCCTGGTATTTCACCGCGGATTGGGGTATTCCGGTGCCGTTGCTCAATGATGTGCCGTTCTCCGCTTCCGGGCTGGCGCTGGGCGGTTTCATGGCCATCGGCTGGCTGGTCACTGTGTTCGCCCCACAGTCGATGATGATTCGGCTGGGGGGCGGCGTACTGCGCGGGCTCAAACACAGTCGCCCGGCGGGCGCCCCATCCACCGAAGTGGGTGGGGCTCCACCTGCTCCAGTGGCGCCGGCGCCCAAGGGCGGCGGGCGCGGCACCGTGCTGTTCACCATATGGGCCATCATCACCGTGGCCTTGTGCGCGATGCCGATTCTGGGCATGCCGATCAACTGGATGCCGTTCGCCTAGAGCGGGGCGGAATCTCACACATCAGCCATCCGCACACATGGCCGTTGTGTATCCGATACGTTCGTTCCGTCACACTTTTACAGGGAATTCACCTCAGATCAGCTCTGGGCGCAGTCCTCCTCAGGCCCGGTCATTATGATGGGGCCCAAACATTGAAGCGATTGCAAGGGGATAGCTATGTCAGATCCGAAGCGTCAGGCCAAGCGTGCCACACGCGCTGAGCGCCGAGCGGCCGAGGAGGCCGCACAACAGGCACGGGCCGAGCAGGCAGCCAAGGAGCGTAAGCAGCAGACCATCATCGGCTGCATTGTGGTGGCCATTATTGTGGTGCTGGTGGCCATCGCTGGATTCGCCGTATACAAGGCTATGCGGCCGTCCAACACCAGCAGCAGTAGCCAGCAAAGCAACATGACCGTGGACGAGGCCTATAGCAAGCTCAAGAAAGTCAGTACCCAGCCGGCTAACGCCGACGACAAGGCCGGCTTCGTAATCTCCAACAAAGGGTATGGCCAGAAAGCCGAGGGGGCTCCCACCGTATCCATCTACATGGAACCGCTGTGCCCCGGCTGCGCCTCGGTGAACCGCCAACTCGACCCGACGCTCGTCAAGCTGATGAACGCAGGCCAGCTCAACATCGATTTGCACTTCCTCAATTTCCAGAACAACAAGAGCTCCGACAACTACTCCAACCGCGTGTTCAACGGTGCCATCTACATTGCCGAGCATGATGACGATCCCGACCACCTCATGAGCTACCTCTCCAACATCTACGCTGAGGATTTCCAGCCGGGCGAATTGTCCAATTACGAGCCGGTAAACAACGCCAAGCTGGAGAAGCAGGCCGTCAAGGCCGGTGTGAGCGAGGATGTGGCCGCCGCGGCGTTCAGCGGCAAGAACGAATACCTCGACTGGCTCACCGCCTCCAACAACTACACGATCCTGCGCCCCGAACTGTTCAACAGCTCCGGCGCCTTCTCCTCCCCCACACTCACCATCAACGGCGAATACTGGGATCTGAAGCAGCTCACGCTGGCGGACACGAATATGGTGGACGGCTTCCTCAAGTCCATTGGGCTGGATGCTGACCAGGTAGGCGTGGAAGGCAAAATGCCATCCATCGGTGCCAGCGGAAAGCCGATTTCGGTCGCCTCCTGATGCTGCGTGGCCGAATAAGTTGACGCCGCGACATATGCAATACCGCCTGCGGCTCGGCTTAAATTGACCACTCGGGAAGTACCGGTATACTAGTCATTTGTTCGCAACGATTTACGCGTTAAGAACAATCGCCTCTTTAGCTCAGATGGCCAGAGCGGCCGCCTTGTAAGCGGCAGGTCGTCGGTTCGATCCCGACAAGAGGCTCGTCGCGCAGAAAAAATGGCGTATTATGTGATACGTAGACTTTTCTACGCATATAATTCTTACCTTGGGTAAGTACTCCAGGAGCCTTCCCCCAATTATGGGCTTCCTGGAATGAGGGCGGAGCGTCCCCCAACCAGCTCCGCGCCTTCAAGGGGGCGGGAACATCCCCTTCTCTCCCGCCCCCCCTTTTCTTTTCTTTTTTTGAGCTCAGAACAATCTGACGAGCAGGAATGGTGACGGTGGCCGGTGAAACCGCAGTACGGGCCGGAACAACCGTTACGATGGGTGGCGTAATCGTTCACCCAGCAGGAAGAGTATGGCAATGGCACGGCGTTGGACCCCGCAGCGGTTTGTTACACTGCGTCGCATCCGCGTAATCGCCTGTATCGCGGCGACCAGTATCGCGCTGGCTGGATCATTCGCGTTCACCGCGCGTAAATCCGTGGCCCTGAACATCAACGGGCAAACCACCCAAGTCACCACATATGCGATGACGGCCACCCGTCTTCTGGAGGAACAAGGGGTGGATATCAAGACCCACGATATCGTCACTACCTCGTCCGGCGACCAGCTCGCCAATCATGCCGTGGTCACCGTACAGTCCGCCTACCAGACCACTATCAACATCGACGGCACGTCCGTTCCCTTCTGGACCGTGGCCACCAGTGCCGACCAGCTACTGGGATTTTTCGAGGAAAACCAGAACAACGCCGCGAAGATCACCGTCGACATCGACAATGTGTACAACCAGCTCACCGGCGGCCTGGTGATCAACCAGTCCGGGCCGGTCACCGTCATCGCCGACGGCAAAAGCTCGGTGGCCCCCAATGGCAAGCTGCCGGCCGCCTCCATCCTCGATTCCAAGGGCATCGTGCTCAACAAGGAGGATCGCGTCAACGTTGAGAAAGACGGCGACGAGACCATTCTGCGCGTACGCCGCGTGACCCACGGCGAGGAGACGCGCACGTCCGTGATTCCGTTCTCCACCCAGACCATCATCGACCCGAATCTGGCTGAAGGGCAAGCCGATGTGCGCCAGCAGGGCGTCAACGGCGAGAAGACGCAGGTGTACGACGTCACCTATGTGGATGGCGTGGCCGAATCGGAGACGCTGAAATCGGAGACCGTCACCTCGATGGCCATCGACCAGATCATCGCCGTAGGCGCCGCCAAGTCTGATACCGATAAAGGTTCCGATAAGAAATCCGACTCCGCCGATAACGGCAAGGCCGATTCCGGTTCCAACAATCAGCACGAGTCGTCCAACAACAATGCCGGCAACACCGGCGGCAACAACTCCGGCAACACCGGTAATTCCGGTAACACTGGCAACACCGGTAACACTGGCAACACCGGCAACTCCGGCAACACCGGCAACTCCGGCAACTCCGGCAACACCGGTAACACCGGCGGCGGTACGAACAACAATTCCGGCTCTTCTGGCTCCGATTCAGGAACAACCACCACGCCTTCCGGTCGACTCTGGCATGCGACCGTAGCCCAGGCTCAGGCCTATGCCGCCGGTGCCGCCGCGCAGCGCGGGTGGACGGGCAACGACTGGGATTGTCTGGTCAAACTATGGACCCGCGAGTCCAGTTGGCTGTGGTATGCCGAAAACGCGAGCTCCGGTGCCTACGGCATTCCTCAGTCGCTACCAGCAGACAAAATGGCTGCGTTCGGTGCCAATTACCGTGACGATGCCGCCGTACAGATCGATTGGGGTCTGTGGTACATCGCACAAGCCTACGGCAGCCCGTCCAAGGCATGGCAACATTCCGAACAAGTCGGTTGGTACTGATCGGTTACGAAGCCCACAAGGAACACACGCTTATGAACGACACCATTCCCGCCACCGGTCACCTGTTAGGTGCCGCCGATATCCGTCGTATCGCGGCCGATGCCGGCATCAGCCCCACCAAGAAATTCGGGCAGAACTTCGTCATCGACCCCGGCACGGTCCGTCGTATCGTACGCGAGGCGGGAGTGACCGCTGCCGATCATGTCATGGAAGTCGGCCCCGGCCTGGGATCGTTGACATTGGCGATTCTGGAAACCGGCGCCACCATGACCGCAGTCGAAATCGATCCGCCGCTGGCCGAACGACTGCCGGGCACAGTCGCCGAATTCATGCCCGAAGCCACGTCACGACTCACCGTCGTCAATCGGGATGCCTTAACCGTCACCCCGGAGAACGTGCCTGATTTCAACGGCGACACATCGTTTACGCTGGTCGCCAATCTGCCGTACAACGTGGCCACGCCGATTCTGCTCACGCTGTTGGAGCGTTTCGACAACCTCGGCTCGTTCTTGGTGATGGTGCAAAAAGAGGTGGCCGACAGACTCGCCGCCAAGCCCGGTTCCAAGATCTACGGCACGCCGAGCGTGAAGCTCGCCTGGTATGGCACCGCCGAACGAGTGGGCACCATCGGCCGCAATGTGTTCTGGCCGGCTCCCAATGTGGATTCCGCGCTCGTCAAATTCACCCGGTATCAGGCCGATGACCCGGCTGCCCCGGGAACTGCGAACAGCACAGACGACGGCACACAACGGGAACTCGTATTTCGTCTGGTCGATGCGGCATTCGGTCAGCGTCGCAAGACCCTGCACGCGGCATTGAAGACCATTGCGCCCTCCGAGGCATTCTCCATCGCCGGCATCGATCCGACCCGTCGAGGAGAGACGCTCACCATCGCCGAATTCACCGCTCTGGCCAAGGCCATCGAATCATGTGGAGATGGAGATGATGCACAATGAGTCCGGTAACCTCACATCCACGCCCAGCCGCTGCCCGACATCAGTTCGATGAGCTCTCCCCCATCACCATTACGGTGGATTGCCCGGCGAAAACCAATCTCACCTTGGAAGTGGGACCTGCTCACGACGAATGGGGCGGACGCCACGAACTGGACACCATCTACTGCGCAATCGGCGTATACGACACCGTCACCGCAACCGCCAAGCAACCCGGAGCAGGATTCTCTCTGGAGCTCGAAGGCGCTTATTTGGGCGACTTGGCCTCCTCACGCAACGACATGCGCCGCAACCATGCGGTACTGGCCCTCTTCGCCATGGCCCAGGCGGCCGAGCGCGAGCCGGATGTGGCGTTGACCATCACCAAGCGCATTCCCGTGGGTGCCGGACTAGGCGGCGGTTCAGCCGACGCCGCGGCGACCATGCTGGCGGTCAATCGTCTCTGGGAGCTGAACTGGCCCATAGAGCGCCTGCGCACCATTGCCGCCACGTTGGGCGCGGACATGCCGTTCTGCCTGACCGGTGGCCTTGCATACGGCACCGGTTTCGGCGAACGCATCACGGATATCGCCCCCGGCAGCCGCGATGAGCTGGCGCTGATAGAACAGGGATTCAGCGGCGAAGTATTGGTCGGCGCATACCAGTCGCAACTCAGCACTCCTGAGGTCTACCACACCTTTGACATCGTGGGAGCCGCAGAAGGCGACCGCAATCATCTGCAGGCTGCGGCAATCAGCCTGCATCCCCGCAGCGGGCAGGCCATCGACGCCGCCACGCAGGCGGGTGCCAGCCATGCATTCGTCTCCGGATCCGGCCCCTCAGTGGTCGCTTTCGCCGCCGACGAGGCAGCGGCACAACGCATTATCGAGGTGTGGCGCGATACAGCTGTGGTCGATCGTATTATTCGAGCCAAATCTCCCGAACACCCCAATATCAGCGTCAGACAGTGACGCTAAGGTAGCAACCAGCCACCCGACCCATGAAAGAAGTCCACCGATGACGTATCAGGTTGATGAACGTGAAGCCCGCAAGGCGTACGTGCGCCGCCGCCAGACCATCGTCTTTTCCATCAGCGGCGCGGTATTGGCAGTAGTGCTGGTCATAGCCCTACTGTTCAATTTCCACGTTTTCGGCCTCGGCGAAGTGGAGACTCCGGCCAGCCAGCCGAATTACGGCAACGCGGCGCCGTGCGCGGTCAAGGACAGCAGCGGCAAAGCGCAATACGTGTCCAACGCTTCGGTCGGCATTCGCGTGATGAACGGCACCTCTCACGGCCAATTCGCCAAGGCCGTGGGTGAAGCTTTGGCCAATCGTGGATTCAGCGTGCAGAAAATCGATAACTATTCCAGCACCGACGTTGAACGCACCACCATCTACTTCGGCAAGAACGCCATTAATCAGGCGTATACGCTGATCGGCAATTTCACCGACGCCACCATGATCATGACGGCTCGCGAGGATCAGCTCATCGATGTGGTCATCGGCGCCACGTTCAACGATCTGCAGGACACCAACTCCTCCCCGCAATCCGGTAAGACCATCACCAATATCGAGGGTTGCAAGGCCGCCGATAGCATGACCAAGCTGCCCGCCGACACCAAACACGACGCATACACGGCGCAGTAAGGCGCATACAGCTTCATCTTCGCGAAAAACCGTACGCTGACACGTATTCAGCGTACGGTTTTTTGGTATCGGACTAGTATCGGACTACTGAATCTCGGCGTACCAGCGCTTGAGTTCTTCGACGGCCACATCGTGGTCCACCGGACCGTTATCCAAGCGGTATTCCAGCATGTGCTTGTAGGCGCGGCCGATCATCGGGCCGGGCTCCAGGCCCAGCAACTCCATAATTTCGTTGCCGTCCAGATCCGGGCGGATCGCGTCGAAGTCCTCTTTCTTCTTGAGTTCGCGGACGCGCTCCTCCATCTCATCCATGGCCTGGGAGAAGATCATCGCCTTGCGTTTGTTTTGTGTGGTGGCATCCGCACGCGTGAGCCTGTTCAGCCGCTCATAGAGGTGCCCGGCATCCTTGACATACCGGCGTACGGCCGAATCGGTCCACGGCTCGTCCACATAGCCGTGGAAGCGCAGGTGCATATTCACCAGTTCTGAGACGTCCTCGACCAGATGGTGGTCAAAACGCAGCGCCTTCAAACGCTTGCGGGTCATTTTGGCACCCACCGCGTCATGGTGGTGGAAGCTCACCTTGCCGCCCGGCTCGAACCGGCGGGTCTTCGGCTTGCCGATATCGTGCATCACGGCGGCCAAGCGCAGCGTCAGGTCGGGGGCGGGCACCGGGCCGTCCGGGCCGGTTTCCAGGGCGATAGCACGTTCGAGCACAATCATCGTGTGCTCGAAGACGTCCTTGTGGCGGTGGTGTTCGTCGATCTGCAATTGCAGGGCCGGAATTTCCGGGAAGACGATGTCCGCAAGACCGGATTCGACCAACGCCTCAAGGCCGGCGCGCGGACGGTCGGAGAGCAGCAGTTTGGTCAGTTCGTCGCGCACACGCTCGGCGGATACGATGTCGATGCGGTCGCGCATCGAGGTAATCGCCTCGGCCGCGTCCGGCGCGATACGGAAGCCCAGCTGGGCCACGAATCGCACGGCGCGCATCATACGCAACGGATCGTCGTCAAAGGACTGTCGCGGATCCACCGGCGTGCGCAACACGCCCTTGGACAGATCACTGGCACCACCGAACGGGTCCACGAATTGCAGGTCGGGCACGCGCAGAGCCATCGCGTTGACGGTGAAGTCGCGGCGGGACAGGTCGCCCTCAAGCGTGTCGCCATAATTGACCTCGGGCTTACGCGAGTCCGGATCGTACGTGTCAGAGCGATAGGTGGTGACCTCCACCTTGACCTCGGTGCCGTCCGGGCGGCGGCGCATGGCACCCAGCGTGCCGAACTTGCGCCCCATGTCCCAGAAGCCGTCATGCCCCCACCGGCGCAGTATCGGCTCGAACTGCTCAGGCCGTGCGGATGAGCAGAAGTCCAAATCGTGGCTCTTTCTATGGAGCAGCAAATCCCTGACCGGGCCGCCGACCAATGCCAGCTCGTAACCCTGTTCGGCGAACAGTCGACCAAGTTCGATGGCTTCAGGCCATACTTCGAAATCCAATGGGCACCTTCCCGCGTGCGACGTTTTTCTGCCCTACCAGCATACCGTTACCCCACCTGCACACGGGGTTGAGTAAGGTGGAGAATATGATTACGCCCGCCGACCTTGCCCGCATGCTGGGGCAAACACCAGATTCGGCGGATAGCCATACCCAAGACCACCTGCTGTATACGTCCGAAACTCCGCATCATTCCGCCGATTCGGGCGATTCTTCCGATGTCGGCGGCACCGCGAGCCACTCCACCAATCAGGCCGTTCATCAAGACGAAGTAGACGCAGTACCGACTGCGCAACATTCCGGTGTGCCTGGCACACCCGCAACGCCCGCCACACCCGAACCATCCGAATCCGAAATATCGGACGCCGCCAGCGACATGCCCGCACCGAAGCCGATGATGCCCACACCGGCCACCGTCTTCGGCATGCATGCCACCGTCACCATCGCCACTACCAGCGGCACTATCGAGGGGCAGGCTGATGGTATCGCCGGCGAGGCCGGTGCCGAGACGATTGCCGAGGTCGAGCCGATTATCGCCACGGCACAAACGTCCGTAACCATCGTCACGAACGATCCCGCGGCGACCGCTCACGCGGCCGTAGATGCTGCCGTTGCGGTCGCCAAGGCCGCCGCCGCGCACACCACAGCGATACCGACTCCGCGCGACGTGCTGATGCCGCCTGCGGCACGTACCGCACCGGCCGCAACGCCGGTCACCATGCCGGTCTCAGCGCCGTCTGCAGCACCAGTGAGGCCCGCAACGTCAGCGCATCCCACGCCGGCCACGGTCTTCGGCCGGCACCCGTCCGGAGATGTTGCCTCGCCGGAACCGGCAGTGCCGGTAGAACCGGTGACGCCATCCGGCCCGACTCCGGCCATGATGCCGCAACGCCGTACGTCGGACGGTCCGACCACATTCGCTTCACTGGATGCCCAGGAACTGCCGGTCGTACGCGAATATTCGGCAGGCGGTCTGATTTTCGATGACCAGAACCGCGTGGCCATTATCGCCCGTCATTCCCGCTCCGGCCATCTCGAATGGTGCTTGCCGAAGGGGCATATCGAAAAAGGCGAGACCCCGCAGCAGACCGCTGTGCGCGAAGTGCATGAAGAGACCGGCATCCTGGGCGAGGTGATCGATTCCATCGCCACCATCGACTACTGGTTCACCGGTACCACGCAGCGCGTGCACAAGCTGGTCCATCACTTCGCGCTCAAACAGACCGGCGGTGAACTGACGGTGGAAGGAGACCCGGATCATGAGGCGGAAGACGCCATCTGGGTGCGTTTTGAAGATTTGGATGACGTGTTGAGCTATCCCAACGAACGCAAAATCGCGTGGCTCTACGCCAGGAAGAAGAACAGGCAGGCAAACGAGTGAACCTACCCGGAGTCTTACGACATTGCACACGTCTGGCACACGCACTGGCGGCTGGCGTCGCCGTTGTGGCGATGCTGGCCGCTCCATTGACCGTCTACGCGAACGATACGACGGACACGACTGATTCATCCGATACGACGGACGCAACGGGCAATCAGACCGAGAATCAGCCCAAGCAGAGCATTGCCATCACGCAAAGCACCCCCATCGTCACCTCCAAATCGGGCTATCGTGTCACCGCGGTCATCAGCAATACGGACAGCACGGCCACGTCAAGCGGCACACTGCACCTGACCACCAATGCGTTGTTCACCTTTGTCTCGCGCACCGATATTCAGAATTGGGCCGAGAACAACGCCCCCATCCCAACCCCCAACGAGTTGGGTTCCGTTGACGTGCCATCGATTCCCGCCGGCGGCACTGCCACCGTCACCATCGAGGTGAACGCCAATCAGCAGACCCTTGCCTCCATAGGGAGTTGGGGACCGAAACCGCTGATGCTGTCGTATATCGTTGGCAATCAGATACTCGCCGATTTGCCGAGTTTTCTGACCCGATCTTCGGATGGGCTCAACACCGCGACAACACCGGCCATGAACCTGACCGTGGCCATGCCCTACACCGCCAGCGGCTGGCAGGTCGATAATAAGGCCATCAGCAATCGCATTGCCGAAACCACCACTTCCTCGACATCAACATCGTCCAAGTCCAACAGCACGGACAAGGCCGACAAGTCCGATAACACCGACGCCAGCAACGCAGCCAAAGCCACTGATACGCAAGCCATATCCTTATCCGAACAGGATGCCGATACCGCGCGATCCCTTGGGCAGACATTCGCCAAGCACCGCTCGCTGCAAGTGATCGCGGATCCTCTGTATTGGCGTCAGTCCGCAGTGCAACCGTCCATTGCCGGCATCATGCAGCCCGCCGACTTCGACATCACCGCCTATACCGCACTGGACGATACCGCGGCCTACGAAAAGGCCGGCATCACCACTGAGCAGTGGAACGCCAAGCAGGCGGCCGCATGGTATGCCGACGGAGGCGACTCCGAAACACCCTCCGCGTACGCATGGCAGGGCAACAACTGTTGGACGTTGGATGCGCTGACCGCAGCACGCGAGCAGGGCTATGACACGGTGATTGCCGATGCCTCTTTCGATGCCGACCAGACTGAAGCCGTACACACAGGCACCTACGTGATGCATACGCCTGCCGGCGATGTCACCGTGCTGAAGGAGCAATCGACCTTGGGCACGCTGGCCAAGGGCCAAGCCACCAGCACGGACGCGCAGGCCGAGTCCAGCGATGCCGGTCGGTTGGCCCGACTGATCGCTCAGAGCGCGTTCTACCAGATGGAACAGCCCTATACATCCCGATACCTGCTTATGACGTTCTCCCGCACCACGGAGGCCAGCTGGATCGATCAGGTGATGAGCGCCTTCGAGCAGGCGTCTTGGTTGAATCTGACGGACCTGAAGACCATGGCCAAGGCCGATCCGTACAATGTCAGCGATTCGGTCAATCCCGACAAGGCCGATGATGCCAACACCGCCAATACCCGGTCGGCATTGAGACAGTTGGCCGACAGCCGGCATGACATCATGCGCATGACCACCTCCATATTGAGGGACGAGATTGATTCCGACGAGGTCTCGTCGTTGGACCCGCAGGCCCTGGCCCGGCAGGACGCCAATGACACCGCCTCGCATAGCAACGATCCGACGCAATGGATTGGCTCTTTACTGGCGCTGCATGACGATATGGCGCTGCGGTCCATGTCTGGCTCCCCCCAGCCGACAGCCACGCGAAAAGCCATGGTCAAAGCCACGAAAACACTGGCCAGCGATCTTCTGAACGGCGTACGCATCAACCCATCGGAATCAATATCCGTGTTCAGCGAATCCGCGAAAATGCCAATCACCGTCAGCAATGACCTTCCCTACGCCGTCAGCGTGCAGGTCAACTCACTGACTGACTCCATGCAGATCGTCACCTCGCGAACCGCTGACATCGATATTCCCTCGCATAGCGACGCTCAGGTGACCTTCACCATCCGCGTTTCCACTTCCGGCTCATCGACGGCCCATGTGTCGTTGACCGACCGGGAAGGCAACAGCTTCGGCAACACGCAGGACACCGCGATCACCAGTGTGATGCGCATCAGTGATGCCAGCGGCTTCATTATCATCGGCTTCGCCGTGCTACTGGGCATTATCGGCCTGTGGCGGCAGTTCCATCGGAAGAAGGACCCCGACGAATGAGTTCAAGCGTAGGTCGTAATTCCCTGATCATGGCCACGGGAACCGCTGCTTCCCGTGTGACCGGTCAGCTCCGCACGATTCTTCTCGCTGCGGCCATCGGCACCACCGGATTGGCGGCCAACGCCTATCAGGCCGGTTCCATGATTCCCCAATCCGTGTTCACGCTGGTGTCCGGCGGCATCTTCAACGCCGTGCTGGTGCCCCAGATCGTGCGCACGTTGAAAGAAAAAGACGCCCAAGAACGACTGAATCGCCTGATTACGTTGGCCATCGGCATCCTATTGGCCATGACCGTGGTGATGGCGGCGGCCAGCCCTCTGCTTGCCCGCCTGTACGTGGGTAGCGACGATCACCAGATGATAGCCCTGACCACCTCGTTCACCCTGTGGTGCATGCCTCAGGTGTTCTTCTACGGCCTGTATACGGTATTGGGTCAGATCCTGGCCGCCAAAGACCATTTCCTCACGTATGCGTGGAGCTCAACCGGTGCCAACATTATTAGTTGCGCCGGTTTTACTGGCTTTATTCTGCTGTTCAGCAAGGCCAATGAACAGCCCCTCGAATTCTGGACCGCCGACAAAATCGCGCTTACCGCAGGCACCTGGACTTTGGGCGTGGCCTTCCAAGCGCTGATACTGTTCCTGCCGCTGGCCCGTATCGGGTTCAAGTACAAACCCAGCTTCGGGCTTGGCGGCTTTGGACTCAGGTCTATGGGTCCCGTGGCGTTAGGCTCTTTGGGCGTGGTGATCACCAGTGAGATCTGCGGCATTATCCTTACCCGTATCGCCACATCCGCACCGCAGCGCGCCCACGAACTGACGGGTGCCAGCCTGTTCAGCGTGGCAGGCAACGCGACCTATCAGAATGCGTACACACTGTTCATCCTGCCCTATTCACTCATCGCCGTATCGGTATCCACGGCTATGTTCCCCAAAATCTCCCGTTCCATCGCAGCTGCGAATCTGGATGAGGCACGGCACGACCTGGTCAGCGCACTGAATAATGTGGGCCTGCTCATCATGTTCTTCGCCGCCGCCATGGTCGTGTTCCCCGAACCGATCATCCGTGCATTGCTTCCGTCCGTCTCGATGGACGAGACTATGTTGATCTCCTATGCGCTTATCGCCTTGTCTATGGGCATTCCATTGGGGTCGGCGTTCCTGCTGATCCAGCGCACGTTCTACGCCTTTGAGGACGGCCTTCACCCCTTCCTGTCCGCGGTGATGCAGTATGGATTCACCTCAATATTCATGATCATCGGCATGATGGTACTTCCTCCTGAGCATTGGGTACTCGGCATCGCCTGCTCGGTGACCCTCGGTGGATTACTGGCGTTGCCGCTGACGTTGATGATGTTGCGCCGCAAGTTCGAAGGCAATCTTGGCGGTCGGGAGATCACGAGGACATATGCCAAGGCCATTGTGGCGGCACTGGCTTCCGGAGTTGTGGTCTGGCTGATCAAACGACCGGTAGTCGCACTGCTCGGCGCGGATATTCGACCAGTAGGCGGGCACATGAGCTGGTGGTCTGCGCTGGCCATCTGCGTGGTGCTCACCATTGTGCTGGCCGTAGTATATGTGGCTGTGTTGTGGGTGGTACACACCCCGGAACTCATCAGCGCCTATCACTCGATACTGGCCCGTCTACACAAGACTCCGGCCAGTGAGGACGTTGCTGTGACAGCCCAGCCGGAAAAAAGTCGACGCTACGTAAATCAATCCTGAGACGGAGCCCGTCAAGGATAGCCCCGCACGTAGAATATCTAAGACCAATCTCGAACACCAATCACACGGAGCCGAACGCACTATGAAACCGCAACTCGGAGACACGATTCTCAACCGATACACCTTGGTATCATCGTTGCGTGAGGAGCCTGGCATTCAGGCATGGAAAGCCAACGACCGTGTGCTGGCAAAGGATTGCCAGCTGTTCATCATTACCGATCGCAGCGCTTTCGCCGCAATCGATAAGCTCGCTGGTCGCATCGCCGCCACTCGCCCTGATCGTGTGATTCCCATACTGAAATACCGTATGGAATCCGACGTACTTCTCATTGTCATGCCGGTGGATAGCGGCCAATGCCTGACTGACTACATGGTAGATACCGCCAAGCCGCTCAGCTACAGCGCCATCCGGTCGATTATCGGAGAATGCGCCGACGTGCTGCGCGAGGTCATTGCGGATACTCCCAGCGGCATCGTCATCACAACCGACACCGTTCGAGTGACTACCTCCGGTGTGCAAATTGCCGATGCACCATGTGCCACGATGCTGGCCGATACGTCCGCTACCGATCTGCGTACGGACGGTCCTGAACGGTATGCGATTCGCCAGCTTGCGGCATTACTCTATACCCTGCTGACACGCACGCCAAGCCAAGCGACACCCACATTCAATCTGCGTGCCTTGCCGCAAGACACCCCTGGCGAATTCCGCGTGATTTGCAAGCGTGGATTGGCCTTGAGCGAGCCCGACGATCATACGTTGCCAATGGCTGCCCTTGTAGAACTCGACGCCTTGTTGGGTAATTGGAAGCCGCTCTCTGAACTGAGCGATGCTGATATTGCTTTGCCGAGCGTGGAAAGCGATTGCTCGATTACCAAGGCGATACTGAAGCCTGCCAACGAGACTGATATCGTGCCTATTCCCAGCACGTTGATTAACAGCAGCAGTCTTCCGGAATTGTCTATTACCCCTTCCCTGCCGGTTCAGACGGCCGCCGTCCCCGCTCCGCACGCGATGTCACCGGTTCCTCTGCCTGATGGGTCCAGTACTGCTGACGGTAACCAGTCTCAGTCTGATGCCCGCCGTCTGTTTGACTTCAACCTTTCTGACGCCTGGGAGCACGAAAATCTTTCCGGTGAAGGCACCGGTGACTGGTACAGCGAAATGAATCCGGCCCCCATCGGCGGTCCGGGTGATAATACTCGGTTGACAGTGCCTATTGTTACCGGCGGTATTCCCGATGCCACCGCGGGAGAGACAACCAGTCGTATTCCCGTGTTCGACGCCAGCGGCCGTGCTGTGGCTCCTGGTGAGGAATCGCTGCGTGCCTTGGAAGAGGAGCAGGCCCGCATTGCCGAAGTAAGCGCCATTCCTCCGAGCTTCACACCGAAGGATGTGCCGGATGACGAGGTTGACAGCAAGCTGCCCGATGAACATCTGTTCGGCAAACTGTCGACCAAGGTCGTTGCCATCATTGTGGCTCTGATATTGGTAGTGGCAGCGGCTGTTTGGGCAGTGCATGCGTTCCGATCCTCCGGAGACAATCCTGCCGATGCTTCCAGCAACTCCAGTGAAGGTGACTGGCCTGATATCAATGCTGACGCTGTGCCATTTGGTGGCAGCGAGAACGCGACGAACGGTGGCACCACTGACGATTCTTCAAAATCGAGTGATGCCACTCAGAGCGAATCCAAGGACTCGGCATCAGACAAGTCCAAGAAGTCCGAGACTGCTGATTCGTCGTCCAAGAAGACCAAGGCCAAGAAGTCCGGCGATAAGGATTCCAGCGCTGTTCCGCAACCGAGCCATGAGAACAACACGGCGTTTACGATTTCCAGCGCCAACTTCCTGTCGAATCCTGGCGGCCAATCCGGGTACGCATACTACATGCACCTTGACCAGCCGCAGGATGCGTACCGCATGGTTATCACCATCCGCACATCCGGTGGTAAGGGCTATATTCGCGCAAATACCACTGGGGACCCCACTCAAGGCAAGCAGGTGGCCGAATTCACCTTTGCTGAAGGTGGCACTACTGAGGTGAAGTTCACCAAAGCCGTCAAGACGCAGGATCTGCTGCTGTGGGTGCCATCGGATAGCCTGCCGCAGAACCAGCTGTACATCGAAAAGGTGGAGGTCTTCTAATCGGCATCTATGCCGATAACTGACCCAAGAAGGGGCGGTACCGTTCGCATACATTCGACGGTACCGCCCCTTCTTCGCATCTGGCTGAATGACACGGAATATCGTATGGGGGTGTGACAATGTTTCACGTGAAACATAACGTCATCATTATCGGTTCTGGTCCCGCTGGCTACACGGCCGCCATCTATCTTGGCCGCGCAGGTCTCAATCCTGTTATGGTCACTGGTGCGTTGTCGCCAGGTGGACAGTTGGTCAACACCACTGAGGTGGAGAACTTCCCCGGATTCCCGGAAGGTATTCTTGGCCCGGATCTTATGGATCGCATGAAGGAACAGGCCAAGCGCTTCGGTACAACCTATATCGCAGACGATGTCTCTTCCATCGAGGCGTGTGAGAGTGATTCGGTCAAGCCGACCTATCGTGTAACACTCTCCGATGACTCCCAATTGGAGGCATCGTCGCTTATCATCGCCACAGGGTCGTCATTCCGTAAGCTTGGGGTGCCCGGCGAACAGGAGCTGTCCGGACATGGCGTCTCGTACTGCGCCACCTGCGATGGCTTCTTCTTCAGGAACAAGCCTATCGTGGTCGTAGGCGGTGGCGATTCGGCTTTTGAAGAGGCATTATTCCTGACCCGGTTCGGTTCTTCGGTCACCTTGATTCACCGACGCGATAGCTTCCGCGCCTCGCAGATCATGGTGGACCGAGCCAAAGCCAATCCGACCATCACTCTGATGACCAACACAGTGGTGACCTCCATTACCGGCACCTCCTCCCCCACACAGAACACCGGTGCACCTATTGCCATTCCTGGCTTGACGCTCAAACGACCGGCTGTAGCACCGGCCAGTGTCAGCAGCATCGCCGTACGTAATGTGGTGACCGGAGAAGAAAGCACGCTGGACACCAACGCCGTATTCGTGGCTATCGGTCATACGCCAGCCACTGATTTTGCGGCCGGTGTTGTGGACCGTGACGATGATGGATATGTCGTGGTGCAGGGTGCCAGCACGGTGACCAGTGCGCCAGGCATCTTTGCTGCAGGCGATTGCGTGGATCGTACTTATCGTCAAGCGATCAGCGCAGCGGGCATGGGCTGCCGTGCAGCGCTGGATACGCAGGCCTATCTTACGGACTGATGGTGGCGGACTGATGGTGGCTTGCTGTTCTGGCTGCTGCCTGTGACATAGGAGCAACGCTAGGTCAGTGTTACAGCATGCCGCCCTTGGATAGTACGCACCGGTCAAAGGCATAGAAAGGCCCCTCAGGCGCGGAGAGGTTGGGGGCTGCGGACGTTTTCTTGGAGACTGAGCGAAAGGTTTCTCGTATGTTCAGTCTTGAGGAGCGTTCGAGGGCGGTGGAGCTATACCTCACAACGCCGATGACCACCGCGCAGGTGGTGGAGTGCCTGGGCTATCCGACCAGACAGTGCCTGGAACGCTGGCTGGCGATGGATCCCCGGTATGCTGGCCGTATGGCCAAACCCATAATTCCTCTGGAGACAAGACGGAAGGCGATCGAACTGGTGCTGGGCGGCATGCAGCAGAAGCAGGCCGCCAAACAGCTTGGCGTGAGCGTTGGTGCGGTGCACAACTGGGTCAGGGCGTACCGCAGGGGCGGCATGGCCGCGTTGCAGCCCCGGAACCAGAATGCCGCCCAGGGCGGGAAATCGGCGTCCGTCCGTCCTCGGGGCGGGGCGGATGCCGGGGGGCGGCGATGACGTGGAGGCGTTGCGCCGTAGGGTCGAGGAGCTGGAGTTGGAGAACGCGTTGATGCGGGAGGTGGTGGAGGCTCGCAGAAAAAGACCCAGGCGCCGACCTGCGGCGCCTGTCGAACAGGGAGAAGACGATGCCGGTCGACCGGCTGAGGCCGAGGTATTCGCTGAGGTCGATGGCCTGCTTGCTGCGCATAGCGCCGAGCAGCTACCACTACCACCATGCCAGGATCGGCGTTGACAAGTACGCCGGGCTGCGCGCCCGCGTGGCGCGGGCGTTCGCCGACTCCAAGGGCAGGTACGGGTACCGTCGCGTCAAGGCCGCGCTCGGGACGGGCGTCTCGGAGAAGGTGATCCGCAGGATCATGGCCGAGGGCGGGCTCTCGGCGCATGTTCCCAAACGGCGGCGTTACAGCTCCTACGAGGGGGAGACCACGCCCGCTCCCGGTAATCTCGTCAACCGGGACTTCACCGCCGAACGGCCCAATGAGAAGTGGCTGACGGACATCACCGAGATCAAGGCCCGGGACGGGAAGGTGTACCTCTCGCCGATGATCGACTGCCATGACGGCAAGATCGTCGCCTACACGGCCTGCTTCCATCCCAACGCGGAGCTCGCCAACCGGATGCTCGCCGAGGCGGCGGAGACGCTGCCCGACAACACCCGTCCCGTGGTCCATTCCGACCGGGGATGCCACTACCGGTGGCCCGGATGGCTGGAGCTCATGGAACGCTACGGGCTGACGCGCTCAATGAGCGCGAAGGGCTGCAGCCCCGACAACGCCGCCGCGGAGGGATTCTTCGGTCGCATGAAGACGGAGTCCGTCTATCCCGAGCATTGGGAGAAACGCACCCGCGACGAGGTGCTTGTCCTGATCGACGAGTACATCCACTGGTACAACCACGAGCGCATCAAACAGTCGCTGGGCTGGATGAGTCCGGTACAATATCGTCAAAGCCAAGGAATGGCTGCATGACTATCTCCAAGAAAACGTCCGCAGCCCCGACGGGCCGACTGCGCTAACGCAACGTCCACCTCATTCGCAAACCGCTCCCGAGACTGTTCCATATTCAAACCTTCCGACTCATTCACAGCCATATTCCTCAATTAGCATCCAATTCTTCCAGCGAGTGGAGGAATCCTCCCGCTGACAGGCCAAAAACGTCCAGAATGTTCCAGCAGTTCGTTCGGCACGGAGGTTTGCGCGTATACGCGACCCAGGAAGAAGCCGAATGGCGAAACGCAACACGGGATGATGAATACGATGGCGAACAGTATGCCGAATGGTGCCATGAACGCCCATCCTGTTCGATTCTCGCGGCGTTGCGCTTCAGTGCGTTTTTTGCCATAGAAGAGCCTACGTACCATCTACGTAGCCATAACGTCTCGGAACCACTTTCGGCGCGGAAAGTCTCACGACCCATATGACAATTGAACGTCAAACAACAACATGACGCTTATCCGCAGCACGGAACAACGAAAAACCTCTCACCAGAATCATGCGAGGCTGCGCCTTTTAAGATTTGCCGTTAGGTTAGTAGCTAAGTAAATTAGATGGCCCTACACCAGCCGGTGTTCTCTAATTCACATTTGATGGACATCGACTTCTCCATTAAGAGACGCCACTCTGGGAGATAGCCATGCCCCTGACATTGACTTCATGTTCACACTCAACCAAGGTAAGGTCGAGCGTGAACATGAAGTCAGCTTGAGTCGATTAGAGCTGAATCACGACTCCCTCCCAACGAGCGAGCTCGCCGCGAGCGATCGATTTCACGCCATGCGCAACATCATAAGTGCTGAGCAGTATCTGCGATTCCGCGACGCCATCGCCGAGCAGCTCCGCCACTTCCCCCGGCAGGCCGGCGGATCTATCGGTGAGGTTGACGACAACAAGAATCGTATCGTCACCGCTGGTACGGGTGAAGGCATACACCTGCTCGTCATCGGCAGCAAGCAGATTCCACTCGCCCGTCGCGACGGTCGCGCTGTTGTGGCGCATGGCGATGAGCTTCTTGTAGAAGCCGTACACGGAATCCGGATCGTCGAACTCCTCGGCGGCGTTGATCTCCACGTGGTTCGGATTCACGCCGATCCACGGTTCCGTCGCCGCGTCCGCCGGGGTGAAGCCGGCGTACTTGGAGGCGTCCCACTGCATGGGAGTGCGCGAATTGTCACGGCCGATGAGGGCGAGGGCCGCCATCATCGACTCGGGCGACTGGCACCTGGCCTCCTCCACGCGCTGGCGGTAGGCGTTGATGGCCTCCAAGTCGCGGTACTGGCCGAGGCTGGTGAAGTGGGCGTTGGTCATGCCCAGCTCCTCGCCCTCGTAAATGTACGGGGTGCCGCGGTGCATGTGCAGCAGCATGCCGAACGCCTTGGCGCTCAACTCGCGCGACTCGCGGTCAGAGTCGTTACCCCAACGGGACACGACGCGCGGCTGGTCGTGGTTGCAGAAGAACAGGCTGGCCCAGCCGGCATTCCTCACGGCCTCCTGCTGTCTGCTCATTCTATCTTGAAGTTTTTTAGGAACAAAAGCGTGTGTATCCCATTTTGATTCGGGGGATTGATCGATACTGACGTGGTCGAACAGGAACAGCATGTCGAGTTCCTTGTGGGCTGGATTGGTGATGAACTCGTTGCGTTCCGGAGTGATGCCCGGCGCCTCGCCGACGTTCATGTAGCCCTCACGGCCCTCGAACACCTCACGGCGCATTTCGGCGAGGAATTCGTCGAGCCGCGGACCATCGGAACAGAACGGGCTCGCGTTCGTGTATCCCTCTTCGCCTATCTCTCCTTCGGACAGTTCCGAGTCGACCTCTCCAGGCAGCCGTCCGTGGCTATCGAGATGTTTCGAGATCAAGGTGATCACGTCCATGCGGAAGCCGTCGATGCCACGGTCCATCCACCAGTTCATCATCCTGTACACGGCCTTGCGAACCTCCGGATTCTCCCAGTTGAGATCCGGCTGCTTCCTGGAGAACTGGTGGAGGTAGTATTCGCCGCGCTTCGGATCGTACTGCCAAGCGGAACCGCCGAAATACGAACCCCACCGGTTCGGCTCGGCGCCCGGAGTGCCCGGCTCATGGCCCGGCCTGGCCGGACGCCACCAATACCAGTCGGCATGCGGGTCGTCCTTGTCCCGGGAGGCCTGGAACCAGGCATGCTCGTCGGACGTGTGGTTGACCACCAGATCCATCACGATCTTCAGACCGCGCCTGTGCGCCTCGGCGAGCAGCTCGTCCATGTCCTCCAACGTGCCGAACAGCGGGTCGATGTCCTGGTAGTCGGAGATGTCGTAGCCGTTGTCGTCCTGCGGGGACCTGTAGACCGGGGACAGCCACAGCACGTCCACGCCAAGATCAGCCAAATAATCGAGACGGCTGGTGATGCCCTTCAGGTCGCCGATGCCGTCGCCGTTCGTGTCCTGGAAGGAACGCGGGTAGATCTGGTAGACCACCGCGTTGGCCCACCACGGGTTCGGGGTCGCGCCGTTGGAACGCACGGCGTCGGGAAGGATGGAACGATTGAAATCAGTCATATCTTGTTTCCTTATTAAATCAAGTTCTTCATCAACGCGATGCTATGGATCCACGTTGCCTATATACGGGATGAATCAATGTTGCTTTTTCCTTTCCCTTTAGAGTTCCATCCATGAGTCGAACAAGCATGCTCATGCCCAGTTGACACAACTCTGCTGGCATTAAGGGAAATTCATCTATCCTCAGACGCTTGCCTATGGAATCTGTATATGTTCCCGCTGAAATCAGCGAAAGATCTTGAGGAATCTTCATTCCACGCTGCCGCGTCGCAGCAACAAGGTTATTAAGGAACAATGGGCCGCCTTGAGTCACAATTGCTGTGTTCTCACTCGAGATGAACCTCTCAAGTAGGTTTTCGGCAGCATCGAAATCATCCTCGTCGGTAAACTCTTCATCTATATGAATCTTGTATCGCGCAGCAGCATCATGCATTGATGTCCTGAGTCGAATGAGGTAATTTGCACCTCCATTTCGTTCGTAATCAATCTCCTTCCCCCCTGCAAACAGAATTCTGCTGTGCCCATTACGACAAAGCGTTTGCATGATCATTTCACCCATTTCAATAAAATCGGTATCAATGCATGGCACATTTATTTCATTCATAGGATGTCCAATAGAAATGAGCGGAATACTTGAAAGCTGAGCTAATTCAATTCGGGGATCATTCATAGTCACATCCATAAGAGCGACACCATCCACCATCCCAGTATCGATGATAGAGCGAAGCTGCTCATCTCCTGTTTCCTCAGTCAACAGCAACGTTTCATAGCCAAGTCGCCTGGCCGCTTTGAGAAAATTTAGAAAATAAGCACAATAATTGGTATAGCTGGTGGAATCATGGACGGGCGAACTCAGCGCGACGAAATGAGTCTCACCACTCAACGGAGCTGGACCACCGTTTTTCGCCAAGTAACCAAGTTCCCGCGCAGCTTGCAATACTCTCCGACGGGTATTTGCCCCTATGGGACGTTTCCCTGTCATCACATAGGAAACCGTGCTTATGGAAACTCCTGCGAGAGCCGCCACGTCCTTGATTCCAGCCATTGTTATCCTTATTCGTTCACAGTAAAGCCTTGGCTCTTTCCTTGCTCAACGAGCTTGTCCTGCCAAGCCTTCACACCTTCCTTCATTGTGGTCTGTCCCGTGTAAGCCGCCCCGACAGTGTCGGTGAAAACGCTTCGCGCATAAACGTCATAGGGCAGAAATTCGAACTTAGATGTGACACGCTTCGCAGCCTCGGCGAATTCAGCATTGAACTTCTCACCGCCAAAATAATCCACCGTGTCTCCATCGGAGTTCACCATAGTAGTCTGGCTAAGGAATTTATCGTTAGACATGGTCTTCAAATCAGCAGGAAAACCGCCTTGGTCCACACGGGACATGATGGCATCAGAATTAGTGCTGGCAAATTCCATAAACTTGTACGCAGCATCCGCATTCTTGGATGACGACATCAGGGCAAGGGAGGAGCCGCCGTTCTCAGAACTTACCTTCTCGCCGGCGTTCCACGTTGGCATTTGAGCAATTCGCCACTTTCCAGCACCCTCCGAAGCATTGTTTAAAAACATGCCGGGAGCCCATGCAGCAGATATCACGCTCGCAAATTCTCCGGAACCAACTGAACGATACCAATCATCAGAACTATCTTTTGTCTTCGTTTCGATTAGTCCTTCATCAATCATCTTTTGCCAGAAGTCACAGAATTTCTGCACTCCTTTATCAGTAGTGAGTTTGACGGTAACCTTGGTGCCGTCTTTAGATGTGGAATATGGGTGTCCACCTGCTTGCCAGACCATTGCATTGAAGAATCCGGCGTTCCCTGGATCATTAGTAATATATGAACCAATCTGCTTAATCTTCTTTGCATCTTGATAGAACTCATCCCAAGTACTTGGCGGCTCAGAAATGCCAGCTTTGTCAAATACCTCTTTGTCATAGAAAAAAGCCATTGGTCCAGAGTCGACTGGCATACCATACATACCGCCATTGAAATTCACTGCATTCCAAGTACCTGGGGTGTAGAAATCCTTATATTTGGCAGTCCCATAGTCATTCAGATTTTTAAGAGAGCCCTTAATTGCATACTCAGGAATCGCAAAATATTCAATCATGGCTATATCCGGAATTCCACTGCCAGCTTCCAAAGCATTATTCAGAGCTTTGTATTCATCTTTACTACTACCGGCATTGGTAAATTTGATGACAATGTTAGGGTTTTTCTTCATGAAAACCTTAGCATTAGCTTTAAGATTGTTATCCCAAGCCCAAACATTAACAACCGTCTTACCGCTCCCATCGGAAGTTTCCGACTGAGTTGTTCCACACGCTGCCAATGGAACAACCATCGCCGCAGCACCGCAGAGAGCAATTATTTTTCCTAACGAGAACCTCATTGTTTCCCTTTCTTTCTATTGAGCAGCAGTGGCATGATCCTTGCTTTTGGCGCCCTTGCTTGTAGTCTGCATCTTAAAACCGAAGGATTATGACTGACAAATAATTTCGATGATTTCGACGATTTCAATAATCAAGGCACTCACCA
>OLVP01000092.1_pt1 | contig 78846 bp, 71 predicted proteins | sample 1673281 | NCBI WGS metagenome assembly OLVP01 (sample SAMEA3178940, study PRJEB25190) | human gut metagenome | biome: human gut; feature: human-associated habitat; material: faeces | place: Austria | collected 2013
AATATAGATTACTGGTATATCAGATATGTAGATAGAATTACTTCTGATGAAGAAAAGGAAAAAGCCTTAACCTCCATTTATGGTGAATTCACAAAATTGAAATTGGACGGAAAAATCAAAGTTTCTTGTGCCACTCCTTCTTACGAAGATTACGATTATTTTGTTACAATTCCCCCATACCAATTAAATACAATAGTTTCAATTATACATTTTGATTCTGAACTCGAGAAATTTGCAGATGAAACCTTTTTAGAAACAGCTTTACCATTTAAAGAGAATATTCCTGTTAAGGATTTTTGTAATCTTACTGAATCACTGATACTATAAATATTTTGATTTTATCACAGAGAGAGTTTCTTATAGCTCTCTCTTTTTTATGCAATTCAAATTCCATTGTTCCATGCTCATTATGGCAAATCATTTTCTAAAGCAAGTATCGCCCAGAGTAACTCAAAACCCAGTTTCTGGATTTTGATTCTCTGACGAACTTGATGGAGATTACGATTCCCCATACCCTCGATATCACAAAACATAAAATTTTGTTATTAGCGAAAAATAAATTTTCGCAGATTTCCGCTTTTCGCTTATAGTTGTCAAATCATTTTTTAACGATCAGCTCCTGCCAATTGCTTATTCAAAATTCTTTTATTCAAAAATGAATAAAAGTGGACGTTACAAAAAGCCATATTTGCATAATAGCAAATAAATCTTTTTCTCTAAATGTTCTTATCACAATATTTCTCCTGCAAATTGAGAATTTTGGTCAAAAGCTAAGAGGCTTTAATGCCCCTTACGCTTTTCCCTTTTCTTTTGCTGTTTCAGTTCAAACATTCGCTGTTCATCAGCCTCTTTTCTCTCTCGGCTTCTTACTTTACGCTCCTGTTTGTTATGCTCCTGTTGCATTTTCAAGGCTTGCTGTGATTTTGTACCGATTCCATTTTCTTGCATCTGTTTCTTTACATCACGCTGCATCCTCTTAGGATTTCTTTTTGTTTCTTTTACAACAGTTGCCACAGCCGGACTAAATCGCAAACTGTAATAATACTTTTGAATACACTCTTGAACTTCATAATCCTTCGGTTCTGCGCCGAAAGTTACTTTCGCTACCGAGAGTTTTTCATCTTCAATATGTTCAAAGACTCCTACCCAAAACGGATCTTCAAAAAACACCGTCAGCTTGCCACTTACTTTGTCCATAACTATCCCTCCTAATTGATTGATGAGCAAAGAATGGACAACCCGGAGGGGCAGGTTACTTACCCTGTATAACACAGGACGGCTGGGCTACCTACCAGCTCTAGCACATATTTTAATGTACATTGCGTTTTTATCTTTGCATATATAATCAAGCCATATGGCATGATTAACAAAGTAGGAATTCATCATCTCGAAAAATTCCGATTTTTACAATTCATATTATCACTATTTCAACTTTTTGAAAACATAACAATGCCCCCTAAATGATACTTCTCGTAAATTTCTCATTTCACCCAGAGCAAGATCCACCTGTGTTTAACAATATTGTCTTTCAGGCAAATGTTCTCTCATCAGGTTTTCATCTTGCTGGGGATTCCCCAAACCCATTTTTTTATTTATGCTGAGAACCCTATACACACTAGAGCAAGATCCACCCCGGTAATACCATATCGCTATTTTAGCAATATGGTATTTTCCGGATGTCGGAATCTTGCTGAGGATTGTGCTCCCCAGTTCCTCACATTCAGCATAAATATACACTTAGTTCCCCGAATTTCTTCGGTCACAACACAGGGAGAGAACATAGGCTAAACAGCCCTATATCCCTGTGAAATCACTATGTGATTAAAAAATAGCAAGGACAGGAAGTGTGTATACACTTCCGCAAAATTGCCAATTTTGGTTCCCTACCCAAAATTAAAAAAAGTAAAATTGAATGTCTTTTCTCTACATGGAAAAATGCAAATACTCATTTCTCTTGTTTATCAAAAAAACAATATGCGGATTTTACAACTTTTATATCATCTGTAAATCCACATATTGGTTCTAAAACATATTTTCATTTCGATAAGAGATATTATATTTTCCAAATATTCTTTGCTTGTGTTAAGAGCCAATCTGCTCGATTTTCAATTTCACTTTCATCCCAAATATTCTTTTGAAGAACATTGTGCAATGTACACAGCCCACTTGCGCATAAAAGTAACCCTGGTTTATTTTGTCCTTTTCCTATCTTTTTTACATTCCATGCAGCATCACGTATAGATGCATTCAATGCCTGCGGAATAATAGCCAGATTACCCAAAGTCAATAATATTGAATCTCGTTTTTTCTCTTCATCTTCTGAAGCACAACTTCCCCAATTATTTCTCCACTTCTTCGGCATTAAATGTTCTAAACTATAATTATTGAATCCAAGTAATGCAGTAGAACTGTTATCCGGACGAATTTTGCTTTCTATCAAATAAATAATTCCTTTGGACTGAAGATTTACAAGTTTTGATGATTCAAAACCAATTTTTAACTCACTATCGTCTGGGCAATATGTAGTTGCATCTCCATTTCCCTTTAGACGTGAAATTAAAGTCTGGGAATCTAACACTTTATTCAAAATTAGCGATGTGAAAAGATTGTTATAATTTTTGGTTGAGGCATGAACCACAACTCTTCGCATTATGTAACTTTCCAAAATTCCGTACATCTTATCAAGTTCAGTTTTATCTTGAACATTTTTTGCAATATACAAGATGTAGGGAATCATCGTCGTATTCTTCAATCCAAAAATCACAACATTTATCCGCTCTATACTTTCTTCCTTAGGAATACTCATTTCACATTGATCTGGTTTCAAGTTACTTCTGAAACATTCTGCATAATCTTTCATCTGATCCAACACAATATTTTTATTGCCATCACAATATGTATTGATAAAATGTTGATAAGACTGAGCAAGCCGATCTACTCTGGAATACATAAGTTTATCTTCATTTGAAATATTATATTTTTTATCCTGAATGAACAATTGAAAATACGAATCAAAGAAAATATCAATAACCGCTCTTTTTATTCGTCCAGTTTCAATCTCTTTATCCCAATAAATTTTCGTATCAGCATCTTGCTCAAATACATCTGCCCATTTTTTATCATATTCCCCAACCGTCTCTCGATTAAAGAAATAATTTTTCAACAATTCAGATGTGGTGAGATTTACACCTAAGGAATTAATTGTATCAAAAATCTGTTGTTCATCTTCATCTGCATCCAAGTCAATTCGAACAAATTGAGTATTTACAAAGATGGTCATGATATCCAGTTTACTTTCATCAATATGTTCCACAAAATAATTAAACGCACCAATTATCCTAGAAGTAGGCTCCGGATTATCAATTTTTTCTGCTTTATCCAACGACATTATTTTTTCAAAAGCTCGTATATCATTTCTTCCATGTCTAAGCGCAATCATTTGTCCCATAATTCTAAACTGGCAATCAAATAATGCTGTCTGTTTTAATTTTAAGCAAAGCACTTTCATAAAAATCAAGAAAGTAGTTAATCGCTGCTGTCCGTCCACTATGGTCCTGCAATCAGCAAAATTCTCACCTTGTTTTGGTTTTCGACCTTCTTTTAAAATAATAGAACCCAAAAAATGTGGTTTTTTCGTTTTTACTACAAATTCCATATCTTCAAGAAGTCTAGCCCAGAGATCCTCTTTCCACACATAAGACCTCTGAAAAAATGGAACTTCTACTAACGTAGAATTATTAAAAATATTAGTAATTAATGCTTTATGTGCATCCATGTATCCTCTTTACTCCTCACCCGATGAATAATTTCTATAAAATGTGCCTATCCATTATTTTTCCTTCTCCTGAAGCATTCTCTGATATAAATTTAGCAATTCTGTCACACAGGTTGCTTCTGTCATTTTTGTGCTAAATCCATAAGCAGCCATGACTGCTTTATCATTTAAGGTGTGTGCTCTCCGTAACTCTGTTGGCATTGTCAACGGATCATATAACGCCGCAAGATTACTATTGGGATATAATGCTCTTGCATCCAAAATTGCTTGTGCTGTATTTTCAATTTTTCTCTGTTGTTCTTCTGTTGGTGAAGGCCATGGGAAATTATTATATACTATGGTATTTGAATAACTATAATCGCTTTTTAATCTTCCACATACCGCTCGCGTCCATGCCATATGAACATTAGACATTAGTATCCCGAACTCATATAACGAAGCATCTGGCATAGTAAACAATTTATCCCCAGGAATAATTTCTCCATTTAAATAATCCATAGGAATATATCTCCTATTTTGAGAAGACACCTTCGGGATTGCAATATACTGGTTTTTGTGTTCAAGAATCGATGCAAATAATGTAGGGTTTTCAGCTGCTTTTTTTGTATTAGCTCTTGTGCTACTAAGTCTAAATTCACGAACCTTATTTACACGCTCCAATACTAACGGACATTTTTTTAATAATCCGGGATCAGCACCAACAAGCCAAATGCAATATCTCGGTTTTCTATCAATAAAGTCTTTACCCATCATATAATGTCTTAGAAATGGAGCTGCCTGTGGTTCACATTTTATTAATTCCTCCTTTTCCTCTTCGGTTAATATCAAAAAGCCTCCATCAATAGCTTGACCACCTAAAGCAATCTCTGGAACATTACATAATGGTTTCATCCTTTTTTCAATGAATATGCTTTCCGCATCTAATAGGTATCCATTAATGTTATGTGCATAGACCGTTTCCCCTTCAGAATAAATCTTTTTGGGAATCCTATTTATGAATCTACTAAATCCAACAATAACACAATGAACATGCGCTTTGATTGATGCTTCACTATCCCAGACAAAAGTTCTATATGCAAAATCAATATGAATTCCTGATTCAAAAAGCGGTTTCCAAAGAATAGAAACGCTTTCTCCTTGAGTTATTGAATTTGTTGATACTAGCGCTGCTCTAATATTATTATTTCCGATATAATCAGCCGCCTTTTTGTACCAACAACTTACATAATCAAGGTTTCCTATACTTTTCCAACCTTTAAAAATATTTTCAACATCTCTCTTCTGTTCTAATGACATCCATCTTGCTCCAACGAATGGAGGATTACCCATTATATAAGATAATTGATCGGATAAAATTACATCATTCCAATCCATTCTTAATGCGTTTCCCTCTGTGATATTTACATATGTTTTTAAAGGCAAAAAATCATCATTAAAACCATATAGAATATTTTTGGTTTCTTCTAGCATCTGTGATTCCGCAATCCACAATGCAGTTTTTGCTACTGTCACTGCAAAATCATTAATTTCTATTCCGTAGAACTGCTGTATAGATACTTTTATCGGGTTATGTACTTCCCCCAGAGTCATCTGTCCGCCAACTTTTTCTCTAATTACATCATTCTCTAACCGTCTGAGTGACAAATACGTTTCCGTTAGAAAGTTTCCGGAACCACAGGCAGGATCAAGAAATGTGAGTGAAGCCAATTTATTCTGAAACTCTTCCAGCTTTTTATCTCTGGTACGTTTCACTTGTATCTGCAGAATCTCTTGGAATTCATTTTGTAAATCATCCAGAAACAGCGGATCAATTACTTTATGAATATTTTCAATAGATGTATAGTGCATTCCTCCAGAACGTCGAGTTTCCGGATTTAATGTAGATTCAAATACTGCACCAAAAATGGTCGGGGAAATGTCTCTCCAATTAAAATCTTCGGAAGCTTTTGTAAGGAGAAGCTGCTTAATCTCTTCTGTGAAAGGTGGTATCTCAATCGTCTCATCTGCAAACAGCCCTCCGTTTACATACGGGAACTGGGCAAGATCTTCCTCCAAATACTCATCTCGTTCCGCTACCGGAGTATCCAGAGTCTTAAATAACTCTATCAATGCTCGTCGGCAATCTTTTACTTCATATGCTTCCAAATAATCATGGAACATATTTCTCTTTCCAAAAATGCCCGCATCCTCCGCATAAAGACAGAAAACAATCCGTACACAGAGTGCATTCAAGCTTTTCAGCTTATGCTCTCTTTTTTCTCTCTGTTCTGATTTTTCATCCCTCTCTTTGATATCTGGAATTCGATACTGCTTCAAGAATGCATCATAGATCAAACCTACAATGTCTCCGGCTTTGATAGAAACTTCCATTTCACGTGAGATTGTCTTAACCTCTTTTTTTACAAGAAAATCCAAAAGTGGATATTTACTCTGTAATTCATCCAATGCAATCTTAGTCGGCTCTGGCTGTTTCTGGTTCATGTCATAAATCCAAATCTCAGCAAAATTGGATGTAACAATCCATCTGGCTCTTTCATCAAATGTCAGCTTGCTATTGTATCTGTCAGCCTGTTCAAATGGAGTAAGGTCAATTTCTCCTGAATTACGTATTTTCTGATCCAATGCTTTTCCGAGACTTTTCTGTTCAATAATTACTCTGGTTTCCGGAATATATACATCAATACGTTTCGTATTACCATCAACAACTACTTTTTTTTCAAAATTAAGGCGTTCTGTAATATTGTCCATTCCCAAAACATTCGACAACAGATCTATCCAATAAGAACGACCATCTTCATCCTCTTTACCTTTCCCAATCCACCGATTTACAAACTGACGGGCAGCCTCTCTTTGTTCTGCATCTGTCATGCCAACTACCTCCTAAATAATCGTATATCTCTTTTATCTCCGAATATTTTCCAAAATATTATATTTACAGTATACCACGAAGCAATAATCCCGTCATTCATTATCCTATCTCTATGTTGGCGAAAATACGCATAAAAATGCAGCTACCATAATATTATTAACGTATTGATTTTATCCTCTAATTAGCACTCATTAATTACTTCTCTGGATAAATCATAGGAATACTGATACACGATCATATTATCCCGTATTTCAATATATACGCTATGTGCTTCTTTTAACAGAGTATTCCATGTCTCTACCCATTCAGGCGGTGTTGAATCCAAAAACCACATTTTATCGAATGAAAGTTCAATAGTTCCCCATAAATCATCTTCTTTACGCTCAGTTTTTATATTCATACTCATATGTTCTGCGATTTCCAATGCAGCCTTTTGTAAAAATGTAAACTCAACAATTTTCTTAGAATCAGGAATCTTCTTATGTTTTTTCATCTTTTCTTCCGCTTTACGGATGATTTCTTTCACCTCTGCTTCATGCTGTTTTTTTTCTTCTAATTTTTCTTCTTCGGTCATTTTTGCTTTTTCAGCTTCCAGCTCCATTTCTATTTCTTCATCTTCACGTTTTGCAATATCAAAATATCTCTTTTCAATCAACATAATCTCCACCTACCCATAAAAAAAGAAACAGTCAACATTTTCGTTACAACTGTTTCCCTTATTTCTGAAGTCCTCGGAGCATAGACATCACTACTGCTTGTTCTTTTTCGTCAAGACCATCCCAAATTTTTAGGACTTCTTGTTGTGACTCAGATAAATTTACTGGAACGTCCTTCCCTGCAAAGAACTGAGCCATAGTTACTCCCAGTGCATCACATATTTTTTCCACAGTAGGCATTGTTGGTAGACTTTCTTTAGCAATGATTTTTCCAATCGAAGATTGAGATATACCCGTCAGTTGTGACAACCGATATTTACTCATATCACGTTTTTTGCACAAAGCTATAATATTGTCTGCAATATAATCCTCTGTACGCAAGTAAATACACCTCTTTTCCGATAGTAGTTACTCTAATTGTACCTACTAATCGGCAAAAATATTAGAGATGTATCTTGCAAGTATTTACTAAGGGAAACAGAAGTATTTGTTCAAAAAAAATAGCACTATATGATATTGTACTCCATTGCTGTCAATCTACTGTCTAAGCGCTCATATTCTCTTTGTACCTTCTCAATTTTATCATATAGTTCCAATACTGTCGAACCCTTTATCATTTTATTTCCTTGACACATCTGCCGGAACTTCCATTTACAATCTCTCAGTATTCTTCCTATTTCCTCCAATTCCTTCAGTGCTTTGATTTCCTCATTATCGGTCATGTATTTTCCTCCCATATTTTATAATACACAAATGATAACCTTTTTTTCACTATTCTTCAATTACAACATATCGTCTTTTTTCCCCATTAATCGACAATCTTCTTTTTACTATATACATATGGTATACTTCTCTCTATACAACTAATTGCTATTGTATAGCTCACCATTTTTTTTCTATCTACAACATGAAAATGTCAAGTTGTGATGGAAAGGAGGTGAGGAGATGGAAATAAATTATGCACTTATAGGCAAACGCATAAGGGAAACCCGCAAACAACGAGGTTTATCTGCCGAGGAACTGGCTGAACTCGCTGATCTTTCTACTGTTTATATAAGCTATATAGAAAATGCTAAGCGTAAACCCAGTTTAGAATCTTTAATCAAGATAAGTAATGCTCTTGAAATTACTATTGATGAGCTACTCTACGGGAACTTATTATACAATCCTACGGAATATCAAACTGATATTGATTTACTAATGGCAGATTGCACCAGCACCGAAAAACGTTACATATTCGAGGTTCTTTCAGCCATAAAGAACATTTTGCGAATCAATGATTGGCATCTATCCACGAGACATAATTTCGATACTGATAACTCGAATGATTATTAAATCATTCAATAACAATCAAATAACCATTTCTTCATAAACCATCCGTTAATCACTTAACTGATGGTTTATGTCTTTTTCAGCAAAAAAATCCTATGATATTTATATCAACTACAAAGGATGTCTCTACTGATGAAAGAAAGTGAAGAACGAAGCAGCAATATTGATGAACAGAAAGCACGAATCCGTCAAAGATATAAAGGCATAGATCCAGAAGAACTGGAAGTAATTCCAGCACTTCCGCAACAGGATATTTTTAAAACTGAGAAAAAACTGCGAGTAGCTGTATATGCTAGAGTATCTACGGATGATCCACGCCAAACATCCTCATACGAATTACAGAAAAATCATTATCAGGATGTAGTAAATAAAAATCCAAATTGGATTCTTGTAGAAATATATGCCGACGAAGGTATTTCCGGCACTTCTCTGCAACACAGAGATGCATTCAAAAAAATGATTGCAGATTGTGAAGCCGGAAAAATTGATTTAATCATAACAAAAAGTGTATCCCGATTTGCAAGAAACGTTGTTGACTGTATCCGATATGTACGAGAACTTTCTTCACTCCGACCACCTGTCGGTGTGTTTTTTGAAACAGAACATTTAAATACGCTTGATCCCAAAAGTGAAATGATTCTTTCATTCATGTCAACGCTTGCGCAGGAAGAAAGCCATACCAAAAGTGAAATCATGAATTCTTCCATTGAAATGCGTTTTCGTCGAGGAATATTCCTCACACCTCCTCTACTCGGATATGACCAAGACGAAAATGGAGATCTTGTAGTCAATCCACATGAGGCAAGAATTGTTCAGCTAATTTTTTATATGTATCTGAATGGAAGCAGTACCCAACAAATTGCTGATTCTTTGACAGAACTCGGTTGTAGAACCAAAAAGAATAATGATGTCTGGTCATCCAGTACCATATTGCAAATCCTTCAAAATGAACGCCACTGTGGGGACGTTCTGGCAAGAAAAACATGGACACCAAATTATCTTGACCATAAATCAAGGAAAAACAATCAAGATCGTAATCAATACAGAAAAGTCGGACATCACGAAGCGATTATTTCCAGAGATGATTTTATAGCTGTTCAAAAATTGATTACAAATGCAAAATATGGAAATAAAGAGATTTTACCAGAATTACACGTGATACAAGAAGGCTCTCTATGTGGATTTATTAGTATCAATCCAAGATGGTCCGGTTTTAAAGCCACAGACTACTTTGAAGCTTCTCAAAGCGTCCTTAAATCAACAACTCGGGATATGCCTGATACAATCACTGCTTCTGCTGGTTCCTTCGATTTAAGAGACTATGAGATTGCTAGAGGACAATTTTTTTCCTCTGTTGGTCGGATTTCTGTTTCTTTTTCAAATAAACAGATTTCTTTTAACAAAGATGCGATACGGAAATTTCCAAGCACTAAATTTGTTGAAATGCTGATACACCCCAAATCAAAGCTACTTGCTATCCGGCCATGTTCCTCTGAAACCAAAAATAAAGTGCAGTGGTCACGTCTCAAAGATGGACAGCCTGTTCCAAAACCAATTTCCGGTGCTGCATTTTTACCAACATTATACGAAATATTTAAATGGGACAAAAAATGCAAATACCGCATATTAGGAATTGCCCACCAAAAAGACAATGAAAATGTCCTTATTTTTAATATGAATGATACAGAAATACGTATACCGACAAATTCAAACGATGTATCCTGCCCCAACAACACTGCAGATATAACATCTGATTCTAAGAGTGTGTTGGCTTATCCTGCCGATTGGATGAATGGCTTCGGTAATAATTTTTATACTCAGTCTCAAGCACCAGAACTAACAGAATTTACAGCAGACAAAAACTGGCAGACCACTTCGGAAAGCAAACCCTATAAAGAGCCGGAACTACAAACCACTCCCAAGGAAACCATTATAGAAAATATAAAGAATATTATTACGGAAATTAAAGGAGACACCAAATGAGCGATCAACCTCAAAATCAATGGAATATAGCAACCGAACCTTCTGATATGATGAAAATTAACCCACCTATGCCCGTAACAATCACATCTACCCCCACAAGCCAAATGGAAGTAATCGACGATGATTCTTTTAGTTATGACGGTTATCAGGTTGTTCGTGGCGAATTTTTCGCTCATATCTATGAACCTTCATTTACCTTTAATAACTATAAGGTATCCGTAAATACCGCCTGCATTAGAAAATTACCAGATGTCGAGTATGTACAAATATTAGTCAACCCCATTGATAAAAAGCTGGCTGTTCGTCCCTGTCGAGAAGAAGAGAAAGACTCCTTTCGTTGGTGTTCCTCTGGTAAAAAACGTTCTCCAAAACAAATCACTTGCCGGATTTTCTTTGCCAAAGTGATTTCACTCATGGACTGGAATCCTAATTATCGGTACAAGATCCTTGGCAAGCTAATTCGTTCCGGAAATGAAATACTGTTCATCTTCGATTTGACTTCACCAGAAATATTTCCACGTACAATAAAAGACAATGGAAATGTAACCACTGCCAGGACACCTTCTTATCCTGAAGAATGGAAGAACCAGTTTGGTATCCCAGTGGAAGAGCATCAAAAATCAATGCAAGTCAATATATTTGAAGGTTATGCTGTATTTGACATACAAGAAAAGAAAAAAACAACTGACAAATACACAAAAAACACAAATGAACCATCAGCAACAGAAAGTGAGGAAAAAACATATGAACAACAAACACTCTTCCCATCCACTAATATGTATTGATTTTAAAAAGAACCGCATACGAATCCATCGCAGTACACTCCGTCAGATTGGTAACCCAGAATATATTCAACTACTTGTTAATCCCTCTCAAAAAATGATAGCTATCAAAGCTAGCTGTGCAGAAGATAAACTTGCTCATAAAGTTAAAGATTATTTTGTTATCAATGGTAATAGCTATGAATTATACAGCCGAGAATTACTATATTCACTTTCCCAGCTTAACCTTTCTTGGGAAAAATATAATATTTTTCGTTTGGAAGGAAACATTTACCCCGATAACAAAATAGCTCTATTTTCCATGGATAACATCATTACACGACTGCCACAGGTGGAACTAAAATCAAAAATAATTGGAGATGAGTATGCGCAATTATAGTATATATACATTGAAAACCAAACCTGAATTCACGAATTTATACCAATATCTCAATGAAAAAGATTATAAAAAACTTGAACAACAGATATTATGTCATTCCTATCACGTCCCAATCTGCACATGGAATGGTATTGTCATTAATGGTATAGAAGCATATGAATTATTCCGCAAGCACAGTATCCCTTTCCGCATAAAAAGACTTCATTTTCCCAGCAAAGAAGATGTTATTTCATGGATATGTACTGACCAACTAAAAAGAGAAGATTTGACCAATGCGAACAAAAAATACCTAATCGGGGAAAAATATAATGCTGAAAAAATAATAATTGCAAGACAACTTTCGTCTACAAATAAATCTCATACTTCTGGTTCTAGCGTTGCAGCAAAAAAAGTATCCGAAGAATGTAATATATCAATGGCTACTGTTCATAAATATTCTGCCTACAGCCATGCACTAGATATAATTGATGAAAAAGTTCCTGATCTGGTCAAAAGAGTCCGTTCCGGTCAACTCTGGATTTCCCAAGCCAATATTATTGAGCTTTCAGATTTACCAAAGGAACAGCTTTTAAAACTAAATAACTACCTTCTCTCCGAACAGATAGGGCATCTCAGTTACCATGATATGAAAAGGGAATTACTGTGGAATAATTACGCTAAGCCAATGTCAGATAAAAAAACATCTGCTTCCGTTCCTTCCATACGCAATCTTCCACAATTCGATCCAGATGCAGAAATTGCAAGTCTTACGCTGACAATTCCCTCATGGATCAGTTCTACTGAAAGAGTATTAAGAGTTTCTGATTTTAAAATGGCATCTAATACAGCGAAGAATAAGCTAAAGTATCAACTTATGTGCCTTTTATCAACCACAAATAGTATATTAAAGAAATTGGAGGAAATATAATTATGGATGGAAATACCGAGGATTTACAAAAATTTGTTCCTCAAGTGCATTTTGAGCAAATACCAATCAAAAATCTATGCTCAAATCAAGATTACCAGCGTAATCTATCCATCAAACACGTTCAGCGTGCCGCAGCTAATTTTGATCTGTATCAAATAAACCCTGTAAAAGTAAGTAGACGTGATGGAATAAATTATGTATTCAACGGACAACACACTATAGAAATTGTCGCTCTAGTCTCTGGATCAAGAGAAACCCCTGTTTGGTGTATGGTCTATGATGATCTGGCTTACACTCAAGAAGCAGATATTTTTGCAAATCAAATGAAATATGTCAAATCATTATTGCCTTATGAAATATTCATGGCTAATATTGAGGCTGGCAACGATAGGGAACTCATTATACGTGATCTTGTTGAATCGTATGATCTCACTATTACCTCTTCCTCTCGCCCCGGAGGTATATGTGCTGTGTCCACTTTAATAAATATTTATGAAAAATACGGTTTCCACACTCTTGATCGTGTTTTACGTCTTTGTGTTGCCACTTGGGAAGGTGCACCTATGTCTTTTAGCTCCAACATGCTAAATGCTATTGCCCGTCTGGATAATGCTTATGGAGATACAATGAAAGATGACACGTTTAAAGAAAAAGTTGGACGTGTCTCTGTCAGAGAAATTAGTCGTACTGCCAGAGAACGTCGTGCCGGTTCATTAGGATTCGCAGAAGCTCTTTTATTAGAATACAACAAAAAATCCAAATATCCGCTCCCTTTTGAAAAACTATACACTCATAAAACACCTAAAAAAAAAGAACTATCGACTGAAGATGAATCCGATCAAGGAGCAACCCCTGAAGGTCAACTAGATTTATTTTCTACGAATCAAAACAATACTCAGGCTCTGCCAGACGAATAGAGCAGAGCCTTCATCTTTCATTCTTTCAAAAAGGGCGCCCTACTTTGAGGCTCCCTTCATACTAACAACATTATATCTTATCCCCTGTTCATCACCCCTTCTATTTTCCATCTTATATATGAATATACGTTCCAAATATTTGCTTTTAATGGGTACTCTTTCATATAAACAAATACAGTGTGGTATTTAATAAAATGTAACCTACACCATCTATGTATATCCTTCATATTAATGTTATTTGTACCATTAATCCACTGTTCTAAATACCATATATCTTTATCTGACAATAGCTCCATTATGAACAGTACATTATAATATTGAATGACACCTACTCTCTTTCCTTCCTCTATTAACCTTTTATACAATAACTTATATTTAATGTTCATAACGTTCCTATTCCTCTCTCTTACTCTTTATATTCCATCCTTATACACATCATATATATAATTATTATAAAGTACATATAATTGCCTGAAGCATATCCAAAGCCTCTCCGCCACGAACCTCTCCTACAATAATTCTTTCAGGTCTCATTCGAAGAGACGATTTTATCAAATCCCGAATTGTAATTTCTCCTGCTCCTGCTACATTTGCATTTCTTGTCTCCAGACTGACCAGATTGTCAATACCTGCTATCTGAAGTTCTGCTGAATCTTCAATTGTTATTACACGCTCATCTTTCGGAATGTAATTAGATAATGCATTCAGAAAGGTTGTTTTTCCAGAACCTGTTCCACCAGAAATAAAAATATTGTATTTTGCCTTCACTAAAAGTTCCAGTTTATCTGCAATGTCCTGGGTTAAAGATTCATATTCAATTAGCTTTTCTATTGTCATAGGAGTTTTTGAAAATTTTCGAATTGTCAGAGTTGGACCGCATAATGCAATTGGTGGTAATACTACATTTACTCGAGATCCATCAGATAACCGTGTATCACAGATCGGATTTGCCTGATTTACCTCTCTTCCAGCCAGACCTACGATCCTCTGAATTATATCTTCCAGACGCCGTTCACTTTCAAAATGCTTATCCAACCGAAACAAATGTCCTTTTTGTTCAATAAAAATATGATCAGGACCATTAATCATAACTTCTGTGATTGTATCATCTGTCAAAATTGTATCCAATAACCCAAAACCACGAATAGAACTGTAGATCTGTTGCACAATCGACACTCTTTGTTCTATGGAACAATACTGTACCCCCAGCCGCTCTGAAACCAGTGCTTCTATATTTTCTTCCAGTTCCTCATTACTCATTCGACTTAAAGGAAAATTTTCTGTTACAAACTGCTTTAACTCATCAATAAAATGCTGTTCTTCTTCCTGTTGCATAACTTTCTCCACCTTTATACATTTCTCTCTTACTGAAAAGCATCAAATATTTTTGTGCAGGACAATTCTTTCACAACCTGTTCCGTTGTTGCCTGCATATAAAATGGAGTTCCGCCTAAAATATCTACCGGAATATGTTCCAACACTTTTCCTCCCTGACTTCTGAATTTGTTGTAAATAATAAAAGTACGATTTATGATAGGCATATTCAGGTTCTTTTCCATGATTTCCAATGCCTCTACTGCCCTGTATAATTTTCTGTTCGCTACAGCAGATCCATCTCCCACCATAACAATCCCATTCAGCATAGTTTGAAGCTTTTTAAAGCACTCCCCTAAATCAAAATCCATATCCATAATTACATATTGATATGTCCCTGCATTTTTCAAATCTACAATTAGCTGAATAATATCGTCTGTATCAAGTTCAAGCATATCTAATGCCGTCTGTGATGTTGAAAAGAAATCTACCCCACACGTAGCTTTTTTTACACAGCTTTGCAATTTCATTGCCAGATTTGCTTTTCTTCCTTTAAGTGCAAATATGATATCACTCATAGTAAACTGCCCTTCTCCTGAAAAAAAAGCATCACTTGAGCCAAATTTTTCCAAATTTAAATACAATACGTTATTTCCTCTGCCGGCACACTGCATCGCACATGCTGCTGCCATACTGGACGTTCCTGTTCCTCCAGCCGGAGACATAAATGCAATAACATTACTTCCTCCTAAATTTAAATGAGATTCTGAAACACTTTGTGAATTTTCTGAATAAATACTTAATATCTGCTTATAGATCAAATCGACTTTCTGAAATTTACAGATTGCCGGATAGCCTTTTACACTTTCTATCCCCATTGAGTCCACCAGATATGCCAAGTTACATTTTGAAGGAAACATTTTTAATTGCATTTCTATTTGCTCATCTACTAAAATCATATCAACTCGGTTTGACTGCAAAAATTCTATTGCCCTGTTCATAACCGTAAATGCGTGTATCTCTACCTGTTCTGTATAACGGGTATTAAATACATTTGTAATTTTTTCTAAGTATCCCGTATCTTGTTCTATAATTGCTACCCTAATTCTCATAAAGCCTCCCAAATAACAATTGATATTTGTATTTTAATGAATTTCGACCTATCATCCAATACGTGTCATCATTTGTGGTCACATTATTTTCATACTTTTTATAGTATTTTTATATATCTCTTTCTATAATTATGCCGTTACGCCTATCATTTTCTGTTAACGGGCGTTTTTGTGGTGTTTTTCAAAAACAAAATACTGATAACAAGGATGTTAAATTATGTCTGATTTCTCGCAACTACTTTCCTGTCATATCCACAGTAAGGATATTAAGACCTATGCATTAGCACAATACTGTGGACTTGACCGGTCAAATATGTACAAAATCATTAACGGAAAAAGGAAACCGTCTTCACGGGAGCTGGTCTTAAAGATATGCAAATTTATGCAGCTTTCCCATGCCGAACAAAAGGAAATGGAACAGGCTTATGAGATCACTCTGATTGGGCATGACACTTACTATCGCAGAAAAGCTGTCATTGATTTTTTTAATAATTTCCGTTTGTCTAAACTGAATCTGCCGGTTTTATCCGAACTTAATACGGAAATATTATTTGAAAAAGGATCTGTTACGCTGAATACCATGGCAGAAGTGAACCGTTCGCTTCTGTATATTATTTCTTTGGAAGCAAAAAAATCCAACGGCACGATCGACCTTCTCGTACAGCCGGACTGCGATTTTTTGATGAATATTCTTGCTGCTGAGAATTATGACTGCTCACAGACTACGATCCGTCATATCATCTGTCTCAATAACAGTACCTCAGAATCCAGCACCTATCCAAACTATAATCTGCACTGTCTGGAAAAGATTCTTCCGTTATACAGTAACGTGGATAAATATAACTGCTTTTATTATTACGACCATATTGATTCTAAATGCAGTAAATTTACTTTATTTCCTTATGTCATCATTACCAGTCAGTTTGCCTGTCTGCTGACAGGGGATATGACACAGGGGATCCTGACAAACGCCCCGGAGTCTTTAACTTTATTTAAGGATATCTTCAATCAGTATCTGTCCATGGCATCACCGTTGCTGCGTCCGATCAATGATGTAACCGAGCAGATCAGCTATCTGAATAATATAAGCCATGTTGTCCGTTCAGGCTATTCTTTCCAGATGGTTCCATGCCTCACTCCTTATCTGACGCACGACATTTTGGACAAATATATTATTCAGGAACTTCCAAACCGTTCTGAATTTATTCAGGCAATGGACAATTATATTAAAGTATTTCTGTCCTCTTATATGACACCCGATAATATCACATACATTTTTTCTTTAAACGGGGTAAAGAAATTTTTAGACACTGGCAGAGTCAGTGAATATCCTTATGATATTTATCATCCTCTGGAGATGACCGACCGAATCCACCTGATTCGCAAACTGATGCTGAATCTTCCTATCCAGAATTACCGGGTGTTAAAGAAAGATATCGGGCATTTGGATAATGAGATTTTTCTTCAGGTCACCCAGCCGATGGGATATATTATGTTCTCAACTCCACAGGATCACCGTCTGATCTATCTGGATATTGAAGAACCCGGACTTTTATATACTTTCTGGGATTTCTGTGAAACTTTGGATGATGCCTTATTCTATACGACAACTGAAGCTATAGAAATACTGCGTGATTTAATTGAACAATACAAAGAACTTAGATAAATATTTTACATATTTCCCCTCTTTCCGCACATCCTATTCCTGACTATTTTTATTTTTCAGGAGGTTTATCATGGGAAACAATATGGATCTCGATTATGAAATGTTCTGCTACCAGTGTGAGCAGACAGCCAACGGCAAAGGCTGTACCCGTCTCGGTGTCTGCGGAAAGACACCGGAAATTGCCAATCTTCAGGATCTTCTTATCTATCAGGTCAAAGGCATCAGCTGCTATGGAAAAGTTCTCTCAGAGCTTGGACATCCAATTGAGAAAGCAGTGATCACTTTTATTGAATCTGTACTTTTTACAACCCTGACCAATGTGAATTTTGATGCAGAAGTGCATGTGCAGCTTCTGCAGGAATCTCAAAAGATCAAAGACTCTCTGCGGGAAAAAGTGTCTGCTTCTGAAGGCAGTTCCAATCTTCATGACTCCGACTACTGCAGTTGTCATACTGCTCAGGCTCAGTACCGGCTTCCTTCTACAAAATCTGAAATGCTCCACGATGCCCCCATTGCCGGGATCATGTATGACAATTCACTTGACCCCGATATCCGTTCGCTCCGGCAGACAATCCTCTATGGCTTAAAAGGGATCAGTGCCTATGGACATCAGGCACGGGAGCTTGGATATTGCAGCGATCAGGTCGATTCTTTTTATATTACCGCACTGGAATCACTGACCGATGACCGACTCACAGTCGAAGAGCTGATCCGCATGACAATGCGAACCGGTGAGGCTGCGATCGAAGTGATGAAAGTCTTAGATGAGGCAAATACTTCTGTCTACGGAAATCCATCCCCTCACACCGTCAATGTCCATATCCGGAAAGGACCGTTCATCATTGTATCCGGTCACGACCTGAAAGATCTGGAAATGCTGCTCCGGCAGACCGAGGGTACGGGAATCAATATTTATACTCACGGAGAAATGCTGCCGTCCCACGGTTATGAGGGGCTGAAAAAATATCCCCATCTCGTTGGAAATTTTGGTGGAGCATGGCAGGATCAGCAGAAGCAGTTTGATGGAATCCCCGGCTGTATTCTGATGACAACCAACTGTCTCATGCGTCCACGCGAATCTTACAAGGATCGTATCTACAGTACTAATGTTGTTGGATGGGAAGGTGTAAAATATATTCCGAAAAAGCCGGATGGAACAAAAGATTTCAGTGAGATCATCCGTCATGCACTGGAACTTGGCGGATTTACGCAGGATGTCGAGCCTCACGAGATCCTCGTCGGATTTGGTCATCATGCAACGCTCTCTTACGCCGACAAGATTGTTCAGGCTGTGGAAGGTGGAAAATTGCGACACTTTTTCCTGATCGGAGGATGTGACGGTGCCAGACCGGGAAGAAACTATTATACGGATTTTGCACAGCTTGTTCCAAAAGACTGTATGATCCTCACTCTTGCCTGTGGAAAATACCGCTTTAACAAAATGGATTTCGGGGAAGTGGCAGGACTGCCGCGACTTCTCGATATTGGACAATGTAATGATGTGTACTCAGCGATCCGCATCGCAACTGCCCTCGCCGATGCATTTAACACGGATGTAAACGGACTTCCGTTATCCCTGATCATTTCCTGGTATGAACAGAAAGCCGTTGCCGATCTTCTTGCACTTTTAAGCCTGGGCATCCGTAATATTTATCTTGGACCGGAGCTTCCTGCTTTCTTAAGTCCGAATGTACTTCAATATCTTGTCGATACATTCCATCTCAGAAAGATCACCAACCCGGAAGACGATATTAAAACCTGCCTTAAGCAGAATGTGCAGGCTTAAAGCACTCTGAAAAAGAAAAAACACCCTACAGCGTTACGTCTGCAAGATGTCCTTTGAACTCCCCGAGTTGGGCTCGAACCAACAACCCCACGGTTAACAGCCGTGTGCTCTACCATTGAGCTATCGAGGAATATTCTTTTCGTTGATCTCTTATCAACAAAAGATATTTTATCACAATATACCTTCTTTTTCAATATGTTTCCTCAATTTTTCAAAAAAATAAATCCGGGTTCATAATGAACCCGGATTCTTTAAAGTGGAGAATACGAGAGTCGAACTCGTGACCTCCTGCTTGCAAGGCAGGCGCTCTCCCAACTGAGCTAATCCCCCAAAGGCTTGTTCCTCAATCAGAACTTCTATAGAATATCATATGAGAACAAACCTGTCAACACTTTTTTACTAAAATGCGAGCAGCCGGATCAAAAATGGATTATGATCATATAAGAATTTCAGAAAAACACTTTTTTCAATCATTCCAAAGCAGGTATGTCCGACAGATGTGGAATACAGTAAAGTCAGTCCCAGGAAGATCAGCCATACGATCAGTAAAGCGGCGAGCAGTCCCAGAATACCTCCTGCCAGGTGATTCACAAATCCAAGCACCGGCAATTCTCCGATAATATTTACCGCAACCATCAATGCCTTGACTATGATGATCGCCAGTAAGAATGTAACCAGGAAAGAGGCTACCTTCAACACCAGCCTTGAGATGTATGATGCCACATAGGATGGAAAACTTGTAACATCCAGTTCTTTATAGATCGTGCTGTTATTATTCTCCAGCAGCATATTTTTCAAAAATTCCGGTACCGGCGAATTTTCAATAATTTTAATCTGTTCATCTCTCGGAATCTCTCCTATAACGGAAAGAATGTCTTCTGCTGAAAGACCATATTTGCTCCAGTCCGTTTCTCCAAGACTTGCGATCTGCTCCGGTGTCAGATTCTCAAGCGGTGTACCACTTAAATTTATTTTTGACAAATCGTCCGCAGAAATCTCCGGCATGAACATTTTTATACACTTTTTCTCAATCACATCATCAATCGGTGTATACTTCACCAGTGCATTTGATACATAGGGTGACAGAAATGTCACCAGAATCATAGTGATCAGGGTTGCAAGAAGAGAAAGTCCAAACTTCAAAAATCCCCTGATATATCCTACTGCAATGCAGATCAGAAAAATGCCTGCTACTACAATCAATAACCAATTATCCATACGCTCTCCTATTTCGTCAAATAAACAACTTTCAGTTCATTTGAACTCATCACATAGTACCTGTTCACTCCCACAGCCCGGAAGATTTCTTCTATATCCGCACTCATCCTGCCTTCAAATTTCAGGATTCCGTTGATCTTATAAATACTGCACCGTCTTCCTTCATATAAAATGACCTCATCTCCATCAATTTTCCCGTGCTTATATTCACCCGTAAACTCTTTACTGAAAATCAATTCACCCGATCGGTTATAGACCCTCAGCTCATTTCCTGACTTTTCTTTATTTACGAGGATCATCCCGAAATATTGATCAGAATGGAAAACGCTCCTGATCTCCTGATCCAGCTTCACTTCTTTCAGCCGCTTTGGTGTATCTTTCCCGGAATAAATTTCAAAAGCATTATCGCCTACCGCAACCGACCGATCATTCCCCATGAAGAATACATCCGCAAGCATCGTTCCTTCATACTGATCTGCCGTCACCCGGTTATCTGTCTTTTCTTTTCCGGTTGCTCCGAAATGATAATATCCGATTCTTGACTCTACAATCCCATTGTCCGTATAAAGATAGCAGACCGCCAGCATCATACCGTCATCTGTCATATCAAGGGCAACCGGATATCCTGTCGTCCCAAGCGTGATCTGCTGCTCTACAAGAATATTGCCTGCCGCATCATAAGAAATAATCTGCGGAGAATTTTCATTTTTCAAGATTGCACTTACAATTCCCTGATCCGAAATTGCGATCTTTTCAATCGGGAGTGTCGTTTCTATCTCGCCTTTCAGCCCGTCTTTCGAGAATACCAGAATATTATTTCCACCTCTGTCCGCCACGGCAAATGCATTCTCTTTTACCTCGATCATCGGCGTCTTGATCTGCGTCGGCTGGATCCATACTTCTTCATTCTTTTTATTCAGGTAGACTATACCATTCCGGTTATATCTTATGATTCCTTTTGCAAACTGTACATAATTGCTTGTATCTGAGATTTCCTTCGTATAACTTGCCGCTTCTCTCGCCGTTCCATACGTCTTATTATCCAACAGCAGGTAAGTTCCACAAATTGCCAATACTCCCAGCACTAAAACAGAAACTGCACCTTGCCATTTTTTCCAGCGTATCTTCCTTTCAGCTTTTTTGAGCTGCTTTTTATTCTCCGGTGGTTCTACGACCTTCAGATACGGAATTTTTCTTTGTGCCATAGGTTTTCCCCTTATCATCGGTTTTCTTCAATCAGGGATTGCTCCAATCCCGGTTGGGATAAGTATAACACGTCTTTAAGACAATAGCAATTTCTGCCCGATGTAAATCAGATTGCCATTTGATAATCCATTCATCCTGCAGATTGCATCGATATGCGTGACATCTCCATACATTTTTTTACTGATGATCGCCAGTGTATCGCCCTTTTCTACCACGTAAACGCCATCACTTCCATTTGTTGATGATGATGGTACGGCAGATGCTTCAACTACTTCATCTGACTGACTGTTCTTTGCCTGACTGCTGTTGGCCGAAGCAGTTCCATCTGTGCCATTTTTTGATGTACCATCATCTCCTTCTGCTTTTTTATCGGATACACTGTTGCTTTTTTCTGCACCTGTATTTTCATCTGCCGTGCCCTTCTCTGAATCATCTGCCTGTCCACCATTTGGATCATTGCCTTCATTGCTACTTCCAGAATTATCAGAATCTTTCACCGTGTTAATTGTTCCTGCCACCTCTTCTATCTGGTTCTGAGCTTTTCTGATCTTATTAAAATTGTTCAGCATTGCAACTCCCATGATCACAAGCACCAGCACAAGCCCCACACTCATCGCATAAACAAAATTTCCCTGATGCTTTTGCCGGGTTCGTTTTCCCTGCTTTCTAGCCAGATCACGAAAGTTCTGTGCAGCCTTGTCTTCCACAACTTCCGTCTGCACCGCCCCATTTTTTTTTCGACTTGAGATCATATAGTCCTGCATACACGGATTTTTCTCATAATACGTGTAATGCCCCCCGATCTCCATTAAATCATTCATTTTATGTACATAATAGGTTTCTTCTTTTTCTTGTGGATCACAGATGATAAAGACTGTATTCTTTTTCGGAAATGATTTCTTATGCAGTTTTACCGTAGAATTTCCCGGTGCTTTTTCCGCATCATCTCTCACTACAAACCAGCCGATCAGTTCCCCCTCTTCAAAAAACTGTTTACATTCTTCATATGCCCGTTTCCATGTTTCATCATCGATCAGATATTCCATCCCAGATACCCTGAGTTCCTGCATCTGGATCGCACCATAAATATAGACATAATCTTCACCTTCGTATGTTTGAAAATCTCCGATCAAGAATGCACCTAACGGCTTTTGCGGATCATCTCTGTACTTATCTGATAACTGTGCAAAAAAAGTATCTACATAATCTTCTACATAAATTTTCGGACTGTCACTCACATTTCCAATCTGACGGACATTTTTCGGTATTTGTCTCTCCATTTATTTTCACCTTCCTGACATTACTGATTCATTGATTTACATTTCCCGGCGTTACAGAAAGAATAACATATCGGTTCAGAGAGATTTTAGCAGTTACTGTCAAATGCGTTCGACATTTTGTCCGCCTGTACAATCTTTCGTTATTCTTTCGCTTTTTCATTCTTATTTCTTAAAAACCTGAAACTAAATCGTCACAATTATGTGCTAGAATAAATTTAGAGATGTCAGGGTCAAAAGGTCTGAAACCACGTGTGCTTGCACACTGGTGGTAGAATGACCTTGAGACCCGCCCCGATATGAGCATAAAAGTGGGGCGTAAGCACCATGATATGCGAATAGCGGGTAGGATTGTGGGAGTGCGTAGCACGAAACAATCCGTTGGCATTATTGTTGGGGGCTTTTGACCCCAACATCAATTTAAAATGTAAGGAAAAGTACTTCTCTGCATTTTCAATAATTTTAATGGAGTGATGATGATGAGATTATTTAAAAAATATATTTCCGTTCATAAGCCTGCAACGATTATTTATGATGAAACTTTCTATCAGATACTCAGAGAGACTGCCCGGCATCCGATTGTCCTGCGAATGAAGCTTTATCCCCACCACGGAACAACGAATTGCTATATTCACTGCCTTCATGTTGCTTATTTTAACTATAAGTGGTGTAAGGCACTGGGACTTGATTATGAATCTGCTGCCCGTGCCGGTATGATCCACGATCTCTTTTTATATGACTGGCATACCCATGCAAAAGAAACCGGAGAATATTTCCACGGACTGACCCATGCACGGCGGGCTCTCAGAAATGCACAAAAGCATTTTCATCTCAACTCAACAGAAATGGATGTCATCCAGAATCATATGTGGCCTGTCACGTTGCTTCATATTCCACATACAAAAGAAGGATGGATCATTACTCTGACTGATAAATATTGTGGACTGCTGGAAACCTTACGGTTATTGTAAGCAGAGCCTTTGATCTGTTTTCAAGAAAAATATCGTACCAAAGGCTCTCTGTAATCCTGTCGAAGGATAGATCAGACAGTGGATTCATCCCTGTCTAATATAGAAAAGGGATATGGAACAACACTCTTTCCATATCCCTGCATCATGATTGACAAATCTTATTCAGATTTTGGTCATTATATTATTTATTCAGTTCCCGTAACCGTTCCAGTTCCTCTGAAAACCACCTGCTTATTCACACGCAAATGCTTTGATCTTTGCATAAATACTGTCTGTATCCAGTCCATACTTCTTCAGAAGTTCCAAAGCCGGACCAGACTCACCAAACGTATCATTGATCCCGATCTTCATCACCCTGGTCGGTGCTTTCTCAGAAAGTACGTCACATACTGCACTTCCCAGTCCACCGATCACGGAATGTTCCTCTACTGTTACGACCCTGCCGGTCTCTCTTGCCGCCGCTATGACCAGCTCCTCATCCAGTGGTTTGATGGTATGGATGTTGATGACTTTCGCATCAATCCCGTCAGCTGCCAGCTTTTCTGCTGCTTCCAGACAGTTGCTGACCGGAAGTCCGGTTGCGATGATCGTCAGGTCTTTTCCTTCTCTTAAGACAACCCCTTTTCCCAGTTCAAACTGATAATCCGGTCTGTCATTGATGACCGGCACTGCCAGACGTCCGAATCTCATATAAACCGGTCCCTGATGTTCATAAGCCGCCTGTACGGCTGCCCTTGCCTCTACATCATCGGAAGGATTGATCACGACCATTCCCGGAATGGTCCGCATCAGAGCGATATCCTCGTTACACTGATGGGTTGCTCCGTCTTCCCCGACGGAGATTCCTGCATGGGTAGCTCCGATCTTCACATTCAGGTGCGGATATCCAACGGAGTTTCTGATCTGCTCAAAGGCACGTCCTGCCGCAAACATGGCAAAGGAACTTGCAAACGGCACTTTTCCCGCTGCTGCCAGTCCGGCTGCCACACCGATCATATTGCTCTCTGCGATTCCGCAGTCAATGAACCTCTCTGGATAGGCTTTCTTGAAGATTCCTGTCTTAGTCGCTGCTGCAAGGTCTGCATCCAGTACAACGACCTCCGGATGCTCCGTTCCAAGCTGGGCTAATGCATTTCCGTAACTGTCTCTCGTTGCGATCTTCTTTACTTCTGACATAATGCTTCACCTGCTTTCTCTAATTCTTCCATTGCCACCTTATACTCTTCATCATTCGGGGCTTTTCCATGCCATCCGACCTGATTCTCCATAAAGGAAACTCCCTTTCCTTTGACGGTCTTTGCAATGATGGCTGTCGGCTGTCCTTTCACCGTCTTTGCTTCCTTGAATGCTGCATCGATCTGATCAAAGTCATTTCCATCAATATTGATCACATGGAAGTTAAATGCCTCAAACTTCTTGTCGATCGGATACGGGGAATTAACTTCCTCGATCGTACCGTCGATCTGAAGATTATTATTATCTACAATCACAACCAGATTGTCCAGCTTGTGGCTGGCTGCCAGCATGGATGCTTCCCACACCTGTCCTTCCTGGATCTCACCATCTCCAAGAAGTGTATACACTCTGTAGTCTGCCTCATCCATTTTTCCTGCGATCGCCATTCCAACTGCCGCTGAGATTCCCTGTCCCAGAGAACCGGAAGACATATCCACGCCCGGAATGTGCTTCATATCCGGGTGTCCCTGCAGGTAGGATCCTACATGACGCAGTGTCAACAGATCCTCTTTCGGGAAATAGCCCCTCTCTGCCAGTGCTGAATAAAGTCCCGGTGCAGTATGTCCCTTGGAAAGCACGAACCTGTCACGGTCTGCCTTCTTCGGCTCTTTCGGGTCAATATTCAGTTCTTCAAAATAAAGGTACGTAAAAATGTCTGCTGCTGAGAGAGAACCGCCCGGATGTCCGGCTTTGGCACTGTGTACCGATGATACGATGCCCTTGCGGATCTCGTTTGCAGTCTTCATAAGCTTTAACTTATCCATGATATCTCCTTCTTATAATGTCAATTCTTTCTATCATTAACCATGTATTGTCTGATGTTTTCATTTACTCCCCGAACACAGCCAGGTAATCCTGCTTAAATTTCTCAATTCCTGCATCCGTCAGCGGATGATGCGTCATCTGCTCGATCACCTTATATGGCACCGTCGCAATATCTGCCCCTGCCAATGCACACTCTGTCACGTGGATCGGATTCCGCACACTGGCTGCGATGATCTCTGTCTCAATTCCTGCCACATCGAACATCTCAGCAATCTCTGCTACCAGGTCGATCCCTTTTGTAGAAATATCATCCAGTCTTCCAAGGAATGGGGATACATAGGATGCCCCGGCTCTTGCCGCAAGCAGTGCCTGGTTTGCCGTAAAGATCAGGGTCACATTCGTCTTGATCCCTTCTGATGAAAGAACTTTCACTGCTTTGAGTCCCTCCACAGTCATCGGGATCTTAACGACCATGTTCTTATGGATCTTTGCGATCTCACGACCTTCCCTGATCATGGACTCTGCATCCGTTGTCGTTGCCCTGACCTCTCCGCTGATCGGTCCGTCCACGATGGAGGCGATCTCTGCGATCACTTCCTCAAAGACTCTTCCTTCCTTTGCGATCAGGGACGGGTTGGTCGTAACTCCGCAGATCACTCCCATATCATTTGCTTTTTTGATATCCTCTACATTTGCCGTGTCGATAAAAAACTTCATTTTGTTCCTCCTTGATTTTTGAATCCCTTTTTATGTCTCGATTATAAAAGCTTCTTTTTCTATGGTCAACAGCCCGAAAATTTATTTATCCGATTCGTAAATCCTGCCTTATCCAAATCATTTCAGAACATTTATCTTTCATTATACATGGATTGATTTTATATTTTATTACTAATAATGCAATGATTTTTTATTAGATGCTCATCCTACCTGTTAATGACCATCTCCGGGGTTTTTACAGTTCTGTTCTTCCATCCAATGCCCTAAGCAGCGTCACTTCGTCAATATATTCCAGATCTCCACCGACCGGAACACCGCTTGCGATCCTGCTCACTTTGATTCCCGCAGGCTTGATCAGCTTACTGATATACATTGCCGTAGTCTCACCCTCGACACTGGAGTTGGTAGCAATGATTACTTCATCCACATCCCCCTGAAGCCGCTGCATCAGTTCTTTCAGGCGGATATCCCCTGGACCAATTCCCAGCATCGGGGAAATAGCACCATGCAGAACATGATAAACTCCATTATATTTTCCGGTCTTTTCATACGCTGCCAGATCCCGTGGTGTCTCAACTACCATGATCGTCTTCTTATCACGGTCAGGATTACTGCAGATCGGACATACATCCTGATCTGTCAATGTGCAGCACTCTTTACAGTAACGCACATTTTTCCTTGCATCCACGATTGCATTTGCAAGTCCTTCCACCTGATCAAGCGGCATATTGATCACATGAAATGCCAGCCGCTGTGCCGATTTGCTCCCAATTCCCGGAAGACGGGAAAATTCTTCAATCAGCCGGCTGATCTGATGACTGTAATAATCCATTAAAACATCCCCGGCATTCCACCACCAAGACCACCTGTCAGTTTTGACATTGCAGCACCTGACTCTTCTTCAACCTGACGCAGAGCTTCGTTCGTCGCTGCCACGATCAGGTCTTCCAGCATCTCAATATCATCCGGATCAACTACCTCTTCCGCCAGTTTTACCTTCGTAACTTCTCTTTTACCGGTCACAGTCACCTCTACTGCACCGCCTCCTGCAGTTGCAGTAAATTCTTTTGTCTCAAGCTCTTTCTGCTGTTCTTCCATCTGACGCTGCATTCTCTGAGCCTGCTTCATAAGATTTGCCATATTTCCCGGCATTCCGCCACCTGGAAATCCTCCACGCTTAGCCATATTTAATCCTCCACTGTAATCTTCATATTAATTTTCTTTTCTATGTCCACAAATGTATCCTCAAAGTGTCTGCCTTCTTCTACATGCCGTACCTCGACTGACACCTTTTTCTCAATCTTCTTCTCGATCAGATCCTCCAGTTCTGCGACATGATCTTCACGTCCGACCACGCTGGCTGAAAGACTGTCCGGAAGCACGATCATCAGACGGTTATCTCCTCCAAGACTCAGTCTTGCTTTCTTCAGATAACCTCTGAGCATTCCTGAAGCCTCATCTGCAATTGCCCGGAAATTTTTCACAACTTCCTGCACATCCTCCGGGATTGCATTTGGCAGTTCCGGTTTTGGAAGACGGTCTGCCCGGCTGTTCTCACCGGCATCACGATTGACATAGACAACCCGTTCTGCCGCACCAACACCCTGTTCCACCTTCTCTTCCACAGCACGGATCCGGTCAAGCAAAGCATCCTGATTTGTCTCCATCTCAGGAACACATAACTTGATCAATGCAACCTCCAGTAAAACTCTCTTCTGCGTTGCATATTTCATCTGACCCGAAAGCTCTGAAAATACTCTGATATAACGAAGCAGCATATCCAGTTCGATCATATCTGATTCTTCCTTAAGCTGCATCATATTTTCTGTGGATACATCCAACACGTCCTCTATATTATCAGATGTTTTCACCAAAAGCAAATTCCGCAGATACCATGTGAAATCCCCGACCAACTGGGTAAGTTCTCTTCCCTGCATGACCAGCTCCTCCACAATATCGAGAACTGCTGCCACATTCCTTCCGATCACATTTCTCAAAAGCTTGCTGAATACATCCGTATCCACCGCCCCAAGTACCTCCAGCACATGATCGTAAGTCAGCTTCTGTCCAAGATAAAATGCAATACACTGATCCAGAAGGCTCAACGCATCACGCATCGAACCATCTGCCGCCTTCGCAATATACCGCAGTGCCTTATCCTCCACCTCGATCTGCTCGGTATCCATCAGTTCCTGCATCCTCGCAGTGATCGTTTCAATGCTGATCCTTTTAAAATCATAATGCTGACATCTTGAAAGGATCGTGATCGGAATCTTATGCACTTCCGTTGTTGCCAGAATAAAAATAACATATTCCGGTGGCTCTTCCAGTGTCTTCAGAAGTGCATTGAAAGCTCCGATCGAAAGCATATGCACCTCATCAATAATATAAACTTTGTACTTTCCTTCTGTCGGACGATACGTCACCTCTTCCCGGATCTCACGGATATTGTCCACACCGTTATTCGATGCTGCATCAATCTCGATCACATTCATTGAAGTGCCTGCTGCAATGGATTTACACATCGCACATTCCCCACAGGGACTTCCATTCACTGGATGCTCACAGTTCACAGCTTTTGCAAATATTTTTGCAACCGTTGTCTTTCCTGTCCCACGCGTCCCACAGAATAAATACGCATGCCCGATACGGTTCGCCTTGATCTGATTCTGCAATGTTGTAACTATATGCTCCTGTCCTTTTACGTCCTCAAATTCTGCCGGACGGAATTTTCTGTATAGTGCCGTATATGACATGTATTACACCTCTTGTAATTTATTATCTGGAGATTTATTTATCGCCAAAACTGATTCCGATCATTCTTGCTTCCTGGATCAGTCCACACTGCGGATCAACATATTTCAGCTTTCCTGCCACCTCTTCCAGTGGAATCTTCACCGTCTCGCCATTCCGCATGGCAACCATATAACCATACTCTTCATTCAGGATCAGCTCTGCTGCTTTTGCTCCGACTCTTGTTGCAAACACACGGTCATATGCACACGGAGATCCGCCTCTCTGAGTATGTCCCGGAACGGTGATACGCACCTCTTTATCCGTCTCTTTCTGGATCTGCTCTGCCAGTTCATAAGCAATCGAAGGATATTTTCTTTTCGCAAGCTTCTCCTTATACTCTTTCTTTTTCAGCTTTGCATCTTCCTTTGAAATTGCACCTTCTGCAACTGCAAGAATCGTAAATGGCTTGCCTGCTTTTGTACGTCCGTCGATTACTTTCGTGATTGCCTTAATATCATAAGGGATCTCCGGAAGAAGAATGATATCTGCCCCACCTGCAATTCCTGCATGCAATGTCACATGTCCTACCTTATGCCCCATTACTTCAATGATGAATACACGGCTGTGGGAAGTGGCTGTTGTATGGATCCGGTCGATCGTATCGGTTGCAATATCCACTGCACTCTGAAATCCAAATGTCATATCCGTTCCCCAGAGATCGTTGTCGATCGTCTTCGGAAGTGTCACAACATTCAATCCCTCTTCACGCAACAGATTGGCAGTCTTATGCGTTCCATTTCCACCCAGTATCACAAGACAGTTCAGGTTCAGCTTGTGATATGTATGCTTCATCGCCTCTACCTTATCAAGTCCGTCCTTATCCGGCACACGCATCAGCTTAAACGGCTGTCTGGAAGTTCCGAGGATCGTACCTCCTCTTGTCAGGATTCCTGAAAAATCCCTGGAAGTCAGCATGCTGAAATCCGCATAGATCAGTCCTTTATATCCATCCTTAAATCCATAAATCTCAACATCATCTCTCTTGGAACAGAGTCCCTTTACAACTCCACGCATCGCTGCATTCAGAGCCTGACAATCTCCACCGCTTGTCAACATTCCTATTCTTAACATTCATGCATCCTCCTTCATTGCTGGTTTCGCACTTTCATATGATTCGCTTTATTCTTCATGGGCATTCTTTTCATGGATATTTTCTTCATGCATATTTCCTTCAGCAGCATTTCCATTCAGCACTGCAAAATCCCGCAGTGCTGAATGCCCCTTTAACAGAATAAATCAGGCAGCCGGATTTCCCAACTGCCTATTATTATAACCTATTTGCAAATGTGCCACAAGAACCAACCTCGATTGCATTGATTTTAAACCATCCTGTATCCATACAGACAAAACGCCGAGAAACTGCCTGCATGATTTTCTACAGCTTTTTACGGGATTGCATTGTCACCTCTATGCAAGAAATTCTTCCAGTATCTGACGGATCGCCTCCTCCCTTAATGCAGGTTTGTCTTCCTCATTCAACCGTTCTTTCAGAACTTCCCTCACAGCCTGTCTTGCTTCTGCTTTTGCCGCCGCATTCACTTCCACTCCTGCTATGAAATCCGTCTTTCTGCCTGACTCTGTTCCCTTTTCTCTGACTGACTCTCTGTCATATCCTGTACCTGATTCCATTTGCGGCTCAACCCGACGTGGTTCTCCTTCAATATTGATTGGAAGTTCCACCGGTTCCTCACGCTGCTTTCGGAACAATTTTTTGTTCTGAACCTTTTTCTCCCGCTGCTTCATCTCCGGCTTTGCAGCTACAGTCTCCTCCTTTTTTTCCGGCTGCTCCGCTGCTCCATAATTTGCCGATGCGATCACATTCAGTTCCTCTTTTTCTGTTACCCTTTGTCTTCGCTGCCGGACTGCACAGGTATTATCCAGATAATCGATCATATACATTTTTACCCCATGGATTTTATACGGCTCATCCGACATCCGCCTGATGACTTCCAATAAAATCATTTCCGCTGCTCCGACAGCTATATATTGATAAACGGATTCTACTGCTCCGTAATAAAGATAATCGGCCGACGCTCCTAACAACGCCAATATACCAGAAAACCATACCGTCAGAATCTCTATCTGTCTCCATGTATGGATCTTAAAAAGAAAGCCTCTGTATTCATATATGTATTTTTCCACAAAGGCATCTGTATTTTCTACCGTGTCATGTACCATACACGCATGTTCATATTTTGCTTTCACAAGCTTTATCAGTCGGTGTGTACTCTTGGACATTGTTCCTGCCGCCCGGATCAACCGATTCAGCGTTACCTGATTTACAAGTTTTGCAATCACTCCCAGTATGCCCATTGCTGCCATCAGATATCGAATGACATTCGTATTCGCTATTACTTCTCCTATCATAGCCAACCCTCCTAATTTTTCCCACTTTCCATAACCCACAGAGTTCACAGATGCACGGTCATGTACGATTGGGTTTGTGCATATTATAGCCTAACTTTTCATGCCTGTCCTGCAAAAACGTTCTACAAGTTTCTACACTTCCATGCGAAAAAATGCAGAAAAAAAGCACCTGCCAGTTCAGAGGCACGTACCATAAAAATCATCTTTAACGATTGATCTGTATACATTCTCAGGCTCAGATTCTTCCTTCATATTTCTTTCCCGAAAATGTCGGTTTAAAGAGAATACACCCGAAAAATAATACACGATTGTATTTTATTTTTTTATTTGCTATAATTCAGATGATGTCAGGGGCAAAAGGTCTGAAACCACGTGTGCTTGCACACTGGTGGTAGAATGACCTTGAGACCCGCCCCGATATGAGCATAAAAGTGGGGCGTAAGCACCATGATATGCGAATAGCGGGTAGGATTGTGGGAGTGCGTAGCACGAAACAATCCGTTGGCATCATTGTTGGGGGCTTTTGACCCCAACATCATTCAGATGATTGGAGGTAAAAAGGATGGATTATAAGACAAAGGGAGTCTGTTCCCAGCAGATTCATTTTGAAATTGAGGATAATAAGATCCACAATGTTTCTTTTGTTGGTGGATGTAATGGAAACCTTCAGGGAATTTCCCATCTGGTTGAAGGAATGGATGTAGATGAAGCAATTTCCAGACTGGAAGGTATCCAATGTGGATTCAAGACTACGTCCTGTCCGGATCAGCTTGCAAAAGCATTGAAAGAAGCGGTTAATAAGTAACGAATTAATACTTTCTTTTTTTCGACAGGAAAGAGCACCCTACTGTATCTCTCTTGTATTATTTATTTTTTTCCTCGCCCTTTCCTGTCTTTTCCCTAGTCCTTCTTTCGCTCCCTTGAGCTCTGAAAGCAGTCGCTATGTCCTGTACTGGAAATCTTGTGGTGTTTCCTAATTAAAGAACGGTTCTCATACTCTAAAAATTTATTTTTTGTTAATAGTTAATGAGTTAAATGTACATCGCAAAGCGGCTGCTTTAAGAACTCAAGAAATCACTTAGGATTTCCTGATATTCTTTTGTTGCTTATAAATAAATAGAATAGTTATAGTTATGGCACTTTGATACCATCTGTATATGAATAAGTTTCCTCTACAGGGTCATCACCTTTTCTCACAATATGACTTGCATGCACTCTGTAATAGTATCCTCTTTCCACTGTAACAGATTTAGTTGCATAGACGAAATAGTCATTTTCTTTCGTTTCCATAAACCAGTCAATCTGTCCCCAGTCATCACTGTCTTCTTCACATTGATCCACTCTTACAATCACTGCAAGTTTATCTACCTCATGGTTCGCTGTTGTTGATCCATAGCAGTATACTCTTGAGATTCCTGCTTTGGAAATGGAACATTCACCATCCATAAGATGGATTCCTCTCTCCAGTCCATTTTCTGTTCTTCCTGTGGAAGTATCATCTGTGGTAAGTACGGAACCATCAACTATCTTTTCATTTTCCTGAGCGTTAACTGCAACGGATGATGTTCCTAAGATACATCCAGCCATTACCAGACTGCTCATTACTGATAAAATTCTTTTTTTCATGTTCTTTTCCTTGCCCTTCTGTATATATAAACAACTGAACTCGGAAAAACTTACGCATTTTTTAGAAAAAAATTAAATTTTTTAAAATTTCTTCTAACTCTTCTTTCGGAAGGCAGCCTTTTAACTGATAATGAATCCCCATATATTCAAAATCTGCTACATATCGTTTCTGATCAGCTCCCGGAATTGTATATTCCTTTATATTTGCAATGAACTTCTCGCAATCAAGTGTAAATTCTTTAGATTGCTCATCTACTTCTTTCTGACCAAAAGAAGAGTCATCATCATTTAAGTACATTGAATACCTGATGATTTCATCTCCATATTGATAAAACAGTGTACCTTTTCTCTGTCCCGTATCAATCGTATAACGACTTAATCTCATATCTTGCGGATAATATCCTAATCTTACAAGATAATCCCCAAAAGTCTTAGTTAATTCCTTATATGCAGCATCTTCATCAACATCTTTTGTCTTCTTTGAATCCATATCTTCTACATTGATAATATTAGAACTTTCATCCCCATTAATTCGTTCCCACAACACTTTCACATAGGATTTACTTCCTACACTGGTCATAACACTGCCACAAATCAAAATGATAATTGCAGCAATCGCCCCGATCACATATGTCCGCTTCTTCTTACGATAGACTACTTTCTTCAATCTCTTATCGTATTCATATTCTTGTATCTTATTGAACAGGGCAGTCTCCATATCCTCGGATACAGTCATTCCCTCAATTTCTTTATTCTCCTTTACCTTTTTCTCTATTTCTTCCGCTTCTCTGTTAATTTCATCTTCCAATGACAATTTTTTCAGATTCTTCATTCTTTACACCTTTTCCGTCTCTCTGTAGACGTGCAGACTTCTTTCTTCTCGTCCACCGTCACACCTTCTTTTTATCTTGACATTTTTTCAAATAAGATTAATATGAAAATAGTCTAAATTCAATAATTGGGAGGTTATCCATAATGAAGCGAATCATTCTGACCGGTGGTGGTACAGCCGGACATGTCACTCCAAATATCGCCCTTCTTCCTCGTCTTAAGGAACTCGGGTACGATATCCAATATATTGGTTCTTATACGGGAATCGAAAAGGAACTTATTGAACCTTTCGGTATCCCTTATCACGGAATCTCTTCGGGAAAATTACGACGCTATTTCAGCGTACAGAATTTTACTGATCCATTCCGTGTACTGAAAGGCTTTCGTGAAGCCCATAAACTGATCAGACAGTTAAAGCCTGATGTTATCTTCTCCAAAGGAGGATTTGTATCTGTTCCCGTTGTACTTGCCGGGAAACGCTGCAAAGTACCGGTTATCATTCATGAGTCTGATATGACGCCGGGTCTTGCTAATAAAATTGCTATTCCTTCAGCAGCCAAAGTCTGCTGTAATTTTCCTGAGACGCTCAAATCTCTTCCAGAAGGTAAGGCAGTCCTTACAGGTTCTCCGATTCGTCAGGAACTTCTGTCTGGAAATAAGATTGCAGCAATGGATATGTGCCACTTCACATCCGACAAACCGGTTATCCTCGTTATCGGTGGAAGTCTCGGAGCTGTAGCAGTAAATCATGCTGTACGTGAAGCACTGCCTGAGCTTTTAAAAGACTTTCAGATCATTCATCTTTGTGGTAAAGGCAAGATGGATGAATCCTTAAAGGATGTTGAAGGCTACTGTCAGTTTGAATACATCAAAAATGAACTCCGCAATCTGTTCGCACTCGCTGATATCGTTATATCACGAGCCGGAGCAAATGCAATCTGTGAACTGCTTGCACTTCATAAACCAAACCTTCTCATCCCGCTGTCTGCCAATGCAAGCCGCGGTGATCAGATCCTCAATGCACGTTCTTTTGAACGTCAGGGATTCAGCCTGGTTCTTGAAGAAGAACAGCTTACAAAAGAAACTCTCCTGGCTGCTGTAAAAAATCTGTATGAAAACCGTACTACTTTCATAAATTCCATGAAGAACTCCGGTCAGCAGGATTCCATCGGTACGATCATCAAGCTGATTGAAGAAGTTTCTTAATTTTACTCTGTTCCAATCCACCGGGAAGTCTTAAAGTATCTTTATCAGTCTTCCCGGTTCATTTCTTCATATTCGGCTTTATAATTTTTCTTTATCCAGTTCTTTGCTCTATGTAGCAGACTGTGCAGTGTTCTCAGATTGATGCCCATCAGTTCTGCCGCTTTCACCTGAGGCATATCCATATAGTAAACAAGAACCATTGCTTCATACCATCGTGGATTCTTTTTATTCATTTCCTCACTGATCTTCTTATGAAGTACGTTCCGTTTTCTTTTCAGTTCATCTTCCAGATATTCATCCTCTGTGCTTTTTGTACCTGGTTCTGGCACAGCACTCTCATCATCATCCATCGCCAATACTTCCCACTTTGCCTTTTTCTTATAGTTTAATGCCATATTTTTCGCAGTGGTATACAGCCATGAAGGGATATTCTCTTTCTTCATGCTGTCGTATCCTATATATAATTTCAGAAAAGTCTCTTGTGTAATGTCCTCTGCTGCCTCTCGATTGCCTGAATAAGTATATGCCGTTCTCAGGATGAGATTTTTATAATTCTCATAACTCTCGTTAAATTCACGATTTCCCGTTAACATATCTTCTCCAGTATCATTTCAATTTTTCTAAGATCTCATTTTTATCTGCTTCTGACAGTTCACCCATATGCCATCCGAGTCCCACATTGTCATTCTTATATCTCGGGATCATATGCATATGAAAATGGAACACCGTCTGACCTGCTGCTTCTTCATTATTCTGGACAATATTATATCCATCACAATTCAGTACATCTGTCAGCTTCGTAATCATCTTCTTAGCCAGAAGAATTGCCTTTGATGCTACCTCATCATCAATATCATATAAATTACGATAGTGATTCTTTGGAAGAATCAGGGCATGTCCTTTTGATGCCGGTCCTAAATCCAGTATTACTCTGAAATCATCATCTTCATAAAGTGTGGCGGAAGGAATCTCGCCTGCTGCTATTTTACAAAAAATACAATTCTCATCTCTCATTTATTTCATCCTCTTTCTCGTCGGTATTCACAAGTAGTATAGACTATTTTTTACCAAAAGAGAAGTGATTTTTCTCACACACAGACTTATTTTTTCGGTCGAAAAAGGTCGAACGATTTTTCTTGCATTTTCAATTATCCAATGTTAGAATAGTCCGTCAGAAATCTTTATTTCTGATCATTTTAGAAAGTGAGGGACTTACTCATGCTTACCAATATAGATATCAACAAGATGAACCACTTACTGGAAACGAATGAAGATGCCCGTCAGATTATTACCCAGCTTCTGAAAAATCATCAGGAAGCTGTCTCCCTGATCTCTCACGAAATACGAAATCCACTTACTTTAATTTCTTCCTCTCTACAGATAATGGAACTGGAACATCCTGAAGTAAAAGAATTTTTCAACTGGAAGCAGACCATGGATGATGTTGATTTTATGTGCAGTTTACTAAATGAACTTTCTGATTACAACAATGGAAATACACTTCATCTTTCTGTCTTTTCCATCGAACAGTTATTAAAAAATATTGCAGTCTCCTTTGCAATTTCACTTGAATCAGAACAGTCTGTATATCCCATTGAATTTACCTCCCGCATCATGCCTGATATGGGGAGTTTCACCGGTGACAAGATTAAACTGGAAGAAGTTATTTTAAATCTTCTCCGCAATGCCAAAGATGCGGTTATGGAGCAGTCTTACCGAAAGATCCGGCTCACTGCCGACCGCATAGATGACCGGATCGTGATCCGCTGTAAAGATAACGGGTGCGGTATTCCAGAAGATCTTCAGAAAACGATCTTTGAACCTTTCATCACTCACAAACCCGGTGGAACAGGACTGGGACTTGCCGTTTCAAAAAGAATTATTGAAGCCCATAAAGGGACGCTCTCTTTTGAGTCCAAAAAAGGCCCTGGGACAACCTTTACTGTCTCCCTCCCGATCTAAATTTTCTATAAGTCATCGCCTGCTGACTGCCGAATCCACTCGGCTGTATAAGCAGGCTTTTTCTTTTTACGATACAGAATCAGTGCCAGGATAAATCCGCAGACCAGACCGCCTATATGAGCAAGATTATCAACACTGGTACTGGTCATTCCGCAATAGAGACCAAGAAGGACCATCAGCATCATACCTTTTCCTGAAAGATCACCCAGCCTTCCTCTGTTGGCAATCACAACATACAGTAATGCTCCCATCAATCCAAAAATCGCACCGGATGCTCCTGCCGATACACTCTGCTCTTCATGCATAACGTTCCATGCAAAAGACAGACCGCTGCCTCCAAGTCCACTGATAAAATAAATCAACAGATATTTTACTTTTCCGATTACCGGTTCTAACTGCCATCCTAAAGCTCCCAGCATGACCATATTATTCAGCAGATGCTGGATTCCAAAATGCAGGAACATACAAGTAAAAAAGCGGTAATATTCCTGATTCTCCAATATCATCGGTTCATACATTGCTCCATGATGAAGCATAAAATATCCATTCTCAGTATCCCCCAGTAAACTTAATACCATAAAGACTGCGATATTCACTATAATCAGTCCGACAGTACAGACTGCCTTCGGTTTTTTTCTCATATTTATGCCTCTTTTCACCTGACTTTTTTACATTATAGGCAGGTTTCTGAAAAGTTGTCCACATTTTCTTCGAGAAATTCACATTTCAGTTTTATTTTCTGCCTCTGTGAGCAGATCATCCCAATCCCCCCAGTATCCACTTTTTATCTTCTTTCCAAATTTTTTAAAAAATCCATACTTCTTTTCTTCGCATACCATCTCCTGCTTTTGGGGATGTTCCAACGGAAATAATTCTTCTTCACCTTCCTCATTTACAAAAATATCCAGTTTCTGTTCTGCTCTTTTTTCCGGCAGAGAGATTTCACCTGCCTCTTCTCTGTATTTTTTTAGAATCTCTTTCAGATCATAGGTATCCTTCATCGTCTCTTTATGGAGCATACAGGTCAAAAATACAGTTTCTATATCTTTGTAATCGATTTTTTTCACAAAAAATTCTGTCAGTCCATGATATGCCTCACAAAAACTTTGATATTCAATCGGCAAATAACAAAAATTGTATTCTCCTCTGATCTTAAAAATGCATTGTGGCATCAGCAAGATCCTGTTGGGATCAAGAAGATACTCTTTCACTTTTTCTCCAAGTGAAAGTAACTGCTCCGTTAATTCCAGGATTTCCTTTTTTCCCATCGCCTCCATCCGATATCGTTCTTCCAATGATGCACCATTCAAAGTCTTATAAGTATACCGACTGCTCTCTTCACGCCCTGTCACCGACAATTCCAGCAGTCCTCTGATCCGATTATTCTGAAGCATTTGAAGCTGGTAATCTTCTTTCTGTAAACTGGGAACATCCACATGAATACAGGATGCATCCCACCGATCCTCAGTCTGTATATTCAATTGCTTCTGTGACTTTATTTTATCCATCTGATCTTCTCCTCCGGATTTACGATTACTGCCCGTTGCCTGACTTCCAGTTCAAATCTTCCTTTCTGTACCATTGCAGTCACCTGAATCTTGTTATCTGTCCGGGTGATCGCCACTGATGGATCTGTCATAAGAATCAGTTTTCCCGAAGTTCTCTCTTCAAAAAATTCTTTCAGATTTTCCTCCTCTGCTCCATGTCTCCGCTCCAGTTCAGCTCCCAGAACTGCCGTTTCTGCGGCTGCTCCATTTAAGACTGCCCTGTCATAGAAGTAAAAGACTGTATGGATGATCAGAACAAACATCAACATAATCAGTGGCATAATATAAGACATCTCAACAACCGTACTCCCTGATACATATCCCATTGATTCAGACTCCTCCACTCAGCATCCCTCCTAGCATCTCACCCATATATGCAACTGTAAGAAATGGGACAAATGGGATCATACTTTTTCTCGTAAACTTTCTTTTTATCATCAACAGAATTGATACTGCTGCCGCCAGTCCAAACGCTCCCAAAAGTAATATCAGTAACTTCCACATTCCAAGGAAAGTACCGAGTACAATAATCAGAAGACTGTCTCCATATCCGATCTTCTCTTCTGTAAGTCTGCTGATTCCCATAAAAAGAAACCCTGTTAAAATTCCTCCTGCAACAGCTCTCCATGATTCGATACCAGTAATTGCCTGAAAAACCAGTGCCGAAAGAAATCCCAATACAATCACTCCAACACTTAGTTTTCTTCTTTTCATATCCGAATAAGAAAGTGATATCAAATACACTCCCATTATCACATTTCCCACCAGACCTCCATATTTCATATACTTTTCTGACTCCTTTCCCCAATTTTTAAATGCTTTAGCTCTTCCTCTGTTTTCAGCATCCTACATTGACTTTTAATGATTCCGGTTCTATTCTGATGCACTGTTGACCCCCTCTTTTTCTATTCTGATGCACATTTGGAACAGCCTCTTTTTCCTGCTGTCTGAGATTTTTTTATTGTCCGTATCGTTCTTTTTAATCCACTGCAATTCAACGAATTGTGATACCTGTCACCGTATTGCGTAATATAGATTCCGGTCATAGTTGTTCCAATCACGCACCGTTCACACGCATGATATCTGCCTCCGCTTTCATTTCTCATATTGCCAAGTCCCGTGTATGGCACATACTGGATTGATAATTGCAGATAAGGACACGTAGCACTCCTGTGCCATACTGTACCAAGTTCTGTTATATAGACCAGTTCATCCTCTCCTTCTGTATCTTCTCCATCCTGATATCCATTCCACGCACTCATTTTTATATTTTCTGCATATTTTGCAGAATAATTTCCTGGTAGAGGGATTGGAAGTTTCACTTTATACTCCACACAAATATTTACCTCTCCATGCACCATATCATAATAAGATTTCCAACAGCTTATTGCAGAAGTTCCACCATCAAGAAGACTTCTTTCCAGTCGTTCTTCCCCGATATTTTTTATTATCTTCTGCTGCATCTTTACGGAATTAAATACAGGCAAAACAGCCAGATCTTCTACCGTTTCTTTTGCCGCACTCTGTGATGCATTATGAAGTACCAGTCTGATATTCCGCACTTCTATCAGATAGATCAGACAGATTACTGCAAAAAGAAATAGTGGAATTGCAAGTGCTGCTTCTATCGTTATGATTCCTTTTATATTATATTTTTTTACTTTTATCCCCGGTGCAGATGCCCTTTCCATTTTGGGACTGTTGCTATCTTTATTCAGCTTTATCATCGCAGTTTTTCCTTTCTATAAATTTGTGAGGTTTCCCGTATGAGGGGTACGGGATAAGACTGTACCGACTCATCGTCAGTACTTTAAAAATGGGTGTCGGAAAGGACATCTGCACCGGGGATAATCTCTATGAACCTATGTAAATCCGTATGACTGTTTATAGTAAATCGGTTCGATTTATTGATATCCAAAATAAGCAGGAAATGTATAGGATATATCTCCATATACAGTCACTTTATTTTCTATTTCAAGCTTCGTGACGCACTGATCTATGCGAAAATATTCTTTCTCCGGCAGGCTTCTGATATTTTCTTCAATTCGGTCTGCCAGCCTCATGGTCACTTCTTTTGTATCTTTCAGGAACAGCAGTATCCGCAGATAATCTTTGTAGGATAATCCTTTTTCCGTTTCTTTGACCTCTGCTCTCTTGTCACTGCTCAAAATCAATGGAAGTTCTGCGAGGGACACGCTCCAGTTCTCCGAAGTCTTAATTGCCGGTACCCTCTGACCTGCGAGAAGCGTTCTCAGATCTGCAACACTTTCACCACCTGCCCAGGCAGCTAAAATTAATTGCTTTACAACTTCTGTCCCTTCCGGCATAAGCAGTAACGTACAGATTGTTACAGCCAGCACTTCCGCTTCAGCTTTTCTTCCACTGTCTTTTTGCAGACAGATATAATTCACTCCCATTCGGATCAGAAAGAGTTTCATTAAAACCGATTCAAGATTTTCTTTATCTGATTTTTTTCCTGCAAGAAGATATTCCACTTCATAATCCAGACTTTTTTTCCTCTCTTCCTGATAGATTTTATTTCCATCACTCACAGCCGCCTGATCTTCCAACTCATCTGGTTCCGCTTCTCTTCCCGCTGCATTCTCTAAATTTTTCAGGACATACTCATTAAATAAAAGTCGTTCCTCTGTCCCACTCAGATTTTTTCTTGCTGGAAAATTTCCTCTTCCTGCAACTCTTATTCTCACGGATACCTGCCTGTCCCGATTTATCTCTTTGCCTGACAACCTTTTATCTTTCGGCAGCACATAAGAAATGATCCCATTTGCTTCTATCTGCTCCATGCAGTCAAAAGGATTTTCTATCTCCTCCTGATGATCTTTTTCCATCTCTTCAGACATCTGCTTCATCTCTTCTATTGACTGATTCTGATTTTCTTTCGCTTCCTTTTCCTGAATTTCAACTTCTTCCCATTCTCCAGTCATACCTGCCAGATTACGTGCATACTCAATCCCGTATTTCTGTTCCATATATGTAATGATCTGCTCCCGTAATCCCATGCCATCAAGATCTGTCAGATACTGGATTCCTTTTATCTCATGTACGATTCCTTTCGTTCCAAAATAGTGCATTCGTCTAAGCAGATTTTCTTCCTGCAGATTTTCTTCCTGCAGATTTCCCGTTCCATAAGTTTCCTCTATACCGAAAATATGATACTCTTCCAGCAAATCTGTCTGATATTCTCCAAACAAAGAATACAACGCACTGTCTACATCAATTCTTGCCTGATTTTTCATCAGTTGGATATTCGCTGCATTCATCATTCCTAAAATAAAAGACACCAGCAACACAACCGTCAGACTCAGAAAGACCGTGATTTCTCCTTTCTTCATCTCAGATCCCGGAACTCTCTGATGTAATCTTTTCAAAAATAGTATTCAGCAGATCAATCAACTGCTCCTTAAAAATAACAAGCAGAGCAATAATGATCACCAGGATCAATACCAGTTCTATTACCGTAATTCCTGATACATACTCCTTCCCTGCAAGCATTCCCACCAGTTGTCTTTTTTTAGATTCACCCAATGCTTTACAACCTGTAGTAAACCGTTCTATTTTCGGGTGCATTCTCTGCTTCATTTCACCAACAACATTTCTCATCTGCATTTTCCTCCGTTCATCTGCATTTTACATAGTTTTCTCTTCTGCTCCTGCTATTGCACGAATGATCCATTTTAGTATCACCACCTATCCATTCCTGTATCACTGCCTGTTCATTCTTATATTGCTGCCTATCTATTCTTATATCACTGCTTTTTACTGACCTTAAATCTGGATTGTAAAAAATGCCGGAACTATCACAATAATAAATACAACTGCCAGCATCATAAATAATGGAATCATCAGCTTTGTTCCCGCCTCTTCTCCAAGCTTTCTTGCCTGCTTTTTTCTTTCTTCAAACATTTCCCCGGTTTCTCTTTTCAATAACTCGCTTAATCCCTTTGATCCTTTACGCAGATTTTGGGACAGCAGTGTACCAAATCTACGATACACAGACAATCCACACCGGATTCCATACTCTTCATAACACTCCGACTCTGCCGCTTTATTTTTCATCTGATTTTCTGTATAAATCATCTCTTCATAAGCTTTTCTTCTCCCTGTACGCTCCTTATTTTTTCTATAATCTTCTGTGATACGCTGCCATGCATTTCTTACGGACATCCCCGCTCCGATATACAGGCTGAACCGGTTTATGATCTGTGGATAGTCCCTTCTCATCTCTTCACTTTCTCTTTTCTTTTTTTCTTTCTTTTTCTGATTCTCTGATACAAAGACCATCACTGCTGCCCCGCCCCCGGCTATAAGGATTCCGACAGTTCCTGAATTTTTCTCATGACTCCAGGTGATTTTTGTTCCATTGATTTCATCCGGTAAGATTAAATATTTTTCTGTCCTGGTATCTTCTTCCTCTTTCTGAACAGCCTCTTTAAGTTCCCGCACTATTTTTTCTTTTTTGCTTTCCCTTGCCGGAAATATCCGAACATAAAATTCATATTTTTCGCTCTGTTCTTTATACTTTAACTTTGCAGTCAGCTTCACTAATGTTCCGTCCTCTGTCAGATCATCCTGAAAGATAGTTCCCTGACTGTCTATTACTTGATGACGATCAGAATCCCATTCAATCGAAATTCCCGTGTCAGGAATGGAACTGAACAGATTCAGATCTGATCTCACTTCATCAAGACTTGTATTTTCCCCAAGAATCATCTGTCCAAGTTTCTGTTCCGCATCCCGAAATACATCTGCAATCTCAGTCTCACTATATTCCTGTTCTGATAGATCGATCTGTATCTTTTCACAGTCATTTCCTATTTTCGCCTCCAATTCTTCTGTCTTATTTCCCTTTCCGTGTTCTTCACGCAAAAGTACCACCTGTCCATTTTGATTTCTTTCTAATCCTGCTCCCCGGTCACTCAGAAATACAGCAATACTAATGACAACAGAGACAATGAAAATACTGCCTGCTCTGTAAACTGTCTTCTTTTCAAACTTCAATTTTGATCATCTTCTTTCCCCATATATACGCTGTAAAATATAAAGCAAGGCAGATACTCATCACAATGATCCCTGCAGGATTCCCATACAGTACCTTCAGAAAATCACCAAAGGTCAGCTTCATATACCCGATCATTCCAAAGGGAATCATGCTCATAATTTCAAACTCCAGTTTTTTTGATGCGATCATTGTCTGAATTTCTTTCTCGGTCTCCATCTTTTCACTGATGACTTTTACCGCATCTTTGATAATCACAATACTGTCCCCACCACTTTTTTGGGCAGTAGTAAAAACCGTCACAAAGTTATCTACATCTTCCTGCTCTACATTTTCAGCAAATTCACTCAGTACTTGTCCTACCGGTATATGGATTTTTAATTTTCGTATCATAATCTCATATTCTTTGATGATCCTTGACTCACTTTTGTACATTGGCTTTAAGTCATGGCAGGTTTCTCTGATCGCATTTTCTGCTGAATATCCGGCTTTTAAAGCTCCCGCCATAATCTGAATACTGTCTTTAAACTGAACCCGAAATTCTTCTTCTTTTTTGTCCGTCATTTCTTCCAGCCACTCTTTCATGTAAAATCCCCAGACCGGGAAAAGGATGATTCCGGGCAGAAATGACTCATAAAATAAATACAGGATCAGTCCGAAAATAACCGTACTCTTTGCAAGACCGATCAGATATTCATGCTTCTTTATATCCTGCAGCCATGAGCTTTTCCTGATTCGACAGCTCAGCCACTTTCATAAGTCTTCCTTTAATTTTCCCATGCTCCATTCCCTCCTCCCTGAACTCATATAAAGTCCTTGTATGAATCTTGCCAGACTCATATTTTTCAATTTCTGTAATCTGTAGTACTTTTCTGCTTTTATCTCTTAACCTTCCGAGATGGATAATAATATCCAGTGCCGAAGCAATCTGTCTCTGAACTGCCGCTAAAGGAAGATCAATCCCCATCAACATCATCGTCTCCAGTCTGTGAAGCATATCAGTAGGATTATTTGCATGTCCTGTGGACATTGACCCACTATGTCCGTTCAGCATGGCAGATGAAATCATATCAACCGTTTCATCTCCACGGACTTCTCCTACAATGATCCTGTCCGGTCTCATTCTCAGGGCCGAGCGGATCAGATCTCTGATCGTCACAGCTCCTTCTCCTTCCGGATTTGCTCCCCTCGCTTCCAGTTTCACAAGATTCTCCACTCCTCTGATCTGCATTTCCGCATTATCTTCAATCGTTATGATTCGCTCATCTTTCGGTATAAAATCCGACATTGCGTTCAAAAATGTAGTTTTTCCTGCACCCGTTCCTCCACTCACGAAAATATTATATTTTGCAATAACCAATTTTCTGATGAACTGTGCCGCTTCTTCTGTCATACTTCCACAGTCGATCAGCTTCTTCATCGTCAATGGTTCTTCCGGGAATGTTCGTATCGTAAGGATTGGTCCGTTTACCGCCACCGGTTTCATGACTACATTGACACGGGATCCATCTTTCAGTCTTGCATCCACGATAGGTGAAGCCTCACTAACATACCGGTTTGCCTCACCTACAATCTGCTGGATCACATCAACCAGCCTTTCTTCTGACATGAATTTTCGTTCTGACCGAAACAACCGCCCGCCTTTTTCATAAAAAATATGATCCGTTCCATTCACCATAATTTCTGTAATTTTCGGATCTTCCAGTAATTCCTGAAGGATATCCAGCTTTCTGAATGCATGAAATAGTTCCCTGCTCAATTCAATCTTTTCATTCAACGGCAGATATTCTTTTTCTGAAGCTTCTTCCAGTGTCATACGGATCAGTTCCTGCAGTTCCTCATCTCCGGTCTCTCTGGTCATATCCATCCGCTGCAACACCTGTCCATAAATCAGTTCAGCCCTTCTTTCATTCATCTTTCTGAGCCTCCCCTCTTTTTCCTGGAAGATACCGTTCCTGCATTTTGGTTCGTCCAATCCTCTTTTTCACTGTCCGGGAAAGGATTTCTCCATGACCGGAAATCCGCAGACTCTTTTCATATTGATCTAGCTTTGCCTTTGCGATTCCCTCGTCAATATACGGTGTATAAATTCTTCCGCAATTTTCCAGTATCTGATAAAGTCCGTTGATACTGTCCCCAAGATCCAGAAGAAGGATCTCATAAATACTTTTTTCCAGAATTGCCTCAAACAGACGCAGCCATTCTTCACGATCCACATTCCTGAAATCCTGTTCATTTCTGATCGCCGGGATATAATCCACTCCGCCTTTTTGCCTGATCATACCGACAAGCTTCAAGCCAAGATTCATATTGTCCTGCCGCATATAATACAAAAGGTCTCCAAGGTCATTTCCTTCCCTGTTCTGAAAATAGTAATTATCTCCTGAGTTCCCTTCCAGGTTCAGGTATAATACCGGGACACTTCTTCCCAACTGCCTCGCAGTACGAATAGCAAATTTGGTCTTTCCGATCCGATGGATCGGCGAATAAACTCCGATCATCCCTCGTACCGATGTATCCGCTACCACTTTTTCTTTCAGTTCCATCCTGCCGGTTACTTTCTGCAAAATGATCTCTGCACTCTGATATCTGTAAACCGGAACTTCTTCCTGAAACCAGTCATATTCTCCTTCCCGCTCTTTTTCCTGACTCCTTTTTCCCGTCAGAAGATAACGATTTTCTGCTAAAATCTCTTTTCTCTTTTCTACTGGATATTCCTCCGCTATAAGAAGTCTGCTGATCGGCATCTTCTCTGAAAACTCTTTCAGTTGCTGAAGATTCCAAAAGAGGTGAAACTGATACTCCTCTTTTAATTTTTCCGAAATAATGTTCATCAGATTTTCTGCATATTCTCTCTGAACATCGCAGATTACAAATTGAGCCTGACCACTCCTTTCCTCTGCTTTTTCACATATCATAACTTGAATTACTGCTGCGAACCTGCAGCATCGAATAAAGATAAAAGCTGCCGGATGTCCACTTCCGGCACTTAGAGACACCGGTCTTTCCCCTTCAACCGGTGCGACAACAGGTGATTGCCTGTCGTGTAAGACGCATTATATACAGCCTTTTTTCGTTTGTCCAGTCCCTGATTTCAAAAAATTACTTTTTGTTAAAATCTCACAAAATCTGATAGAAAGTAATTCCGTAAAGCAGGCAGACCCCAGGAATACCAAGGGTTCCGGATGTCAAAAAGGAGACTGGATTTAATCCCACATTAATTGAAGAATCAGCCGGAAGTACCCACTGATTTATTATAAATATCAACATCATTCCAACCACTGCCCTTGCGAAAAAATGCAGGATCAGTCCTGTAATCTTCTTTTTCATTTTCCCGTTCCTCATATTCCATGACTACTCCTTGCTCTATTTTATTCCCTGGAACTTTTTCCTATGCTTTGAAATACTGCTGAACTCCACTTTTTTATTTTCCACAAACTTTTCATACGTTTTCCACATCCTTTGATTTTTTCAGAACAGTTATCTTCAACCTCTGCCCGGTTTATCCACACTATAAACTTTTTTCTTACTTTTAATCAGATTGGATAAGTGAAAAAACGACATCCACATTTTACTGCGGATGCCGTTTATTTTTTTCTCATCGGTCAGTCTCTTTTCCAACCATTTTTTTACCATTTATTTATAATTTTTTTCCAGTTTTACGAGTAAATCGATATTTTCTTTTTCGTACTGATTAATTTCCGACTCCTGCACGATCTTTCCCTTTACCGGAGCATACCAGCTCTTCTGACTGAAATAATTTTCATAAGCCGTACCTGTAAAATCATATCCTTTTCTGGCATAAATTTCATTAATCGCAATTCGGATTGAATACGCAGGAGAAACCTCACCGATCAATTTCTCCTGGTCGTAAATTTTTCTGAGATTCTCTTCTTTCAGTACTTCAGAATCTGCCTTTGCAAAAGTATATCCTGTCTTTTCTTCCTGTTCACGGTACGCACGGTAATCCTCTACTTTTGAATCAAATTCTATATTTTTACCACTAAAGGATGACTTCTCTGTTAAAAATGCTTCTTTCTGATTTTCAACTCCATACCATTCCAGTTCTATCTGCTTCTTTTTAGTATCAACTTTTTTAATTTTTGCACACGCTCTCTCCGCCAGCAACTGATACTTTTCAGGAAGAATTTCTTCACGGTCATAACCTGTATATTTTTTATTTCCGTTTTCAGCAAAAATTTCAAGTTTCGACCAGTTCATTCCCGAACCCGATGTCAGAAAAATAAATCCATCTTTGGAACAGATATCGTCAATCCCGGCTGTCACCGCATACTCTTCCTGCATATATTCCCATGATTTTCCTGCATCTTCTGATCTACACACAAGATAATAGGTCTTCTGCATACCTGAATCCTGCGGAATCATCACCCAAATAAAAGAACCATCCTTTATAACGGTATTTGAGGCATTTTCATAAGTTCCATTTTCCAATACTTCTTTTGCTTTTTTTAACTGATCCTCATCATAAATAGAAGTTTCATCTGACAGTATTTCCTCATAAGTTAAAAATGCAACCTTCTCCAGATTCTGATCGTCAACCTTCTCTTCATTATCTACATTATCCTCTGCAGATGAAGACTCATCCTTTTTATTCTGATCTGATTTTTCAGTATCAGAATCTTCATTTTTCTGATCTGTATTTTTCTGTGTTTCTTCCTGCTTTATATTGGAATCCGACGGATCTGTCACTGAGGTATCTTTTTTCTGACATCCTTCTGCCGCCAGTAAAAGAAAAAATATCATTCCTACTGTCATTCCTTTTTGGATCAGAACTTTTTTCTGCTCTTTCTTCTTCATATTTTCGCCCCCTCTGTCTAAATTACTTTTCTGCACTGCCGCTCTTATCCCGACTCTGATCTTTTTATTTGTCTTTGATGTTATCATACACCAATCTTTTTCTTTTTAAAAGGAAAATCGCACGGCAGTTTTTTTCTGTCGTGCGATCAGCTTTTCTTACTCTATTTCTAAAGTAGAATTACTTCTTCTTCCCGAATCTATGATTCCTCTAAATTGTCTGACGCTTCACTTTCAGGTTCTTCTCCATCAGAGATTTCTACCTGCTCTCCGTCAATTTCTGCAGAAGCTTTTCTTACTTTTGCAACACTTGCAACTTTATCTTTTTCTTTCAGATTAATCAGCTTCACACCTGAAGTAATTCTTCCGTATACAGAAATATCAGAACACTTCATACGGATGATGATTCCCTCCGTATTGATAATCATGATCTCGCTGTCTTCATCTACTGCTTTCATACCGACTACATTTCCGGTCTTCTCAGTGATCTTATAACATTTCACACCTTTACCGCCACGGTTCTGTCGTGTAAATTCATCCATATTGGTACGTTTGCCCATACCTTTTTCAGATACGATGAGCAGATCCGTTCCCTGACTTGCAGTCTGCATTCCGATCACTACATCGTTGTCCGTCAGATTCATTCCGCGTACTCCCATGGATACACGTCCTGTAGAACGTACATCCGTCTCATTGAAACGAATACACATACCATCTCTCGTAACAAGCAGAATATCCTCTGTATTGTCCGTTACTTTTACTTCGATCAGACGATCATCTTCTCTGAGTGCAATCGCTGCCAGGCCGGTCTTTCTTACATTTGCGTAATCCTGAATCGGTGTCTTCTTGACAAGTCCCTTTTCTGTTGCCATGAACAGATATTTTCCTTCTTCATATTCGCGAAGCGGAATGATCGCTGTAATTTTTTCTTCCGGCATCAACTGAAGCAGATTAATGATCGCAGTTCCTCTTGCAGTTCTTCCTGCCTCAGGAATCTCGTATGCTTTCATTCTGTAAACACGCCCTGTATTTGTAAAGAACATGATATAATGGTGGCTCGTTGTCACGAACAACTCACGGATATAATCATCTTCCAGCGTCTGCATTCCCTTGATTCCCTTTCCGCCACGGTTCTGACTCTTGAACGTATCCATCGTCATTCTCTTGATGTAACCAAGTTTTGTCATGGTAATCACAACATTTTCCCGTGGAATCAGATCTTCCATGGAAATATCAAACTCGTCATATCCGATACGGGTTCTTCTGTCATCTCCGTATTTTTCAGAAATCACAAGAATTTCTTTTTTAATTACACCTAACAGAAGCTTTTTGTCTGCAAGAATCGCCTTAAATTCTTCAATCTTCTTCATCAGTTCAGCATATTCTGCTTCAATCTTTTCTCTTTCCAAACCGGTCAATGCACGCAGACGCATATCTACGATTGCCTGAGCCTGAACTTCTGACAGACCAAACCTTTTAATCAATTCCTGCTTTGCGATCTGAACATTCTGAGAACCACGGATAATCTTGATCACTTCGTCAATATTATCCAGTGCAATCAGTAATCCCTCTAAAATGTGGGCTCTTTCCTGAGCTTTATTCAGATCATATTTTGTTCTTCTCGTAACTACATCTTCCTGATGCTTCAGGTAATAATTCAGCATCTCCAGGAGATTCATTACTTTTGGCTGATTGCCAACCAGTGCCAGCATAATAACGCCAAATGTATCCTGCAACTGTGTATGCTTATAAAGCTGATTCAGAATCACATTCGGATTCACATCACGACGCAGTTCGATGCAGATCCGCATACCTTCACGGCTCGACTGGTCGCTCAGATCTGTGATTCCATCGATTTTCTTATCTCTTACAAGCTCTGCAATCTTCTCAATCAGTCTTGCTTTATTTACCATAAATGGAAGTTCCGTTACAATAATCCGGTTTTTTCCATTCTGCATCGGCTCAATATTGGTAATTGCACGCACACGAATCTTTCCACGACCTGTTCTGTATGCTTCTTCAATACCTCTTGTACCAAGGATTTCTGCACCCGTCGGGAAGTCAGGTCCTTTAATGATCTGCAAAATTTCTTCGATCGTTGTCTCTTCTTTATCTTCGATCTGATCGTCAATGATCTTTACTACTGCTGCGATCACTTCTCTCAGATTGTGTGGCGGAATATTGGTTGCCATTCCTACGGCAATTCCTGATGTACCATTTACAAGAAGATTCGGGAATCTTGATGGAAGAACTGAAGGTTCTTTCTCCGTCTCATCAAAGTTTGGTGTGAAATCTACTGTGTCTTTATTGATGTCAGCAGTCATTTCCATGGAAATTTTACTCAGACGTGCCTCTGTATATCGCATGGCCGCTGCTCCGTCTCCGTCTACGGAACCGAAGTTTCCATGTCCATCTACCAGTGGGTAACGAGTAGACCATTCCTGTGCCAGATTAACCAAAGCTCCGTAAATTGAGCTGTCTCCGTGAGGATGATATTTACCCATTGTATCACCGACGATACGGGCACATTTACGGTGTGGCTTATCCGGGCCATTATTTAATTCGATCATTGAATACAGGATTCTTCGCTGTACCGGCTTCAATCCGTCTCTTACATCAGGAAGGGCACGGGATGCGATTACACTCATGGCATAATCGATGTAGGAAGTTTCCATCGTCTTTTTCAGATCGACTTCATGGACTTTATCAAAAATATTGTCTTCCATCTCTTATCTCCTTAATTCTGTCGATATTGGTGAGAATTTTTCAGTATAACAGCCTGCGGAACTCACGCTCCTCGCCATCTCGAAAATCTACGATTTTCTCGCTGGGTTGGCATTTCCAATGCCAACCCACACAGTTCGTTCAAAAGCACTTGCCGGGTAAACTCGCCATTGCTCCTGAACAAACTGTATGGCTCGTCGCTGTTAAATACTATATATCCAAATTTTGTACGTATTTTGCGTTTTCTTCGATAAATTCTCTTCGTGGTTCTACTTTATCTCCCATCAGTGTGGTAAAAGTAAGGTCGAGTTCGGAGGAAGTTTCATCATCCATCGTAACTCTGAGAAGGATTCTATGTTCAGGATCCATGGTCGTATCCCAAAGCTGCTCGGCATCCATCTCACCAAGACCTTTGTATCGCTGAATTTTATTATTATTATCTCTTCCAACTTCTGTCAGGATCTGATTCAGTTCTTCATCACTGTATGCATACCATACTTTTTTATTTTTCTCCAGCTTATACAGCGGAGGCTGTGCAAGATATACATATCCTTCTTTGATAAGATCAGGCATAAACCGATACATAAATGTCAATAATAATGTACTGATATGGGCACCGTCTACATCGGCATCTGTCATGATAATGATCTTATGATATCTCAGTTTTGAAATATCAAAATCATCATGGATACCTGTTCCGAATGCAGTGATCATTGCCTTGATCTCCGCATTTCCGTAAATTTTATCCAGACGTGCTTTTTCCACGTTCAGAATTTTTCCTCTCAACGGAAGAATTGCCTGCGTTGCACGGTCTCTGGCCGTCTTCGCTGAACCGCCGGCAGAATCTCCCTCAACGATATAAATCTCACATTTGGAAGGATCTTTATCTGAACAGTCTGCCAGTTTTCCCGGAAGAGACATTCCCTCCAGGGCAGATTTTCTTCTCGTAAGGTCTCTTGCCTTTCTTGCCGCTTCCCTTGCACGCTGTGCCATCATGGATTTATCAATCGTCAGCTTTGCAACACTCGGATTCTGCTCTAAAAAGATCTCAAGCTGGGTACGCACGATATTATCAACAGCTCCCCTTGCTTCACTGTTACCGAGTTTCTGCTTGGTCTGTCCTTCAAACTGTGGATCTTCGATCTTGACACTGATGATTGCCGTCAATCCTTCACGGATATCATCGCCCGAAAGCTGTTCGCTTTCTTTGAGCAGTTTATTTTTCTTTGCATAATCATTAAATGTCTTCGTTAATGCGCTTCTGAATCCTGCAATATGCGTTCCGCCTTCCGGTGTTGTAATATTATTTACAAAACCATATGTCGTCTCATTGTAAGAATCGTTATGCTGCATTGCAACCTCAACATAAACGTTATCTTTCATTCCCTCGCAGTAAATAATCTGGTCATAAAGAGGAGTCTTGCTTTTATTCAGGTAAGTAACAAACTCTTTAATCCCACCTTCATAGTGGAATGTATGCTCATGGACTTCCTCTTCCCGAAGATCCCGCAACTGGATCTTCAGTCCCTTGGTCAGAAATGCCATTTCACGGAAACGTTGCTTTAACGTATTATAATCAAAAACCGTCTCCTCAAAAATCTCTTTATCCGGAAGGAATGTTACTTTTGTCCCTGTCAGCTCTGGATCACAGTCTCCCTCGATCCGCAGCTTATAACATACCTTTCCCCGTTCATAACGCTGCTTATAAATTTTTCCTTCATGGCAGATTTCTACTTCCAGCCATTCTGAGAGGGCATTTACAACAGATGCACCAACTCCATGAAGACCACCGGATACCTTATAGCCTCCACCGCCGAATTTACCGCCGGCATGAAGGATGGTAAATACAACTTCCACCGCTGGAAGACCCGCCTTATGGTTGATACCTACAGGAATACCACGTCCATTATCTGTAACTGTGATCGAATTATCCTTGTTGATATCCACAACAATCTTATCGCAATATCCTGCCAAAGCCTCATCCACCGCATTGTCCACGATCTCATAGACAAGATGATGGAGTCCTCTGACAGAGGTGCTGCCTATATACATTCCGGGTCTTTTCCTTACGGCTTCCAAGCCTTCCAATATCTGAATCTGATCCGCTCCATATTCAGCGTCAAATTCTGTACCTGATGCACCCATTCTCCAACCTCCTAGTTTTCTTTTGCTACCGTTCCATCCTGGATATGGAACACTTTATTGATTGAAAATCTATGATTCACAAATTCATCCAGTCCCGTACACGTTACTACAGTCTGAATATCATGAATACTGTCCAATAAATAGTTTTGCCTGCTTTTATCCAGTTCAGACAACACATCATCCAATAAAAGTACAGGCGTATCTTTTATCATCTGCTTTACCAGCTCGATTTCTGCCAGTTTTAACGATAACGCAGTTGTTCTCTGCTGTCCCTGCGATCCGAACTTCCGGATATCCAGCTCTCCACTCAGGAAACAGATATCATCTCTGTGCGGTCCGACAGAAGTACTCTTCATCCGAAGATCTCTGTCGCGGTTCCTCTTCAAAGCTTCTTCCAGTGAACGTCCGCCTGTTCCCGATTCATATGACAGACAGATTCGTTCCTTTCCACCGGTCAGGCGATAATGAATATCTGAAATAATCCCGTTTACCTGTTCAATAAACTGCTGGCGTCTTTCCAGTACTCTTGTACCATATTCCGCAAGCTGCATATCCCATATATCCAGTGTCTCCGCAAGATTCTGATGATTATAAATATCTTTCAGCAACGCATTGCGTTGATTGATGATCCGGTTATAATTCGTCAGATTACTCAAATAAATCTTATCAAGCTGCGAAAGCTCAAGATCGATAAATCTTCGTCTTCCCGCCGGTCCCTCTTTGATGATGTTCAGATCTTCCGGCGAAAAAAATACAAAATGTACGATTCCGAATAATTCACTTGCCTTGCGGATCGGAATACGGTCGATTGCAATTCCTTTTGGACTGTTCTTTTTCAAATGCATATCGATCTGAAAAGTAAGCCCCTTTTTTTCAACGACCATCTCAAGATGTGCTTCATCATGCCCGAACTGGATCATATCCCGGTCTTTTGTTCCCCTGTGGGATTTTGTCGTTCCCGACAAATACAAAGCCTCTAAAATATTCGTCTTTCCCTGTGCATTATCGCCATACAGGATATTCGTCTTAGGATCAAAGGACATATCCAGCAGATCATAATTTCTATAATTTTTTAATCTTAAAGATCTGATAACCATATCTGTCCCACTACCGCTAAATAGCATCCCTGAGACAGACTCTCATATGCTATTTTACACGTTTTCCAACTATTTTTCAATTTTTATTTCATTTCCATCAAAAGTTGCTGTATCGCCCGGATACAGCTTTCTGCCACGTCTTGTATCAATCTCACCATTGACAGCTACCAGTCCGTTTTGTATGACCTCTTTTGCTTCCACACCATTTTCTACCAGTCCGGCAGCTTTCAGTACCTGTCCAAGTTTGATAAATTCATCACTTTCACGAAGTTTAAATTGTTCCATTTTTCTCTCCTAAACTGCCGCATTAAAATTAACCGGCAAAATCAGATAAATATAACTTTGTTCCTCATCCTTGATAAAGCATGGAGCTTTTGCATTCATGAAATAAAGATCTACTTCTTCATCATCAATGACTCTCAGTGCATCGATCAGGAATTTCGGGTTAAATCCGATCATCAGATCTTTTCCGTCTTTTGTACAGAGAATTACCTCATCCATGGAACCGATCTGTGATTTGATCATCATCTGCATTGCATCATCCTTGATATCAATGATGATCGGCTTCTTGTCTCCTTCTTTGATCAGAAGTGTCGCACGGTCGATACAATCCAGTAATTCTCTTTTATTTACCCGGACTTTTGTCTCGTAGTCACTGGAAAGCATCTGATCAATTCTGAAATATTCTCCCTCAATCAGTCTTGATACAACAACTGTTCTGTCAAATTCAAATACAATATGGTTCTTTGTAAATGAAATCTGGACCTCTGCTTCAGCTTCTCCTCCAATGATCTTACTGATCTCCTGCAGAGTTTTTCCTGGAACAATGACTTTTCTTGGTTCATAAAAATCTTTCAGTTCAATCTTTCTGATTGAGATTCTGTGACCATCAAGAGATACCACTTTCAGAACATTCTCTGTGATCTCGAACAGTTCTCCGGTCATCATTTTGTTCGTATCATTATCAGCGATAGAGAAAATGGTCTGACGGATTGCTTCTTTCAATGTAAATTCAGACACCGTGATAAAATCATTACTTTCGATTGCAGGTAAATAGGAGAAGTCATCTCCTGACTGAGCTGCAATGCTGAATTTTGCTTTTTCACAGGTAATCAGAGCCTGGTTATCGGATTCTGTCTCGATCGTAACTTCATTGTCCGGAAGTTTTCTTACGATTTCAGAAAAGATTTTTGCGTTCAGGGCAATAATACCACGTTCAACAATGTCGCCATCCATAGATGTCTCAATGCCAAGTTCCATATCGTTTGCTGTCAGCTTTACAACATCTGTAGTAGCATCAATAAGAATACATTCAAGGATTGGCATGGTCGTCTTAGATGGAACAGCTTTTGAAACAATACTGACTCCTTTTACAAGATTTGATTTCGTACAAATAATTTTCATATGATGATAACTCCTTTCGGGTTCGTACCGGGTTTGTGGATAAAGTTCCGGGGCGGCTTTTATAGATATATAAATGAAAAAAATTCCGTCTTATCAGTAATAGGGGCTGTGGATAAGTGAAAAACTACTTCCAGCCCTTATAAATTAAGGCTTTTCGCATATGGATAACTCTGTAGATATCAAAATAATTTCTTGTGGAAACTGTGGGGATAAAAATCTGTTGAAAATCAATGGTAAACTTATCCATATCTTTTCCACATAAGAATCCACACTTTATCTACATAGTTATCAACATAATAGTTTACTGTTAAGGGAATAAAAGGCAGATACAATTCCTGTTAAATAGGATTGATCTTCTTCCTGATAATATTAATAGTATTATTTAAAGCTTCATCTGTCTTCATATCCTGTTCGATCTTTTTAACTCCATGGCTGATGGATGCATGATCCTTTCCACCAAGTAATGCACCAATGGATTTTAACGGTGTATCAGTCATATTTCTGCAAAGATACATGACAATCTGGCGTGGAAGTACGATTTCAGCATTCCTTTTTTTGCCTTTCAGTTCAGCAACAGGTACATTAAAGTGTTCGGAAACGACTTCAATGATCAATTCCGGTGAAACGGCACGGTTATCATCCGGTGAAATCATATCTTTCAATGCTTCGGCAGCAAGAGGAATGTCGATCGGTTTATTTTCAAGATTAGAAAGTGCAATCAGTTTATTCAGAGATCCCTCCAGCTCACGGATATTGGATTTGATATTATTGGCGATATACTGCATAACTTCATCTGGAATATGGTATTTTTCCAGTCCGTCCAGTTCTTCTTTTTTACGCAGGATCGCCATTCTTGTCTCATAATCAGGTGAGGAAATATCTGCGATCATACCCCATTCAAAACGGGTACGAAGTCTGGCCTCCAGTGTTTCCATATCTTTTGGAGGTTTATCACTGGAGATGATGATCTGCTTTCCGGCAAGGTGCAGATTATTAAAGGTATGGAAAAACTCTTCCTGTGTACTTTCCTTACCTATAATAAACTGGATATCGTCGATGAGAAGCACATCGTTGTTCCGGTACTTTTCACGAAAGCTGGTCATAGCCATTTCATTTCCATTTTTACCGACTTTCAGAGCTTCGATCAGTTCATTCGTAAAGGTCTCACTGGTTACATAAAGTACCTTTTTAGACGGATCGTGCTTTAAAATATAATGGGCAACCGAGTGCATCAGATGAGTCTTTCCAAGTCCTACACCTCCATATAAGAAAAGAGGATTGTAGCTTTCGCCCGGAGATTCAGCAACCGCAACAGAAGCAGCATGTGCAAAACGGTTGTTGCTTCCGACAACAAAGGTATCAAATGTATATTTCGGATTCAGATTTGCTTTTTCATAAATTGCATTAACACGGGTATTTTTAACTGCAATGTCCTTTTTTTCCTGAATTACGGCGGTATTTTCCGTAACAAAGGCAACTTCATATTCTACACCGGTAATCTCAGCGATGCAGACTTTAAAAGGAAGCAGATATTTTTCTTCAATATGTTCAAGACTTGCCTTTAATTTGACAAGAATGTATACAGTATTATCTTTGACTTCATAGACAGTCAAAGGTGCAACCCAGGTATTATAGGCAATATTTGACGAACAGTATTCCTGCTTCATCTTATTTAATATCTGATTCCAATTTTTTTCTACAATGTTCATCGAAAGTAACTCCTAATCAATATAATAGAGAGAAATTTGGGTAGACTCTCTCCACTACATTTTACATCAAAAAAGCTTCATAAGCAATGAAAAATCAATGTGTATAACTTTATAAACAGTTTCCACACCGCAAAAATCGAGGAAATACAAGGTTTTCCGACATTATTTTATAGTTTTCTACACAATATTTAGTTGTTATACACGGTTTTTCCACAAGTTATCCACATATGTTGATAACTTTGTGGATAACTCATGGATAAGGGTGGGATAAATGTGTGGAGAAACTATTGTAATGCCGATAAAATAAGGCTTTGCGGGATTTTTAATTTTATCCACGTTTATGTGGGAAAATTAAAAATCAAAAAAATTTAAAAGTTTACAGGTGAAAATTGCAACAGAATGCTTGACTTTAGGGCATTTTCCAATTATAATTTAGAGCGATGTCTTCTCGAATGGAGACAGTAGAAGAGTTAATATTGTGAATACTTTATTATATAAGGTATGTCAGGTAAAGGGAGGTGTAAGAAAATGAAAATGACATTTCAGCCAAAAAAGAGATCAAGATCTAAAGTTCACGGATTCAGAGCAAGAATGAGTACAGCAGGCGGAAGAAAAGTTCTGGCAGCTAGAAGAGCAAAAGGAAGAAAGCAGTTATCAGCATAGGCCGCATATATGTGGCCTTTTCTTCTATTTAAAAAAGCTTAAATGCATGAAAAGCAGTGAAGAGGGTATTGATGAAATTTTCCGAATCTTTAAAGAAAAACAGGGATTTTCAGTATGTCTATAAGAATGGAAAGTCCTATGCAAATAAATGTCTTGTAATGTATATTATCCCCAATGAACAAAATAAGAACCGAGTCGGTATATCAGTCAGTAAAAAGGTAGGGAACAGTGTGGTCAGACATCATCTTACGCGGCTGATCAGAGAAAGCTACCGGTTATCGGAAGAACATTTCCAGTGTGGATATGACATTGTAGTCATTGCGAGAACAAGTGCGAAGGAAAAGTCTTACCATGAGATTGAGAATGCACTGATCCATCTTGGAAAGCTTCATCACATCTATATCTGAAACGATCATTGAAAGGGAAGTGGCGCATATGAAACGCATCCTTTTATGGATGATTCGCTTTTACAGAAAGTATTTATCCAAAATGAAAAGATATAATACGTGTAAATATTATCCAACTTGTTCTCAGTACGCACTTGAAGCAATCGAAAAATACGGTGCTTTAAAGGGCGGTGTGCTGGCAATATGGAGAGTCCTGCGCTGCAATCCTTTTTCAAAAGGCGGATATGATCCGGTACCTTAAGGAGGATAAGTAATGGAAGTTTATGGACTTTTAGCTTCAGGCTATGGAGACTGGCCTATTATCAAGCAGATTGCCTGGCTGCTGGGTCAGGTAATGAATGGGATCTTTAATGTTCTGAGTGCGATCGGAATTGAGAACATTGGTGTATGTATCATCATTTTCACGATCATCGTTTATACTCTGATGATCCCACTTACAATCAAACAACAGAAATTTTCAAAAATGTCGGCTGTAATGCAGCCTGAGATCAAAAAGATCCAGAAGAAATACGAAAGAAAGAAAGATCAGGCTTCAATGATGAAGCAGCAGGAAGAAATCAATATGGTTTATGAGAAGTACGGAACTTCCATGAGCGGCGGATGTCTTCCAATGTTGATCCAGATGCCGATTCTTTTTGCTTTGTATCCTGTAATCAGAGACATTCCGACCTACGTTAAGGGTGTGAAGAATGTCTATATGCCTGTAACAGAAGCCATCATGAATACAGATGGATTCCAGAAGATCATGGAGAAGATCGGAGAAGCAAGCCCGGTTCTCATGAGTGCAAAGACAAATGATTATTCTCAGGTAGATACAATCGTAAATGTACTTTATAAATTTCAGGATTCCACATGGGATAAGCTGTTAGATAAGATCCCGAGTATTTCGGATCTTGCTCATCAGACGATGAACCAGGTAACTCACCTGAACAGTTTCCTTGGAATCAATATCGGTGAGCAGCCACTCACTCAGTTGACAACAGCACTTCATAACGGTTCTATCGTCGGAGTGATCCTTGCAGTACTGATTCCTGTTCTTGCAGGTCTGACTCAGTTTATCAGTGTGAAGCTTCAGCCAAATGCAGCTTCAGCAGATAAGGACAACCCGATGGCAGGTTCTATGAATGCCATGACATATACGATGCCGCTGATCTCAGTCGTAATGGGATTCACACTTCCGGCAGGTCTTGGTCTTTACTGGGCAGCAAGTGCAATTGTAAGATGCATACAGCAGCTTGCAATCAATAAGTACCTTAGTACAAAGTCTCTGGATGAAATGATCGCAGAGAATCAGAAAAAAGCTCAGAAGAAGAGAGAGAAGCATGGTGCTCCGGCAAAAGAGATCAATAAGATGGCTACAACAAGTACAAGAAATGCCGGAAAAGTGACAAAAGGACAGTCAGGGATCAGTGAATCCGAAAGAGATTCAAAGATTCAGGAGGCTCAGGCAAGGGCTCAGAAAGCAAAGCCGGGCAGCCTTACTTCAAAGGCAAATCTTGTAAGCAGATATAATCAGGGACTTGAGACCGCAGAACCAAAGGTGGAAAGTGCGGAAAAGGATTCTAAAAAGAAAAAGAGAAAATAAAGATAAAGAGTTGTCTGTCCTGATCAGATCGGTAAAAGTATCTGAGTATGAGAAAGGAAGGAATCGAGATGAATGGTAGTATCAGAGTATCAGCTAAGACAGTAGATGACGCTATTACAGAGGCAATGATTCAGTTAGGCGTAACAAGCGACAGACTGGAATATGAAGTAATTGAAAAGGGAAGTTCCGGATTCCTTGGAATCGGTATGAAGCAGGCAGTGATCGAGGCAAGAAGAAAGCCTGAATCAGAACCAGAAGTTGTTGAGAAAGAACCGTTTGCACCGGTTGAAGAAATCAGGGAAGAAAAAGCAGAAGAAATTGCAGAGCCGGTAAAAGCAGAAGTAAAAGAAGAGGCTCCTGTGGTTGAGAAGCAGGAAGAGAGGCCGGCAGAAGAGCCGAAGAAAGCAAGAGAACTTGCAGAGGTTCAGCCACAGACAGTTGAAGCAGTAAAGACTTTCCTTGCAGATACAATGAAGGCAATGAATATGGAAGTTGAGATCGAAATTTCTATCGATGAAGATGGAGCACTTTGTGCAGACCTGCGTGGTGAGCATATGGGAATCCTGATCGGTAAGAGAGGTCAGACGCTGGATTCTCTTCAGTATCTTGCAAACCGTGTTGCGAACAAGCATCAGGATGGTTATGTAAGAGTAAAGCTTGATACAGAAAATTATCGGGCAAGAAGAGAAGAGACGTTGAAGCATCTTGCAAAGAACATTGCACATAAAGTAAAAAGGAACAGAAGACCGGTTGCACTTGAGCCAATGAATCCGTATGAAAGAAGGATCATTCACTCAGCACTTCAGTCAGATCCTTATGTAACAACGCACAGTGAAGGAGAAGAGCCTTACAGAAAAGTTGTTATAACATTAAAGAGATAATCATTTGAAGCGAAAGGACGTTTACGCTTCACGGATACTTTCGTGAGGTTGTGAAACGTCCTTTTTTCAGCTTTAGAAAGGCAGTGTGAATATGAAAAAGGATACGATCGCAGCTATTTCCACCGGGATGACCAATTCAGGAATTGGAATCGTCAGACTGAGCGGAAACGAGGCTCTGGAAATAGCAGATAAAGTATACAGGGGAAAAGAAAAGATTACAGAAGTGCCGAGCCATACAATTCATTATGGACATATTGCAGACGGAGAAGAGACGGTGGATGAAGTCCTTATGATGGTCATGCATGGACCACGGACATTTACCGGAGAGGATACAGTAGAAATTAATTGTCACGGTGGAACGTATGTAGTGAGCAGGGTGTTGGAAACGGTTTTGAAATACGGTGCAAGAGCAGCAGAACCGGGAGAATTTACTAAACGAGCTTTCCTGAACGGGAAAATGGATCTGTCACAGGCAGAGGCGGTGATCGACCTGATCAATTCTGAAAATGAATATGCCCTGCAGAGTTCTGTCAGTCAGTTGAAGGGCAGTGTGAAATCAGCCATCAATGAACTGCGGAGTAAGATTCTTTATCATACTGCATTTATCGAAACGGCACTGGATGACCCGGAACATATCAGTGTGGATGGATATGGAGAAATATTGAAAGGCGTGTCAGAAGAGATCATTGAAAAATTACAGAAACTGATTGACTCTGCGGATGATGGAAGAATCATGAAAGAGGGGATTCAGACTGTAATTGTGGGGAAACCGAATGCCGGGAAGTCTTCTCTTTTAAACCTGCTTGCAGGGCATGAGCGGGCGATCGTAACTGATATTGCAGGAACGACCAGGGATGTCCTGGAGGAACAGATCAGACTGCAGGGACTGAATCTGAATGTGATCGATACTGCGGGAATCCGTCAGACCGAGGATTTAGTAGAAAAAATGGGTGTAGATAAAGCAAAAGAATATGCTCAGAAAGCCGATCTGATTATTTATGTGGTGGATGCATCAAAAAAACTGGATGAAAATGATGAAAAAATCATGAGATTGATTTATGATAAGAAAGCAATTATACTTTTGAATAAATCAGACCTGGAGACGGTGGTTGATGAAAACCTCATCCGTGAAAAAATTTCTAATCTGAAAAAAGAAGCAGAGCAGACAGAAAAATCAGAAGGTCAGAGGTATCAAGTATCAGAAAATATTCCGGTGATCCAGATTTCCGCAAAAGAAGAGCAGGGGATCCAGACATTTCAGGATACATTAAAGGAAATGTTCCTGCGTGGAAATATTTCCTTTAATGAGGAAATTTATATTACCAATGCGAGACAGAAAAATGCATTGGTGAATGCACTGGAAAGTATGAAAAAAGTAATAGAAAGTATCGAGAACGGTATGCCGGAGGATTTTTATTCGATCGATCTGATGGATGCTTATGAAGAACTTGGAAATATTACGGGAGAATCAATGGGAGAAGATTTAGTAAATGAAATATTCAGCAAATTCTGTATGGGAAAATAAAGATGAATATGATGTGGCTGTAGTCGGTGCAGGGCATGCAGGATGTGAGGCGGCACTGGCAACGGCAAGGCTTGGTTTTAAGACAGTGATGTTTACGGTAAGTGTAGACAGTATTGCACTGATGCCGTGTAATCCAAATATCGGTGGAAGTTCCAAAGGTCATCTTGTAAGAGAACTGGATGCACTTGGCGGGGAAATGGGAAAGGTCATTGACCGTACATTTATCCAGTCAAAGATGCTGAACAGCTCCAAAGGACCGGCAGTTCATTCGCTCAGAGCTCAGGCTGATAAAGCAAATTACAGCAGAACCATGCGTCAGGTACTGCAGAAGCAGGAGAATCTGGATATCCGGCAGATGGAAGTAACAGAGCTTCTGACAGAAGACGGGAAGATTACCGGTGTACAGACCTATTCAGGTGCGATATACCGCTGTAGAGCGGTCGTATTATGCACAGGCACATATTTGAAGGCTCGCTGCATTTACGGCGAAATAAGCACGCATACAGGGCCTAACGGGCTGCAAAGTGCAAATTACCTGACTGACAGTTTGAAAGCACTGGGGATCAGAATGTATCGGTTTAAGACGGGAACACCTGCCCGGATTGATAAAAATTCCATTGATTTTACAAAAATGGAAGAGCAGAAGGGGGATGAACGGGTTGTGCCGTTTTCCTTTACGACAGACCCGGAAAGTGTTCAGATTGACCAGGCTTCCTGCTGGCTGACCTATACAAATGAAAGGACGCATGAGATCATCAGAAGCAATCTGAACCGTTCACCGCTCTTTTCAGGGGCGATTGAGGGAACAGGTCCGAGATACTGTCCGTCTATTGAAGATAAAGTCGTTAAGTTCCCGGATAAGAACAGACATCAGGTGTTCATTGAACCGGAGGGAAATGAGACCACGGAGATGTATGTGGGTGGAATGTCCAGCTCACTGCCTGAGGATGTTCAGTATGAGATGTATCGGAGTGTTCCGGGACTGGAACATGCAAAGATTATAAGAAATGCATATGCAATCGAATACGACTGCATTGATGCCCGGCAGTTAAAGAGTACCCTGGAATTTAAAGCAATCGAAGGACTCTTTAGCGGTGGACAGTTTAATGGAAGTTCCGGTTATGAAGAGGCGGCTGCACAGGGGCTGATCGCAGGAATTAATGCTGCAAGAAAATTGCAGGGAAAAGAAGGAATCGTGATTGACCGTTCCCAGGGATATATCGGTGTCCTGATCGATGATCTGGTGACAAAAGAGAGCCACGAACCGTATCGTATGATGACCTCAAGAGCAGAATACAGGCTGCTTTTAAGGCAGGATAATGCAGATATCAGACTCTCGGCAATCGGGCATGAGGTTGGATTGATTGATGATGAAAGATACGCACGCCTGCTGAAAAAGGAAGAACTGATCGCAAAGGAAATAGAGCGTGTTAATCATGTAAATTTAGGTACTTCAGAAGCAGTGCAGAAGTTATTGGAGGCATACGGAAGTACGCCGCTTACATCAGGAACCACACTGGCAGAGCTGATCCGCAGACCGGAATTATCCTATGAAAAACTGGCTCCGGTGGACAATGCACGGCCGGAGCTTCCATATGATGTGAAGGAACAGGTCGATATCAATATAAAATATGACGGCTATATTAAGCGTCAGATGCGTCAGGTAGAGCAGTTTAAGAAACTTGAGAATAAGCGGATACCGGAAAATATTGATTATGATTCAATTCAGAGTCTCAGGCTGGAGGCTAAGCAGAAACTGAATCAGATCCGTCCGGCTTCTATTGGTCAGGCATCGAGGATTTCCGGAGTATCACCGGCAGATATCTCAGTCCTTCTTGTATATCTTGGAAGTAAATAAAAAATAGATTTATATTATATATACAGGATAGAATGGGGGTTAGCGAGCAGGAGAAAGCACAGCTTTTTCAGTGCGAGCGGCGAATGACGATCATGATCGCTGCAAAGCAGCTTCAGGCACCAGATGGGTCGATTAAGATATGATATATAGCATGCAATATATTATATACTATATATTATACCCCAAAATGTAAAGCAGCAAAAAGAATATAGGAGGGTGACAGTGGAGAAAGAACAGAGAGAGAGCAGAAGCGGTGAAAAATTTACTGAAGAGCTTGCAAATCTTGGAATAGAGTTGAATGAACATCAGAAAGAACAGTTCGATCAATATTATGAACTTCTTGTAGAATGGAATAAAGTAATGAATCTTACAGGAATTACGGAGTATGAAGAAGTAAACTTAAAGCATTTTACAGACAGTCTTTCAATCGCGAGAGTGAAGGATATGCATCAGGTTCAGTCGGTGATCGATATAGGAACAGGAGCCGGATTTCCGGGAATACCACTTAAAATAGTGTATCCGGAGCTGGAAGTTGTATTATTGGATTCATTAAATAAAAGAATTAAATTTCTTGATGAAGTGATTCGTACGTTGGGATTGGAAAAAATCCGTACAATTCATGGAAGAGCAGAAGATTTTGCAAAGAAAAAGGAATACAGAGAATGTTTTGATCTGTGTGTATCGAGAGCAGTGGCAAATCTTGCGACATTGAGTGAATATTGTCTTCCGTTTGTAAAAGTAGAAGGAGAGTTTATTTCCTATAAAAGTGGGGATTCTGATGAAGAGATAAGAGATGCAGAATTTGCAGTAAAAGTACTGGGAGGAAAGATAACAGATGTGGATAAATTCCAGTTACCCGGTACAGACATGGGAAGATCGCTTGTGAAAATCAAAAAAGTTAAGAATACAGCCGGAAAATATCCAAGAAAAGCAGGTTTGCCATCAAAAGAACCTTTAAAAAAGTAAAACACCAAGAAAGTTATCCACATTATCCACATAAGATATTCACATGATGTTGATATCTTATGTGGATAATGTGGATAACTTTTTACTTTTTGTGGAAAACTCATTTGAAAATCGCTTAAAATTACATATCTCATTAAGTATTGAGCGTATTAAATTTAAGATGCCAGGGTCTCAAGGTCATTCTACCACCAGTGTGCAAGCACACGTGGTTTCAGACCTTTTGACCCTGGCATCAATTTAATTATTGAGCATCAGATAAGAAAATCTTTACATCGCTAAAGAACTCTTCAGGTTTTTCCATATGTGGCATCTGTTTTGTCTTTGCGATTCCCTTAATTTCAATAGAAGGAAGATAATTCTGATATTCATTAGCTGCAAGAATATTTTCCGGGTTAGAATTTCCAACTATAATATAAATACTGTTCGTCAGTCTGGAAAGGCAGTGAACAATATTTGCATTTAAATATCGTGACTTTTGACAAGCATAAAGATATTTGGAATGCGTATGGTCTTTATGGGATGATTCAAAATAAGTCAGAATATCCCTTTCTTTAATATCATTTTGAGCATAATAATAAGAAAAGATAAATTTCTGAAGGATTGTCTTCTTATTTACATTCAAGTTGTAGATAAATGTACCAATAACCGGTGTAAAAATAAGCTTTTTAAATAATTTACTTGCTTTAGTAGGTATTTTGGCCATTTTTACAAGATTCGGAGGATTAATCATCACTACCTTATTAATAATAGAATCATCATTAGCACATGCCATCAATACAAATGGACACGATTCACCGGATACAATTACATCTGTTTTTTCTCCAATAATATGCTTGATAAAGTTAGTAATCAGCTCTACATAAAGAAAATTAGTATAAGTAAATGCAGGACGATCTGAACGACCACATCCCAGCAGATCTATCGAATATACAGTATTTGTCTTTGATAATTTGGAACAGACTTTTTCAAATTCGTAGGAAGAAGAACATACATTTAAATCATGAATCAGGAGAACGGGTGATCCTGATCCGGTCTTCTTGTAAGTAATTTTTCCAAATCTCCAATTATAGTAATCGTATTTATCATCTGAAAGCATATTATCCGCGGTAGAAATGTATTGAAAGATTCTGTTCACTACATGCATCGTACCAATTACTGTCCCGGTCAGTGCAGTAAAAAATGTAAGATTTTTCTTTAAACTCAAAATAGTCACCTGCCTTTATAAATTTAATGATGCAAAAATGATAATTTTGCCTGTAAAATGGTGAGCATCATCTGACATAATTATACTACATTTTGTAAAACAAATAAAGACATAAAGAATGTTTCACGTGAAACGTTAGTCGTAAATCATAAAAAGTTAATAAAGAATGTTTCACGTGAAACATTTTTTTGATTTTTAATAGATGATGTTATGGAATAATGAAAAGAAAGATGATATAATAATGAAGTGTCCGAAAGAAAGGAGTACGAAGATGGGAAGAATTATAGCAATCGCTAATCAAAAAGGCGGTGTAGGGAAGACGACAACGGCAATTAACTTATCGGCATCATTAGCTAGTCTTGGAAAAAAAGTATTGGCAATTGATATGGATCCACAGGGGAATATGTCCAGTGGTCTTGGAGTCGATAAAAATGAAGTCGAGAAAACAGTATACGATCTGATAATTGGAAATATAGGAATAGAAGAGTGTATATATGAAGAAGTAATTGAAAATCTCGATGTTCTTCCATCAAATATAGATCTTTCGGCCGCAGAGATTGAATTGATAGGTGTGGACAATAAAGAATACATTCTCAGGGATGAAGTCAACAAAGTAAAAGAAAAATATGACTTTATCATTATTGATTGTCCTCCGGCACTTAGTATGTTGACCATTAATGCAATGACAACATCTGATTCGGTCCTTGTTCCAATTCAATGTGAGTATTACGCATTGGAGGGATTAAGCCAGCTTATTCATACGATTGAACTTGTGCAGGAACGCCTGAATCCAGAACTGGAGATTGAGGGTGTTGTATTTACTATGTATGATGCAAGAACAAATTTATCTTTGCAGGTTGTTGAAAATGTAAAGGATAATTTGAATCAGAATATCTATAAGACGATCATTCCGCGAAATGTAAGATTAGCCGAGGCACCAAGTTATGGAATGCCAATCAATCTCTATGACCCAAAATCAAAGGGAACAGAGAGCTATCTGTTATTAGCAGAAGAAGTGATCAATAAAGGAGAAGAATAAATATGCCGGGGAAGAAAAGTGGATTAGGTAAGGGACTTGATAGTCTTATACCTAATAAAAAAAATGACATTTCTGATTCAAAAGTTGAAAAGAAGCAGGAAAAGGAGAATGATTCACCAAAATCGGGAGAAATCATGGTAAGGATCAATGAGGTTGAACCGAACCGGGATCAGCCCAGAAAAGATTTTGATGAAGATGCACTTATGGAACTTGCAGATTCTATCAGGCAATTCGGTATTTTACAGCCACTTCTTGTGCAAAAAAAGAAAAATTATTATGAAATTATTGCCGGGGAAAGAAGATGGCGTGCTGCAAAACTTGCAGGAATCAAAGAAGTTCCGATTATTGTAAAAGACTATACAGACCAGGAAATTGTTGAAATTTCTCTGATAGAAAATATTCAAAGAGAGAACCTGAACCCTATTGAAGAGGCTATGGCATTTAAAAGACTTCTTCAGGAATTTCAGTTAAAGCAGGATGAAGTTGCAGAACGGGTATCAAAGAGCAGAACAGCAGTTACTAACTCGATGCGTCTGCTGAAACTGAGTCCAAGAGTCCAGCAAATGATCATAGATGATATGATCAGTACAGGACATGCAAGAGCGTTACTTGCAATAGATGATGAAGAACAGCAGTTCATACTGGCAAATAAGATTTTTGATGAAAAATTAAGTGTAAGAGAGACTGAAAAGTTGGTAAAAGCACTTAAGAATCCTAAAAAGGAAGTTAAAAAAGAAAAGCCAGAACATACGTTCATATATGAAAATATAGAAGAGCAGATAAAGAATATTATGGGAACAAAAGTTAGTGTGAACCAAAAAGCGAATGGAAAAGGAAAAATCGAGATAGAATATTATTCAGAGGAAGAACTTGAGCGTATTTATGATCTGCTCATGACAATACCAAGGGGAGAATAAGTAAAAGGAGATGTATAAATAATGGGCGGAATACTAGGGAGTCTCGGGATAGATCCGTTCTACCTGTTTGTTATTCTATTTGTGCTGCAAGTGGCAATTATCGTATTACTATGTCTGGTTTATGATAAATATAATCGCTTACAGAACAGCTATAATGTATTTATGAAGGGGAAAAATGGAAAGAGTCTGGAAAAATCAATCTTTCGCCGGTTTGAAAAGCTGAAAAAAATTGAAAAGCTTGCAGAAGAAAATCGAGAAGAAATTGATAAAATCTATAAAAAGATGGAAGGACATTATCAGAAAGTTGGTATTGTAAAGTATGACGCATTTCATGAGATGGGAGGAGATCTCAGTTTTGCATTGACTATGTTGGATGAAAATAATACAGGATGGATTCTTAATGCAATGCATAGCAGAGAAGGATGTTATACTTATATCAAAGAAGTGATAAAAGGTGAAAGTTATATTGAGCTTTCTGAGGAAGAAAGAGATTGTTTGGAAAAAGCAATCTATCAGGAAGAATATGATATAAAAAGTTCTAAAAATTAAGTAAAGGGAATGAAAGGAAAGAATTATGTTAGATATTAAATTTTTAAGAAGCAATCCGGATGTTGTAAAACAGAATATTAAGAATAAGTTTCAGGATGAAAAACTTCCTCTGGTAGATGAAGTGATCGAACTGGATAAAAGAAACAGAGAAATCAAGCAGGAAGTAGAGGCACTTCGTGCAGAGAAAAATAAAGCCTCCAAAGAGATTGGTGCAATGATGGCTCAGAAGAAGCTTGAAGAAGCAGAAGCACTGAAAAAGAAAGTAGCAGAGAGTAACGGAAGAATCAATGAACTTTCTGAAGAAGAAAAAGAGGTAGAAGAAAAGATCAAAAAGAATATGATGATCATTCCAAATATTATTGATCCTTCTGTACCGATCGGAAAAGATGACAGTGAAAATGTTGAGGTAGAGAGATTTGGAGAGCCGGTTGTTCCTGATTTTGAAATCCCGTATCATACAGAGATTATGGAATCTTTTAACGGAATTGACCTTGATGCTGCAAGAAGAGTGGCAGGAAATGGATTCTACTATCTGATGGGAGATATTGCAAGACTGCATTCAGCAGTAATCGCTTATGCAAGAGATTTCATGATCAACAGAGGATTTACTTATTGTGTTCCGCCGTTTATGATCAGAAGCAATGTTGTAACAGGCGTTATGAGCTTTGCTGAAATGGACGCAATGATGTATAAGATCGAAGGTGAAGACCTTTATCTTATCGGTACAAGTGAACATTCTATGATCGGTAAATTTATTGGTACAACCTTAGATAAGACAGAGCTGCCACAGACTCTGACAAGCTATTCTCCATGTTTCAGAAAAGAAAAAGGTGCTCATGGAATTGAGGAACGTGGGGTATACAGAATCCATCAGTTTGAGAAGCAGGAAATGATTGTTGTCTGCGAGCCAGAAGACAGTAAAGAGTGGTATGACAAGCTGTGGAAAAATACAGTAGATCTTTTCCGTTCCATGGATATTCCGGTTCGTACTCTGGAATGTTGTTCAGGAGACCTGGCTGATCTGAAAGTAAAATCAGTAGATGTAGAGGCATGGTCACCAAGACAGAAAAAATATTTCGAAGTAGGAAGTTGCTCCAACCTTGGAGACGCTCAGGCAAGAAGACTTGGTATCCGTATTAAAGGTGAAAAAGGCAGCTACTTTGCACATACATTGAATAATACAGTTGTTGCTCCACCGAGAATGTTGATCGCATTCCTTGAGAATAACCTTCAGGCAGACGGATCTGTAAAGATTCCTGAGGTTCTTCAGCCATATATGGGTGGGAATAAAGAAATTACACCAAAGAAATAATTACGATTATTAAAGTACTGAAGTATAAGGTACGATAAAATAATCAGAGAACTTTTATAAAAGAATAAAAATGAAGTCGGGGGCAAAAGCCCCCGACTTTGATGCCTACGGATTGCTCCGTGCTACGCACTCCCACAATCCTACCCAATATTCGCATATCGTGGGATTATCATCCCACTTTTATGCTCATATCGGGGCGGGTCCTAAGGTCTTTCACCCACCTATGAGCAAGCTCATGTGGGCTTAGACCTTTTGACCCTGGCATCATAAAAATTACAATAGGAGAATAATTCACAGTAAACCGGGATTTGCTGTGAATTATTCACGTTTATAAATGAAACCGTGTGGATAATCCAGAAAAGAAAGAAATAGACAATGCATCAATATTTAAAAGCGATAGGATTTAATAATATTCATACAAGAAAAGATTTAAAAAAATTATTATCTGAAACAGAAGAAAATTTTACGCATCAGACAGTAGTATCTTACAGGCAGGGGGAAGATTTCTGCGAATTTCAAAAAGAATACGGACAAGGAATCGGCATCTCAGTCTGTGGGGAACTGACGGAAGATGAGAAGTTTGAAAGAGCGTACTATTTTCCATATTTCACAGGAAGTGGTATTACCACCTATGCTGATATTACAGTAGAACGTAAGATTGAAAAAGAACAGTATGTCGGCTTATGCGAAGATGCAAAAGTAGGTATCAGCCTGATCTTCACAATTCAAAACGGAATTGAATACATGAGGGAAAGAAAAGCCGGATTTGTGGAAGGAGTGCAGACTTCTGTTACATTCTCAGGGCTGGCATTATCGGGAATGATTTTACTTCCGGTCGTAAAAAATGAACAGCAGATACAATGGGAAAAGGCGGCATCTGATAATCGTCGGGAATTGATGAATGCAGCACGGAACGGAGATCAGACGGCAATCGAGACGTTGACTTTGGATGATATGGATATATATTCAAAAATGTCAAAAAGGTTGAAAAATGAAGATGTTTTTACAATCGTAGATACTTATTTTATGCCTTATGGGGCCGAATGTGATATTTATTCCATTATGGGTGAGATACTTGCTGTCAGAGAGCGTATAAACGGTGCTACAGGTGTCCGACTGTATCAGATGAAGCTGAGTGTGAATGAACTGCAATTTGACGTTTGTGTGCCGGCTGACGAGGTCATGGGACAACCTGAGATCGGAAGAAGGTTTAAGGGCGTGATCTGGCTGCAGGGATATATTAATTTTTAGATACCAGGGTCAAAAGGTCTGACACCCACCTATGAGCAAGCTCATGTGGGCTTAGACCTTTTGACCCTGGTATCTTAAAATAATTTTCTTTTTCTTTTATGAAATTACAGGGGATAAAAATTCTTTCAGATAATAGAGTGCAGCTCCAATTGCCGGAGTGTATTGTCCGTGATTACCAACCAGAAGCTGATCCTCTTCCATATGGAAAAGAGATTGTTCATTAATTTTTTCTAACAGATATTGCATATCGGCATTACGAAAATAAGGTGCAAGGTATCCGCTTATGATTACCGGACTGTCGATCACAAGGTTCAGATTACGGATTGCAAAAGCAAGGTGATCCAAATAATCTCTCCAAATTCGAAGAAGCGTAGGAGTCTGCGTAGTGTGCAGAATCTTGAAAAAGTCTTTAATTGGCATCCCGGCAGCCGCTTTCAAAGCGTTAGCTGAGCAGTAAGTCTCAAGACATCCGCGATGACCACAGTAACAATCAGGTCCATTCGGGTCAATACAAATATGCTCAAAAAGCCCACTGTGCATATGTTTTCCCTGATGAACCTTATGGTTGGTGATAATTGCACCGCCAAGGTTGGGATTCAGAAGAAAAATTAATGCACTGTCGAACTGGGGATGATTCCAAAGCTCTAAATCTGCAGCTGATTTGGAATCATGTTCCAGGTGACAGGAGTACGGCAGTCTGGAAGAAAAATCAGAAAGCTTCATCTGCGTGTTCCCCATGATGTCTCCATAGATTACGGCTGTTCCATCCGGGGAAATAATTCCCTGGGTAGCGATGGAGATACCTTCAATTTTTTCGGGTTCATATTGACGATTCAGAATAAATGTCTCTACATTTTCTGCGAGTGATGTATAATAAGTATCACTATTCACATAAGGAAGTTCAATGGTTTCTGTCGCCATGACTTCGCCATATAAATTTACTGCTACAATATGAAACATATCTTTCAAAATTCCAAGTCCAAGTGATATGCGGAAATCTTCAACAATTCTTATAATCTGGGCCTTTCGTCCCCCGGTAGATTCAAAATATCCGTTTCGGCAGATCAGGCCATCCTGTTCTAATTCATTCAAATTCTGACTGACAGTAGAAAGTCCCATTTGCAGATCCCGGACAATCTGCAGCTTGGAAGTTTCTTTTTGCTGATAAATATATTGGTAAACTTTATTACGGTTAAATTTTTTTAAATTAATCGTGGTCATCCCTTTTTCTTTCATTTTTCCTCCTTCACTTATGGATGAATCATACGCATAAGATTTAAGCTTATTTTAATATAGATAGATTTGTAAAACAAGAATCCGGATCATTGTTTGTTTAAAATAGACAAAAATAATAAAATAAAATTGTATTTTTTGTCAATAGAAAATTGGTATCAACAGATATATACTTAACTTACAACTTAGAGATAAACGTAAGTCAAAAGCATAATTAAAAAGTAGAACAAGGAGGAAAAGAAATGAAGTTAACATTGGAAGGAATTAAGGATTGTGAATTATGGAATAAAGCGGGAATTACACTTCCGGGATATGATGTGGAAAAGGTTTCACAAAAAGCAAAAGAAGAACCAAAGTGGGTACATTTTGGAATAGGAAATATTTTCCGTATTTTTATTGGTGGCATTGCAGATGGTCTTTTGGAAGAAGGGGTTCTTGACAGAGCAATCACATGTGTAGAGACCTTTGACTATGATGTAGTTGATAAGATTTACGATCCATATGATAATTTGGGACTTAGTGTGATCCTTCATGGAGACGGAACACGCGAGTATAAAGTTCTTGGTTCACTGGCAGAGGCTGTAAAGGCACAGTCAGCAGATCCAAAGCAGTGGAACCGGTTAAAAAAGATTTTTGCAAGTAAATCCTTGCAGTTAGTTTCCTTTACAATTACAGAAAAAGGATATGCACTTCAGAAAGCAGACGGAAGCTGGTTCCCGTTTGTAGAGAACGACATCAAGAACGGACCAGAGCAGGTAACAGGAGCGATGGCAGTGCTTGTAGCGATGCTTCTTGAAAGATATAAAGCAGGAAAATACCCACTGGCACTGGTATCGATGGATAACTGTTCGCAGAATGGTGCAAAGCTTCGGGAGTCTGTACTGATGATGGCAGAAGAATGGAGAAAGGCTGGTTTTGTAGATACAGATTTTATTGATTATATCAGCGATGAGAATGTTATAGCATTCCCGTGGACAATGATCGACAAGATTACTCCACGACCGAGTGAGCAGATTGCAGCTGACCTGGAAGCACTTGGAGTAGAGGACATGCAGCCGGTGATCACAAGCAAGCAGACTTATATTGCACCGTTTGTTAATGCAGAGAAACCACAGTATCTTGTAATTGAAGACAGTTTCCCGAATGGCCGTCCGGCTTTGGAAAAGGGATTTGGAGTTTATTTGGCAGACAGAAATACCGTTAATCTTTCAGAGAGAATGAAAGTAACAGTATGTCTCAATCCGGTTCACTCAGCAACAGGTCCTTTGGGCGTTGTGCTTGGATATGATCTGTTCGCACATATGCTCAATACAAATGAAGATATGATGAAGATGGCTCGTATGGTTGCTTATGATGAAGGCCTTCCGGTAGTTGCAGATCCTGGAATCCTTTCACCGCAGGAATTTGTAGATGAGTTGTTTCATGATCGTTTCCCGAATGAGTATCTTGGAGATACAAACCTTCGTCTTGCAGTTGATGTATCACAGATGGTTGGTATCCGTTTTGGAGAGACAGTAAAAGCATATGTTGCAAAATATGGAGATGCGTCAAAGCTTACTGCCATCCCACTCGGAATTGCAGGATGGCTTAGATATATGCTGGCGGTAGATGATGAAGGAAAGAAATATGAACTTGCTCCAGATCCAATGAATGAGGAACTTCAGGAGCAGCTTGGTGATATTGTTGTAGGAAAACCGGAAACATTTACAGATCAGTTAAAACCAATCTTATCCAATGAGCGTATTTTCTTTACAGATCTTTATAAGGATGGAATTGGTGAGAAAATTGAAGAAATGTTCCGTGAGATGATTGCGGGATCAGGAGCTGTAAAAACAACGATCCATAAGTACGTTTGCTAATTAAGAGGATAGCGGGATGCTGGTAAGCCGGAATACTCGAAATACCAGCATTCCGGGCAGGAGGAAAATAAAAATGACAGAAGCAGTATTTGCAGCAGATCCGACAAGACTGCTGGTTGCGGCGGCAGCGGGGATTGTCTTATTATTGCTGTTAATTATTAAATTTAAATTTCATCCAGTATTGTCCCTGCTGATCTCTGCATTAGTAATCGGGCTCGGAGCTGGAATGCCGGTTCCGACTTTAGTTAATACAGTAGAAAAAGGAGCTGGAGAGACCCTTCAAGGAATTGTATTATTAATCGGTCTGGGATCTTTATTTGGAGGAATATTAGAGGTATCGGGAGGTGCACAGTGTGTAGCTCAGACACTGGTAAATAAATGTGGAGAGAAGAAAGCCGGAATTGCACTTGGAATCACGGGACTTGTTGTCGGAACGACAGTTTTTTTTGAAGCAGGAGTTGTCATTCTTATCCCACTGGCATTCGGTCTGGCAAAAAAAACAAGAAAATCGACACTGTACTATGTGATTCCTCTTTTGGCAGGACTTGCGACCGGATTTGCATTTATTCCGCCGTCAGCCGGTTCCGTATTGGTTGCAAATATGCTGGGGGTAGATCTTGGAATTATGATTGCAGTTGGTGTACCAACAGGTATCCTTTCTTTGATCTTTGCAGGGATCCTGTGGTCAAAGGTTATCGGAAATAAGATACATACCGGCCTTCCATCGGCAGTTTCAGAGGTAAGGGAAGAAGAGGAGGCAAATCTTCCGAAATTTTCAACTGTGATCGCCATTATTCTTGTTCCACTGGTTTTGATTCTGTTTAGTACACTTTCTGAGTATATTTTGGCATTAAATGGAATCCGTCCGGTACTTGAGTTTGTGGGTACTCCTTTTGTAGCATTAATTATAGCAGTTCTTTGTGCAATGTATTTTCTTGGAAAAAAGCAGGGATATAATGGGGAGCAGTTAAAGAAAATTTTGGATCGCTCTCTGCGCCCTACCGGACAGATATTATTGGTAATCACAGGTGGAGGTATTATCCGTTGGGTACTTCAGGATTGCGGAATGGGTGATATCATCGGGCCAGCACTTGAAAAAAGTGGTCTTCCATTAATTTTGGTAGCATTTCTAATTGCAGCCTTGGTCAGAGCATCTGTAGGAGCTGCTGTGGTTGCGATGACAATGGCAGCCGGAATTATGGCATCTATGCCAGCAGTTGCAGGTCTTTCACCTCTTTATCTGGCTGCGATGGTTTGTGCCATCACCGGAGGGGCAACTGCATTCAGTCATGTGAATGATTCAGGATTCTGGCTGGTAAGTTCACTGCTTGAAATTGATGAAAAAACGACTTTAAAATCATGGACAATGATGGAGACAATCATAGGATTTACAGGTCTGATCTGTGCGATGGTTATTAGCATATTTGCTTAGGAGGGTAAAAGATGATCGCAAAAGTAATATTGGGCACAATGAATAATGCCAGAAAACTGGTAAGCATAGTAGAAAAAATACCATATGATGCAGAACTTTGCAGCGGCAGGTATGTAGTGAATGCAAAGTCAATGCTGGGAGTTTTGAGTATGCCGGAATTTGAAGTCGGGGAGCTGCATATTCATACGGATGAAGAGATAGAGTGCAGTAATATTTTGGAAAAACTATTAGAAAATGGTCTTTTGGCAGATACTTATGATGCAGCAAAAAGATCTCTATATGATATTACGACTTTCGGTGAGATATTGATTGACTTTACGTGGCAGGGAGTCAGCGATACGGGACAGACATTGTTTGCTCAGAATCCAGGAGGAGCTCCGGCAAATGTTGCAGTTGCTGCAGAAAAACTTGGTGCACATACAGCCTTTATAGGAAAGGCCGGAAAAGATATGCACGGAGAATTTCTGAAATCTGTATTAGAAAAAGAAAAAGTTGATACAAAAGGAATGCTTTTGGACGAAAATTATTTCACCACACTTGCTTTTGTAAGCGTGGCAGAAAATGGAGAGCGTTCTTTCTCTTTTGCGAGAAAACCGGGAGCAGATACCAAAATTGAGAAAGAAGAGATAAATGTTGATATTTTAGACAAGACAACCCTATTCCATGTAGGCTCTCTTTCCCTGACGGAGCAGCCGGCAAGAAATACGACTCATTATGCAATCCGACGGGCAAAGGAAAAAGGAAGTATTATATCCTATGACCCAAACTACAGAGCTTCTTTATGGAAAGATAAAAAAACAGCAAAGGAACAAATGCGGAGTCTGATTCCATATGTGGATCTGATGAAAATTTCAGATGAGGAGACAGAACTTCTTACAGGAAAGGAAAAGCCAGAAGAGGCGGCAAAGCTTTTATTTGAAAAAGGAGTTAAGATCGTTGTGGTAACTCTGGGAAGTAAAGGAGCTTACCTCTATTGTAAAGAGGGAGGCCTACAGATTCCAGGATTTGTAAGCAAAGTGGCAGATACGAACGGGGCCGGAGATTCTTTTTGGGGAGGATTTTTGTACCGTATCAGTAAATCAGGAAAAAAACCGGAAGAATTTACATTGAATGAATTGAAAGAATATGTACGGTTTGGAAATGCGGTTGCAAGCCTGTGTGTGGAAAAGAAAGGTGCGATACCGGCAATGCCGACACTGATGGAAGTCAGGGAAAGGATGGGACAATAAAATGAATTTAAAAACATATACAACCGGAATACAGCATATTGGAATTCCAACGAATGATATTGAGAAGACAATTGAATTTTATCAAAAGCTTGGATTTGAAATTGCACTTCGGACCGTCAATGAAGAGGCGAATGAAAAAGTGGCATTTTTAAAACAGGAGACACTTGTGATCGAGACTTATGAAAACAAAGCTGCCCGCATGGAAAGTGGGGCAATCGATCATGTAGCAATTAATGTAAAAGATATAAAAGAGATTTATCAGTATATTGAAAAAATGCAGATGAATACGACCAATGATGAGATCCATTTTCTTCCATTTTGGGAGAATGGTGTAAAGTTTTTTACAATTGAGGGACCCAATAAAGAAAAAATAGAGTTCAGTCAGTACTTATAAGATAGCTTTTCCTGCAAAATAAAAGTACCGCATAATCGTCAGATCCGATAATTATGCGGTACCTTTTTTAGCGTTCCTCCGGGGAATGCCTTGATATTACCATTGGCAACAGTATTATTATTTTCCTGCTGTACATGCATCTGTGGATCCAGATTCTTTTTCTCATAAAATGCTTCTTCAAAAAGCTCTGCATTTTTTCTGAAATTAAGTAAAGAATCGGGTTGCCGTTACATAGTTTCCACTTTCAAAAAATTAAAAAATTTGTGTTTTTGAAAGTGACATCTTGCATATACTATTAGCAGACAGTATACTAAGTACAACGAAGCAGTTTCGAAAAATGAAAAAACTTCAGTTTTTGAAAGTGGGTGACTATATGAAAACAATCACGAGAGCAAAATATCTCGATAGAATCATTGAACTGAATGGCA